>Ga0307374_10005080_pt1 | contig 21534 bp, 16 predicted proteins | sample OX3MG_FD_202532 | JGI IMG/M metagenome (GOLD analysis project Ga0307374, IMG submission 202532) | Soil microbial communities from Risofladan, Vaasa, Finland - OX-3 | ecosystem: Environmental > Terrestrial > Soil > Coastal area > Acid sulfate soil | place: Finland: Risofladan, Vaasa | collected...
TCGTGGGCGACGCCCTGTTCCACACCGGGGTGACCCGCGCCGAGTGGGACGAGGACGCGGCCCGGTGGCGGATCCGCACCGACCGCGGCGACGAGGTCAGCTGCCGCTGGTACGTGCTGGCCGTCGGGATCCTCAACCTCCTGAAGCTGCCCGCCGTCCCGGGCATGGAGGACTTCGCCGGGCGCTCGTTCCATACGGCGCGGTGGGACTACGGGTACACCGGCGGCGGGCCGCACGAGCCCCTCACCGGCCTGGAGGGCAAGGTCGTCGCACTGATGGGCACCGGGGCGACCGGCATCCAGTGCCTGGCGCCGCTGGCCGGGTCGGCGAGGCACGTCTACGTGTTCCAGCGCACGCCGTCGGCCATCGGCGAGCGGGGCAACCGGCCCACCGATCCCGCCTTCGCCGCCGGGCTCGAGCCGGGCTGGCAGCGGGCCCGGATGGACAACTTCCAGGCGATCATGCTGGGCCGGCCCGTCGAGGTCGACCTGGTGGACGACGGCTGGACACACCACTACGCGGCGGTCCACCACCCCCCGCGAGCCGAGGGCATGACGACGGCCGAGTTCCTGCGCAGCGCCGAGGAATTCGACTACGGGATCATGGAGGCGCACCGGCGCCGGGTCGAGGAGCTGGTGGCCGATCCCGCCACGGCCGAGATCCTGAAGCCGTACTACCGGTATCTCTGCAAGCGGCCGTGCTTCCACGACGAGTACCTGCAGGCGTTCAACCACCCCAACGTCACGCTGGTCGACTGCCCCGCGGGGATCGAACGGATCACCGAGCAGGGCCCAGTCGTCGACGGGCAGCAGTACGAGGTCGACTGCATCGTCTACGGCACCGGCTTCGAGGCCGAGCTCACCCCGCTGTTCCGCCGGGCCGGCCACGAGATCGTGGGGCGTGGCGGCGGCACCCTGGCCGACAAGTGGGCCGACGGCGCCGCCAGCCTGTTCGGGATGATGAGCCGAGGCTTCCCGAACCTGTTCGTCATGCCGGCGCCGGGGCAGCAGGCGGTGGTGACCGTCAACTACACGCAGCTGGCCGTGCTCGGGGCCGAGTTCATCGGCGGGGCTGTCCGGCTGCTCGAGGAGCGGGGCGTGGAGGTGTTCGACGTGAGCGCCGAGGCCGAGGAGGCGTGGACACGGAAGGTTGTGGATTCCTTCGTCGACGGCAGCGCCGTCATGTCCGCCTGTACGCCGTCGCGCATCAACAACGAGGGCCACCCGGAAGCGATGAACCCCCGCAACGGCAACTACGGCCGCGGCATGGGTGACTGGTTCGGCTACCGCGAGCTGCTCGAACAGTGGCTCGACGCCGGTCGGTTCGAGGGCCTGGCGCTCGAGGTCCGGTCGCCGGCGTCGTGAGCGCGCGGCAGCAGGTCGCCGTCGTGACCGGCGGCGGCGGTGGGATCGGGGCGGCGATCGCCGAGGAGCTCGGTCGGGGCGGCTGGTTCGTCGTCACCCTCGACCCCCTCGTGACCCTCGACGGCGCCGAGCGCCTCCCCGAGCCGGAGCAGACCACCGCCGGCCGCATCGTGGCGGCGGGTGGCTCGGCCCGGAGCTCGTCGGTGTCGGTGACCGACGGCGAGGCGGTCCGCGGCCTGTTCGGGGAGCTGGTCGACGAGCACGGCGGGCTCGACGCCGTCGTCAACGTGGCCGGCATCACCCGTCACAACAGCTTCGCCGAGGGTACCGAGGAAGACTGGCTCGCGTTGCTCGCCGTGCACCTGGGGGGCTACCTCAACGTGCTCGACGCCGCGCTGCCGCTCATGGCCGCCGCCGGGCACGGCCGCGTGCTCGGCGTCACCTCCGGCTCGGGGTGGCGGCCCGCCGATGCCGGTGCATACAGCTGCGCCAAGCGAGCCGTCGCCGCCCTCACGTGGCAGCTGGGCCGGCAGGCGCCGCCGGGCGTGACCGTCAACGCCATCTCGCCCATCGCGGCCACCCGGATGGTCGCCGCGGCCGTCGAGCGCGCTCGTCAGGCGGGCGGGGCCTCACGCGGTGGCGGGATGTCGCTCAGGTCGATGCCCGGTCCCGAGGACCTCGGGCCGCTCGGCGCGTACCTGGTCGGTGACGGATTCGGATGGTGCACCGGCCGGGTGCTCTTCGCCGGCGGGTCGGAGGTGGCGGTGGTGGACGAGCCCCATCTGCTCGAGGTGGTGCGCAGCGACGAGGTGGTTTCGCTGGCCCGGGTGCTCGAGGCCGTCGTCCCCCGAGCGTTCGTCACCGCCGAGGCCAGTCAGGCGAGCGGGGGCGGCGGCAACCCGCGGTTCGGGCCGATCTTCGACGAGCCGGCGCCCGCCGAGTTCGCACCGGCGCACGTGCGATCCTGTGCCGTCGTCACCGACCGCCCCCACCTGGCAGCGTCTCTCACCGTCGCGCTCGAGGCTCGGTCCGTCACCTGTCACCGCGCCGTGGTCGCGCACGGCTTCCGCGAGGCGGGCGAGGCGTTGCGCGCCATGGTCGAGACCGCCGGGCCGATCGACGCCATCGTCCTCGCGCCCGCCGGTCGTCAGCCGACGGTCCCGTCGACGGTCGGTTGGGAGCGGGTGCTCGCCGAGCACCGCGGGATCGTCGAGCACATCCATGCCGACGCCGGATGGGCCCGGGCGACCGCCGACTATGCCGCCGCCGCCGCCCGCCCTGTCCGGCTGGTGACGCTCACCGACGCCACCACGACGGGAGGCCGGAGTCGAGCCCAGGCCTCGGCGCAGCTCGCCCGAGCTGCCGCGGGATCGACGCACGGCCGGGTCACGGCTTTCGCGGCGGGCATCGAGGCGTCCGAGGCGGCGGCCGGCCGACCGGTGGGCGAGCTCGTCGCCCACCTGCTCGGCCACCCCGAGGCACCGGCACTCGCCGGTGCGGAGCTGGTGGTCGGCGCCGGATGGCTCGGCCTCCGGAGTCACCCCCGACCGATCGGCAGCATCACGTACGGCGGTCCCGCTGTCCCCGAGTGGCTCGGCGCCACGCTCCGGGAGGTCGTCAACGGCACGGGCGCCCCACCGCACGTGGAGGCCCGATGACCGCCCGGCCCAGCCGCGTCGTCGACGCCCACGTGCACCTGTGGGATCCCGCCCGGGCGGACTGGTACCCGTATCTGTCGCAGCCTCAGCACCACGGCACCGGCGATGCGTCGAGGATGCGCCGCCGCTTCGACGTCGACACCTACCAGGCCGAGACGGCGCGGTGGAACGTCGAGAAGATCGTCAACGTCGCCGCTGCGACCGGTCGTCACTCCATCGACGAAACCGTCGAGCTCGATGCCAACGCCCGTACGAGCGGCCGTCCCGACGCCATCGTCGGCGGCCTCCCGCCGACCGACACGGTGGCTGAGGCCGTCGAGCTCATCGACCGGCAGATGGCTGCGTCACGCTTCCGTGGGGTCCGGCCGATGGGCGCCCACATGGGGCCGCTGCCCGACGCCGGGGTGCTCCACGCACTGCGGGACCGGAACCTGCTCTTCGAGCTGATGGCGCATCCCGATCAGCTCCGGGTGGCAGCGGCGCAGCTCGCCGGCTTCGACGACCTGACCGTCGTCGTCGAGCACACCGGGTGGCCCCGCTCGAATTCGGACGAGGAGCGCGCTCTCTGGCAGGGCGGCATCGACGCCCTGGCCGGCCTCGGCGACAACGTCGTGTGCAAGCTCTCGGGCCTGGCCATGCCGTTCGGGTCCATGCGCGTCGACGCCTTCGCCCCCTGGCTCGAGTACGCCATCGATGCCTTCGGCGTCGACCGCTGCATGTTCGCCAGCAACTTCCCCGTCGACTCCATGTACGGCACCTTCGACGAGCTGTACACCACGTTCAGCGCCGTGACCGCCGGCCTCGACGGCGAATCCCGCGGGAAGCTCTTTGCCGACAACGCGGAGCGCGTCTATCGCTGCTAGGCCGCCCCGGTCGCCTTGGCGTGGGCAGGTCGGATCCGAACCGCCGTTCGCCGCGGACCGCCGGCGGTGGGACACCGCCGCCCGACGCCGTCGATCACCGGGGAGGCGGCGACCCTGGGCCGACCGCCCCGGGGCGATCTATCTTGCTCCGGCGTGGAGTCCGAATCGGGGGAGGACGGCCGCGGCCCGCTCGTGAGCCGACGGCAGGTGCTCGGCGGCGGGTTGACGGGGGCCGCCGCCCTCGTGGTGGCGGGCGTCGCCACCGGGGAGTGGGCGGGCCCGACCCCAGCGGGGGTGGCCGAGGGATCGGCGGCCCCGAAGCCGGGTCCGGCGCCGGGCAGACCGACGGGCCTGACCGTCGACGGGCTCGTGGCCCCCGTCGGCCTCGGCCTCGACGACGTGAACTTCGGGTGGCACGTGGGCGACACCCGCCGCGGCGCGGCCCAGCGCGCCTACCGGCTCGTCGTCTCGCGCCCGGCGCCCACGGGGGGGCGCGCCACGCCCGCCACGGTCTGGGACTCCGGGCGGGTGGCCTCGGGCGAGCAGGCCTTCGTCTCCTACAGGGGCCCTGCCCTCGCCCCCGACACCCTGTACCGCTGGAGCGTGCAGACCTGGGCGGCCTCGGGTGGCCCGAGCGGGTTCGCGCCCACGGCGACGTTCGAGACGGGCCTGCGCGACCGCGACTGGACGGCGCGGTGGATCGGCCGCGCCGCGCCTGCCGAGCCCGATCTGTACACGTACGCCCGCACCGAGGTCGTGCTGCACGACTCGCCCGTGGTGCGCGCTCGCGCCTACGTGAGCGGCGACCAGCAGTACGAGCTCTCCGTGAACGGGACGCGCGCCGGTAAGGGCCAGGCCTACTGCTACCCCGACTCGCAGTACTACGAGACCCTCGACGTCACCTCGCTGCTGCGGCCGGGCGCCCCCAACGCCATCGCCATCCTCTCGAACTGGCAGGGTGCGACCAAGGGCCATCCCGCCGGCAAGCCCGGGGTCATCGCCCAGGTGTCGATCCTGCACCGCGACGGCCACCGGGCGATCGTGGCGACGGACGGCTCGTGGCGCGTGCGCAACGGGGCCTGGCTGCCGGCGACACAGCGCGACCTCGAAGGCGACCAGGTCGACTTCACCGAGAACATCGACGGAGGGCTGGTCCCCGTGGGCTGGGACCGGCCCGGGTTCGACGACAGCGGCTGGGCGCCCGCCGCCGTCCTCGGGCGCGCCGGCGTGGCGCCGTGGCGGCACCTGGTCGCCGTCCGCACCCGCATCGTGGAGGAGCCGGTCGAGCCGGTCTCGCTCACCCGCCTGGCGTCGGGCGCCGTCGTGGCCGACTTCGGCAAGGTCTACGCGGCGGTCCCCACCGTGACCTTCCACCAGGGGGTGGCGGGGCGCGTGGTCACGATGCGGGCGGGGTACCTGCTCGACGAGCCCACGCCCGGCCAGCCCTTCACCGGGGAGGCGGGCCGGGTGTCGACGACGCGGGGCACCCAGCACACCGACATGAGCTACTCGTACGTGCAGCGGGGCGGGACCGAGGAGTTCCACCCCTTCGACTACCTCGGCTTCCGGTACTTCCAGGTGGACGACCCCGGCGAGACCCTGGCGCCCGGGGACGTCGTGGCGCGCACGCGCCATGCGGCGGTGCCCGACGAGCACGCCGGGACGTTCACCTCGTCGGCACCGGGTGTCGACGCCGTGTTCGAACTGGCGCGCCACTCGGCGCTGTTCAGCGCCCAGGAGCAGTTCATCGACACGCCGACGCGCGAGAAGGGGCCGTGGCTGTGGGACGGGTTCAACGAGTCGCGGACGGCCATGGCCGTTTTCGGTGAGCAGAACCTCACCCGCAAGTCGCTGCTCGAGTTCGCCCAGTCCCAGGCCCGCTACTGGAAGAATGGTTCCATCAACAAGATCTACCCGACGGGTCTCGGCGCCCTCGACATCAACGAATTCACCGAGATCTATCCGGAATGGGTGTGGCAGTACTGGATGCACACCGGCGACCGCAGTCTGCTGAAGGCCGTATACCCCGTGCTGGTCCGGCTGTCGGGCTACGTCCACGACTCGATCGACGGCGGGACGGGGCTCGTCGACGACCTGCCGTCGACGAGCATCTACTACTCCTTCCCCATCGTGACGAGGTTGAACGTGCTCGGCGCCAACGTGTTCCGCCGCACGGCCGACGCCGGCGCCGCGCTCGGGCGCCCTGCCGCCGAGGTGGCGGTCCACCGCCGCCGCCAGGTGCAGCTCACGGCGGCCGTCAACCGGCACCTGACCCGCGGGGACGGCATGTACGTGGACGGTATCGACGGGAGCGGAGCGCGCACCGCGCAGGCGTCGCAGGACGCCAACGCCTGCGCGCTCGCCTACGGAGTGGTGCCGGCCGGGCGCCAGGCGGCGGTGGCGGCCTTCGTCGCCGGCCAGGGGATGGCGGTGCCGCCCCGCACGGCCGACGAGGTGCTGCGGGGTCTGGCCATGGCGGGACGGACCGAGGACGTCGTGCGGCTCCTGACCGACCCGACGATCGACGGGTGGGCCCGCATCCTGGCACTGGGCGGCACCTTCACGTGGGAGGTGTGGGAGCCGTCCGACGCCAACGGCGACAGCATGTCGCACGGCTGGGGGTCCACCGTGCTGGTCGACATCCAGCGCACCCTTCTCGGCGTGCGCCCGACGAGCCCCGGTTACGCGTCGTTCGACGTGACGCCACCGCGTGCCGGGCTGGCGCAGGCGGCGGGGATGGTGCCGACCCCGCGGGGGACCGTGTCGGTCTCGTGGCAACGGAGCCGGGAGGCGGTGGCCCCCGGGCCCTTCACCCTCGACGTGACGGTCCCCCCCAACAGCGCGGCCACCGTGCAGCTGCCGGTGGGGACGGCGACCGGCGTGACCGAGAGCGGGCGACCCCTTCGAAGCGCCCCCGGCGTGCGCGTGGTCCCCGGTGCCCGCGGCGAGGTCGTCGTGGGCGTGGGAGCGGGGCAGTACCGGTTCCGCGGTCCCACATGACCGACGACCCGGACACGGTCCGGCTCGAGCCCTTCACGGGGCCGTGGGCCGACGACGACCCCGACGCCAACTTCAAGGCGGACGTGGCGCTGTACGCGCACGTCGACCCGATGGTGACCATCCGCACCCTCAGTGGCAACGTCGGCGTCCCCGAAGGGGCGCTCGTGCACTACGTGCTGGCGAAGTGGGCCACCGGGGGCAGCGGCGGCCTGCTGGAGCTCGGCCCCGCCATGGTGCACCGGCTGTGGGAGGCGATCGAGCAGGCCGAGCGCACCGGGACCACCGAGGCCCGCCTGCAGGCGTACGACCGGCTGCGGCAGATGGTCGAGTGGCTCCGGCTCCCGCTCGAGGACCCGTCGATCTACCCCGAGCAGCGCTGACGCCCCCTCCACGCGCCCCGGTAGCGTGGAGGCGCAGGAGACCCGCGCTACGGAGGACCGGTATGACCGAGCCGCTCGACCCCGAAGGCCCCCGGTGGCGGGGCATCAACCATCTGGCCCTCATCACCGACGACATGGACGCCACGGTCCGCTTCTACCACGGGGTGCTCGGCGCCAGGCTGGTGGCGACCATCGGCACCCCGCAGTTCCGTCACTACTTCTTCGAGTTCGGCGCGCAGAACACCGTGGCGTTCTTCGAGTACGGGGGGCTCGCCCTGGAGCGCTTCGCCAAGCCCGCCGGCGTGCCCGACCCCCGGGCCGTGCAGTTCGACCACCTGTCGTTCAACCTTCCCGACGAGCACGCGCTCCTCGAGCTGCGTGACCGGCTGAAGGCGGCGGGTTGCGGCGTGACCGACGTGGTGGACCACGACTTCATCCGCTCGATCTACTTCACCGACCCCAACGGCATCGCGCTCGAGGCGTCGTGGTGGGCCCTCGACGCCACCGGGCGCCCCGCGGACTACGGCGACCACCGTCTGTTCTCCGACCCCGACCCCGTGCCCGCCGTCCGTGAGCTGCGCGACGAGGGGTCGGTGCGGTCGGTGCCCCACACCACGCTCGTCTGACCGCCACCACCACGGTCACCACCGGGCCCCCAGGGTCGGCCCCGGCAGACCGGCGCGCTCGCAGCGGTGCCCACGGCCGGTGCCGGGTGCCCGGTGCCGGGCGCCGTCAGGACGTCGAGCCGGACGCGGTGGCCGAGGTGAAGTTGAGGACGAAGGGGGCGTTCGGCGGCTTGAAGAGCCACCCCGGCGCCGTCTTCCCGTTGATCTTCACCACCATGAGCACGAAGCTCGAGCCGACGTTGACCGTGAGCTGGCCATTGGCCGAATCGATCAGCGCCGTGTCGCCGGCCTGGAGGGTCTTGCCGAAGATGGGGGAGAAGCTCTGGGGGGTGCTGGCCGAGACCCAGCAGGGCTGGCTGGCGGCCACCTCCACGCTGAACTGCGCGGCGCGCACGGAGATCGACGCGCCGGCGTTGGTGATGGAGGTCTGCGTCACCACCGAGCTGCGTGTGGACGACGGGCGCGAGCCGGCGCCGCCCGACGTCGACGTGCCGTGGTGGGCGCCGCGCACCAGGTGGATGTCGGCCAGCCATTGGGGGTGATATCGGTGGACCGCCAGGCCCCCGACCCCCACGAGCAGCAGCACCACCGTGCACCAGACCGCGGCGCGCAGGGGGGCCGGCGCGGGCCGGACGGGGCGGTGCACGGCCGGCATGGCCGGGAAGACGCCGGTCACCGAGAATTGCCCGTGGGAGGCGAAGCCGTTCTCGGCCGGAGTGCCGCCGCGCGTCACGCCCGGAACCTGCGCCGTCTGGGTGAAGGCACGCAGGTGTGACTCGTCTCCGGGGTACCGGCTGAGGTGGCCGGTCGTCGGGGGCGGCGGGGGCGGGCTCTCGCTCCGGCTGCGGGCGGCGCTCTTCCTCCCCCGTCCCGACGGGGTCGGCGTCGGGCTCGGGAACCCGGCGAGCGGGCTCCCCCAGTGCTCCTGGACCACCCGGGCGAACTGAGGGGAGTCGAGGTTCATCAGGTCGGTGTAGCGCTGCACGGCGGTGAGGGCCGTCCGCTGGTCCTGGAACCGCGACAGGTCGCCGGACTCCAGGGCCTCGAGCTGCTGCCAGGGGACGCCGGTGCGGTCGTGAACCTCGGCCAGGGTCACGGCCGAGCCCTCGCGGGCCTCGCGCAGCGCGGTGCCGATGTCGACGGGCGTCGCGGGCCACTGCTGGCGTCGAGTCCCGCGGCGCCGCATGGTCCTGTCGCCGGCTGCGGTTGCCACAACGCCCTCCCTAACCCCCGTATGAATGGTACTTCGGAGTCCGAGTCGCCAGGCCTCAGGTGTATGCATCGGCGGGTAGGGCCCGACCCTGGACCCGGGACCCCGATGCCTCGGGGGTCCCGGAACGGAGCCGTCGGCAGGCGGAGCCGAAGGTGGTCGGGACGAGCAGACCCGGCCGGCCCCGTCGGCGCCGAGCGGCCACGACGGGGGGACCCCGCCGACGGGACCGGGACGGCCCACCACCGGGCGGAGAGTCTTCGCTGCGACCGGTGGCGGGGCCCACCACGGCCCGCACGGACAGGCTGGACTGACGCCGCCGTCAGAGCTGACATTCGCGTCAGGAAACGCTAACGTACCCGCAGGGGGCGGCCGGCCTGGAGAATCGCGTTGGCGCTGGTGGCACGCAGGACGCCGCGGTGGCGACCCCGTGAGATCCCTGGTGTGAGAGGAGTGCGCATGCAGGCTGACGACGAGGCATCGGGGGCCTCCGCCGGCATGGTGGCCGATCTGGCCTCCTCGGACGATCCGCGGGCGATCGCCCGCTCACTGCGGGAGCAGCCCGTGCAGCGGATCGGGGACATGTTCACGCTCGTCACCCGGCGCGAAGACGTCGAGGACGCCCTGCGGAAGACGGCGACGTTCTGCTGGAGCGAGGTGCCCATGGACCTGGGCAACATCCGCCCGCTCATCCCGCTCCAGATCGACCCGCCCCAGCACGTGAAGTACCGGCGGATCCTCGACCCGTTGTTCGCCCCCAAGAAGATGGCGCTGCTCGAGGACGAGATCGTGGGCCTCGTGAAGGAGCTCGTCGACGTCTTCGCGGGTCGGGGCACGTGCGACCTGCACGAGGAGTTCGCCGTCCCCCTGCCGTGCCGGGTCTTCCTGCGCCTCATGGGGCTGCCGTTCGCCGACCTCGACCAGTTCCTGGCGGTGAAGGACGACATCATCCGGCCCGACGGCGTGACCATGGAGGAGCAGGCGCCGGCGCGCAAGCGGGCGGGCGAGGCCGTGTACGCGTATTTCGAGACCGAGCTGAAGCGCCGGCACGCGGCGGAGCCCACCGACGACCTGCTGACACAGATCATGAAGGGCGAGGTCGACGGCGTCCGGCTGACCGACGAGGAAGTGATGGATGTCTGCTACCTGTTCATCATCGCCGGCCTCGACACCGTCACCGACTCGCTCGACTGCTTCTTCGCGTACCTGGCGCAGGAGCCCGAGCAGCGCCGGCTCATCGCCCGCGACGAGTCGGTGATCCCCTCCGCCGTCGAGGAGCTGCTGCGCTGGGAGAGCCCGGTCCCCGCCGTCCCCAGGGTCGCCACGCAGGACGTCGACTTCGGCGGCTGCCCGGTGAAGGCCGGTGAGCAGGTGATGCTCCTGCTCGGGTCGGCGAACACCGACGACGCCGCGCACCCCGGGGTGGACACCGTCGACCTGCGGCGCAACCCGAACCCGCACCTGGCGTTCGGCGGTGGTGTGCACCGCTGCCTCGGGTCGCACCTGGCGCGTGTCGAACTGCGGGTGGCGCTGCGCGAGTTCCACCGCCGCATCCCCGACTACCAGCTGGTGCCGGGAACGGTGCTGCAGTACACGCCCGGCCTGCGCTCGCTCACCACCCTGCCGCTCGAGTTCGACCCGGCCGGCTGATCACCGGCGTGCGCATCGGGCTCGACACCGGGCTGTGCCAGGGCCACGGTCGCTGCTACTCGCTGGCGCCCGACTTGTTCGACTCCGACGACGTCGGGCACTGTGTGCTGCTCGTCACCGACGTCCCCCCCGGTCTCGAGGACGCCGCCCGCAACGGCGTGGAGAACTGCCCCGAGCAGGCCCTGGTCCTCGAGTAGTCCCCGCTCGCGCCTCGGGCGCCGGATCGGCCCGCGCCCGCGCTCCCCGGGCGACGGTGGGTCGGGATCAGGCCCCTTGCATGGTGTTGCCGGCGGCCGACTCGCCGAGCACCACCACGGTCCCCACGCCGTCGCCCTCCAGCAAGGCGTCGGTCAGCGCGCTGTCGCCGCGCGCCACCGTGCGGCGTCCGCCCACGTCGACGAGGCCGATCGCCGCGGCGGCGGCGCCGTCGCGGTCGAAGGGCACGGTGTAGGCCACGATCTCACCGATGGTGCCGGCGTTCGCCGCCGAGGGCTCGACCACCAACGGCGAGGCCAGCCCGTCCACGAATTCCTGGAGCTTCTCGGGGGGACGGGGCGGCTCGGTCGGGGGGCGTCGCGTGTAGAGGCCCACCGAGTGCTTGGTGAGGTAGTAGCCGTTGCCGTGCACGAGCGCCGAGTCGCCCCGGCCGTGGCGCACCCACGCCAGCGCGTTGGCGACGGCGTGGGTCACGTAGTTGCTCCCCGGGCCCCCGTGGTAGGGGAGGCCGCCGGTGAGCGTGAGCGGCCGGGGATCGTCGGGCGCGATGCCGAAGCTGTCGCGTGCCACCTCGACCGAGCTGGGGAAGCAGGCATACAGGTCGAGGCCGTCGACCTCGTCCATGGTGAGGCCCGCGGAGCCGAGGGCCCGGCGAGCGCACTCGGCCAGCGCCGGCGACCGGTGCAGCACGGGGCGCTCCGACAGGTACCACAGGTCGTGGGCGTCGGCCCAGCCCGACAGGTAGGCGACCTCGTCGGGCCCGAGGCCCCACTGGCGCGCCGTGGCGGCGTCGGTGACGATCACGGCTGCGCCCATGTCCACGTCCATGACGGCGTTCACGTACTTGGGGTACGGGTAGCAGATCATGCGGTTGTCGGGAGTGACCGTCATGATCTCGGCCGCGTCGCGGTGCGTCGGGAACCACGACAACGGATTGCGCACGGCGACGTCGTTGAACCCGGCCATCAGGTCGCCCACCGCCCGGCTGTGGGTGGCGGGGTCGTGGCCCGCGGCGTGCGCCACCGCCGACTCGACGAGGGCGTACATGGTCGTGGCCTGCACGAGCTCGTGGGCGCGCTCGACCGGGTGCACCCCGAGGTCGGGCTCGAGCGGCGGCCACGTCTCGGGCCAGCCGTCGCTGGTCGGCCAGTCCAGCGTGACCCCCAGCGTCCTGGCGCGCCGGCGCGTGGCCAGGGCCTCGGCTCCGGCGATGAGCACGCGGGGCCGGTCCCCGGCGGCCACGAGCTCGGCCGCCCGGTTCACGAGCCACTGGGGGATCGACCCGCCCATCCCGGAACAGCGGGCCTCGGCTTTCCTGGCGCCGAGGCGCCGGGCGAGCTCGGCGGCGGGGTCGCCGTGGCGCAACGACAGCGAGTGCACCATGAAGCAGTGGGTGAGGCCCGTCAGCACGTCGCCCGATGCGCCCCCGGCTCGGGCGGGGCCGTCCTTCCCGTCGCCGCCGGTGGCGCTGGCGGCGGCGCGCCGGGCGGCCTCCTCCATCAGGGCGAACGGGTCGGGCGCGGCGAGGGGGTCCTCCTCGCGGTTGGTCACCTGTCCTCCGCCCACGACCACCGGGACGCGGGTCCAGTCCATCGTCATGCTCCTCCGTCGGTGTCGGGGCCTGGGGATGCGTCGAGGGGGCCCGGCCGCAGGCGCGTGAGCCGTTCGGACCCCGACGGCGTCACGCGCCCGGCGCTCAGACGGTCGCCGGGATCGGCAGGCCGTAGGCCTCCACCTCGTTGTGGCACAGGATCTGCATCCGCTCGGTGTCGTCGAGCGGGGCCAGCGACGTCAGGAGCTTCTCGAGCACCTGGTCCGAGTACTCGGGGTGCGGGTAGTTCGATGCCCACAGGATGCGATCGGCGCCGAGCCACTTCGCCGAGGCGGCCAGGTTCCACTCGTCGGCCTCGAACGACACGTAACACTGCCGGCGGAAGTAGTCGCTCGGGTCCATCGAGAGGTGCTCGCCCTCGAGCGGGAACTCCTCGACCTGCTCGTCCATGCGCTCCAGGATCGTCGGCATCCACCCACCGCCGGACTTCAGGAAGATCATGCGCAGGCTCGGGAAGCGTTCGCACACGCCGCCCATGATGAGCCGGCCCACGGTGACGATCATGTCGGCGGCGTTGCCGATGGCCTGCCCGAAGCCCGACCCCCCGTAGAGGGCGCTCACAGTGTTGTTCACCACCGTGATGTCGGGGTCGTCGACCACGAGCCCGAACTTCCGGCACGCGCCGGGCGTGTCCACGTGCACACCCGGGTGGAAGGCCACCGGGAGCCCGAGTCCCTGGCACGCGGACCAGAAGGGGTCGTACACGCTGTGCGACAGGGGCAGCTCGTCGATGTAGGCGGACGGCCGGATGATCACCCCGCGCAGGCCCAGGTCGACGGCGCGCTCCGCCTCCGCCACCGCCATCCCGATGTCCTGCAGCGGGACGAGCCCGATCCCGAACAGCCGACCGCGGTCCTCGCTGCAGAACTCGGCCAGCCAGTCGTTGTAGGCGCGCTGGCAGTCGCGGACGAACTCGGGGTTGCGCAGCGCCTTGATGGGGTCGGCGGGACCGAAGAACATCGCCCCGCTCGGGTAGAGCACGGACACGTCGATGCCTGCACGGTCCATGTCCTCGAGCCGCGAGCCGGGGTCCCACCCGCCCAGGCGCCCCAGGCTGGCGCCGACCTTCTTGACATTATCGGCGATGCGCTCGAAGGGGATCCCCGACAGCGCCGACGCCCGCCGCAGGGCGTCCACGCCGCCGCTGCGCACCTCGCCGCCCACGTAACGCGTACCCGTGGCGAGGTCCACGTGGGGCACCCAGTCCCCCCACGTGGCGGCGTCCATGCGGTTCGACCACAGATCGGGCGGCTCCATGACGTGGCCGTCCCCGTCGATGACCTTGACCCCGTCGATGGGCACTGGTGTCCTCCCCGTCCGCTCAGGCCGCGGCCCCGGGTGCCGCCGATCGGCCGTTTCGATCCCGCCGGGCCGACCGGCTCAGTCGCGCGAGTCCCCGATGCGGGTCAGGTCCGCCGCCAGGGTGACCCTGCGCTCGGCGCCTTCGCGCCGTGGCCGCAGCGACGTGTCCACGTCGGCCGACTCGGCGCGCAGGGCCGCCACCGTGCACCGCTCCCGGGCCCGGTGGGCGAAGGGGTCGTAGCGGAAGTGGCGCATGGCGTTCTCGTGGGTGATCTTGTTCACCTCGGCGTCGGGCACGCCGGCCAGGTACTTCATGGCGATCTCGGGGGCCGTGGGCCAGGTGGAGTCGGAGTGCGGGTAGTCGCACTCCCAGCAGACGTTGTCGAGCTCGAGAAAGCGGCGGTTCTCCACGCCGAAGGCGTCGTCGATGAAGCACGTGATGATGCGCTCCTTGAACACCTGGCTCGGGAGCATGTCGCCGAAGTCCTGGCCCGTCCACTTGTGGTGGTGCTGGTAGACGTAGTCCACGCGCTCGAGGAAGTACGGGATCCAGCCGATGCCACCCTCGGACAGCGCGATGCGCAGGCTCGGGTACTTGCGCAGGACCGGGGAGAAGAGCAGGTCCGCGGCGCACTGGATGATGTTCACCGGTTGCAGGGCGATGAGCACGTCGAACGGGGCGTCCGGGGCGGTGATGGCCAGCTGCGACGACGAGCCGATGTGCAGGCAGACGACCGTCCCCTCCTCGGCGCACGCCGACCAGAACGGGTCCCAGTGGGCGGCGTGGAAGCTCGGCCAGCCGAGCTTGGACGGGTTCTCCGAGAACGTCACGGCGTGGCAGCCCTTGGCCGCCATCCGGCGCACCTCGGCGGCCATGAGGGTGGGGTCCCAGATGGGCGGGATGGCCAGGGGGATGAAGCGGCCGGGGTAGGCGCCGCACCACGACTCGACGTGCCAGTCGTTGTACGCCCGCAGCATGTCGATGGCCAGCTCCTTGTCCTCGGTCCGGGCGAAGAGCTGGCCGCAGAACTGCACGAACGAGGGGAAGCACATCGACCCGAGCACGCCGTTGGCGTTCATGTCGCGAACGCGCTCGTGGATGTCGAAGCAGCCGTCACGCATCTCGGCGAACGACGTGGGCTCGATGCCGTACTCCTCGGGCGGGCGCCCCACCACCGCGTTGAGGCCGACGTTGGGGATCGTGTTGCCCTCGAAGGACCACACGTCGGTGCCGTCGTCGTTGTGGACGATCCGCGGGGCGCGGTCCTTCCACTTGGCCGGGACGCGGCCCTCGAACATGTCGGGGGGCTCGACGACGTGGTCGTCGACGCTCACGAGGATGAGATCTTCGGCCTGCATCGCGTTCCCCTCCCCGACCGTGCCCGGCAACGGGGCGATCATATACCTGACGTCCGTGTCAGGCACAGGGCGCCCCGCCCTCCTACACTTGCCGCCCGATGCACGCCGACGCGCCCAGGGGGTTGGCAGGGATCGCCCGGGTCGACCCCGAGCGGGTGGCGCTCGTGTGCGGGGAGCGCCGCACCACCTTCGGCGAGCTCGACCGGGCCGCCAACGCCGCGGCGCACGCCATGGCGCCCCACGCGCCCACGCCCGGGGAGCGGGTGGGCATGATGTTGGGGAATTCGATCGAGGCATTCGCCGCCTGGCACGGCACGGCGCGCCTCGGCGCCCTCGTGGTGCCCATCTCCACGCGCCTCACCGCGGGCGAGGCGGCCTACATCCTCCGGGACTGTGGGGCCGCGCTCGTGGTGCACGACGGCTCGGCCGCCGCGTCGGGCGCCGCCGTCGAGGCCGGCGTGCCCGCCTTGTCGCTGTCCGACCTCGCGCTGCCCGACGGCCGCCCGCCGCCGCGCCCCGACTTCCTGGGCACGCCGGTGACCGCCATGACCTACACCTCGGGGACGACCGGGCGCCCCAAGGGCATCGCCCGCCCCGCCCCCCAGCCGGCGACCGAGACGCCCCCCAACCCCTTCGCCTCGTTCTGGGGGTTCCGGCCCGACGACGTCCACCTGATGGCCGGGCCCATGTACCACACGGCCCCGAGCGCCTACGCGCTGATGAGCCTGGGGGAAGGGGGCACGGTGGTGGTCATGCCCCGGTGGGACGCCACCGAGTGCCTGCGCCTCATCGAGGCCGAGCGGGTCACGACCTCCCAGATGGTCCCGGCCAACTTCATCCGCATCCTCGAGGCCGACTGGGCCGCCTACGACCGCTCCAGCGTCCGCAAGGTCCTCCACGCCGCCGCCCCCTGCCCGGTGCCGGTGAAGCGCCGCATCATCGACGTGTTCCCGCCGGGCACGGTGTGGGAGTACTACGGCGCCAGCGAGGGCATGGCCTCGGTCATCTCCCCCGAGGAGTGGCTCGAGAAGCCCGGCAGCGTGGGCCGGCCCTTCCCGGGCCTGTCGGTGCGCATCACCGACGCGGAGGGGGCCGTGCTGCCCGCCGGTGAGGTGGGGACGGTGTACGTGTCGGCCTTCGCCGGCCAGCGCTTCCGCTACCACAACTCCCCCGACAAGACCGAGCAGGCCTGGCAGGGCGACTACTTCACGGTGGGGGACATGGGGTGGCTCGACGAGGACGGCTACCTCTTCCTCGCCGACCGCCGCACCGACCTCATCATCAGCGGGGGCGTGAACATCTACCCGGCCGAGGTGGAGGCCGCCCTCGTCGAGGACGCCGAGGTGGTGGACGCCGCGGTGATCGGGCTGCCCGACGAGCGCATGGGCCAGAAGGTGCACGCCGTGGTGGAGGTGCGGCCCGGCAGCGCCCGCGACGCCGAGGCCCTCACGGCCCGGCTGGCCGGGCGGCTCGCCGACTTCAAGCTGCCGCGCACCGTCGAGTTCGTCGACGAGCTGCCGCGTGAGCCCAACGGCAAGGTCCTGAAGACGAGACTGCGGGAAGAGCGGATGACCGAGCCGGCCCCGGCCGGCGGGATGACCGAGCCGGCCCCGGCCGGCGGGATGACCGAGCCGGCCCCGGCCGGCGGTGGAGGGGAGACGACGGCATGACCGAAGAGCACGAGGTGCGCGCCGAGCCGCGCCTGCTCATCGACGGCACGCTCACCGAGAGCGCCTCGGGGGCGACCTTCGACAACATCGACCCCACCACCGAGAAGGTCCTGGGCGAGACGGCCGACGGCACCGCCGCCGACATGGAGGCCGCCATCGGGGCGGCGCGGCGCGCCTTCGACGAGACCGCGTGGTCCACCGACCACGAGCTCCGGCGCCGGTGCCTGGAGCAGCTGCACGCCGCCGCCGTCGCCCACAAGGAGGAGCTGCGGTCCATCACCGTGGCCGAGGTGGGTAGCCCGATCGCCCTGACGTACGCCAACCAGGTGGACCTGCCCATCGACGACCTCGGGTACTGGGTGGAGCAGCCCGTACGGTACGAGTACGAGCGGTGGCTGCCCGAGCGCGACGTCTTCGGCCAGCCCCAGCGACGGCTGGTGCGGCGCGAGGCCGTCGGTGTCGTGGGGGCCATCACCCCGTGGAACTTCCCGCTCAACCTGAATCTCGCCAAGCTCGGTCCCGCGCTGGCGGCGGGCAACACCGTGGTGCTCAAGCCCGCGCCCGACACCCCGTGGTCGGCGACCGCGCTCGGCCGGATGATCGCCGAGGAGACCGACATCCCCGCCGGCGTGGTCAACGTGGTGGCCTCGTCGGACCACATGGTGGGCGAGGTCCTCACCACCGACCCGCGTGTCGACATGATCACCTTCACCGGCTCCACGGCCACGGGCCGGCGCATCATGGCCAAGGGGGCCGACACCGTGAAGAAGGTCTTCCTCGAGCTCGGGGGGAAGTCGGCCAACATCGTCCTCGACGACGTCGAGGAGGCCGGCGGGGCCATCGGGGTGAGCGCCATCGGCGTGTGCACCCACGCCGGTCAGGGCTGTGCCATCACCACCCGGCTGCTGCTGCCCCGGTCGCGCTACGACGAGTTCCTCGAAATGGCGGACGCCATGATGGCGAGCGTGCCCTACGGCGACCCGTGGGACGCGTCGAACCTCCAGGGCCCGCTGATCAGCGCCAAGCAGCGCGAGCGGGTGCTCGGGTACATCGAGAAGGGGAAGGCCGAGGGCGCCCGGCTGGTACGCGGCGGGGGCGTGCCCGCCCACCTCGACAAGGGGTTCTTCGTGGAGCCCACCCTCTTCGCCGACGTCGACCCCAAGGCGACCGTCGCCCAGGAGGAGATCTTCGGGCCGGTGCTCGTGGTCATCCCCTACGAGGACGACGACGACGCCGTGCGCATCGCCAACGACTCCATCTACGGGCTGTCCGGCGCGGTCACGAGCGCGTCCGAGGAGCGGGCCATGGCCGTCGCCCGGCGGGTGCGGACGGGGACGCTCATGGTGAACGGCGGGTTCTGGAACGCCCCGGACGTGCCCTTCGGCGGCTACCGCCAGAGCGGCGTGGGGCGCGAGAACGGGATCGAGGGGTTCGAGGAGTACCTCGAGGTCAAGGCCATCGCCCTGCCGGCGCGCTGACGGGTGGACTACTCCCGGCCGAGGATGGCCGTGCCGGTGGAGGAGATCCACCCGCCGGTGGCGTTGACCGCGGCCAGGCGGGCGTCGGCGACCTGGCGGTCGCCGCACTCGCCGCGCAGCTGCTTCACGGCCTCGACGAGAAGGAAAATGCCCCGCATGCCCGGCTGGCACGACGACAGCCCCCCGCCGTCGGTGTTGGTCGGCAGCGCCCCGCCCACCCGCAGCGCGCCGCCCTCGACGAACGCGCCCCCCTCGCCCTTCTGGCAGAAGCCGAGGCCCTCCAGGGTGAGCAGCACCGTCAGGGTGAAGCTGTCGTAGACCTCCACCACGTCGATGTCGGCGGGGGTGACGCCCGCCTGCCCGAAGGCCTTCTTGGCCGAGCGCACGCACGGTGACTCCGTGAAGTCGGCCCACTCGCTCATGGTGGTGTGCGAGATGGCCTCGCCCGTGCCGAGCACCCAGATGGGCGTGCTGGCGCAGTCCCGGGCCCGGTCCTCGTGCGTGAGCACGATGGCGCCCCCGCCGTCGGACCGGATGCAGCAGTGCAGCTTGGTGAAGGGGTCGGCGATCATCTTCGATGACTGGACGTCCTCGATGGTGATGGGGTCGCGGTAGTAGGCGTCGGGGTTGAAGCCGGCGTTGTAGCGCGCCGAGACGGCGATCTCGGCCAGCTGCTCGATGGTGGTGCCGAACTCGTGCATGTGGCGCCGCGCCGACATGGCGTGCTTGGCGATCAGGGTGTGGCCGAAGGGGGCGTCGAACTGGATCGGCCCCCTGTTCCCGAAGAAGAGGTTGGCGGTCCGCATGCGGCGCTTCAGGTCGGCGCGCGACGTCGAGCCGTAGGAGAGGACGACGGTGTCGATCTGGCCCTGGGCGATGGCGGCCACGGCGTGCTCGAGGAACATCTCCCAGCACGAGCCGCCGACCCCGGTGGAGTCGATGTAGTCGATGTGCGAGGCCAGGCCCAGGTACTCGGCCAGCTCGATGGGGGGCAGGGCCCCGGTGCCGTGCGACATGAAGCCGTCGACCTCGCGCCGGTCGACGCCGGCGTCGGCGAGCGCCCGGCTCGTGGCCTGGTGGTGCAGCTCGAAGGCGGACTTGTCGTCCACCCGCCCGCAGTCCGACAGCGCCGCACCGACGATCGCCACCCGTCTCGCCATCAGGCTCCCTCCCCGTGCACCCGTGTCCCGCCCCGTCGCCCGCCCGCACCGGCGAACCTGACGCCGGCGTCGGAGAACGCGGGCCTGAAGGGTAGCGTGGCCCCATGACCGAGGGCACACCCGTGGTGCTGCGCGACCCGCTGCCCGGCGTGCCGGCGCGGCCCGCCGGGTCGGTGCGGCGGACGATGCACGTCGACGTGGGCCGGCGCGGCGAGTGGAGCTCGCCCCTGGCCATGGAGGGTGCCGCCCGAGACCTGCGCACCGGGGCCGCCGGGCCCGACGACGTGACGGTCCTGGCCGAGGCGCGCGTGCGCGCCGGCTTCGACACGGCGCGGTGCCTGACGTCGCTCACCACCACCCCCGGGGCGCCGTGGGCCCAGGATCTGGTGGGGGCACGCGCCGGCGGGGGGTTCCGGCGCCATCTCGACGAGGTCGTGCCCCCGGACGAGGCGGGGTCCCTGCTGCGCCAGGTGCTCGACGACATGCCCGCCGCCGCGCTGATCTCGGGCTATGCGTGGATGCGCCTGGCCCGGCGCGAGGGGCACCACCCCGCCAACCTGATGCCGCCGGGCGCGCTGGACCACATGACCGACCTGTGCTCGGGCTGGCGTGCCGGCGGCGCCGCCGTCCGGGGCGTGGTGGCCGGCGAGGGCGTGCCCATGCAGGACTGCCCGCCCGTGCCGGTGCCCGAACCGGGGTCGCCCGGCGCGGACCCCCACGCCTGGCACGAGCTCGCCCCGCTGGGCCTCGACTGGATGCGCCGCCGGCGGTGCATCGACGTCACCGCCGGCCCCGGCGGCGAGTTCGGCATCTGGGCGATGTTCCGCGACACCGTGGGAGAGGACGGGGGCGGCGAGGCGGTGCTGCACGAGTACGCCGTGCGCGCCGGCGGGGTCGACGGGGTGCTCGGCTGGGTGGAGGCCGAGCCCCGGGTCCTGCCCTTCCCCGAGTGTCCCGCCGCGGCCGACACCGTGGGCGCGCTGGTGGGCACGGCCGTGGCCACGCTGGCCGCGGCGGTGCCCGAGACCCTCACCGGCGTCGCCTCGTGCACGCACCTGAACGACCTGCTCCGGGCGCTGGGAGGCGTGCGTGGCCTCCTCCTCCTGGCCGGGGGGAGCTGAGGGTCCTCGCATCCCGCGCCTCGGGCTCGTGGGCGTGTGACCGCCTGGTGGCGGGTGTACCGCCACCCTGCTCACCTGCTACACCTGCTATGCGGTATAACCCCAATGTACCCCCACGCCTGAGCAACCCCGGAGCGGCATGCCGAAGATCAACGTCTACCTCCCCGACGCCCTCGCCGAGGCCGTGAAGGACGCCCATCTCCCGGTCTCCGCGGTGTGCCAGCACGCGCTCGTCCAGGCCCTCCAGCGGGTCACCGCGCTCCGGGAGGAGCCCAGGGCAGCCCGTGCCGACGTCCCTCCCTTCCTGCACCTGGCCCTGCCGTCGACGCCGCCGCTGGCCGACGCGCTGACCCGGGCCGCCGCCGTCGCCGGGGAGGGGGGCACTGTCGGTACGGAGCACCTGCTGTGGGGTGTCATCGACGAAGGGCAGAACCTCGCCGTCCACGTCCTCGAGGTGATGGGGATCGACGTCCCCGCGGTCCGCGTGGAGCTCGAGCATGCGGCCCAGGCCCGGTCGGGCGACCGGTCGGTGAACCGCCTGGACGCCCCCGCCACCAACGCCATGCGGGGAACCCAGGAGATCGCCGGTCGGATGGGGCACAACTACGTGGGCTGCGAGCACCTCCTCCTGGCCGTGGTCGACCAGCCCCACGGCGCCGGTGGCAGGGCACTCCGGCGCGCCGGCGTCGGGCCCGTCGTGGCCCGCCGGACGGTGGCCGCCGCCCTGGCCGGTCTCGTCCACGGTGTCGGCACGGGGGTCGCGGGCGCGCGGGACAGCGCCAAGCTCGACGCCATCATCGACCGGCTCGGCCGGCTGGAGGCACTGGTCACCGGCCGGTGACACCCGAGAGCCGGGCGATGCCCG
>Ga0307374_10005081_pt1 | contig 21532 bp, 23 predicted proteins | sample OX3MG_FD_202532 | JGI IMG/M metagenome (GOLD analysis project Ga0307374, IMG submission 202532) | Soil microbial communities from Risofladan, Vaasa, Finland - OX-3 | ecosystem: Environmental > Terrestrial > Soil > Coastal area > Acid sulfate soil | place: Finland: Risofladan, Vaasa | collected...
CACCCCGACGCAGCCAACCACACTTGAGCGTACGAGCCGGTCGGCTGGAACCATCGCCGGAGTGCGCGCCGGCTTATGTCGCTTCCCAGCTGGCCCCACTCCCCTACCATGCACAACACAACTGAAGAGCCCGATGGGCGAATGGGAATCCGGTGCGGGGAGTTGCCCCAAAGCCGGAGCTGTCGCGCAACTGTGAGCGGGGAGCCTGAGCCAGCGAGCCACTGGGAAAGTCCCGGGAAGGCGGCAAGAGGCCCTGATCCGCGAGCCAGGAGACCGGCCCTGAGGGATCGACGCACCCCCGCGCGCAACGGGACGGTCGGCCTTCGGCGGCAGGTCCACCTCTGGCGTGACGGGTCAGAACTGCCGCCAGGAGGTGGAGACGATGAGATCGTCTCAGTGGGCCAGCGCAGCACTGGCCACGATTGCCATGGGTCTATTGATCTCGGCGTGCGGCGCGGGAGGCGGGGGCAGCGGGTCCACCCCGGGCGCCGCCTGCACCAGTTCCGGCAGGTCGGTGGAGGTGGTGGTGGAGCTGGGGGATCACCACGTCGTGGATCGTTGCGTCAACTTCAATGGCGCCGACATCAAAGGGGAGACCGCTCTCCGTCGTAGCAAGATCGGGTTCGCCACCCAGCACTTCAGTTTCGGCAACGCGGTCTGCCAGATCGACAACGACCCCACCTCGTACACCGACTGCTTCGGCACCGGCCAGCCGTATTGGGCCCTGTTTCTATGGACTGGCGGGGGCAAGTGGAAGTCCGCCTCGACCGGGATCAGTGAGGTCAAGTTGAAGTCGGGCCAGGCCTTAGGTTGGCGGTACGACTCCAGCTCGGGAACGGTCTTGCCACCGCCACGGCCACCGAAGACGTGAACGGATGAATCCACGCGCGCTCGCAGTCTGGGTAGCCGCCGTGCTGCTGCTCAGCCTGGGGAGTGAGGACCCGATCCTTCGGGTCCTCACTCTAGGCGCGGCACTCACAGTGCTGCTGGTGTGTCGGCGGGTGGGAACGCGCGCGCGTCCCGCGCTCTGGGCCGTGGGGATAGCCGCCCTGCTGACCGTGTTGTTCAACTTCCTGCTCAGCCACACCGGCGAAAACGTCCTGCTGCAGCTGCCCGGGTGGCTGCCGGCGCTGGGCGGCCCCCTGTCGCTGGAAGGGGCGGCATACGGGCTCGACCTCGCGCTGGGTCTAGCAGCCTGCATCCTCGCCGGAATCAGTCTCTCGCTGGTGGTCGAACCGCACCAGCTGGTGGACTCGCTGCCGGCCCCACTCTCCCGGACCGGGGCCGCACTCGGAGCAGCCATGACCCTGGTCCCGCGCCTCGGTCACAGCTTCGTGGCAGTGCGCGAGGCCCAGCAGATGCGGGGCTGGCGTCCGCGCGGAATGCGCTCCTGGACCGCCGTGGTGGTGCCGTCGGTGCTCACCACCATCGAGGGCTCGGTCCTGCTCGCCGAAGCCATGGAGGCGAGAGCGTTCGGCTCCGGGCCGCGGACGGCGCTGGCCACCTCTAGGTGGCAGCTCCGCGACCTGGCCGTCGCAGCGACCTCCGCAGCGGCGGTCGCCGGGTTCGTCGGGGCCCTGATCTTTGGTCAGGTGCCGAGCTGGCAGCCGTACCCCAGTCTCGTCATGCCCGGGCTCAACTGGTGGCCGGCCCTGTGCTGCCTGGCGCTCTTCATCCCGGCGCTCTTCCCGTGACCGGGCTCGCTCGGTTCGAGCGCTTTGGGTACCGATACCCAGAGAGCGCAACGCTCTCGCTGAACCAGATAACGGTCCAGATCGAAGCGGGGCTGACTCTCCTTCATGGGCCTTCCGGCAGTGGCAAGTCCACCCTGCTGCGCAGCCTCAACGGGCTGGTTCCCCACTTCCATGGTGGGCAGGCGAGCGGGAGGGCCTGGATCTTGGGCCAGGACCTCCGCACGACCACCACCAGACGGCTGGCCCGTCAGGTCGCCATGGTCTTCCAGGAGCCCGAGTCGCAGTTCGTCTTGGCGACGGTGCGCCGGGAGGTCGCCTTCGGCCCCGAGAACCTGGGGCTGCCGGCGACTGAGATCGGGGACCGGGTAGATGGTGCGTTACACGCCATGGGGATTCTGGAGCTTGCCGAGCGGCGGATCTCCACGCTGTCTGGTGGTCAGCGGCAGCGGGTGGCGCTGGCGGCAGCCCTCGCGATGCGGCCCCGGGTACTGGTCCTGGATGAGCCCACCTCCCAGCTCGACGACCCGGGCGCCGACTCCCTGAGACGGGAATGCCAGGCAGTCGCCAGTCGCGGTCTGGCGGTGGTGGTGGCTGAACATCGGCCCTGGAGGGTCGATGGGCCAGGCTCCCGTCGCCTCGAGCTCAGCCACGGGTCGCTGATCTCCTCTCTTCACCGGAGGCCCGGTCCGTCCACTCTGCCCCCCCACCCTTCCCGCTCATCTGGTTCCTCGGCGTGGGAGCTCAGTGAGCTGGTGGTTGGCCATCAGGAGGCGGTCGCGGCTGAGATCAACCTCGACTGCCACCAGGGAGAGGTGCTTTGCCTCACCGGGCCCAACGGGAGCGGCAAGACCACCCTCCTCCGCACTGTCGCCGGCCTGCTCCGGCCGCTGTCAGGTTCGGTTCGCCGCCGCCCGGGCCGGTGTGCCTACCTGCCCCAGGAGCCGGGCGGCGTACTCCATCAGGGAAGTCTGTTGGAGGAGGTGAACCAGACCATTCGCTGGCTGAAGCTCGAGAGCAGTCCCTGGCCGATCCTGGAGGAGTTCCAGCTGACCGCCCTCGCAGCAATGGACCCGCGGGACCTGAGCACCGGCCAGCGCCAACGTGCGGCCCTGGCTGCGGTCCTGGTCGGATCCCCGGAGATGGTCTTTCTGGACGAACCGACTCGGGGGGCCGATCCCAACTCCCGGCTGCTCCTGCTGCGGGTGCTCGACCGGCTGGCCACCGAAGGGTCGGCGATCCTGGTCGCTACCAGTGACACCCAGTTCGCCCACCAGCTGGGAGACCGGGTCCACGAGCTGGACTCGGGCCACCTCCGGGAACGGAGAGAGGTGGCAGCGTGATTCTCCTGCTGAGCTCCGCCTTGGGCGTGGGCCTCTTCCTGTGGCCGTTCAGCGGACTGGGACTTCCGGCGGCCACCCCAGCTCTGGCGATCGGGCTCGGCGCCGTCTTGGGACTGCTCGCGATCGAGGTCGGGACCAGGAGGATGGACTCCCGTCAGCTGGCGCTGCTCGCGGCCCTCAGCGCGGTGGACGCCGGACTCCGAGCCGCCCTGGTAACGGGAATCGGGGGCTTCAGCCCGATCTTCCTCCTGGTGCTCTGTGGGGGCTACGCCCTGGGACCGGAGTTCGGGTTCCTGCTCGGCGCCTCCTCGCTTCTGGTCTCCGCCTTGGTCACGGGCGGGATTGGCCCCTGGGTCCCGTATCAGATATTCGCAGTCGGGTGGGTCGGCGCCTTCGCCGGCCTGGTGGGCCTGCTGCTCAGGGGGCACCGTCCGGCCCGCCGTGATGTCTTGCTGCTAGCGGGAGTCGGGGCTGTGACCGGGTTCGGGTTCGGAGCGGTGATGGACATCTGGAACTGGACCTTCTACTTCGCCTCTCCTGAGATCGGCTGGAGCCCCTCGCTTAGCCCGGGAATTGCCCTTTTGCACTTCGCCAAGTACTACCTGGTGACCTCCGCCGGCTACGACGCCTTCCGGGCTGGGGGGAACGCCCTGATGGTTCTGGTCTTCGGGCTGCCGTTCCTGGCTGCCCTCCACCGGCTCTCCCGGCGGTTTCGCGGCGAGTGGCTGGCGGACGAGGATCAGGGAGGAAGTGCCGAGCCCGCGGGGATGGACTCAGGTCAGCTTCCGGACCACGTAGCTCCCGGCCATCTTGTCGTGCCAGCCCTGTTTGCGGCGGTCGACCCCCGCCCAGGCGAAGCCGGCAAAAGCGGTCGCCGTGTCGACTAGGTAGCCGACCAACCTGATCAGGCTGCGGCCAAACCCAAGCCGGCCACCGTCCTCTTGGCGCACCACCCGCCCCCCCACCAGCCACAGTCCGACCGTTCGCCCGCTGGTCGCCCAAGCGACCACGAAGTAGGCGAGGGGCGCCACGCCCAGGACAGTCGCTCCCTCAGGAAAGTGGGTCAGTGGCCCCATCAGCAGCTGCACCGCCGCTGCCAGCAGGATCGCGTCCGCGGTCAGGGCTCCGGCGCGGGGCCAGAACCCGACGTAGCCGAGCCCGGGGAACGGTCCACTGCCTCGGAGAGTTCGCGCACTGTCCCAGACGGCCAGTGCTCCCCGCGGCCTGCCCGGAAGGTCCGACATCAGCTCGTTCAACTCGCCCGTGGTCTTGGCTGCGTAGGCTAGATGAGAACGGTCACTCAGCTCATCCGAACTGAGTCGTCCCTGGACGTGGTGCTCTTGGAGCTCGGCGACCACCTTCTCCCGGTCGGCGTCGGAGGCTCGAATCTGACCGCGACGACCCCACAGGAGCCAACTGGGCGGGTCCGGGGGTCCAGGAGGTGGTGACTGCACTGGTGGCCTAGCTCGAGGTCGCCCCGGATCGAATGGCTTCGCTCGCCGACTCCCAGTTGCGCCGCAACAAGCCCATGTAGATCAGGTCGGTCGTGACCCCGTCCCGGTACACCCGCTCGCGCAGTCGGCCCTCCTCCTGGAATCCCAGGCCCCGGTACAGAGCGATGGCGGGCTGGTTGTCCGAGATCACGTCGAGGCTGATCCGCCGCAATCCCAGCTCATGGAACGCGAAGTGAAGTACGAGCTTCACCGCCTCCTTGCCGAAACCGTTGCCCCGGTCGACGGGATCACCGATCCCGACTGCGATCCAGCCGTGGCTGTTGGGCCACTCAATATTGAAAACGGCCACGAACCCGACCAGACGGTCCTCTTCGAGCGTCCGGATCCGGAACTCATACGCGTTTGGCGACGGCTCGGCCACTTGGTCACGCTCGCGGAAGTAATCCGCCGGCAGCGGTCGCGGGGCGTCGGTGTCAGCCAGACGTCGGTAGTCGGCGTCCTCACTCCACCTCGAGAAGGAATCCGCGTCCCCTGGGCGAGGCGCGGCCAGGCGAACCAGCTCACCTTGGAAGAGTCGGTTGGAAGTCATTGGTAGAGGGATCCTCAGGCGCACGTGGTCGGCTGCCCGCCATTCGAGTATGTCAGACATTTGTTGACGATCCTCTCGTAGCTCGAACTCTGGACACCGGCTGGACAGAGACCCTCATCTGGCCGCTCCTCATCGCTCCTCGAGATATCCTCGGTGGGCCATGGTTGAGTTGCGCCCGATCAAGCCCAGCGAGCGGGACGACTTCACCGATGTGGCCGTCGGCGCCTTCGGTGACAGGCGGGACCCCTGGCACGACCGATGGTTCCATCAGCGGGTGGCCCCTGAAATGACCATCGCCGCCTTCGAGAAAGGCGCGATCGTGGGGACTTCGGCAGCCATCCCCATGACCCTGAGCATTCCGGGTCATAGTTGTGCCGCCGCCGGGATCACTGCCGCGGGGGTCCTCCCCACGCACCGCCGCCGGGGCTTGCTGCGGGCGATGATGGACGCGCATCTCCGGCAGGCCCGTGCCGCAGGGACCTCTCTGGCTATCCTCTGGGCGTCCGAGGGATCAATCTACGGGCGCTTCGGGTTCGGGCCGGCGACCGGACGGCTTCGAGTGTGCTTCGAGACCCCGGGCATGGCGCTCCGGGACGAGTCGGTCTCCGGGCCGCTTCGCCTGGTGGACCAGGAGGAGGCGCTGCAACTCATGCCTCTGGTCTACGACCGAGCGGCTGCAACCCGTCCTGGTTTGGTCCTCCGGGAGAGACTCAGTTGGGATTCCCTGACCGCCGACGACGATCCGCACCTGCCGGCAAACGAGGCCCACCACTTCTTCGTGGTGCATGGCGAGGCGCCGGACGGGTACGCGATCTACCGAGTCCGCCCTAGATGGTCGCCGACTGGGTCTCGAGCCACCGTCGTGCTAACCGAGTTGGTGGCCGATGGCCCCGGGCCTGCCGCCGATCTTTGGCGCTTCCTCCTGAGCCTGGACCTCGTCACCAGGGTGGAGGCGCGACAACGCCCGGTAGACGAGCCACTGCTCTGGATGGCCCGCGATCCGCAAGCCATCGAGGTCCTCTCGGGCACTGGAATCTGGGCTCGCATTCTGAACGTGCCCCAGGCCCTTGGAGAGCGCCTGTACCAGCAGGACGGAGAATTGGTCCTGGAGGTCTCCGACCCCTTCTTACCGGAAGTCGGGGGACGATTCCTCCTCCAGGTCCGAGCGGGGGTCGGAACGTGCTCCCCAAGCGAGAATCCCGTCGACCTTCGCCTGGGGATTTCTGAGCTGAGCTGCGGTTACCTGGGTCAACTGTGCTTCGGAGCCATGGCCCGGGCGGGGCGGGTCCAGGAAGCATCGCCGGGGGCGTCCATGCGGGCCGACCAGTTGCTGAGCTGGGATCCCCCCCCATGGTGCTTGGACGACTTCTAGCAACGGAGTGATCCTGGGCGACCGCGTCTAGCCGGGCCACCCCGGTGACTCATTCTGCGAAGACCTCCTCCGCCTGGCAAAGCCGCCAGGGCGCCACGGTAGTGTCCAACTCAACCTCGACTTCGTGGACCATCGGCACCGCGGTCACGGTAGAGCTCTGGAAGTGCACCTCGGTGCGGTCGTCGAACCGCAGCCTGAGCCAGAACCTGCCGGGACCTTCTGGCGCTCTGGAGCAGACACTCCAGCGCAGTCCCACACGGGAGGGCAGCCAAGCCGTTCTGGCCGCGCGCATCGCGGCGGTCTGGGCGAGCACGTGTCCTAGAGCTGGGGGCGCCAGGTAGCTCGCCAGCGCCAGATCATTGCCGGAAGTTATCGCGCTCTCGATGCCGTCGACGAGTTGGCGAACCCGCTCAGTCGTCTCGGCAATTCCCCGGTCCCGGCCAGAAACTCCTCGCCACCTCGATGTTCGCCACGCCGTGATCCGCGGCATGTCAGCGTCCAATCCGGCGAGCGCTCGCGAGCGCGGGAAGCAGTGATGTCATGCTCTGCTGGAACCTCCGATCATGGTCAGCGAGAGCGCGACGGGCGATGCTGGCTTGTTGGGCGACGTCAGGCGCCCAGGGCCAGCGCACCACGACGAATTCACGTAGCCGCCTCTGGCATAGGTCCGCCGCGGATGACTCGGATCGGGCTACCCCCAACACCAGCCGACAGCGCGGCGTGGGGACACCCAATCGTTCAAAGATGCGAGTGCCCTCCATCGCCGCCCGAACGTCGGACAGAGTGGGGCGGAGTGGCACCAGGACCGAGTCCGCGAGCGTCAACCAGAACGCTGCGGTACCTGATAACTCTCGCACGGGACTTTCGACTGCCGGCCCGGCGTCCACCACGATGGCGTCGAAGGCCGGTGCCAAGAGGTACGTGTAAAGGTAGTCGAGGTGTTCCCTACCGATCTCTGCCGTGCGATCGGGAGCCAGCAAGGCTCGGACTCCCGACTGTGGATGGACCCAGAGAACTGAATCCAGATGAAGCCGTCGGTCCGCCAGCTCCGGAAGTTGCAGAAGAACTCGATCAATCCTGGCACTCCGGCACCGGTCCGAGTCCAGGTCCGCCAACCCCAGCTTGATGTCCAGATCCGAATGAATGTGATCCGCGTCGACCACCAGTACTCGACGCCCTGCGCCAGACACACCGCCGACCAGTGCGTTCGCTACTTCAAGCGCGAGGGTGGTGCGCCCCGCGCCACCGCGGCCGCCCGCCACCACGACCACCAGCGGGTCGCCTCGCTGGCCAGGCAGAGCCGCGGTGTCAGCCCCGCTACTCCGTGCGGAGGCTCGCTGCGAGGTACGCCGCCGCCACCAGTTGGCCGTGTCTAACAGCCGCGACAACGAGGGACTTACCGACCGTCGCTTGGCTGGCGACGCAGTGGAGTCAGCCACCATGCCGAGGAGAGGATGGCGGGCCAGCTGTGTCCTCGGATTGGCGTCCGAGGACGGCCTCCAGAGGAGCGCGGCCCCGCGTCCGCTGGGCGGAACTTCGGGAGGAGGTGGAGACGCGGCCTGCTCCTGGTTCTCCTCCGCCCAAGACCCGTGTCGCGAATCCTCCTGACCAGCGATTCCTAACACGAACTCCCCCCCGATACTGAGGTCGAGCTCGGCTCAGCGAAACCGTGCTCCATCCAAGCGGTAGCGGAAGCCCGTAGCCGGACGCTGGTCCATCCGGGAAAGAGCGAGATCGGAAGTTGCACCGTTTGCCAGGTGAGCACAGAGACGCCTTCTGGAGGTGGTCCGGAATCGGATCCGGCGGAGGTGGCCAGCGCACAACTCGATACCACATCGAAGGCGCAGCCTAAGCCCTGGGCAGGGGCGACTGGCAGCGGGGCGGTTCCCTCGTCGGTGCACACGGGCGGCTGGCTCGGATAACTAGCCGCGATGACTTCGTCGACCACCTCGCCCACCGTGCCAACCCCGTTGCCACAAGTGGCGCCGCCGTCGGGAACCGCGCAAAGCTGAAAGGTGTCATCGTTCTGGACGGCGGTTACGTCGACCGCTTGCGCAGCAGCCTCGGCGGCGGCCTGGGCGGCCCCCACGGCGGTGGCGTGACTTGCCATGAGCAGCCCTCCGTCGACCGCGAGTCCCGCCACCGGCAAGAGCAGCAAAGCCAGCATCAGAGAGAAGATCGGGAGAATCTGACCCTGTTCGGCCTTGGTTCGTCGATAAGAGTCCATGGGTGCCTCAGCAGTCGTCGCCGGTGGGATCGACACTTGGGTCCCGACTGCGGAATGGGTCGACCTTGTCGGTCGCAATGGTGGTTAGTCGGGGGGAGAGCCAGGATCCAATCAGGGGGATCCAGGCCAGATTCGGGCGATAGACCACGGTGACCACTACCCCACCGTCTGTCGGAGTCCCGGTACCGGGCCCTGACCCAACTCTGCAAAAGGTGTCATTCGGGCCCCCGTAGCCGAACCAGAGCGCGAAAGATCCGGTACCAACTGCGGCCGGCAGGTCATCACTTTGAGGCACGGCTCCGACGCAGCCGCCTCGCAGAGCGTCGGTCAGATTCAGGGGGAGCAAGCCGTCGCTCTCTGAGAGGACAGTTCCCATTTCTTGATGGCCCCCGGAGCACGCTTGCGTCGCATCCACCCCCCGGGCTGCGACGAGCGCGGTGGCGCTCGCGGCGGCCTCCATCGCCATCTGCGTACGCGCGATCTGCACCACGGCCACTGCACCACAGCCGAGCAGTAGGAGAATCGGGAGTACGACGGCCAATTCGACAAGTGCCTGCCCATCCCGCCGCTGCTCACGACTCAACTGGTCAGCGCCTCCACCTGAAGGCGCAGTTGCACGCTGATCGGCAGAGCGTCGATCCCCGCCGAGCTAGCCACCGGAACCACGGTCCGCAGAGTCCCCTTGATCCAGATGTCCACGGCGGTCGCCGGCCACGCGGTGTAGGCCAGGCACACGAATAGCTGCCCCGGCTCAGGGCTCTGGGCGCACGGTGCCATAGCGCGCGCGACCCCGAAGCACTCCGTCACATGGCAGGCGGGGTTTTGGCTCCCATCAAGATTGTCGGGCGACGGTCCGAGCGACGCTCGACCAGGGACGGCGGTGATCCCCGACGGACACCTCTGTAGCGTGTTCAGTTGCGGCCGCTGGCCGTCGTAGCGAACGCAGGTAGAGGGAAGGCCACACGCCGCCGCAGAGACCACGCCACCGCTGCAATCGCGGAGCTGGGCCAAATGCAAGACGGCGTCCCGGAGCGAACTCACAGCTGCTGACTGGCCCTCTGCCAGGCGGGCCAGGGGGTCACCAGGAACTGGAGCACCCGAGGCTGCCCGAGCCCCCACCAGCGCTGCGCTCTGGGCGCCCTCAGTGGATAAGGCCGAGATACCCAGTTGGACTGCCGCTAGGCTCGCGGTAAGAAAGATCGTGACGCCGATGGCCATTTCGATCATCGCCTGACCCCTCTGGCGGCCCGAATTCACGAGAAGGCCGTGGAGAGGCGCGCCAGCGCCGGGTACAGGATGATGATGACGAAAGGAAGCAGAATGCAGAGAGCAACCGGAATCAGCATCGTGACCAGCGCCTTGCGACCCCGACTAAGCATCTCGTCCTTCTGTCGGTCTCGGAGCCCGCTAGCCAACTGGCCGAGGGGTGAGCTAGAAGAAACCCCTTCCTCTCGCTGGACGCGTACCACGGCCGCCAGCGCCGAAAGTGCTGGAATACCGAGGTGGTCTGCTGCTCCTTCCAGCTGACGGTCCAACTGGGGAGTACCGGCCATCGCCGAAGCCGTGAGGCAGCTGCGTAGCAACAGGGACGCCTCTCCACTTAGTCGATTCACCACAAGCTCGATAGCGGTTCTGGCCCCCACGCCACCGCCGCCTTGCTCCAATGCCATCAGGTCCACCAAGATCGGCAGCTGATCAACAATCGCCCTGCGGCGACGGCCAGCCAGCTGCACCACCCGCGTGGCTACCCCGAGTGGAACTGCCGCTACGGCCAGGAGCGCCAAGCCGACGGGCATCAAGCCCTGAACGGCTAGCGCCAAAAGCACGAGCGCGGGAAGCACCGTCAGCAGCAAGGTCAATGACACCAGGGTTTCCGGCGCCGTAGCAAGACCTGCTCTTTCGAGCACACCAGACAGCGCGGTGCGGGCGACCGGAGGCAGGCGGCGGTACACGCTTCTCCCGAGCTGTCCACCGATCAGGCCAAGTCCGACCCACCCACCCCTGGGACCCAACCGCTGCGCGCTGGCTCGACGCGAACTCCGGCGCACCAGCCACTCGTCGGCTGTCGGTCGATGTGGCCACGCGGTTGCGAGAAGTGCTGCCGCGGCCGCGAGGCCTACCGCGCTGAGTAGGAGTAGCAACGTCCAAGGCGATGTTGTCACCACTTCATAGCCCCGGCTCTTGAGCTTCGGGACGACTGGCAGCTACCGCGAATCCGCCACGGTCTGGATGGCCAGCTGAGGCACTGACTCGGCGCCGCCGGCCGTGCGAAGTCGACCTCCCCGCTTGGGGCGCTAGTGGGAGGACGTCCGGTTGGGGGAGCCGGAGGATCCGCACCATCCACGCATATCCCAGCACGATCAGAGCCAGGAGCCCTCCCAACAGGAACTCGCCTCTCACCGTCGCATAGGGCGTCAAGTACTCGGGGTTGACTAGGTGCAGAAGGGCCAGCAATCCGAGCGGCATCGCCGCGATGACCAGAGCGCCAAGCCGACCCTGAGCCTGTTCGGCCCGAAGTTGTCCCTGAACCGCATCGACCTGGTGAGCCGCCCTGCTCAGCTCCTGCAGCAGTGGCGCGAGACGCCCGCCTGACCGATTGCCCACTGTCAGCGCGGCTGCGATCAGCGTGAAGAGCGGCTGCCGCAGTCGCTCTTGGGCTTCGATCAACGCTTCCTCTAACGGGACTTCATTGACCCGCGCCAGGATCTGAGCGATTTCTGGTCGCAGTTCCGTGGGACCACTCTCGGCTAGGACAACCAACGACTGTCGGGTACTGTGCCCAGCTGGGAGCAACTGGGCTAGCAGGTCGGCGGCACTGAGCAAGGCCGCGCCAAGAAGCGCGGTGCGCTGCGCCTCACGCCACCTCCTGAAGGCAGCTTCGGCTCCCCAACCGAGTGTCGCGATGACCAAGGCCGGCGCGAGGAGCCCCAGCACCACGTAAGCCAGCAGACCTGCCGCTACAGCACCTCCGACGGCCGGGAGTCGCGCCACGATCCCTTGCCGGACCCGTCGACGTCGACGAACGGGAGGCGCGTCCGAGGGACCACCGCCACGGCCAGCGGGCGAGACAACGAGGAGCATGACCCAACCCGCCGCCAGAGAGCCTAAGAGACTGAGCGTGACGAGGGCGATGGACACTGACTAGTGACCTGCGACCGATGCGCTCCCCAAAGAAGCCACAACCAGGTTGAGGTCGATGCCGGCACCCTCGAACTTGTCAGCGATCTTGGCCGGCAAGTCGTCGAGGCGGCTGATCGTCCACCGCCAGTCACCCCGAGCCCGGTCGTAGCGACAGAGCTCCTCGACGACCGGGATGTCGCCCTCCACTTGACCCGTCACCAGCCCTAACGCTCCGACCACGCGCCGATCTCGGCCGTCTGGACCTCGGAATCGGGCGAGATGAACGACCATATCTACCTTAGTGGCGATCTCTCGAGAAACGGCTCCTGGGTCGGCGCGAACCTGCGCCGGGTGCCGCCGCACCAACGCGGCCAGCCGCGTCAGCGCATCCCGAACGCTGTTGGCATGCAAGGTCGTCCCACTGCCATCATGGCCGGTCCCCATGGCGTCGATGACGTCGAGCGCCTCGGGGCCACGCGACTCACCCACAAAAATACGATCAGGCCGTTGACGAAGGGCATTCCGCACCAATTGCTGGATCGTGATTTCACCACTACCTTCGGTGTTGGCTTCGCGTGCTTCGAGCGAGATGGTGTTGGCTCGCCCGCCGGACGCCGCTCGGACGTGGAGCTCTCTTTGATCCTCGATGGTGATGATGCGCTCTGTTTTAGGGACCTCGCGGATTAGCAAACGCAGCATGGTGGTCTTACCACTGCCCGTTCCGCCGGACACCACAAAATTGAGGCGGGCCAGCACCGCTGCCTGAAACAGAGGCACCAGATCCCAGGGCAGAGTGTTCGCCTGAGCCAGATCAGCCAGTTGACCAAATCGAGCAAGTTGGTGTCGTCTAATGGTCACGGCCATCGGCGTGGCGACCGGCGGCAACACCGCATTTAGCCGAGAACCATCCTCTAGCGTCGCGGTCACCATCGGGCTCGCGCGGTCCAATCGCGACGATCCGTTGCCCAGCATTTGTCTCACCGTCTGCAGGAGCTCTTCCTCCGAGGCGAACTCGACCCCGGCTGCCTCCTGGATTCCGTCCCGCAGCACCAACACCTCGCGGGGTCCATTGACAATGACCTCTTCCACGAGCGGATCAGCCAGCAATTCCGTAAGCGGTCCCAGAGGTGTCACGCGAAACAGCACTCGACGGCACAGGATCGCATAGCTGTCTCGATCGAGCACCGGCGACCCGTCGTGGGGAGCCCGTGCGTGGTAGCGCTCCACCTCCTCCCGGACCAAGGATTCGATCCAGTCGCGGTCCTCGACGCGCACACGGGTCTCCGCGCGCTGCGAGAGCTGCTCGGTTATTCCCATCTGCACCCGAGTCAGTACCCTCGCCTCCGCGATCTGTTCGTCCGAGTCCGCCCCGGACAAAAGGCTCGGTTGACGGATGCTCATCGAGAGCTCTCTCGAAGCAGTTCGGTGCCAACTGCCTGACGGAGCTCCTCAGCATCTGCCCGTGGGACATCCCCGGTCTTCGACAGGGCCATCGCCACGGTCTGTGCGCACCGCCGGAGGGAGCTGGACAATGGTCCAGCCAGAGCAGCCGGCTGAGCCCGGTCTTCCGCTTCGGTACAGGCTCTGTAGTTCTCGGCGATGGCCGCCCCGACCGCCATGCCGTATCGGCGACGCAGCGCGCTGTCAACATCGCGCAGGGCTAGGCTCCCGAGTCGGTTCAAAACCACGATGCTCGGGCGGGCTCGAACCTGGCTCGCCAAAGGACCGGAGAGCGTGCGGTCCAGGAGGTCGGTTCCCAGCTTGGTAGGCACCACTACCCACACCAGCATCTGGCAGATAAGCGCGGCAGCCTGGGCGGCGAAGCAGTCCAGTGCACCGACATCGATCACGACCACGTCGTAGCGACGACGGAGCAACGCCACTGCATCGCTGAGGAGCGGGGCAGGGACCCCTTCTCCAAGTCCGGCCACAGATCGTCCCACAAGCACGTCCAGGCCACGGGTTGACTGGAGGTGTCTCGTGATGAGGTTGTCGTCGACGGTCTTGAGCGCCGCCTCGTGGGCGAGGTAGATGAGAGAGCGATCTTCAGCAAGGTCGAGTTGGACCGCCACCGCTCCAAGGTGTGGATCAGCATCAACCAAGGCCACGCTCATCCCTTCGGCGCGCAGCGCAAGCGCCAGATTTATGCTCATAAAGGTTCGTCCTGGAGCGCCCGTGGCACCGGTGATCCCCAAAACACTGCCTCGTGCGCGACGACCTGGAGCCACCGTAGATCCAGCGTCGATTAGATGGGTCATGTTCGCGCGGGACCGGCGCAGGCTTAGTGGCATCGATCTAGCCAGCACCGGAGGCGGGCACCGCCCGCGAGCAGGCCTCAGCGGCGGTTCCCTGTCGGATTGCCAGCAGCGCCTGGTACGGATTCGATATCGCCTGTTCGGTGCCTTCGCAACTGACCGCTCCTGCAGGCACCGCCCAAATCGGTTCCGTCGCGTCCAGTAGCAGCCAGGGGGCTACCTGCCCCGGAGACACAGCGATGGTGATCGCGCGGGAGGACTGATCGGAGGCGACCACCGCCACCGCCTGGGCAAGCGGCACCACGCAACCAGCCGCGGCTGTGTCGCCGCACAGGTCGGCCGCAGGCGCGACGTTCCCCGCCTGAGGGCCGGACACGGCAAACAGGTCCACCCGATCACCTGGGCTCAGCCCGGAGGGAATGAACGCGAGACTCAGGCTCAGCTGTCGAAGTGACGCTCCCGATCCGAGGGCGAGGTCGTGCCGCAGGATCAACGCGCCCGCCGGGATCGTGACCAGCGCGACGGCGCCTTGCACCTCGCGGTAGTTGCGCTCGGGTATGGCGTCACTCTGGGCGGCGGCGCTGAGATGGACCAGCGCGCCACCGGGGCTTAGGTCAACGGTGGTGGAGCGCAGCACCTGGCCGGCGGCGATCGTGCGGCTGGCCACCAACACTCTCACCTCACCGCTCTGGGCTGCAACTCCGAGGAACAGGAAGCCTCCCAGGGCCGCGCAGAACGTGAAGAACCCCAATATCACCGCTACTCGCCGTCTCACCGGCCACTCCCCTCCCTCGCGCCCAATTCCCCATCGGGGCGAAATCGGCGACCCCTCGCCGATTCCAGCGATTTTGCGCCGATCCGCCCCGATAGTGGGCGCCGGCGGTTAGTGACCGATAAGTAACTTAGGAACTCGCGCGCTCTCGACCACGACGGAGAATCGTGGTCTCCCATCGGCGTCAAGCGGCCTCGCGCAGCCAGTCCGCACAGTCCGCTGTTCGCAGCTTGGAGATCGCACGCTTGTACAGCCCCCGGACCCTCTCGCGGGGAACACCCCAGTTGGCCGCTATCTCACGGGTGGTACGCCCCTCGATCAAGTGTGCATGAACCACGCGTGCCTGGCCCGGCGTCAGACGGGAGAGTACCCAGCGCACGGTCTCGGCCTGGCACACGGTCCCTGCCGGGTCGGTGCCTCCGTCACGGAAGGCATCGTGGCTCGGATGCGTCTCCAATAGCAGCTCCAGCGACGGTCCGGCATGTCGGGCTCGAACTTGGTCGGCTTCCCACCGGTGGTGCCAACGGTGGAAGGCAATGCTACGGAGCCACGCTCGCAGACTGGCCTCTCGCGCACCTTGAAACGTGTGCAGCCGCGTGATGGCCACGGCGAAGACCTCCTGCACCAAATCAGCTCGATCCTCAGGCGGCCTGTGACCGAAGCATCGCTCAACGTCACCCTTGAATTTGTCGAACATCCAGGAGACGGCAGCCGGGTCACCCTCCCGGAGCGGGTCGATCCACAGCGCGAACTCGTTATCGTCCACTTCGCGGTCCTCCACGTGGGTCCGCCCCCGGACCCGCAGGCGACCGAGTCTCGACCTGGCGCGGCTCGACTATCGCCCGATCGGAGTGGACGCTCTGCACCGATTGCGCACGGAAACTGCACAAATTGCCCAACCGGGGGTGCGAGGGTCTAATCTGTGACTGGACGTTTGGAGGGTCGGGCGTGGGACTTCCGGGGCGGGTCGACATACTCGTGGTGGACGACGATCCAGACAGCCGCCGGGCGCTGTCAAACCTTTTGAGTGCCGATGGGTACCAGGTGACCTGTGCGTCAGGGGGCCGCGAGGCGCTCCGCCTGATCGCTGGAAGTAAGCCAGACTGTGTCGTCCTCGACTACGCGATGCCCGAAGTAACCGGATTCGAAGTCCTGCGCGCTCTGCGCGAGGCGGGGAATGAGGTACCGGTGGTCCTGCTGAGTGCGAAGAGCGACTCGTTTGACAAAGTGTCGGGTTACTCGATCGGAGCGGACGTCTACTTGGGTAAGGAGGAGGATCCGGGCGTGCTACGCGCCGCGTTGCGCCGACTGATGCAGCGTCGGGGCGCAATCAGCACCAGAATCGAGACAGGTGGGCTCGTGATCGACCTGGCCACCTGGACCTGCACTGTGGATGGTGAACTGATCGGGCTCCCGCGCCGGCTGTTCATCTTGCTGCACGCCCTGGCGAGCCAGCCTGGGCGGGTGCTCCGGAAAGAGCAACTGGTGTATCAGGTATGGGGAATTAATTCCGACATTTACAACCGCGCGGTTGACAACGCGGTAGTTGAGCTACGTCGCTTGCTCGGCGACAACAGCGGCGGACCCCGATTCGTTCATACGGTTCGAGGGGTCGGCTACAAGTTCGAGGTCGTGCCTTGAGACGCACCTGGCGGTCCACCGAAGTGTCAGCTGCCGTTCCCGCCTCCGATGTCGCGAGCGAGATCTTCTGGCGCTCACTGGCCGGTGTGGCCGTCTTCGACCAGTCGGGCCGGCTGGCCTATTCGAACCCGGCGTTCCGAGACACGCCGGAGCACTCCTCACTGGTCGACGGACATGGTTACCTTTCAAGTGCTGCTCTGGAGGCGGTTCGCCGAGACGCGGTCCGCCTCGGCGGCCGGCGCGGGACGCGCTGCACCACGGTCACAGCGGATCGCGCGCTGGAGGTCGAGGTGGCCCCGCTGGAGGTGGCTCCCGAGTGGACAGCCCTGACGATCCGAAACCGGGCACCGGAGGGCGACGTAGCGTCGGATGCGCTGATCCTGCCGATGCTGATCCACGAACTACGCGGTCCACTCCTATTGGCCCAGGAATCCCTTGAGGACTTAACTCAGCTCGCCGCCGGCAGCCAGTCCGATCTCAAGGACGCTGTCGCGCGCCAGGGCCGTTCGCTAGCTCGTCTCACGGGACTCGTCCAGGGCCTATCCGACCTGAGCCGAGCGCGTGGCCTGGATCGGACCCGCCATTCATGGACCGCCGTCAACCTGGGCCAGCAGGTTGCTGACGTGGCAGAGATCTACCAAGACCTCGCTGCCGCCCGAGGACTCGAGTTGGTTGTCACCATTGAGCCCAATGTTTCCGCGATCGAGGGACATGCCGACCTGCTGGGACGAGCGATCGCAAATCTGGTGGACAACGCGCTGAAGTACGGAGACGTCCCCGGTGCGATTCACCTTTCGCTGCGACAAAAGGGCGCCTTGGTGGTCGTTGAGGTCGCGGACGGCGGCCCCGGCATAGCTCAAGGCGATCAGTCTGCGATATTCACCGAATTCAACCGACTGCCCAAGGCGCGCGCGAGCAGAATCCAGGGGACGGGATTGGGATTATCGGTCGCCCGCCGCGTGGTCGAGGCACACGGAGGCCGGCTCTCAGTGGAGAGCCAACTTGGGGTAGGAAGCGTTTTCAAGTTGAGCCTACTCGCGAGCCGGAAAACTGGAATCGGCATTGGTTCAAATTCCGTCTCGACAGCTCCTCTGGAGCCGGTACGGTCGTCGACACTCCGACCGCACTGAGCCGCAGCCCCGAGTTCAGCCCGCGACCCGCCGGACGCTGGGGCTCCCGAGGGAAGTTCACCGATCTCGACCTACCCGGTAAACTCACCGAGGGGACTGGCCCGCATGGCTCAATTGGTTAGAGCAGGGGACTCTTAATCCCAAGGTTGCAGGTTCGAGTCCTGCTGCGGGCACCACGGTTGTTTTAGTTAGAGTTTGAAGGTTGGGTCCAGGCGCCTCGTCAGGCGTGCTTGAGATCAGTTTTCTCCGGCTGTGGCCCATGTGAACCCCTCTGAACGGCACCAAATCTGGGCCCAATGGGTGCACGCAGGAGGCGTGACAGACTTTCGGGCACGCCGAACTCGCCGCAGGGGCGACGGCGGATCCGATGCGGCCAGGCTTGGTCTACGGGGGGTCGGGAGACCGGAGAGCCGCCTTGGCCATCCTCAGTTCACGGAGCCGCTCTACCATCCCGTTGCCGCTGTTGGGCCGGGACGGACCAACCTGAGTTGGACCGCCCAGGAGGCCGGCGCGCAGCGTGACCCGGAGCCACTCGATCAGCAGCGCGGCTGAGGCCCTGAGCTGCTGACAAGCCCTTCCCGGGCGCTTGGGACGCAGCGCCAGGCAGTCGGGGGCCACTAGGTATTGGATCCTCAGGTCACGATGCTTGTGCTCGTAGGACGAATGCGACTCTCGCAGCGCGGCATAGGCAGGCTCGGTCCGCCAGAGGGGGAGGAGAGCCCGGTAATCCTTGCTGCATTGAATGCTCTGGACTTTCTGGCATGAAGCCAACGTAGTCATCGCGCACTTGAACCAGATCCTTCCCTTCCCCTTGAGTACCGCGAAGCGAACAAACGTAGTGTCGCCACCACATGCGTTACACACCGGGATTCCATACTCATCATGGGTCGCAGTAGGCTGCCGCTGCTCGGCTTCGGCGCTGTTCCTGCGGCGGTAAGGGATCACCGAGCTCACCCCGAGATCGGTGTTGAACCTGAAGACGTTCTCGATGGAGTAGCCCTTATCAGCCGCCACCGCCAAGGGCAGGGAGTTCCCGAGGTTCCTCACGGCTCGCTGGAATACGTCCTGGTACGCGGAGTGCTCTTGCTGGTTGGCCGGTATCAGCCAGCTCACGATGGGGGCATGGGTGAGATGGTCAATGATCTCGATATGGAGGTAACCGTGCCAAGCCTTAACCAACACGCTCTTCCTGGTGTAGGCTCGGGTGCCGGCCTCGGGATCGCGACTACTCCACCAGTGTCAGCCGGAACGAAAGCGGAAGACATTGCGCCGGTGGTCAAACTCGGTGGCACTGACTTCCGTGGTCCGCAGTCCGTCCACGGCGATGGGCTCTTGCTCCTCGTCAGTGGGACGCTTCGCGATCTCCCGACGGGTTTCGGCAGCGGTCTTCACTGACGCCTTGTGAAGTCGAGCCGCACGGAGGTCGGTGGGGCACCCCTCGCCTGGTTGACAGTCGTGCTGAGGCGACGCGTGAGTCTCGGCTTCTGACGCGTCGATGTGCAGCCACGCTCCCACCCGAGGATCGCGTGCCTTGGCCTTCTGCATCAACTGAGCAGCACACGACTCAAAGGCTGAGGCGTGGGCCTCCAACTCCCGGAAACGAAGATAAACAGTGTGATAGGAGGGGATGTGCTCAAAGCCGCACGCTTGCCAAAGAACGCGGTCGGTCGCTACTCGCTGGTACCAGGGCTCGATATCGGGAATCCGGGAGATGACGAACACAAGGTAGATCAGCGGCCAATCGCCGGACATACGGGCTGGGCCCCACTCATATGACCGGACGGTAGGTTCGATCAAACTGTTCAGTAGCCGCGGCATTCCCCGCAGCATGGAAATCAAGGTCCGGGGATCGGCCAGCGCAGGGTCGTCGGAGTAGCTGGTCGCGTGGTCGATCGTCTCGGGTACGGAGCGCCGCGTAAGCGTCTTCATACGATCCCCGCCCTCTGGCACATTTCCTGGAAGGTGAGCCCGAACCTGCGGAAGTCGCCGGGCCAAACCAGCCGACGGTCGCGGAGACAAGCTGCTCGATAGTGTCTGGCACGTGGCAGCGACGTCGACTCCAGATAGAGGTCAGCGTATAGGCGCAGCGAGGCCAGCGCGTCCTCCATGGTGATCTGATGCCGGTGCCGGCGCTCCCTGGTTACAGGATCGGGCAACGGTGGACAGTCACGCGAAAGGGTTCGGTGGGACGGCGTCGGCACCCCACGCTCACAGCGGCGACGCCACACCTCCAGAACCACTTCTGACCAGAGCTTTGTGTCCGGCAGCGGTATGTCCATCCGGCGGCACCACTTCTCGAAGTAGGTCGCAGCGGGAACGACACCGTAGACGTCGATGAAATGGTCGAGGGTATCGGCTGCCGAGGGAGGTTTGGTAGGAGTAATTTCGGGAAGGAGGTCGGCAGCTCCGCTCGCAACTACCGCCGCCGACCAGGTTCCGAAAGTCGCGGCCAGGAACGCGCTACTGGGAAGTCTCAGAGGAATCGTCCTTTCCAGGGTGGAGCGCCGGAACTCACGCCGCCGCGCGTTTTTGAGGCGCCGACTGGCCGCGCCCATCTGTCTGACGACTTCGTCGTATTCAAACTGGGCGGGAAGGTGCCCCAGCCGCAGTGCCACGGCGCACAAGGTCCGTTTAGCCAGGGCGGGACCATTCGCACCGAGCGCGTCGGCCTTCGCCCCGGACCAATGTGCAAGAACAGTCGCGCGAGCATAGGGATCTGCAAACGCCAGCTCTACTGTTCGCGGCCAGCTCAGCCGAAGGCGCTGACGGATCGTCTGCGCTGTTGGAAGGTCCGAGCGTCCGCTCTTGAGCCTGCCGGCGTCCCACTCGGCCTTAGAAAGAGATAGGGCTTTCTCGTGATTGCCCGAGCAAACCGCCAGGGCAACGTCGGCGACGCCGTCGAGGGTTTCTCCGAGGGTCCTTTCCGCTCGGAACCAGCTCCGGCGTACCCCTGGGGCCAGGGTCAGAGCGCCAGTCCAGGCACCTCTGTCATCGGATCGAATCCGAGCTGCTGGTCCTTCATCGCCGTTAAACATTGCATATGCCTTTTCGGAGTGCAAATGCTCGCGGATGACCTCCGTCGGGCGTCGATGGTCGTGCCCCATAGAGTGGTGTAAATAGCGAGGCCGGATTCGTGCTCGAGATGGGCACGAAAAAGGCCACCGTGCAACCGACCCCTTGAAAAGACCAGGAGACACGATGACCCCCACCAGCATGCCACTCGACGCCCTGCTTGACTACGTCTCGAACTCGGATCAGGACAGCTTGCGGGAGATTCTGGAGCACACTCTGCAGGCCCTGATCGAGGCGGAGGCGGCCCAGGTGGTGGGGGCCCAGCCGCACGAGCGAACCGAGAGCCGGGTGGGGCACCGCAACGGGCACCGTCCCCGGACAGTGGATACCAGAGTTGGGCGGCTGGAGCTGGAGATCCCCAAGCTGCGCCAGGGGAGCTTCCTGCCGAGTTTGCTGGAACCCAGGCGGCGGATTGAGCGAGCCCTCTGGGCGGTGATCCAGGAGGCATACGTCCACGGGGTGTCTACCCGCAAGGTGGACGACCTGGTGCAGGCGATGGGCGGCTGCCATGTGTCCAAGAGCGAAGTGAGCCGGATCTGCAGTGAGCTGGATGCCGAGCTGGCGCTGTTTCGGGAGCGGCCGCTGGACGACGCCGCCTACCCCTACGTCTGGTTCGACGCCACCTACGAGAAAGTGCGCCAGGGTGGGCGGATTGTGAGCCAGGCGGTGGTGGTGGCAATGGCGATCCGGGAGAGTGGTGAGAAATGCGTTCTGGGGGTGGCGGTGGGAGCCAGCGAGACCGAGGCCTTCTGGCTGGAGTTCTGCCGCTCTCTGGTGGCGCGAGGGCTGCGCGGGGTGCTGTTGGTGATCTCCGACGCCCATGAGGGGCTGCGGAGCGCGCTGGCCCAGTGCTTCGCCGGCGCCAG
>Ga0307374_10005084_pt1 | contig 21527 bp, 25 predicted proteins | sample OX3MG_FD_202532 | JGI IMG/M metagenome (GOLD analysis project Ga0307374, IMG submission 202532) | Soil microbial communities from Risofladan, Vaasa, Finland - OX-3 | ecosystem: Environmental > Terrestrial > Soil > Coastal area > Acid sulfate soil | place: Finland: Risofladan, Vaasa | collected...
CCGCAACGATCTCGCGCTCAAGGGCATTTTGCTCGAAGACGGCCCCGGTGGCACGACCTGGCGACGGGCGGGGTGACGCGCGTGTCAAGCTCGGCCATGACAAACTTGGATGTGTGGAGGCTTCGATGGTCAAAGCAGTCTGGAACGGCGAGACGATCGCCGAGAGCGGCGACACGGTGGTGGTCGAGGGCAATCACTATTTCCCGCCCGAGGCCGTGAAACAATCCGCGCTCAAGCCGAGCGCCTCGACCTACACCTGTCCGTGGAAGGGTGACGCGCGCTATTTCACCGTCGTCGTCGCCGGCAAGGAGAATCCCGACGCCGCCTGGACCTATCCCGATCCCAAGCCGGCCGCGGCGCAGATCAAGGATCGCATCGCCTTCTGGAAAGGCGTGCAGGTTTCGTAACCGCGCCGGCTAGGGGCGCGCCCCGTCCATTTCGTGGATGACGACGCCCGCAAGTGGGTCGGCTTTCCGCCGCCATGGCTTGGCGTCGAGCGCGCGCTCGATGTCGGCCAGTCCGGCTTGCCGGTGCGCCGCGATGCCGCTGACGCTGAAGTCGATGTCCTTGTTCTGGTCGTCGCCCGGAAGGCGCGGCGCGATCAGTTCGACAAGGTGCATGGTGGTGGTGCAGCCGTAGGATGCGAGCTCCTTGGTGCGCGGATCGTTGCGCCGGTCGGCTGGCACGAGCGACGCTAGTTCGCGCACGACGTGGCGCAGCCGATGAAGCTGTTCCTGCCGCGCGGTGTGGCTGCGCATGCGGCTGGCGTATTGGATCTCCTTCTGACGGCCGAGTGCCTGCCAGATTGATTCCGGCGGCGCACCTTTTGATCGCCACAGGTTCACGGCGAAGATCAGGGAATCCCGGCGCGGCTCGTCGTCGAGCACCGCCTCGACCGGCGTGTTGGAATAGATACCGCCGTCCCAATAGGGCCGGCCGTCGATGGCGATCGCGGGGAATCCCGGCGGTAGCGCGCCCGACGCCATGATGTGCTCAACGCCGAGCGTCATGTGATGGCTGTCGAAATACTTGAGCTGGCCGCTTTCGACGTCGACCGCGCCGACCGTGAGCCGCGTGTGCCGCGCGTTGACGTAGTCCAGATCCAGGAGCTCGCCGAGTGTCGCCTTGAGCGGCGCTGTCGAATAGAACGCCGCTCGCTCGGCACCGACCGGCGCGGCGATGCCGAAGGCGGCGAACAGGTTGATGTCGAAAAAGCCCGGCACGCCGCGCAGCAGCGCCGCGGTCTTGGCCCAGCCGCCGGCGAGGCCGGCGACAAGCGGCGCGGACGCGCCGCCAAAGTCGGCCAGGCCGGGCTGGCTCACGCCGTTCCAGAACCGGATCAGCATCTCCAGCCGCCGCTCCGGCGGGTTGCACGCGATCAGCGCGCCGTTGATCGCGCCGATCGAAGTGCCGATGACCCAGGCGGGCTCGATGCCGGCGCGGTGCAGCCCCTCGTAGACGCCCGCCTGATACGCGCCCAACGCGCCGCCGCCTTGCAGCACGAGCACGATCTGCCCGGCGTTCGGCTCGGCAGTTTCGGTTTGCGTCATCGGAGCCTCCGCGCGGCCGCAGCGACCGCCCGCCGATTATAGCCGCGGCGCCGGGTCATCCGGATGTCACGCAGCCGTAATTTGTCAGGAGTGGCGCGCAACCGTGGCCAGCCTATAATCGTTGTAACGTCGCTTCAATCCAGGCGTCTAAGCCATAAGGACAACACAAGGACGCTGCAGGTGGGAGGCTCGATGGCCCTGATTGCCGGCAGGATGGCGCTTGCCGAAGATCGCGACGCTTGGCGCGCGCGCTTCGTGGCCTGCCGCGCGCGTAGCGAGACGCTGGCCGCGCCGCTGCCGCCCGAGGACCAGGTCGTGCAATCGATGCCTGACGTCAGCCCGACCAAGTGGCACCTGGCGCACGTCACCTGGTTCTGGGAGACATTCCTGCTCGGCCCGCATCTCGCCGGCTATCGCGTCTTCAATCCGGCCTATGATTATCTGTTCAATTCCTATTATGAGGCGGTCGGCCCGCGCCATCCGCGGCCGGCGCGCGGCTTATTGTCGCGCCCGGGCGTCGCCGAGATCGCGCGCTATCGCGCTCACGTCACCGCGGCGACGGAGCGGCTAATCGCCGGCGCCGACGCCGCGACCTTTCGCACCATCGCGCCACTGATCGAACTCGGTCTTGCGCACGAGGAGCAGCATCAGGAATTGATCCTGATGGATATCAAGCATGTCTTCGCGCAGAACCCGCTCAAGCCGGCGTACAAGCTCGCCGCGCCTAAGGCCGCGCGCACTGCGCCGCCGCTCGAGTGGCGCGGCTTCGCCGGCGGCCTGAGCGAGATCGGCCACGATGGCGCCGATTTTGCGTTCGATAACGAGGGCCCGCGCCACAAGGTCTGGCTCGAGCCGTTTCGCCTCGCGACGAGGCTCGTCACCAACGGTGAATATCTCGCCTTCGTCGCCGACGGCGGCTATCGCCGCCCCGAGCTATGGCTCAGCGACGGCTGGACGGCGGTCAACGCGTTGGGCTGGGGCGCGCCGCTCTATTGGCAGCGTGACGGCGACCGTTGGGTCGAGTTCACACTTGCCGGCCCGGCGCCGCTCGATCCCTTCGCGCCGGTGGTGCATGTCAGCCACTACGAAGCCGACGCCTTTGCGCGTTGGACCGGTCGGCGCCTGCCGACCGAGGCGGAATGGGAAACCGCCGCCGCCGACCTGCCGGTCAGTGGCAATTTTCTCGACAGTGGAACGCTGCATCCGACTGCCCCCCACCCATACCCTCCCCTTCGAGGGGGGAGGGGTAGGGAGGGGGTGAATGTCGGCGCCGGACACGATGGGTCGGACACCGACGCCCCCGCGCTCCGCCAGATGTTCGGCGATTGCTGGGAATGGATGCAGAGCGCCTATGCGCCCTATCCCGGCTTCCGCGCGTCCGACGACGCGATCGGCGAATACAACGGCAAATTCATGTCGGGCCAGATGGTGCTGAGGGGCGGCTGCGCGGTGACGCCCGCGGGTCACCTGCGCGCCAGCTATCGCAATTTCTTTCCGCCCGCCGCGCGCTGGTGCTTCGGCGGCATTCGTCTCGCGGAGGATGGCTGATGCCCAACGGAACGCTCGCCGCCTACCTCGATTTCGCGCCGCGCGAGGAAAGCTTCCGCGACGTCGCAGTCGGAGGATTGACGCGCCATCGCAAGGCGATTCCCTGCCGCTTCCTCTACGACGCGCGCGGTTCGGAATTGTTCGAGCGGATCTGCGAGCTGCCGGAGTATTACGTCACACGCGCCGAGACCGCGCTGCTCGCGGAGCGCGCAAGCGAGATCGCTGCACGTGTCGGTCCGCGCGCGCGCCTCATCGAGTTCGGCAGCGGCGCCAGCACCAAGGTGCGGCTGCTGCTCTCGGCGCTCGACCAGCTGTCGTCCTACGTGCCGATCGACATCTCGGGCAGCATGCTGCACCAGGCGGCATCCGCCATCGCCGCCGATTTTCCGGCGCTGGCGGTGATCGCCGTCTGCGCCGACTACATGGAGCCGCTGCGCCTGCCGGCGCTGGTCGCGGCGACGCGCGATCGCCGCGTCGGCTTCTTTCCGGGGTCCACGATAGGCAACCTGTTGCCCGAAGAGGCCGTCACGTTCCTGCGTGGCTGTCGCGAGCTGCTGGGTCCGGGCGGCGCGATGATCGTCGGCGCCGATCTCAAAAAGGACCCGGCGGCGCTGCACGCCGCCTACAACGACGCCGCCGGCGTCACCGCGCAATTCACGCTCAACATACTGGCGCGCATGAACCGCGAGCTCGGCGCCGATTTCAACCTCCGGCGCTTCGCCCACGAGGCGTTCTACAATGCCGACGTCGGCCGCATCGAGATCTACATCAAGAGCCTGATGGACCAGCTCGTCACCATCGCCGGCCGGCGCATCGCCTTCACCGCCGGCGAGCGCATCCACGTCGAGTATTCCTACAAATTCACGATCGACGATTTCCGCCGCCTGGCGACGCGCGCCGGCTTCAAGCCGCTCGATTGTTGGACCGACGCCGAGAACCGCTTCAGCGTGCACTACCTGGTGGCGTGAGCGCCGATTCGACGGGCAAACCGGCCGCCTTCCATTCGGGAAATCCATCCTCCAGGCGCCTCACTTTGAAGCCGCGGCGACGCAGTAGCGCGACCGCTTCATAGGCGAGGACGCAGTAGGGGCCGCGGCAATAGGCGACGACCGCGCGGCTTTTCGGAATCTCGCGCAGGCGCCGTCTCAGCTCGCGCAATGGAATATTGATCGCCCGCGGCAGGTGACCCGCGGCGAATTCGTCCGCCGGCCGCACGTCCAGAACGGTGACGAGGCCGTCTCGCAGGCGCCGCGCCAGCTCGCGCCGCGACACCGGCTCCAGCGCGTCGCGCTCGCGGAAATATCCGCCGATGACCGCGCGCACCTCCGCCGCGTTGCGCTCCGCGACGCGGCGAAGCGCGGCAGTCAGCTCGAGCACCGATGGATCGCTTGGCCGATAGAGAATGCGCTTGCCGTCGCGCCGCGAGACCAGCACGCCGGCGCGGCGCATCAGCCGCAGATGCTGGGATGTGTTGGCGACCGGCAGGCTGACGCGCTCGGCCAGCGCCTCGACGCTACGCTCGCCCTGCGCGAGGAGCTCGACGATCTCCAGACGATGCCCGTGGCCGAGCACCTTGGCGATCTCGGCAAGGCCAGCAAACAAGGCGCGTTTCGGATTCTCGCTTGACATCGGTGGGTCAACCATAAATCATTCAATAGAATTATTGAATGAATATGGCGGCGCCTGTCAAGGCGTCAGGCACCTCGGTGGAACCTGTATGAATGCACGCGGGCTGACCGACGCCGATCCGATCGACCGCGCTCACCGCAGTATCATGGACGAGCTCGCGACCGCCACACTGCTCGCCGATCAGGTTTTGGTTTTCTAGTCGCCAGCGCCGAAGGATGACCGCCACCGGCTCGGCGCCGCTGCAAGCCCCCCATCGCCGGGGCATTACGACCAATCGCGAGCAGTTCGCGCTGCAAGCCGTCCAAGTCTTCTTCGTCGGCCTGGTCATCGGCATGGAACGAGCGGTGCTGCCGACTCTGGCGCAGCAGTTCGGCGTCTCGCCGGGCGCGTTCCTGTTCCTGGCGAGCTTCGTTGTGTCGTTCGGGCTCGTAAAGGGGGCGCTCAATTTCGTCGCCGGCAGCCTCGCAGATCATCTCGGTCGAAAACCGGTGTTGGTCGCCGGGTGGCTTGCGGGAATCCCGATCCCGCTGCTGATTTATTTTGCGCCGAATTGGTGGTGGGTCGTCGCGGCCAATGTGTTTCTCGGCGTGAGCCAGGGCTTCACCTGGACCATGACGGTGACCAGCCAGATCGATCTCGCCGCCAGCAATCAGCGCGGCCTGGCGGTCGGTATCAACGAGGCGACGGGCTACGTAGCGGTCGGTCTTGCCGGATTCGGTGCCGCTTGGCTGGCGCATCAGGTGGGCGCGCGCCCGGCGCTGCTCGTCGTCGGGCTCGTGACGATTGCTGCGGCGCTCGCGTGCCTGCTGCGGACCCGCGATACGCTCGCGTGGGTCAAGGCCGAGCATGCGGAAGCGAATCCGGCGGCGCCGCACCATCCGGACCATACGCCGCGTCTTGCCAAGATATTCGTGAGCATCTCGTTCCGCGATCCGGCCGGCCGTGCCATCTGCCAGGGCGGCGCGGTCAACAAGATCGCCGACGCTCTGGTGTGGGTGATGTTTCCGGTGTTCTTCAAGGCGCACGGCGCCGGACTGGTCGAGATCGGCTGGCTGACCGGCGCCTACGCGATGGTGTGGGGGTTATCGCAGCTCTGGACCGGCCATCTCGCAGACCGGATCGGACGAAAAGTTCCGATTGTCGCCGGCTTCGGCCTCCTCGCGGCCGGCATTGCCACGACGGCGCTCGGCCAAGGTCCGGTCGTCTGGCTTCCGGCCGCGGTGATCATGGGCGTCGGCATGGCGCTGCTCTATCCGAACCTGATCGCCGCAATGTCCGATCGGGCGCCAGCGCTGTGGCGCGGCAAGGCGCTCGGCACGTACCGCTATTGGCGCGATACCGGTTACGCCATCGGCGCCTTGTTGCTTGGCGCGGTCGCTCAGGCGGCGGGTGCGCCGCTTCCGGCGATCTGGCTGACCGCCGCGCTCGTCGCGGGCTCCGGCCTGTGGATTGCCGTCGGCGTCCCCAGTGACAGAAAGCGAAGCCCTTAGTGCGCGGTCGCCGGTTGCCGCTGCGCGACCGTGCAGGCGTGGTCCTGCAAGCTTTCGCCGCTGGCGAAATCGCCGCGCGCGAGATCGGCGCGGTCGGCGAGCAGCACGAAACCGGGCTTCCCCGCGAACGTCGCGCCGATGGCGACCAGCGTGTAATCACCCATATGCGCGCGTGTTTCGGGTGACGCATTGGCCAGCATCCGGAACGGATTGACGCCGGCGAAGTCGGGCGCGACCAGGCGGCGGGCAAGGTAGCGATGTCCTGCGAGCATCACTGGAAATGGCTGCCAAGCGTTGCCGATATCGTCGCGGTGCTGTGCCAGTGCGTCGCGCACGTCTTCGCGCAGGCAATCGACGTGGATGTGCAGCTGGTTCTGCGTCCGGCCATAGACTGAATTGACGGCTAACGACAAGTCCGAGCGCGACAGCCGCGCGCGGACGAAGCGGCGAGCGGCCCAGGCGTCCTGCATGTAGTCGGGCGCGCCACGCGCGAGCAGGGCCGGGCTCTCAATGCCGGTGATGCGCGCCGTCGGCAGCACCAGGAACTGAGTTGCGCCGACGCGGTCCTTGAGCACGACATAGCCGCGCGCCACGCCCTGCGACAGCTCGACCAGCGCGCACGGCGCTGGATCATGGCGCTCCACTTCGTCGGGCACGCAGCGGTCATGCACGATCCGCCACAGCGCCGACGGATCGGCGTGCGCGGCGGCACCCGGCAGGACGAAGAGGATCAGTAGCGCGCCAATGTCGCGGAGGCGGATCACCGCGCGTACCGCTGCGGCTAGAGCCTGAAGTACGGCCTGAATTCCCTCAGCATCGCTTGCCACAGCACCAGATTCTCCTCGACGTTGGCGGTGCTGCCGCGCGCGATCCGGGCGTCCATGATCGCCCACAGCGCGTGGTCGGGCGTCAGATAGGTGCGCAGAAAGCGATGACTGGCGTTCCACGCGTTGACTTTGTCCACCGTCACCGTCGGCGGCTGGGCATTCGACCAACCGACCGCGAATTGGAGATCGCGGCAGCGACCGCTGTGACATTCGAAGAATCTGACGTCGAATTTAACGCCGGCGATGCGGCTGTTGATGATCGGTCCGCCTGCGCCACTGGCGATTTGTGCGGGCCAGCCATATTGGCTCATGAGCTGCGCCATTTCGTCGGGGGTTATGCCGGCCGCCGACACCGGCGCCGACGTGACGGCCGCAAACGCCGGCGCCGCGGACAGCAGCGCCGCGACCACGACGGTGAAAGCGAGCACGCGCTTCATCGATCCCCCCTTTTTGAATCCGGCGCAAACTATCGGCCCAAAGCCCGGTGCGATCAACGGTCAGTGTCGCGAACCGCGCCGCCGCGACCGCGTCTTCTCGCGGTTCAACCTTGGCCGATATCCGGAAAGCCATAGAGCCGCGCCGGGTTCGCTTCCATGATGCGCTCGGCCAGCTCGGCCGAAGGCAATGCCCGCAAGAAGCTGTCGACAATGTCTTCATAGCGCAGCGGCCGGTAGGCCAGCGGAATCGCATTGCCGGTCTGCTGCTCCTTCAGCGGTGTATGCGGCCAGTCGCTGCCCCAGATGCAGCGCGTCGCGCCCGCACCGAGAATCGCCGCGAGCCACGCGCGGTCCGGCGTCACGGCCAGCGGATCGCGGCTGTTGCGGTAGGGCGCCGACAGCTTGATCCAGACATGCGGCAACGCCAGCAGCGCGAGCAGCACGCGGCCGGCGGCGCTGGTCGGCGTCGCGTCACCGTAGAGTCCGTAATGGTCGATCACCACCGGCACCTCGGCGCGGCGCAGCAGCTCCTCGCTTTCGCGGATCATCGTCAGGGGCGCGATCACCTCGACGTGGCCGTCGAACCGGCGCGCGGCCTTGGCGGTTGCACCGAAGATGGCGGCAAGCGGTGCGGTGCGATTGCCCGGCCGGCTGTAGAGATTGAGGCGCAGACCGCGCACGCCGCGCCCGGCAGCGTCGGCCAGCTGCTCGCGCGACGCGTCGGTGTCGACCACCGCGACGCCGCGACCGCGCTCGCCCAGCGCCACCAGCGTCTCGAGCAGCAGCCGATTGTCGCTCTCGTAGAAGCTCGGCTGCACGATGACGAAGCGTTCGATACCGCGCGCCGCCCCCAGCCGCCGAAGATCGGCGAGCGCGGCCGGCGCCGTGGTATAGGGCCGATCGGCCGGATATTGTGGATAGCGCTCGACGTCGCCGACGATGTGAACGTGGCTGTCGCAATACATCGCGTTATTCGCTCCCAAGCCGCTTGGCCAGCGCCTGGCCGGTCGCGCGCGTGCCGAGCGTGCCGCCGACGTCGCGCGTGCATTCATGCACCGCGACCGCGGCTGCGACGCCATGATCGATCGCCGCCGCGGCCTGCACGAATTTCGGATCGCGCTTTCGCCTTCCGTGCCAGTCGAGCAGCAGCGCCGCCGACAGGATCAGCGAGAACGGATTGGCGCGGTCCTGTTCGGCGATGTCCGGCGCCGAGCCGTGCGCCGCCTGCGCCATGGCATAGCGATCGCCGGCGTTGAGCGAGCCGCCGAGGCCGATACTGCCCGACAGTTCCGCGGTCAAGTCCGAGATGATGTCGCCGAACATGTTGGTGGTGACGACGACGTCGAAGCGTTGCGGCGCGCGCACGATATGCGCCATCATCGCGTCGACAATGAAATCGTCGACCGTGATGCCAGGATAATCCGCCGCCACCTTGCGGCATTCGTCGATGAACATGCCGTCGCCGATTTTCAGCACATTGGCCTTGTGCACGATGCTGACGTGCTTGCGCCGGCGCATCGCCAGTTCGAAGGCGGCGCGGGCGATTCGGGCACAGCACAGCCGCGTGATCCGCCTTATCGCGATCGCAACATCCGGCGTCACCAGGATCTCGCCGTTGCCTTGCTCCATGTTGCGGTCGGCGTAGAAGCCCTCCGTGTTCTCGCGCACGATTACCAGGTCGAACGCGCCGAGCTTTGCCGTCACGCCCTCATAGGTGCGCGCCGGCCGGATGTTGGCGTAGAGGTCGAGGGCCTTGCGGAAGAACTTGGACGGGTTGATCTCGCCCTTGGCCTCGTCCTTGAAGTCGGCGGTGGCGGTGGGACCCAGCACCAGCCCGTCGGCGGCGCGCGCCGCCGCGAGCGTCTCCGGCCGGACGGTGGCGCCGTGGCGCTTAAGACTCTCGTGCCCGACCACGTCCTCAGCGATCGTGAGGCCGAGGCCGAAGCGCGTATCGGCCGCGCGCAACACATCGAGCGTCGCCGCGGTGATCTCGGGGCCGATGCCGTCGCCGGGCAGAACCAGAAGTCGCATGTCGTTCCTTATGCAAAGCGCGGACTGGGCCACACTTAATCGTGCGGCGGCGCGCTTGCCAATGGGCCGATTGCCTGACTTTGATCTGGATCAATCCGGCGGAGGTTATCGCCGGGATTCAGCGATCCATCCCCAGCTTCGTTGCTTGCCCGCAGTGCTTTCAAACGCCTGAGGATAACGGCTTAACCCTTTCCGCCTGCTCGACTTTCCGGCACCCGGTCACTAGGATGCCGGGCCATGGCGGGGGAACGCATCTATCTCTACGACACGACGCTCAGGGACGGCGCGCAGACCCAGGGCGTCGATTTCGGCGTGCCCGACAAGCTCGCGATCGCGCGTGAGCTCGATCAGCTCGGCATCGACTACATCGAGGGCGGCTGGCCCGGCGCCAATCCGACCGACGACGCATTCTTCACGCAGCTTCCCGAGCTGCGTCAGGCGCGGCTCGCCGCTTTCGGCATGACGCGCCGCTCGGGCCGCAGCGCCGCCAACGATCCCGGCCTCACCGCGGTGCTGTCGTCGGGCGCGCGCGTCGCGACGCTGGTCGGTAAATGCTGGGACTTCCACGCCAAGGTCGCGCTCGGCGTCAGCGCCGAGGAGAACCGGTCGATGATCGCCGACTCGGTCGCGCTCGCCGCCGCTAAGCTAGACGAGGTGATCTTCGACGCCGAGCATTTCTTCGACGGCTACAAGGCCGATCCGAAATTCGCGCTCGGCTGCATCGCGACGGCGCTCGAGGCCGGCGCGCGCTGGATCGTGCTGTGCGATACCAATGGCGGCACGCTGCCGCACGAGATCGAGCAGATCGTCGGCGCGGTCGCGAAGGTCCTGCCGGGCGACAAGCTCGGCATCCACTGCCACAACGACACCGAGAACGGCGTCGCCAATTCGCTCGCTGCGGTGCGCGCCGGCGTGCGCCATGTCCAGGGCACGCTCAATGGCTTGGGCGAGCGCTGCGGCAACGCCAACCTGATCTCGATCATCCCGAGCCTCGTGCTCAAGATGGGCTACAAGACGGGCGTCGATGCCAACGGCCTCAAGCGCCTGACGCATGTCTCGCATTTCCTCGACGAGCGGCTCAATCGCGCGCCCAACCGCCACGCCGCCTATGTCGGCGAAAGCGCCTTCGCGCACAAGGGCGGGCTCCATGTTTCGGCGGTCGAGAAGGACCCGCGCTCCTACGAGCACATCGATCCCGAGCTGGTCGGCAACCACCGCCACATCGTCGTCTCCGATCAGGCCGGCAAGTCGAACCTGCTGGCGCGGCTGCGCGAGATCGGCATCGAGGTGAAGCCCGACCATCCCAAGCTCGGCCCGCTGCTCGACGAAGTGAAGACGCGTGAATTCCAGGGCTATGCCTACGACGACGCCGGTGCCTCGTTCGAGCTCCTGGCGCGGCGCGCGCTCGACAGCGTGCCGGAATATTTCCGGCTGCAAAGCTTCCGGGTGCTGGACGAGCGGCGCTGGAACGCGCGCGGCGACCTGATCACGCTGTCCGAGGCGACGATCAAAGTCACGGTCAACGGCAAGCCGGGCATGACCGTTGCCGAAGGCAACGGACCGGTCAACGCGCTCGACGCGGCGCTGCGCCAGGCACTGCTGCCCGCTTTCCCGGAGGTCGCCGAGATCCGTCTTACCGACTACAAGGTCCGCATCCTGACGCCGCAGGACGCCACCGGCGCGGTGACGCGGGTGATGATCGAGACCACCGACAAGGACGGCGCGGTGTGGTCGACCGTCGGCGTCTCGACCAACGTCATCGACGCCTCCTACAACGCGCTGCACGATTCCTTGACCTACAAGCTCTGGCGCTCGGGCCGTCGGGCGTAGCGCGATGGGCTTGATGCGCCGTTCCTTCTTCGTGACCTCTGCGCAAGCAGTTCTGCTGCCGCGTATCACCCCCTCACCCTTCCCTTTCCCCCTGGAAGGGGGAGAGGGTTGCTTTGAGTTGGCGAGGCGCATGCCGAGCCTTACTCAAAGCTGGGTGAGGGGTGTCGGCGCTGACTGCTAATGGCCGGCACGGATCGGCGCCGCACGTGGCTTTCGGGCGGCCCCGCGGTCATCCTGGTCGAGCCGCAGCTCGGCGAGAACATCGGCACCGCGGCGCGCGCCATGTACAACTGCGGCCTCACCGATCTCCGGCTGGTGAAGCCGCGCGACGGCTGGCCCAACAAGAAGGCGGTCGCCGCGGCCTCGGGCGCTGACACGGTGCTCGACAAGGCGCGGCTCTACGACAGCGCCGAAGCCGCGATCGCCGATCTTCGCCGCGTCTATGCCTCCACCGCGCGCGACCGCTACATGGTGAAGCGCATCCTGACGCCGCGCTTCGCGGCAAGCGAGATGCGCCAGCGCATGGCAGCGGGCGAGCACTGCGGCATCCTCTTCGGGCCGGAGCGCACCGGCCTCGTCAACGAGCACATCGCGCTCGCCGAATCCGTGATCTCGGTGCCGCTCAATCCGGCGTTCTCGTCGCTCAACCTGGCACAGGCGGTGCTGATCGTCGGCTACGAGTGGTTTGCCGCCGGCGACGCGACCGCGCCGGCCGAGCTCGCCACCGGCCATTCCAAGCCGGCGACCAAAGAGCGGCTCATCGCCTTCTTCGAGCATCTCGAGGAGGCCCTCGACGACAGCGGCTTCATGCGCAACGCCGAGAAGCGGCCGTCGATGGTGCGCAACCTGCGTAACCTGTTCCAGCGCGCGCAATGCACCGACCAGGAGTTGCGTACGCTGCACGGTGTGGTGACCTCGTTCGTCGGCCCGCGCAAGCGGAAGAAATAGCGTGGCGCTGGTCTTCAAGATCGTGAGCGCGGCGGAATGGGGCGCCGCCGAGCGCGCCGGAATCTTTCAGGGCGCGGCGGTCGATGTGAGCGACGGCTTTATCCATCTCTCGACCGCGGCGCAGGTCGCCGAGACCGCGGCGCGGCATTTCAGTGGCCAGGCCGACTTGCTCCTAATAGCGTTCGACGACACCGGGCTGGGCCCAGCGCTCCGGTGGGAGAAGTCGCGCGGCGATGCGCTGTTTCCGCATCTCTACGGTGCGCTCGAGCCGCGGATGGCGCACTGGGTACAACCGCTGCCGCTTGGCGCCGACGGCACGCACGTCTTTCCGCCGCTCGACGGCAGCGACTAGGTCGCCGGCACCGCGATGCCGAGCCGCTGCGCCACGCGGCGCGCGGTCTGCTCGCGCTTCGCCGTAATGGCCTGCATCGATTGCCGCGCGGTCGCGAGCACGACGTCCGGCGCGGTCGCCGGCGTGCCGCTGTGGAACGGCGGCTCCGGCGCATATTGCATCGAAAGCTGAAGGACCTGTGCCGCCTCGTCGCCGCGCAGCAGCGCCGCAACGCGCAGCGCGCCGTCGATGCCGGATGATACGCCGGAGGCGAAGACGAAACTGCCGTCGACGACGACGCGCTCGTTCACCGGAATGGCGCCGAATTGGGGCAGCAGATGAAACGAGTTCCAATGCGTCGTCGCGCGCCTTCCCTTGAGCAGACCGGCGGCGCCGAGGATCAGCGCGCCCGTGCACACCGAGAATACGAGCCGCGCGCCTTGCGCCTGGCGCTGTACCCAGCCGATAACATCCTCGTCGTCCATCACGCCCTCCTGGCCGGTGCCGCCGGGAATGTGGAGGACATCGAGCTTGGGTGCTTCGGAGAACGCGGCATTCGGCGTCAAGCGCAGGCCGCGGCCGTCGCGCACCGGTGTGGCGGTCTTGCCGAAGATGCGGTAGGTCGAATTCGGCAGACGGGACAAGACCTCGAATGGTCCGGTGAGATCCATCTGGTCGATGCCCTCGAACAGCAGCGCGCCGATCTGAAGATGCGTGTCGCGTGGAATCATGCGCGGACCTCCGGTTGATGCGGTGGACGGCGTCGTGCCGCCGGCCGGCGAAAGCGCTCGCGATAAGCGCCGGGCGGCGTACCGAGATGGCGCAGGAACGCGCGGCGCATGGTTTCCTCGCTGCCGAAGCCGCAGGAAGCGGCGACGGCGGCAAGGCCCCTGGGAGATTCCTCCAGCCGCCGGCGCGCCGCTTCGACGCGCAGGCGATCGACCAGCTTGCCCGGCGTGACGCCGAACTCGCGTGCAAAGACGCGGGCGAACTGCCGCGGGCTCATGCGCACGCGGTCGGCGAGCGTCTCGACCGTGAGCGGCTTGTGCAGATTGTCTGCGATCCAAGCGACGAGATCGCGCAGATCCGCGCTCGGCGCCGTCTGCGCGGCGAGCGCGGCGCTGAATTGCTGTTGGCCGCCGGGCCGGCGCAGGAACATCACCAGCTCGCGCGCAACGGCGAGCGCGAGGCGATGGCCGTGATCCTCTTCGAGCATGGCGAGCGCCAGGTCGATGCCGGCGGTCACGCCAGCCGAGGTCCAGAGATTGCCTTCGCGCGTGAAGATCGGCTCGGGATCGACCGCGACGCGCGGATGGAGCTGCGCCAGCCGCGCGCACCAGCGCCAATGCGTCGCCGCGCGCTTGCCATCGAGCAGGCCGGCCGCCGCAAGCACGAACGCGCCGGTGCAGACCGAGGCGACGCGCCGTGCGCGGCGGGCGAGCCGGCGCACCGCGTCGCTGAGCGCAGGTTCCTGGCTGCGCGTGCGCGCGCCTTCGCCGCCGGCGACGATCAGGGTGTCGAGCGGCCGGCGGTCGGCGAGCAGGGCGGCGAGGGAGGGGCCGGCGGCCAGGCGGACGCCCGACGTCGTCGTCGGTCCGCGTGAATTGACGCCCGGCACCACCGCGACTTCGATCTCGTAAAGCGGCGCCGCGGCGAGGCGGCTCGCTTGCGAGAACACTTCCGCCGGTCCGGCGAGGTCGAGCAGCTGCGCCGGCGCGGCGGCGAGGATCAATATCCGCCGTGGCGGCCGCGCGGCCGAGGACGGCGCTGGAGTGCGGGTTGCCATGGCCGCAGCGTCGCAGCAAACGCGAGTGGCAGCAATGACATTATCCCCACGGAATCTGCCAAAGGCGGTCGCGCGCAATCGCGGCGCGGTGCGATCACCGCGGCGGCAGGCTAACTGGCGAACTCAGAGGACGACTTAAGAGACTTCGCTCGTCTCAACGGCGCGCGGCTTGACGGGCACCGGGGCGGGGCCGAGCTGTTGCAGCGCGTCTTTCTCGTTCAGGTACACGCCGGTGGGACCGTTGATGTCGTGAACGATGAAGCCGAGCTTGAGCAGATGCCTCGCGCGCTCGACCGCGGCCTCGCGCGAGTTCGTCACCGCCTCGTTCCAGCGGCCGCCGTCCGGCCGTCGCGTTTCCCAGCGGATGGTCCAGCGTTCTCCGGTGTCGTACTCGGGCGCGGCGCGGAAGCTGGTGCGGGGGCGGTATTGCATCGGATGTCCTGGGGTTCAATCGTATATGGTGACGATCAAGGCTCGGGAAAAGGCCCGCGCCCCTAGTAGCCTTCGCGCTCGAGGCGCTTGCGCAGGGTCTTCCGCGTGCGGCGCACGGCTTCGGATTTCTCGCGCGCCCGGCGTTCCGACGGCTTCTCATAGGAGCGTCGCCGCTTCATCTCGCGAAACACGCCCTCGCGCTGGAGCTTCTTCTTCAGGACGCGCAGCGCTTGGCCGACATCGTTGTCGCGGACGAGGACTTGCAAATTCTTTCTCCAGTGGCCGAAGCCGGCCGAAAACGTCAGGACCCGGCACAAACCGCCGGGACCGATGGGCGAGACGGGGAACGGAAGGTGTGCCAGAACTGGTCGAGCCGGTCGGGGCGCACCGAGGCGTCTAATTGCTTAACCCTAGAGGATTCCAGCGGATTTGGCAAGTCGTGGTGCCTGAATACCGCGTCTGCCGCCGGCGGCGTGGCGGCGATCAACGGGCTAGCATGACGGCATCCAACGCGCGAATCGCTTCACCCTGAACCTGCGCGTGCGCCTGCGGCCGACCCAGGCGTACAACCATCGACGTGACAGCGTAACCTTCGGCCTCGCCAGCCAGCCCGGCGCTCAAGCTGGCCATGCTGGTCGGCGCGCGCGGCAAGACTGCCCAGTAGCCGGGGCGCCGGGGACGCCGGCGCAAGGCCTGACTGGGGCGGATTGGGCCGGATTTGCACCGGTTTGCGGGCCCGCCGGCGGTGCGCCGCGATTGACTTATCTCCGGCCGTCACTATAGTCCCCGGCCATTCCCAAGAACGTGGGCGCTTGCGCCCCGTCTCTCCCGCGGCGCGAGCCGCGCCGGCGAGGCCTATTGGGACAACAACAACACGCAACCAACACGGAAAGACATGAGCAAACGCGAAGGGTCCAAGTACAAGATCAATCGGCGCCTGCGGGCCAATCTCTGGGGCCGCGCCAAGTCGCCGCTCAACCGCCGCGACTACGGTCCCGGCCAGCACGGCCAGCGGCGCAAGAAGCCGTCTGATTTCGGCACGCAGCTGATGGCGAAGCAGAAGCTCAAAGGCTATTACGCCAACATGGGCGAGCGCCAGTTCCGCCGCATGTATGAGACGGCGCATCGCCGCCGTGGCGACACCGGCGAGAACCTGATCGAGCTCTTGGAGCGCCGCCTCGACGCCGTGGTCTATCGCATGAAATTCGCGCCGACGCCGTTCGCCGCGCGCCAATTCGTCAATCACGGCCACGTCACGGTGAACGGCAAGCGCGTCAATATCTCGTCCTACCTGGTGGACGACGGCGACGTCATCGAGCTCAAGGACAAGATCAAGCAGAACGCGGTGGTGCTCGAAGCCGCAAAATCGTCCGAGCGCGAAGTGCCGGACTATCTCGAGGTCGACGCCGACAAGTGCAAGGGCAAGTTCGTGCGCGCGCCCAAGCTCGCCGACGTGCCCTATCCGGTGCCGATGGAACCGAACCTCGTGGTCGAGTTCTACTCGCGCTAACCGGCGATCCCTCCGACGTATCTTTCGTGTCGCCCGCGGCTTTCCGGTCGCGGGCGACAGCCGTTTTGCACGCCCGCCTCCGCGCGCCGTAAAAAAGAATCGGAACCCCATCCATCCGGCGCCGTTGCACCACAATCAGCCGTAAACCGTGCTGACTGTGACGGGCTTCGGGGTCGAGGCTCGCATCGACGTGTTTAGGAGGGTTCATGCGCATACCGAAGTCACCGCTCGCCGCGGCGCTCGCCGCGGCAGCTCTACTGTCGCCCCTTGCCGCCGGCGCCCAGTCGTCGGGTCCAACGCCGGCACCGTCCATGACGACGCCAGCGACGCCCGGCCAAGCTGCTGTCTCTGACCAGCAGATCACGCAGGCGGCCAACGCCATGCAAAAAGTGATGAGCCTGCGCCAGGCCTATAGCCAACGCCTGACCCAGGCCGCGCCGGCGGACCAAGGCCGGATCGAGCAGGAAGGCCAAACCGCGATGGCGCATGCGGTCACCGACCAGGGGCTGTCGGTTCAGCAATACAACTCGATCCTGCAAACGGCGCAGAACGATCCGAACGTGCGTCAGAAGCTGCTGAGCCGTGTATCACCGTCGAGCGGCGCAACGACGCCGAGCCCGCCGCCGAGCCACTAGCGGCAGCTGCGCATTTGTTACCAGTGAGAGGAGTGAAGCCATGAAATTGTCGACCACCTTGCTCAAGCGCACCCTCAACCAGCTCGAGGAGCAGCCGGCCTTCCAGGACGCGGAGGTCGTTCCCGAGGACAATCCGGCGATTCCGCAGCTCAACCAGCTGTTCGGCGACCACACCTTCTTTCTCGACAGCGACGGGCTGCACATCGTTGAGCCGACCGCTGCCTCGGGCAAAACACCGATGGGCGTGGTCATCAAGCTTGCGAGCTGGCGCGACGCGCGGCGAACCAGCCTGAAGCCGCATCCGCCGGAACCGACGGACGTCGTGATCGCGCTGGAAACCGACGGGCTCGACGAGGACGACGACTCCGCCGCCTGACGATCCGGGGTCCGCAGCGTCCTGATTGACGGCGGCGGCGGGGGCGCCGCCGCGGCCCTATGTTACCGCGCGCCGCTTCCGTTCTATCCTGGGCGGCAACGCGATTTCATTGGGGGCCGCCATGCTCTGGGTTCAGCTCGCCGTCATCCTCGTGCTGATCCTGCTGAACGGTTTCTTCGCCATGGCGGAGTTGGCCGTCGTCTCGGCTCGGCGCGTGCGCCTGCAAGCCGCCGCCGATGCCGGCCGCGCCGGCGCGCGCACGGCGCTCGCGCTCAAAGGCGATCTCGGCCGCTTCCTGTCGACGGTGCAGATCGGCATCACGGTGATCGGCGTGCTCGCCGGCGTGCTCGGTGGTGCGACGCTGGCGGACGATCTCGCGCACGCGTTCGAGACCAACCAGGGTTGGGCCGGCGTTCACGCGCACGCGGTCGGCGTCGCGCTCGTCACCGCAGCAATCTCCTTTGCGACGCTGATCTTCGGCGAACTCACGCCCAAGCGGATCGCGCTACGACGGCCCGAAACGATGGCCGCGCGCGTCGCGGTGCTGATGTCGATGCTGTCGCGCTTCGCCACGCCGCTTGAATGGCTGCTGAGCCGGACGTCGGAGCTGGTGCTCAAGGCGCTGCCGCTGCCGCCGGCCGAGCCGATCGCGCCGACCGAGCAGGAGATCGCCTATCTGCTGCGCGAGGCGGCGGCTGCCGGCCATCTGGAGCAGGCTGAGCACGTCATCATCCAGATGGCACTTCGCCTCGGCGACCGGCTGGTCGGCGCGGTGATGACGCCGCGCACCGAGGTCGAAGGCCTCGATCTCGACGATCCGCCGGCCGAGAACCGGCGCAAGATTGTCAAGAGCGACTTCTCGCGTTTCCCGGTGTTCGAGGGCGAGTCGCGCCATCTCCTCGGCGTCGTGCAGGTGAAGGATCTGCTGGCGCAGTTGCTGGGCGACAAACCGTTCGACCTGCGCGCGGTGATGCGGCCGCCGTTGTTCCTGCCGGAGAACGTCACCGCGCTGCACGCGCTCGAGCTCTTCCGCCGCAGCGGCGCGGCGATGCTGTTCGTCGTCGATGAGTACGGCGACTTCCAGGGCATCGTCACGCTGCACGACATTCTCCAGGCGCTGGTGGGCGACATCGTGTTCCGCGGCGAGAAGCCGGCATCGCCGATCATTCGCCACGACGACGGTAGCCTCGAGGTCGAGGGTCTCGTGGGCATCGACGAGGTGCGTGACCTGGTGCCGCTGCCGGTCTCGGTCGGCGAGAAAAAAGGCGCGTTCCACACGGTCGGCGGCCTGGTGATGGCGCGGCTCAACCGCGTACCACAGGCCGGCGACAAGGTGCGCGTCGGCGGGTTCCGCTTCGAGGTGCTGGCGATGGATGGCCGTCGCGTCGACCGCGTGCTGATCGTGCCGCCGGCGAAGGCGAAATCGCGGCAGAGCGCTGCGGGGTAGCGCGCGGCTACCCCGCCTTGCCTCGCACCGCGCGAGCCTTTAGGGTTCGGCCCCAACGTCGCAGAAAATACGGGGAGGATGTCATGCGGTTTTTCGTCCGGGTGCTTGCGCCGGCTTTCGCCTTCGCCTTGCTGCTAGCCGCGCCCGCCCGCGCCGCAAGCACCGACGACATCCCCGTGATCGCCTCGCTCACCGGCGGCGGCGCGTTCCTCGGCCAAGAAGAGCAGCAGGCCATCCAGATTTTCGAGAAGCTCGTCAACCAGACCGGCGGCATCCACGGCCGCAAGGTCCACTTCGTCTTCCACGACGACCAGTCGTCGCCGCAGCAGGCGGTGCAGCTCGGCAACGAGGTGCTGGCGGAAAAGCCCATCGTCGTGCTCGGGACGACACTGGTGGCGGGCTGCAACGCGATGGGACCGCTGATGCAGAGCGGCCCGGTGATGTATTGCTTCTCGCCCGGCATCCATCCGCCTGCCGGCGGCTACGTCTTCACCGGCGGCGTCTCGACCTTCGATCAGGCCCAAGCGCTGGTGAATTATTTCCGCGGCCGCGGTTGGACCCGCCTGGCGCTGATGACCTCGACCGACGCGACCGGCCAGGACGCCGACAAGGGCTTCGCCAAGCTGCTGGCGCGGTCGGAGAACAAGGGCATCACCATCGTCGCGCATCCGCATTTCAATCCGCACGACGTCAGCGTCAGCGCGCAGATCGAGGAAGTGAAGGCCGCCAATCCGCAGGCTTTCATTGGCTGGGCGACCGGCGCGCCGTCGGCGACGATCTTCCGCGGCGCGGTGCAGGGCGGCCTCACCGTGCCGATGGGCAGCACCGGCGGCAACATGACCTATGCCCAGATGCACCGCTTCGCCGCCTTCCTGCCGCACGAGCTTTATCTGCCGTCGTCGGTCTGGGCCGTGAACGGCGATCCGCGCGTCAAGCTCGATCCCGCGGTGGCCAAGAAGCAGAAGGCGTTCTTCGCCGCCTTCGCCGCCGAGGGCAAGAAGCCCGACGAGGGCTCGATCCTCGGCTGGGACCCGGCGACGATCGTCGTCGACGCGCTGCGCAAGCTGCCGGCCAATGCGACGGCGCAGCAGTTGCGCGACTATCTGCTCAAGGTGAAGGGCATCGCCGGCGTCAACGGCGTCTATGATTTCGCCGCCTCGCCGCAACGCGGCTTGACGCTCAACAACATCATCGTCTCGGTATGGGACGCGAAGGCCGACACCTGGAAGGTGAAGGCGGCGCCGACGGGCATTCCGCTCAAGTGAGTCTGCTGCGCCTGTGCCCGGTTGACGAAGTGTCCGACGATGCGCCGCTGCGCGTCGAAGCGGCGGGTGCGGTCTATGCCGTCGCCAAGTCGGGCAGTGAAATCTTCGTGCTCGCCGATCAGTGTACCCACGGCCCGGGCAACCTGTCGGAAGGCGTGGTGCTCGGCAGCGAGATCGAATGCCCGTTCCACCAGGGCCGCTTCGACCTGCGCACCGGCCAGTCCACCTATCCGCCCTGCACCGAAGCGGTGCGGACCTGGACAGCGACGGTGAAAGCGGGCGAAATATTCATCGATCCCGACGAGCCCGCCACGGCGGGCTGAAGGAGGCCGCGATGAAACGCATCGCCATCAGCATGGGCGACCCTGCCGGCATCGGTCCGGAGATCGCCTTGAAGGCCGCGCTCGATCCGCGCGTTACGCGGCAGTGCCGGCCGCTGCTGGTCGGCGATCCGCGCGTCCTCGAGATTCACGCCGAGGCGGCAGGCCTCGATCCCAAGCTCAAGTTCTTCGCCAGCGCCGCATCGGTCGACTGGTCCGGCGACGAGGTCAAGGTCCTGGCGCTCGATCTTCTGCGCGACGGCACGCTCGAGCTCGGCACGATCAAAGCGGCGCACGGCCAGGCGGCGCTGGCGTCGGCCAAGGCGGCGATCGACGCGGCGATGTCGGGCGCGGTCGACGCGGTGATCGCCGCGCCGCAGACGGAAAGCGCGATCAAGGCGGCGGGCGTCGAATTCGACGGCTATCCCACTTTCGTCGCGCGCTGCACCGGCACGCCCGTCGACGATGCGTTCCTCATGATCTGCTTCGACGACAAGCGCATCGCGCACGTCACGCTGCACGTGAGTTTGGCGCGCGCGATCGCGCTGGTGACCAAAGAGCGCGTCGGCCGCGCGCTCTTGGCGGTCGATTCATCGCTCAAGCAGATGGGCATCGCGCGACCGAAAATTGCGGTCTCGGGCCTCAATCCACACGCCGGCGAGGGCGGCCTCTTCGGCCGCGAGGAGATCGACATCGTCATTCCAGCGATCGCCGCGGCCAAGGCCGCCGGCATCGCCGCCGAAGGACCGTTTGCCGCCGACCTCATGTTCCACCGCACCGGGTACGACGCGTTCCTGGTGATGATCCACGACCAGGGCCACATCGTCGCCAAGCTGCTCGGCCGCAACCGCGCCGCCGGCCTCACCATCGGCACGCCGGTGCTGTTCTCGTCGGTAGCGCACGGCTCGGCGCTCGACATCGCCGGCCAGGGCAAGGCGAGTCACGCCGCCATCGTCGAGGCGGTCGAGCGACTCGTGGGTGCCGCGCAGGCCAAGGCGGCGTGAGGATCGAGCTAAGTTTCGCGCCGGAACGCGTGCAGGCGCTCGGCGCCCTGCCAGATCTCGAAGCCGTGGAAGCGCTCGCGCGCTTGCTCGATCAGCGCATGACCGCGCTCGACGGCGCGCGGCAAGGCGTC
>Ga0307374_10005085_pt1 | contig 21521 bp, 19 predicted proteins | sample OX3MG_FD_202532 | JGI IMG/M metagenome (GOLD analysis project Ga0307374, IMG submission 202532) | Soil microbial communities from Risofladan, Vaasa, Finland - OX-3 | ecosystem: Environmental > Terrestrial > Soil > Coastal area > Acid sulfate soil | place: Finland: Risofladan, Vaasa | collected...
GCCACCGACGGCGATGTCTGCGTGACGGCGTCGAGCAGGCGTCGGAGAATGAACTGAGTCCGACCTGACGCCCTGACCCCGGCCGGCCGGTCGAGGTGGTGACGTTGCTGGGGGCGCGCTCGCCGCGCTGAGTTAGGCTGCATCCGAGCCGCCATGGCGCAGTGGTAGCGCAGGGGCCTTTTAAGCCCAGGGTCGCAGGTTCGAATCCTGCTGGCGGCACCAGTGCTCCTGCCAAACCCCTGGTTAACAGCAGCTTTGACAGCAACCGAAGGCCAACCTCCGCGAACTCAGCGGGTCGCTCGCGGAATCTGTTTCGCCCGGGTAACCGGCCATTTCCCGTGCTCTCCTGGGTTCGCCATCCGACGGGGAGGGACTTATTGCGGGCACATCCGCACGCTTCGCCGGCGGTCCCCGGCGGCAGGAGCTCCACCGGCGGTCGCGGGTTCTGCCGGAAGTCTTGAGTGAAGCCGTGACGTCGTGGTATCTTGACATCGTGCCTAGGCGGACAACTGTGCGGCTTCCAGAGAGGCTGGCCGATCAGGCGGAGGCCGTCGCGCGCGTTCGAGGTACTAGCGTGAACGCCCTCATCGTCGAGTCGCTCACCGCCGCGATCGACCGTGCCCGAGCCGACGATGACTTCACGGAGCGTGCTCGCAAGCTGCTCGAGCGCGACAAGGAGTTGCTCGACCGGCTGGACCGGTGACGGGGTGCCCGACACTCGCTAAGTATTTCTAGCCCGTCGGGCAGGTGAAGTCGGTAGACGCACTGGCGCCGGCCGGTTCGGCGTTTCCTGCCCCTGAGGCCACCTCCGGGGGCCACGAGTTCGGCGCAGAATTGGCCGCAAAGGCCGCCGTGCCAGTCTGTCGGCTCGTCCCCGGACGCTGGATGATGTGTTCCCCACTTCGCGCCGTCGCGACGAGGTCGCGTGAGGACGCTCTCGTACTTAGGGAGTGGCGGTGGCACCCATCCTCAGTTGAGTCTGGCCGGGCCTCACGGGACCGACGAGCCTCTTTTCGAACCAGTAGTCCGCGAAGGGCTCGTCGTTGTAAGCGGCCACCTCCACCCAACCAGCGGAGCGGTAGAGGGCGAGCGCCTCAGCCAGGACTGCGCTGGTCTCGAGGTGAGCTACGCGGGCTCCCGCGCCGCACGCGCGTGCCTCCAGATGGGCTAGCAGACGGCGGCCCAATCCCAAACCGCGGGCGCTGGGCGCGATCCACATGCGCTTGAGCTCGGCCGGCGCATTGCCATGATGCTTCACCGCGCCGCAGCCAATCGGCTCCCCCCGAAGGTAGGCGACGAAGAACTCGCCTGCGGGAGGCCGCACCTCCTGCGGCAGGGCAGTCGCCCCCACCGAAGGATCGAACCCCCGTTCCGAGCGCCGGTTTAGTTCGGCGACGTACTCGGCGAGGCAGTAGCGGGCGTCGCGATGCTCCGGGTCGACGAGCAGGATCTCCACCGTCGCAGCAGTGAGCAGGCGTTCGACCTCGTTCATCGCCGCCGCCAGGCGCTCCTGCTGGTGCGCGCCGAGGGCTGAGACCAGCGACCGTGCCAACTCGTTCGATCGCCCGTCGAGTAGGGCACATTCGCGGCGTCCGGTCGACGTGAGATGCGCCACCCGAATACGCCGGTCGCGCGAGCTCGGGGCCACCGTGATCAGGCCGTCGGCCGCCAACGACCGGAGCAATCGGCTCAGGTACCCCGAGTCCAGGCCCAGCCGTGCGCGCAGCCGGCGCACCTCACCGCCGTCGATACCTATCTCCCAAAGCAGCCGGGCTTCGCCGAAGGGGCGCTTGCCCCCGAGGTAGGGGTCCCGGAGGGCTCCGGCGGCGGCGGTTACTACCCGGTTGAAGCGCCGCAGTTGGGCGATCATCTCTCCAGGCATTCTCTGATTTTAGTCAGAGAATATGGGAAGGTCCAGGCCGACCGGGGACGGTGGCGGAGGTGGAAGGCTGCGCTCGCGACCCTCCTCGGGTCGAGCGGTTCCGGATCTGAGCCGAGCCCGCGGCTGCTCGCCTGCCGAGCGAGCCGTAACCGGGGCGAGCTGTCCCAGTCGCCGACGGAGGCGCCCGCCCGCGGGCGGCCACGGCGCTCAGGCCGACCCAGCTTTGGGCAAGGCTTTGGCGCGGACTCGGGCCGGTGTCGTCACCCCCACCAACGGGTGCGTGCTGTCGTTCCGGGCGTTCAGGAAGTGGGGAATCGCGTACTTGAACGAGCACGAACTCTGGCGCTAAATGATCGGGGTACTCCCGAGCTACTTGGAGGAGAGTTGCGGAGCAGTTGCGGGCGTCAGGTGCCGCAGCGGCGAGCGAGCGTCACTCTCAATGATCTGTCGTGTCGTCCCGCCAATCCGGGAGGGGTGGCGTGGGCGCGACTTGCGTCTAACGCCAATCTCGGACCGCCCGTCCGAGGATCGGGCTGACTTCGGTGGCGAGAAGAGGCGCCAGTGACGCCGCTGTGGCCTCGCTGGCGCTGACGCGATCGGTTGCGTGAAAACAATCCCAGAAGCGAACCAGTCCGTCCTCACCGTCGACCTCGAACATCTTCGCCGCGAGCCGGAGCCACCGGTACTGGAACCAGACATAGTTCAAGGGGCTCATCGAATCGTCAGAACCCGTGTAGTGGGCTTGCAGCTCCTCGAGCGTGCGGTACCCCTCGGCGCGCATCCGAGCGGCAAGCTTTCGACTTCCCGCTCCCACAGTTGGGAGCACCTCGAGCGTCGGGAGGCTTGCCGGTCGCTGGGTTGCGACGAACGCGTGCATGGCTAGGTTGACGAAGATCTCGCTGAGCCAGAAGGTCGGGAGCCGCAGATCTCCGAGCACCTCGAATGCGTGGCCGAGCTCATGGATAGTGATGAGGTCGAAGAACGGCTGCAGATCCAACCCACCCGCGCCGTCCGGGTATGCCGCGAGCGACCGCGCATACCCGCGAGGGGACGCGTAACGGAGGTCCTGTGCGATCTCGTTCCAGAAGTCTCCGCCTCCGGCTGGCATTACCACGATCCCGGGACGGATCTCGCCGGCGTCATCTCTGAAAAACGGCAGCCCGTACGGGACCTTACCCGACCAGTCCCCCTGGTCGGCCACGATGACAGCGATTTCCGGCTCAACGCCGGCGAACAGGCGACGGAAGTAGACGTATGCGTCCGCGGCGACATCGGCCGCGGCCCGCGCCCGCAGCAGAGCTCCGTCGCTGTAACGCACCTCAAATGGATAACCTCCCAGCTGCGCAAGCTCTGTTCCCACCGCCACCCGGCGAGTGTAGCCAATTCCGGATTCACGCAGTCGCGGACCTCTCGGACGGTTCGGGCTTTGCGCGGCGGGCTGCTAGGGCACCGCTGCCGCGGTTCCTCTCGGCATTGCATTGGTGAGTATCTGGCCCGGTTTCGTCACCGACACCAACCGGTGCTTGTTGTCGTTCCAGCCTTCCTGGACGCCCTGAACCACGCCCTCAGGCGAGCCCAGACTGACCAAGAAGTCGCGGCCGATGGTCCTGCCGTGGAGAATCGAAAATCGAATGTCCCCCTGGTTCATCCGGCGCGCCCTGGTGCCCGTGAAGTGAAGATGGAAGCGTCGATGCTGGGACTGCCGGTCCCCACCTCCGGATGCTTATGGCGGAGACAGTCGTCGAGCACCAGGTGGACCCGGATCCGCACCTGCTGCACGAACATCACCCGGGATCGGCGCCAGCACGTCAGCCGGTGGCGGGCCGCCGTCGGTCCGATAGCGGCTGAGCAGGTACCGCTCCTTCGGGGACTACTCTCGCAGACACTTGCTCCGACCAAATTCCGGGCCAAACGGACCCATTCTCGTTGCTTATCCCCGGTCCGGCTCGTAGGTGGCGATCAAGACGCCTCTGCTGGTACTCATACTATCCACTAGCCGCAGCGATGCCTGAGTGCCGCCCACAAACAGACGCCGACCCCTGCCCAACACGAGCGGAGCAATCGTCAGCAGATACTCGTCGATCACATCGGCGGCCATTAGCGAGCCGATCAGCACGCCACTGCCCATGATCACGAGATTCGTGTCCGAGCTCTCTTTGAGGGCAGCCACCGCGGCCGGTACGTCACCGTGCAGCAGAGTTGAGTTCGGCCAGTCGAGGCTGGCCTCCGGGTTGGTCGAGGCAACATATTTGTGGGCGCTGTTTAGTGCCTCTTTGAAGGGGCCGCCACGGGAGTTCCAGGAGGTCAGCAGCTGCTCGTAGGTACGCCTCCCGAACAGAAACGCGCGATCCTCGCCCATCCGTTCACCCATCTTGGCGACAATCGCCTCGTCCCCGTACGGGATCCCCCATCCGCCGAGCTCGAACCCATCTCGCGTGTCCTCGTCGGGGCGGCCCGGACCCTGCATCACGCCGTCCAGCGTCACCGAATTCATCACTATTACCTTTCCCATCCATCCTCCTTTCGGTGTGAGCCGACCCACCAAGGTGCTCCGCCTGGGTCCTGAACCCCAGACATCCTAGCCTCTCACTCTCTACCCGAACAGCGCCCGCGGAAATCGACGCTCCGCCCCCATGGTGGGACACTATTTCCCAGCCGGGGATCGACGTCTGAGGGTTGGGGCTTTCCGACCAGACGGGCCCGCGTGCGGCGGGGCGGCCAAGAACTGCTCCGCGCCATCTCCCACCCACGGCGGCTATAACGAGACGAACGCATGGAAGCTCAAACAGTTGGAGGTGGAATCAGTTGGATGTCCAGTTCGTGGCCAGCGTTGCCCCGATCGTGCGCGACGGCGCGGCGACTCGCCGGTTCTACCGGGACGCCCTGGGGCTCTCGTTTGAGGGCGAGGAGGGCGACTACCTGTTCACCCAGAACTTGGAAGGAACCAAACATTTCGGACTGTGGCCCCTTTCCGAGGCGGCCACCGCCTGCTTCGGAACCACCGAATGGCCGGCCGAAATCCCAGTCCCCCAGGCCAGCATCGAGTTCGAGGTGGCCGACGTTCCGGCCGCAGCTGCCGAGCTCACGGCCAAGGGGTATCGGCTCATCCACGGGGCCCGCACCGAGCCGTGGAACCAGATCACCGCTCGGCTGCTGAGCCCGGAGGGCTTGCTCGTCGGCGTCTGCTACACCCCCTCGTTCCACGACCGCTGACCGCCTTCGTCAGCCCGAACCAGGGCTCCTGGGCCGTCTCAGCTGTGCGTGATCGAGAGTCGGGTCGGCGCAGGGACGTCCCCGCCCGGTGCGCCCTCCGGGCTACCCATTCCACCACCGACGGGGCGGTGCAGAGGCCGGTAGACGCCGCCATGGACGGTCACGTGGTGGGCGCAGTGATCCGCGCGGGCAAGCGCGCTTTCAGCCTATTCAGATGACCAGCTAGGGGTGCGGCCAGAGAGCCCCAGCAGTCGGTCCAGGGGAGAGGCGTCGACGGGGACGGCGACTCGGATCCCGAAAGCTTTGCCCTCCCCCTGGTACTCATCGGTGAGCATTGCGGGCGCAAAGGCCAGCGACGCCTCCGATGCCACCGCAGGCGGTCCCCACGGCTGTCCGGTGGCCCGCGCGAGGTCCCACCCGTGGACCTGATATTCCCAGAGGATCATTCCCAGTGCGAGATCTCCCGGCATGGAGTTCTCTCCCAGCCACAGGGGACGCTCCGCGGCTCCGGCCCGGAGCGCCTGAGACAGGAGCGCAGCAGCTTGGCGAACCTCGCGGGCCGGGTCGGCGGGCGCCGAATAGGTGGCGATATCGGCCGTCGGCGCCCGTCCATCGGGATCGGCGAACCCAGCCGCGAACGTGGTCAACCAGCCCAGGGTGTGGTCCCGGAGTTGTTCTACATCCCACTCGGAACAGGGAGTCGGATCATGCAGTCGCTCCGCGGTGATTTGGCTCACGACCGCCTCGAGGTCGGCGAGTACGGCCGCCAGGAGGTCGGTAGTCTGGCTTGTCGAGTTGACCATCGCGGGCATGGTACGGGCCGTCGACCTCGGAGGGATTGAAGAATCCCGCCAAAGCCGTGATCAGGTTGGGCGCCGTGAGTGAGCCGGGCCCCAAGCAGGTCGCTCTGGACAGCCGCGGGATCCTCGACCCCGGAGTGCTGCGCCAGCGGGTCCGTCTCACGCGGTATCCACCAATCCCCGCCCTCGAAGGGCTGATCGATCGCTTCTGGGCAGCTCAGTGGGACCTGCCCGAAGGGGTGGAGCACATCCAGAGATTGCTCACCCACCCGGGCGCCAATCTGAGCGTCGGCCGTCCCGATGCCGGCACCGGTCGCCGCCAGGAAAGCGCCATCGAGGCCAGGCTCAACGGAGTAGCTCGCCGACTTACCACCCGCACGCTCCGAGGTCGAGGCTTCGCCGTCGCGGCGATGACGGCCCCGGGAGGGGTCGGAGCATTCATCACGGGGTCGGCTTCCCAGTTCACCGACCGGGTGGTCCCGCTGGGGGTCGCGATCGGGGTCGACGAAGAGCACCTGATACGCGAGATCGCCGAGCAGGATGAAGAGAGCGCCCGGGTCGATCGGCTCGCAGACTCGCTCGCGCACGCCGTGAACCGCGCCCGGGCGCCCGCTGCCCGCGCGGTCGCGGAGGTGGCCCGACTCGCCGAGACCGACCGTACCGTGCGCAGTCTCGGCGACCTCGCGGCTCGGGCCGGAGTGAGCCAGCGCGGCCTCCAGCGCAACTTCCTTCGGGAGGCAGGGGTCAGTCCGATGTGGGTAGTTCGACGCTATCGGCTGCTTGAAGCGGCTGAAACCGTCCGCGCCGGAGGGCGAGTTTCCTGGGCGGATGTGGCCGCCCACCTAGGCTACTCCGACCAGGCGCACCTGATCCGCGACTTTCGCGCCGCGGTGGGCCAAACCCCGGCCGCCTACGGAGCCGCCCAGGCACGCGGCTGATCGAGCGCCCAGGCCCAATGGGCCGGTACCCCGGCAAGTTGCCGAAAGGCTCCGAGTACCGAAGCCCATCGCTGACTCGGCACCGCGTGGGTCGTACCGCCTGACCCAGGGCCCCTGTCCCAGATCGACTCCGAATCAGGTGCTCCAGGTGAGTTGATGCCCTGCCGGGCCGCGATGAAAGGAGGCGCCACACGCCCCGCTTTGGCTGGTCAAACTGACGGGTGTCGGGGCGGCGATCCGTCGGCCCGTCGGCACGCTCCTATCCCCCCCGCGGCGAGCCTCGCTCTCCGTTAGACCAGCGGACCTCACCCTCTACCACAGTGTCCGTCGGGGCGAGCCCGAGGGCCCGTGCCACAGCCATCGAGGCTTGGTGGTGGGGGTGTATGTGAGCGACCATGGCAGCCACACCCTGCTGCTGGAGCCACACCTCGATCAGACGCGCCGCCTCCCGGGCATACCCCTGGCCCTGGTGTGGCACCACGATCACCCAGGCCAGGGCTGCGGTGATCTCGCCGTTGTGATCGCTGACGGTCGCCTGCACGGTTCCGACCGGCTGTCCCGTGTCCCGGCGCCGCACTAACCAATTCAGCCAGCGTTCGGACCCGTCTGTTGAGAAGCCGGGTGCCAGTCGCTCGAACCGGAGTCTCAGCTGCGCTAGCGAGACGGGTCCACCACCGGTGAACTGGTACAGCCTGGGGTCGTCCAACAGAGGAGCGAGTTCGTCGGCGTGCTCAGGCCGCAGTGGCTCGAGCTGGAGCCGGGCGCTGCCTAATGGCTCGACCCTCCTCATCTGACCGATCTCGTTCACCAGCGGAACGATAGGAGAGTCCCCTAGGCCGGGTACCTTCCGCAATACTCCTCTTGTCGCGGTCGGCGGTGTCGTCGGGCTTGCCTTGACCACCTTGCGCTCCGTGGTCGTGCGGACCTAGAGCTCGGTGCTCGCGGCCAGAAACCACTAGGTCCAATCCGAGTCGGCCACGGCCGGAGGGCGGGGAGCGCGAGTGTATTCCGAGCCGCGTAGTAGCGATCACCATGCACCCCAAGTTGGGGTCTCCCCGAAGGGGGGTCCGCAGGAGACCAGATTCGTGTCCCCGGTGGGGTGCTGACCGGCGCCTTTCATCTGGGTGGCGCAAAGGCGGTCAGGATTGATGGCCAGCTGGTGTACTCATCGACCGGGACTCAGAATCTGTGGGCCGTCTGCCGTCGGCACCACCTCAGGCCGGGTGGGACTCACTGACCGGGAACCCCCAGGTGAGCGCCAACCCGCGCAGCGTGATGTCGTCGAGTCGGTCGGCCACCAACGCTCCGCCCAGCTCCTCGCCTTCGCCGTGGCGCTGACCAGCCACCGGGCTCTCTCGGGTCGCGTCCCTGTCCACAGGGGAAGGCGAGGGATGGCGTCAGCCCTAGAGCGGCAGTCGCCGCCAGGTAGCCAGGATCGGACCCAACGACTCCTCCTCGAAGGCGAGGTGCTCGAGGAGATGGCTGGCCAGCTCGCGAAGCCGGTGGGAGAGCCGCATCCGCTCCGGTCCGCCTTCCTCGGCGGACAAGCTCAGCGACGCCAGCTCGACCTCGCGAAGGAGGTCGGAAACGCGGCGGTGGTCTGCCTCGAGCCGGTCGACCGATGGGCCGAGCTCGGGGTTCGCCCGCCGAACGGCTGGGAAGAGCGCGGCGTCCTCGGCCCCATGGTGTCCATGAACGAACTGGCAGAACCGCAGGCAGTTGAGCTGGAGCTGGAAGAGGGGTCCGCGGCGCCGGAGTGCTTCGATCTCCTCCCTCACCCGGTCGGCCGGGGCTCCCCCGTCGACCGACTCAGCGAGCGTCTGGCAGGCCTCGAGGTCGCGGCGGAGCAGGCTGTGCACCCACCGCAACTCGTCTAGAAAGGAGGTCGGCTCGCTTGCTTCAGTGCTGATCATCCTGGCGGTGGTACCCCTGAACGAGTTGAGTCGGCGCGCGGGCGCCCGGCCAATTGTGGTCCTGCGGCGGGCCGGTCCATTGCAGATCGAGGTAGGTACGCAAAGAAGGACGCGGCGGTAGACCGGCCCGCGAAGTACCGTAGGGCGCTCTATCCCCGCACAACCGTGGGAGGATGACGGCCTGCGGGCAGGTCAAATTCGGCGAAGGAGGGGAGTGGCGCGCCTGCTCGGACGACTGAAGCTGCGGGGAGGTGGGGGCGAGCCCATCGACTGGGGACGGACGATCAACTCGCACGGGGTAGCGACGCTCGCGCCCAACCGGGTCGACACGGGGGCGGGAGTCTTCGAGACCACCCTGGCGTTGCGCGACGGGCGCGCCCGCCGGCTGTCGTTGGGGGAGCGGTGCCCGGGGTCGGTGCGCGCTGTGTCTGATGGCGAGATCAGTTCGCTCGATGGGGCGCGTCTGGTGGCGACCCTCCGCCGCATGCTCCGCCTCGACGACGATCTCTCCCGCTTCTACGAGCTTGCCTCCGCCGACTCCGAACTGGGCTGGGTCACGGCCGGCGCCGGGCGCATGCTGCGGAGCCCGACCGTGTTCGAAGACGTAGTGAAGACCATCTGCACCACTAACTGCGCCTGGTCGGCCACCGAGCGGATGGTGGCTGCCCTGGTGCAGCACCTGGGGCGGTCCGGCCCCGAGGGGGGGAATGCCTTCCCTACCGCGCAGGCAATGGCTGAGGCGAGTCCGGAGTTCTACCGCGACCAGGCCCGGACCGGCTATCGCAGCGCCTACCTCATCCAGATCGCCCGGTCGGTCGCGGAAGGCGAACTGGATCTGGAGGCGCTCAACGACCCCGAGCTTCCCGATGCCGATGCTGCGAGCCGGCTGCGGAGCCTGCCCGGGGTTGGCCCCTACGCGTCCGCCCACATCATGCTCACCTCGCTGGGCCGCTACGGACTTTTGGTCCTCGACTCCTGGACGCGACCCGCCTTCGCCAGACTGAGCGGCCGCCCGGCCACGGACCGCAACATCGAGCGTCGCTTTCGGAGGTACGGCGACTACCAGGGACTCGCCTTCTGGCTCTACCTCACCCGCGACTGGGTGGACGACTGAGCGGACTAGGCGGGAGCGCCGCGCTTTGGGGAGCCGGCCTCAGCTGACCCGGAGCGGCTTCCCTGGTGCTGACTGCACGGTGAGCTGGGTCGACTGGGCGATGGAGGACCACTCGAGGTCGACCACCCCGTGGGGCACGTCCTTGGGTACCTGGAACTGCATGGCGAAGGTCCTTTGCTGGAAGGCTCCGATCGTCCCCGCAGCAGCGCAGTTGAGTGAGTAGGTCTGGAACGCCTTGAATCCAGAGGCGGCGAGCCCCTCGGTGAAGGTGGGGCAGAGCCGGCGCAGGTCGACCGCCGTTGCGCCCAGGTTGCGCAGCACCAGCAGATACTTGAGCACGCGGCCCGGGACGACGGGCCTCGGTACGACCAGGCGGGCGGCGAGGGTGGGCGCCGTCGGGGGAACCGCCGAAACCGTGCCCTGGAAACCCGCCAGCTTGACCCCGCCGCAGGGAGCGAACAACGGCACCGACGGCGCCAATGCGATCGACACCGTGCCGCCACCGCCTGGGAAGGTGAAGCTCATGGTGGCAACGGTCGGGGTGGCGGTGGGGCAGGTCCCGCCCGGCTCCGCCAGGTCCTGCGGGCTCCAGATCAGTTCGGCGACCGCAGCGCCTGGTCGGCTGGGGCTGTGGGGCGAACCGAGGGTCCTCCGCGCCGCCATCAGGATCGAGATCGTTCCCGCCCCGGGCGGTGTGGAAGTCGGCCTGGCGAGCACGGTGCCGCTCGAGTTCCGGAGGACCAGGCCGGGGGGACCGTCGAGTCGGCAGGGAGTGGCCGACCGGTTGACGAAGTTCACCTCGCTCGCCAACTGGCCCCCGGTCATGCCCTGGGTGGTCATCTGACCGCCTACCAGGTCGCTGGCGGCGCAGCGCCGCGTCCCAGCGGGAACCGGCAGAGGGGCGGGCGCTACCAGCGGGGACTCCACCCCCAGGAGTGCCTTCCAAGGGACCACCCCGGAGGCGCTGGCTTGGGGTGGAGCGGTGCCGCTCGTGCAGCTTGCGAGCAGCCCCGAGGCGAGCATGGCGAGGACTATCCGGCGTGCGCCGCGGAGCCTCATCCGGGGCAGTATGGCACTCGCTGCGGCTACTTCCCACCCCCCACTGCCCGACGACGGGAGGCCCTGACCCGCCGCACCGGGCCTGGTTCGGGGCTGCCATCATGGCCAGATGTCCAAAGAGAGCGAGCTCGACTTCCCGGTCGCCAACCCTAACGAGCGCGAGCTGCTATTGAGCTGGCTCCGGTTCCTGCGCGGCGCGATTCTCCGCAAGCTGGATGGCTTGAGCGACCAGGACGCGCAGTGGCGCCCGGAGGGACGGTTGATCTCCCTCCTGGGCATCATCAACCACCTCACCCACGTCGAATGGCGCTGGGTCGACGGGGCCCTGCTGGGGGCCGCGGTGAGTCGGAGCGAGGCCGAATTCCATCCGGGGTCGGAGCTGACGGTTGAGGCCGCGGTGGCCGCCTACAGGGAGCGGGCGGCGAAGAGCGATTCGACGATAAGGTCGATCCCGTCGCTCGACCAGGCCACGGTCCACAACGACGGCCGCGACCTCCGCTGGGTGCTGCTGCATCTGATCAACGAGACCGCCCGCCACGCCGGGCACGCCGACTCGACTCGCGAGTTGCTGGACGGTCTGACCGGCGAGTGATCGGGCGGGTCCGGCCCGACGGAGAGCCGAGCCCCGCCTCCGGGTGGGTGTAGCGGGCGCATCCAGAGGCGGCGACTCCGGTGGCCCCCGACTCCGAGCCGACAGCTCCGGCGACCCCAGCCAGACCTGACCTCTGGCGTCGCGCCCCACGGGGGCGGCCCCGGGGGACGCCTCTGAGAGTCGCTGGCAGGGTCTTGAAGACCCCCGTCCAGGCGGGTGTGAGTGCTGAGTTGGGGGGTGCTCGGCTTACGTGTCGCGGCAGCCGCGAATCACCGGCGACGATGCGCTTCGGGTCCTCGCCCGCGCCGGCTGGAGGCGGGTGCGGCAGCGGGGCAGCCACGTGATCTTGCGCCATCCCCTCCACACGGGCCTGGTGGTCGTCCCAATTCACCCTGGAGTGGTGCTCAAGCCGAAGACTTGGGCCTCGATCCTGGACCAGGCGGAGCTTCGAGTCGATCGTGGCCGGGGACGGGGGCGCTGACGCCGCGACCGTGATCAACCGAACTTATCCGGTGCTACTCGATCCGGATCCCGAGGGCGGGTACACCGTCACCGTCCCTGACCTGCCGGGCTGCATCAGCCAAGGCGAGGATCAGAAAGCGTGCCTGGAGCACGCTCAGGAGGCGATCGCCGTCTACGTCGCGGAGCTGCTCGTGAGCGGGCTGCCGGTGCCGGAGGCGAAGAGCCGACCCGGGCCCCCAGCCGCTCAGGGGTTGATTCTGGTGAAGGTTTCCGTGAGGGTCTAGCGGGGCGGTTCGCAGGGTCGGGACCGGGCGGGAGTAGCGCGCCGAGTAGGCGAAGCTGGTTTTCCGAAGCCGCTGGTACCCTGGAACGGTAGCCGTAGGCAGCGCCCGGGGTCGCTCGCGGTCGTGGGGCCAGGCTGGGTTAGGAGGAAATAGTTTGCCGCAGATGCCGTATCGCCGGCTGGGCCGGTCGGGCCTCAAAGTCAGCCTGCTCTCGCTGGGGTCATGGGTCAGCTTTGGAGCTCAGGTGGACGAGGACCGGGCGCTCGAGTGCATGACCGCTGCCTTCCAGGGTGGGGTCAACTTCTTCGACAACGCCGAGGTCTACGCCGGCGGTGAATCGGAGCGGATCATGGGTCGGGCACTGGCGCGGGCCGGCTGGCCACGCCAGAGCTATGTCGTATCGACCAAGTTCTTCTGGGGCCTGAGCGAGGTCGTCAACAGCTCCAACACGCTCAACCGGAAGTACCTGCTCCAGGCAATCGACAGCTCATTGGAGAGGTTGGGGCTGGACTTCGTGGACCTGATCTTCTGCCATCGCGCCGACCCGGAGACGCCCATCGAGGAGACGGTCTGGGCCATGCACGACATCATCAGCCGGGGGCAGGCGCACTACTGGGGAACCTCGGAGTGGACGGCCGACGAGATTCGGGCCGCCTTCGAGATCGCGGAGCGGAACCACCTCCACAAGCCCGTGATGGAACAGCCCGAATACAACCTGTTCCGACGTGACCGGGTCGAGCAGGAATACGCCCGTCTCTACGCCGACTGGGGCCTGGGCCTCACCACCTGGAGCCCCCTGGCGTCGGGATTGCTCTCGGGAAAATATATCGACGGTATCCCCGAGGGAAGCCGCGCCAACCTGCCCGGCTACGAGTGGCTCCGCGAGAGCGTGACCGACCGCGCCGCCAACGACGCCGTCCGCCGGCTGCGGGCGGTCGCCGAGGAGCTGCAGTGCTCCCTGGCCCAGCTTGCGATCGCGTGGTGCGCCCGCAACCCCCACGTCTCGACCGTGATCACGGGAGCGACCAGTCCCGACCAGGTGCGGGAGAACCTGAAGTCGCTGGAAGTCGTGCCTAAACTCACCGACGCCGTGTGCCAGCGGATGGTCGAGCTGCTCAGCCGGGACTGACCTGGGGGGCGGCTGGAGCCCAGCGAGTGGTTCAGCTCAGCCGGAATCGGCGAAGCGGCGCAACAGATTGGTCCAGCCCCCTTCCGAGTCGAAGGTGGCCTGCAACTGGGCGGCCAGGGCGCCCACCTGCTCCAGGCTGCGATGTTCCAGTTGCACTCGGCAGCCTGTCGTCCCGTCGGCGATGAAGGAGACCTCGATCTCGGACCGGATTTGGGGGTCGTACTCCCAGTTGGGCCCCACCCGCCAGCCCAGCACGACCCGCCGAGACGGCTCGTAGACCAGGGCCTCGCCCCAGGGAGACTCACTGCCGTCATCGCCGCGCTCGTACCAGCGGCCGCCGGCCCTCGGCTCCAGCACCACGGTCACGGCCGGCGCTCGGCCGAAGTGACAGCGCCCGAGTGGCCACCAATCGCCCATCCCGGTGGTGAACCGCCGGAAGGCGTCCGTCTGGCTGCGGGGTAGGGTCACCTCCCGGCGCACGAGGAAGTGAGCCTCGGGCGCGCTGTCCACGGTTGCGCTACGGGCGACCGGAACTCCGCTGATCTCGGCGCTGGGAAGGTTGGCGATGCGCTCCAGGTAGTCGCGCAGCTCTTCCACGCCTTTGGAATCGACCTTATAGGTGGCCTGCTCCCGGCTGCGGTCCTCCGCCACCAGGCCGGCGCCCCGCAGCGTTTCCAGCCATTCCGCCAGGACCGGCCCGGGTGCGGCCAGCTTGGTCGCCAGCTGAGCAACCGTGTGAGGTCCTTCTCCCAGCTGCTCCAACACCTCGCGGCGGCCGGGGTCGGTGAGGGCATCGATGGCGCGGCTCAGGTTCGAGCTCACAGGGTAACTATGGGCCAGATGGCCGAGGAATGGGTGGCAGGGGTGGATTTGAAGCCGATTCGTCGAGCTGGGCAGTACCTCCGGGCGCCCCGCGGGCCGCTGGTCTCAGGACGCTCCGGGGGGGCCCAGATCCTGCCAGCGGAGGTCGCTGAAGCGCCGCAGTCCCCATCGGTGGGCGTGGTCCAGGCAGCCGGCGACGATCTCCCGGCTGGCCAGCGGGTTGTTGAAGTTCGCGGTCCCGACCTGGACCGCGTCGGCGCCGGCCACGAAGAACTCGAGGGCGTCGCTCGCGGTCGAGATACCCCCGATCCCGATCACCGGGATGGCCACGGCGCGCCGGACCCTGATCACCGCGGCAAGCGCCATGGGCTTGATCGCCGGTCCACTCAGGCCCCCTGAGCCGTGGCCGGGCAGGACCGGGCGTCGGGAGCCCAAGTCGACCTTCAGTCCCAGGAAGGTGTTCACCGCCGAGATCGCGTCCGCGCCCGCGTCCTCGACGGCGCGGGCGACCTCCGCGATGTCGGTGACATTGGGGCTGAGCTTCACCACCAGGGGCAGGTCCGTCGAGGCCCGAACCGCCGCCACGCAGCGGGCCGCCGCGCCGGGCTCGGTCGCGAAGTCGAGCCCGTGGGCGATATTCGGGCAGGAGATGTTGAGCTCGATCCCGGCCACTCCGGCCAGACCATCCAGGCGCTGGACCACGGTCACGTACTCGGTTACGTCGGCCCCGGCCACGTTGACCAGAACCGGGATCGGCCACTCCGCCCACCGCGGGGCGTAGTCCCGAGCCACCACCTCGACTCCAGGATTCTGGAGCCCGATCGAATTGAGCATGCCTGCGGCCGTCTCAGCTATCCGGGGCGGGGCGTTGCCCTCTCGGGGCAGCGGCGTCGTTCCCTTGGAGAAGATCGCTCCCAGATGGTCGATGCCGGCCAGTTGGACGGCCTCGAACCCGAACCCGAAGGTCCCCGAGGCGACGCTGATCGGATTGGTCAGGACCAGCCCGCGACCCAGGTCCACGCGGGCGTCGAACGGCGAGCTGGAAGGGCTCACCCCAGGTGGGCCGGCTGCTGCAGAAGCCGCTCCCAGTCGATCACAGCCCCGGGCAGTACCGGTCCCTGCCGGCAGCAGAGGCCGAGCAGGCTCTCGTCTCGGGCACCTCGTCCGAGGAGCGGGATGGCGCAGCCCAGGCAGGTTCCGAAGCCGCAGCCCATCGGGGCCTCGATCGAGACCTCGACGTCGGGGGCCGGGGCAGCCGTAGCGACCTGGCCCGCGACCGCGGCCAGCATCTGATTGGGGCCGCAGGCGTAGACCCGGTCAAGGCCCTGGAGCCGGGGGAGAAGCCCCGCCGTCACCCGGCCGACCTGGCCTCGGCTGCCGTCCTCGGTGAGGAGCACGATCTCACCTATGCCCCTGGGGACCATGTCGTCGGGATAGAGGCCGGAGCGAGTCGCGGCCCCGTTGATCCAGACCAGTTCCTCGCCCCTTGCCTGGAGCCGCTCGGCGAGCAGGGGGAAGGGGGCCGCGCCCAGCCCCCCGGAGACCAGGGCGGAACGACCGGGCCGCTCGGGAAGGGTGAACCCCTGGCCCAGGGGACCCAGGATCCGCGCCTGGTCGCCGGGCCGAAATCGCTGCAGGCGGCGGCTGCCCTCGCCGATCGCGGCCAGATAGAAGGCGATGGCGCCCGATCCGGAATCGGCCCGACTGAAGGAGAAGGGCCGCCGCAGCAGCGGCACCGGACCTGTATCCACCCAGATCTGGGCGAACTCGCCCGGCTGCGCTCGCCCAGCGATCTCGGGAGCTCGAAAGCTGATCTCGAACAGGTTGCCCTGAAGAGGCCTGATCGCGGTGCACACCGCGAGCTCGTCGACACTCCGCGCCAGGTCGTTCTCGCCCGCGAGCACCCGAGCCGAGGTGCCGGCCACCGCGCTCAGTTGGCCACCGGGCGCCGGCTGCCTGTCCGGTGCTCGTCGATGGTGGCGACCTCGGGGTGGCCGACCCCTCCGCCGGCGAGCGCGGCCACCAGGGCCGCCGCGGTTTCCAACGAGGTGAGGCAGGGGATGCCTCGCTGGACCGCAGCCTGGCGGATCCGGTAGCCATCCCGCACCGGGCGGCGCACGGCGCTCGGTTCCGACCCGGGGTCGACCTCGTCGGTGGCAACTCCCGAGATTGTGTTGATGACCAGGGCGACCTGACCGGAGACGGTGACGTCGAGGACGTTGGGGCGTCCGGCGTGGAGCTTGCTGACCTCGACCACGGTGATCCCCGCCTGGCGAAGCGCCGCGGCGGTGCCGGGGGTGGCGTAGATGCTGAAGCCGAGCTCGGCCAGCCGGGCCGCGATCGGAAGTCCATCGGCCTTGTCCTGATCGGCGATGCTGACCAGGGCACCCCCTCGCCGCGGGAGCGCCCCCAGCGCGGCCAGGAACGCCTTCTCCAGGGCGGCGGGCAGCTCGGGAGCCACCCCGATCACCTCGCCGGTGGAGGTCATCTCCGGCCCGAGGACCGTGTCCACCTCGTCCAGCTTGCGGGCCGAGAAGACCGGCGCTTTGACCGCTACCAAAGGAGGCGGGGAGAGCAACCCGACCCCCCGGTCCCGGCCGCGCAGGCTCTCCCCGAGCATGGCCCCCACCGCGGTGTCCACCATGGCCACCCCAGTCACCTTGCTGAGGAAGGGCACGGTCCGGCTGGCCCGTGGATTGACCTCGATCACCAGGACATGGCCGCGATGGACCACGTACTGGACGTTGATCAGACCCACGGTGCCGGTTCCCAGGGCCAGCTGGCGGGTGATCCGGACCAGTTCGGTGATGACCGCCTGGTCCAGGCGCTGAGGCGGGAAGACGGCCATCGAGTCCCCCGAGTGCACCCCGGCCCGCTCTACGTGCTCCATGACCCCGGGGACCAGGACATCCTGGCCATCGCAGATGGCGTCGACCTCGACCTCCATCCCCAGGATGTACTTGTCGATCAGCACCTCGCCACCGGCCTCGCCCGAGGCGAGCAGGGCGTCGACCAGGTAGAGGCGCAGCTCCTCGACGGAATGGACCACATCCATGGCCCGCCCGCCGAGGACGTAGGAGGGGCGCACCAGGACCGGATAGCCGACCCGCTCCGCGATCCGCTCGGCCTCTTCCGGGTCGCGGGTGGCGGCGCCCGGCGGGCGGGCGATCCCGAGCCGCTGGAGCAGCGTCTCGAACTGGCCCCGGTCCTCGGCGATCTCGATCGACGCGGCCGCGGAGCCGAGGAGCGGCACCCCGAGCCGGTGCAGGTGGCCCGCCAGGTTGACCGCCGTCTGGCCCCCGAACTGGACCATTACCCCGACCGGCTGCTCCACTTGGCAGACCTGGAGCACCGACTCCAGATCCATCGGTTCGAAGTAGAGCCGGGAGCTGCAGTCGAAGTCCGTTGACACGGTCTCCGGATTGCTGTTGATCATGACCGCCTCCAGCCCCCGCCGGCGCAGTGCCGCGGCCGCCTGCACCGAGCAGTAGTCGAACTCGATCCCCTGGCCGATCCGGATCGGCCCCGAGCCCAGCACCACCGCCGCGCCGGCGACGGCGCGCTGTTCGTCCTCCAACTCGAAGGTCGAGTAGAAGTAGGGGGTGGTGGCGTCGAACTCGGCGGCACAGGTGTCCACCGACTTGAAGGTCGCCGAGATCCCGGCTGCTTGGCGCTGCTCGCCGACCTCGGTCGGGCTGCGGGCGGTGAGCGCCGCGATCCGCCGATCGGAGAGCCCGGACCGTTTCGCCAGGCGCAGCTGCTCGGCCGGGATCTCTCCCGGCCCGGCCCGGCCCAGCTCGCGCTCGAGGGCGGCCAGATCGGCCAGCCGGTCGCAGAACCAGGCGGGATAGCCGGTCCGGCGAGAGACCGTGGCGGGATCGTCGCCCCGCAGGAGCGCCTCCAGAACCGCCGGCAGGCGCAGGTCGGTCGGCTCCTCGAGGCGCTCCAGAGCTCGCCGCAAGGCGGCGGGATCCGGCGCCCCCTGCTCCAGCGACCGGAGCACCTTGCTGATGGCCGACTCAAAGGTGCGCCCGATGGCCATCGCCTCCCCGGTGGACTTCATCTGGGTTCCCAGGCGACGGTCGCCGTGGGGAAACTTGTCGAAGGGCCAGCGCGGAGACTTGGCCACGCAGTAGTCGAGGCTGGGCTCGAAGGCGGCACAGGTGCGGCCGGTGACCTGGTTGGGGATCTCCCGCAGCCGGCGGCCGACGGCGATCTTGGCGGCCACCCGTGCGATCGGGTACCCGGTCGCCTTGGAGGCGAGCGCCGAGGAGCGGCTGACCCGCGGGTTGACCTCAATCACGAAGTAGCTGAAGGAGTCGGGGGCGAGAGCGAACTGGACGTTGCAGCCACCCTCGATCCTGAGTGCCCGGATGATCCGGAGTGCCGCCGAGCGGAGCTGCTGGTGCTCCTTGTCGGTGAGGGTCTGGCTGGGGGCGACGACCACCGAGTCCCCCGTGTGCACCCCCATGGGATCCAGGTTCTCCATGTTGCAAACGCAGATGCAGGTGTCCTCGCCGTCCCGCATCACCTCGTACTCCAGCTCGCGCCAACCGACCAGCGCCCGCTCCACCAGCACCTGGGTGATCGGGCTCGCCTGCAATCCCCGGGCGACAACCTCCTCCAGCTGCGCGGCAGTCTCCACCATCCCGCCTCCGGTGCCGCCGAGGGTGAAGGCGGGCCGGACCACCAAGGGGAGGCCGACCTCCTCGGCGAACCCCGCGGCCTCGGCCACGTTGTGGACCGTCCGGGAGGGCGGCACGGGCTCGCCGATCCCCAGCATCCGGCGCTTGAACCGCTCCCGGTCCTCGGCGTCGCGGACCGCCTCCAGGGGTGTGCCCAGCACCCTCACCCCGAACCGTTCCAGCACCCCCGCCTCGTCCAGGGCGACCGCCAGGTTGAGAGCGGTCTGGCCGCCTAGTCCGGCCAACAGCCCGTCGGGGCGCTCCCGCTCGATCACCTGGGACACCACCTCCACGGTGAGCGGTTCCAGGTAGACCCGGTCGGCAACCTCCTCGTCGGTCATGATGGTGGCCGGATTGCTGTTGACCAGGATCACCTCCATTCCCTCCTCCCGGAGCGAGCGGCAGGCCTGGGTCCCGGCGTAATCGAACTCGGCGGCCTGGCCGATCACGATCGGCCCGCTGCCCAGGACCAGGACCTTGGCCAGCCCGAGTGGGGGAGGGTCAGGAGGCGAAGCGAGCCCCCGAGCCGCCCTTCGGCGGCCGTGGCAGAGGGCCAGGAACTCGTCGAAGAGGTGCTGCCGATCCTGAGGCCCGGGGCTGCCCTCGGGGTGGTACTGCACCGAGATCACGGGGAGATCGCGGTGGCGAAGTCCCTCGACCGACTGATCGTTGAGGTTCCGCTCCGAGATTACCCAGCCGCTCTCGGGAGGGATACTGGCCGCGTCGACCTGGAATTCGTGGTTCTGGGACGTGACGAAGACCTCCCCGGTGGCGAGATCCAGGACCGGGTGATTGCCACCGTGGTGGCCGAACGGGAGGCGGCTGGTGCTCCCTCCGACGGCGCGCGCCACGAGCTGGTGGCCGAGGCAGATCGCCAGCAGCGGGAAGGTCCGAAGCAAAGCCCGGGTCAGCTCGACCTGGTCCGGAAGGGTCGCCGGGTCTCCCGGGCCGTTGGTCAGGACCACCCCATCCGGTCGGAGCTGCTCGATCTCGCTGAAGGTGGCCGAGTGGGGCAGGACCACCACTTCCGCGCCTCGACTGGCCAGTGAGCGCAGGGTGTTGCGCTTGACCCCGAGGTCCAGGACGGCGATTGTGAGACCCTGACCGCCGCCTGCGGCCGACCCCAGGCCGGCGCCCCGGCGCAGGGCCGGGTGGAGAGGCTCGGTCCAGCGGACCGGGGCTTGGCAGGAGACCTGGGCGACCAGATCCTGGTCCGAGACCGAGGGCGAGCTCCGGGCCAGCTCGGCCAGCTCGGCGACCGTCCCGGATCGGGCCGGGGCGATCACGCCGCGAAGGGTGCCGTGCTGGCGCAGGTGGCGGGTCAGGGCCCGGGTGTCCACCCGCTCCAGTCCGGGCACGCCCTGCTCGCCCAGCCAGTCACTGAAGGTGAGCTCGGCCTGCCAGTGCGGGGAGGTGGGGCTGCACTCGGCGACCACCACCCCGCGACACCAGGCGCGGCCCGACTCCATGTCCGCCTCGGCCGCTCCCACATTGCCGATCAGGGGCTGAGTGAACACCAGCAACTGGCCGGCGTAGGAGGGATCGGTGCAAGCCTCCTGGTAGCCGGTCATGCAGGTGTTGAACACCACCTCCCCGAAGCTCCCCTGGGCCGGGTCGCCGGCCGGTGCCCCGATCCAGCTGCCCGGGAAGACTGCCCCCGACTCCAGAACCAGCCAGCCCGGTTCACCTGCCGTGCGCGGCCGGCGGGTCGGATCACTCACTGGCCAGCTCCGGCACCAGTTCCTGGTTGAGGTGGACCAGCCGGCCCTTGGCAAAGGTCGCTAGCACGGTGCCCTTGAGCGGTTCACCCCAGAAGGGGGTGTTGGTCCCCAGGGAGAGCCAGGACTGGGGGCTCGGGGTCCAGCTCTGGTTGGGATCGAACCAGGTAAGGGAGGCCGGCTCGCCGGCGCGGATGCCATCCCCGGGAACATCGGCACCGGGGTCGCCCAGAACTCGCCGGGGCCCGGCCGTGAGCGTCTCGACGACCCGGCTGAGGTGGGAGAACGCACCTCCTTGGCCGAGCACCGCGGAGAGCACCAGCTGGATGCCGCTGAAGCCCGGCTGGCGCTCGGACGGCGGCGCCGCCTCGTGCGGGGCGTGGTCGCTGGCGATGGCGTCGATGGTGCCCTCGAGGAGGGCTTCCCAGAGAGCCATTCGGTCCGCTTCGGTGCGCAGGGGCGGGTTGCAGCGGCCGGGATCGGCGGGGCCGGCGTCACCCGAGGCGCCGGTGAGCATGAGGTGGTGCGGCGTCACCTCGGCGGTCAGGGCCAGGCCTTCGGCCTTGGCGCGGCGGACCATGGCAGCGCCGCCAGCGGTGCTCACGTGCTGCAGATGGAGGCGCGCCCCGGGAGAGGACCTGAGGGTGGAGATCGCCTTTTCGATCGCGGAGAGCTCGGCGTCTGGGGGGCGCACCGTCCAGCGGCTGGGATCTCTACTGCCCCGGTTGGCCAGAACCAGCAGCGATTCATCCTCAGGGTGGATGGCCACCACCAGACCCAAGGCGGCCGCCCGGTGCAGCAGCTCGCCGAGGGCGGCGTCCGAGAGGGCGTGGCGGCCGTCGTCCGAGAATCCGGCGGCGCCGGCCCGGGCCAGCGCCTCGAGGTTGGTGAGCTTGGCCCCGGCCAGTCC
>Ga0307374_10005089_pt1 | contig 21513 bp, 20 predicted proteins | sample OX3MG_FD_202532 | JGI IMG/M metagenome (GOLD analysis project Ga0307374, IMG submission 202532) | Soil microbial communities from Risofladan, Vaasa, Finland - OX-3 | ecosystem: Environmental > Terrestrial > Soil > Coastal area > Acid sulfate soil | place: Finland: Risofladan, Vaasa | collected...
CCCCTGGCGACGATTTGGGCATTTGATCCGAGCGCGGAAACGCTGGTGAATGCGGGAGTTCTTCGAGTTCCGGTCGCCCACCCGGGGGTTGCGGTTATCGGCACCCGAGCCTGGCTGGTCGGTGGCGAAAACGCGCAGGGGCCGGTGGCCACGGTGCAGATGATCACCCCCAATCCACAGTTCGGACTGGCGGGTCAGACCGGGGCCGGTTCTCCGTACTTCGGCGGCGACCTGCTCATCGCGGATAGCGGCAGCAATCAGATCTTGCTGCTCAATCCCAGTGGACAGATCATCTGGACCTATCCCAGTCCGACAGCGCCGGCGCCGCCCGGAGGTTTCTACTACCCTGACGATGCCTTCTTCGCCGACAACGGGACGGCCATCGTGATGAATGAGGAGGACTACCAGCAGATCATCAAGATCGCCTATCCCTCAGGGAAGGTGCTCTGGACGTACGGCCACCCGGGAGTCGCCGGAAGTGCGCCGGGCTACCTGGACACCCCCGACGATGCCTACCAGCTGAAAAGCGGCCAAATCTCGGTCGCGGACATAGTTAATTGCCGCGTACTGATCATCAATCCCGACGGTACGCTGGCCGCGCAAATCGGCACTACCCGCGGGTGCAAGCACGCGCCTCCGTATGACCTAGGGGCGCCGAATGGGGACACTCCCTTGGTGGACGGGACGATCCTGATTTCCGAAATCTTTGGCTCTTGGGTGAGCGACTACACGACTGCGGGAAAACTGGTCTGGAGCGCTCAACTCGCGATTGGCTACCCCTCCGATCCGCAGCAGATTGGCCCCGATCAGTATCTGATTGCTTCGTATACCACTCCCGGTCAAATCGTGGAGTTCAACCGGCAGGGCGTCATCACTTATCGATACGACGTCACCTCAGGTCCGGGCGAACTTAATCAGCCCTCTCTGGTTGAGCAGCTTCCGAGTGGGGTGCTCATGCTCAACGACGATCACAACGACCGGATGATCGCTATCGATCCGGCCACCGGAGCGATCGTGTGGCAGTACGGGGTGCAAGGGGTGGCGGGTAGCCCACCGGGGATGCTCAATTCGCCGGACGGCTTCGACCTGTTGATGGGGGGGCAGACCACCCCGACCCATCCCGGCTCGGGTTAGGCTCACCGTCAGACGGGGCTTGGCTGGCCACGATCTCTGCGGGAGGTCGGCTGCCCCGGCGGAGGGGCGGGAGGGGAGTCGACCCCGGACGGTGGTCAACCCGGACTGCTGTATGGTGGGGTCGGTCGGCTCCCTAGGCCCCGGACGGGGGACCATGTCCACCGCAGGCGTGATGGGGAGGTGCAAGGACCCCGCTTGGTCGGATAAACTGGCTGCGCGGGAGGTCGCGAGGTAACTGCTCATGCGTATTGCCGGCGAGTCCCTAGGCGCCAAGGGGGCCGCAGCTCTTTCCGCGACAGCCATCGTCGCCGCCGTGCTGGCGATTCACGGCTACGCCAACCCTGGCTCTCTCGGACTGACCGGGTCATCTGCTTTGGGCTCGGGTCACCAAACGGGTGCCACGGTAAGCCCTAAGGCCAGTGCCTCGGCGAGTCCGCCGGGTAGCCCGAGTCCCACGAAACCCGCTTCTCAGGGACCGTTGCTTTCGTCGACCAGCTACGGCTCCTACGCCTACCAACTGTACCCGGGTTCCCCGAGCGCCACGGCTCGGCTGGCTTTGGCCGGGTTCTCATTCACGGCCACGCCGTCGGGGTCTACCGTTCAATTCAGCTTGTCCGTGGTGGGCAGCGGGCAACCTGCGCAACGGAAGAGCTATCCCGTGAGCGATCACATCTACTTCATCGAAGCTAGTTTTGGCGACGACTCGGGGAACGCAGAGTACAACTTCGGCGACGACGGAGTCGTGGCCACCGACGCAACTGGTCACGTGGTGAGCTGACCGTGCCCAGAAGAAATCGGGTGGCCCGAGCCGCGGCGCTCCGGGCCGCCCGCGAAGCCGAGATGGCGGTGCCGACTCCAGCGGTTGTGCGCCGGACCCCGCCGGAGACGAGCGCAATGGAGCTGTGGGCTCCCACAGTGGCGCGCGTCGCGCTCGGCTTGGTCCTGCTCTGGTTTGGCCTTCATGAGTTGCTCCAGCCGAGCCTCTGGACCGGCTACGTGCCGGTGATCGCGGGCAGTTCGAAGTTCGCCATCGCCTTGGTGCTGCTCCACGGTTGGGCTCTGGTGGTGATGGCCGTGGCGCTGACGTTGGGCATCGCCCCCCGGGTGGCAGCGGCAGTCAGCGCTCTGATGCTGCTGGAGATTGTTGTCTCCCTGAGTGTGACCGGCGGGCTCTCGGACATTGTCGCCCGCGACTTGGGCGTGTTTGGCCTGGCGGTGGCGGTGTTTGCCAACGATAAGCCCGGGCTGGCTCTGCGCGATTGAGCTACGGACCCAAGGAATCGGGTCCGTGGGGTCCGTCGCTGCCTGGGCGCGTGTTCCGACGGACCGCCGCGTGACCGGTCACGCTCCGTCTTCGCTCTCGGGCGCTTTCCGGACCGCCAGGGTCCGTTCTGGGCGCGCTCGTTGGCTGGCGTTCGCCACCCTGCTGGCATTGGGCTGTGCGGCTTGGCCCGGACCGGTGCAGGCCGCGAATGGGGTGTCCACGCGGGCACTTCCAACCCAGGCTTCGCAGCTGGGTCCGGTGCGGATCCACGCGCTCGGCTATTCACTCTCGATCCCCGGCCGAGGAGCCACCTTGACGGTCAAGACCAGTCGTGGGAGCTTTCGGATGCCCATCGTGGCCCTGATTGGACGGAGCGCGGTGCCGACCGGCTCAACCTTCCGGACGGTCGGGCAGGGGTCGACGATTACGGTCACCGCCTTCCTGCCTGATGGCCGACCGTTCGAGGTAGCGACGGTCAACAGCTGGCCGCGATTCTTCACCGTCGCCTTTCAGAGCCAGCTCGGAGCCAATCCCTCCTTGGAGCCGGCCTTCTTCGACAGCGGGAAGCGAGGACTTCCGGTCACCGGATCCCGCTCCGGATTCACGCCCGATCCGATTGGGCTGGCCAGGGTAGCGAACCCGACCTCGTATCTGGGATTCGCCAAGAGCACCCACAGCGCCCCCTTTTCTCCGCCGGCCTTGGATCTGGAGGGGCGCACCAGCGCGGGTTGGGTGGGATTCGGGATGACCCAGATGCCTGACGCCACCACCATGACCTTGGATCCCGACGATGGGATCCTGGTCAACTATCCACTTCGGGTGGTGTCCACCTTTGCCGATGGCGGGGCCGGGGGAAAGGTTCGTCCGCCTGCCGCTCTCCCCCGTCCGGCTGGCGGCCGTTGGCTCAGCTTTCCCAGCTTTGCCGTGACCATCGCCGGGAATCCCCTGAACGGGCTGGTGGCCTACCGCCAAGCGCTCGGCTCACTCCAGCTGGCGCCGGTTGCCGCCCCTCCTGGGAAACGGCCGGGCTGGTGGTCTTGGCCACTGGCCGACACCTGGGGCCAGCAGGAGGTGACCGGGGCCGCCCGGACCAGTGCCGCTTATACGGCCGCCTGGGTGAGGGGGTTCGCCAAGAGCTGGCGGGAGCGCTTCGGCCTGCGCCACTTCACGGTGGTCATCGACTCGCAGTGGCAGGCCCACTTCGGCTCGGCCCGACCGAGTGCCCGCTTCGGTGGGGTCTCCGGGATGCGCCGGCTGATTCGGGAGCTGCACCAGGCCGGTCTCCGGGTGATGCTCTGGTGGCCGCTGTGGATCAGGCAGCCGGTGGTCGGAGTGCGGAAGGTCGTAGATCCGACCGCCGTCTCGTTTCCGGCGACCATCCGACGGCAGATGGCGATCGCCCTGGGGTCAGGACGCCACGACCTTGGCGCCGACGGTCTGAAGCTGGACTGGGGAGACCTGGTGCCTGCCCCCGCCAACGCTCACTTCGCCCGACCTTCCCTCGGTCTCGGGGCGGCGGCGCTGCTCCGTTACATGTCGCTGCTGTCGCGCGCCGCCTGGCAGGCGAATCCCCACGCCCTCATCGATGGCAGCGCGGTGGCCCCGCAATTTGGCGGCACCGAGGACGCGATTCGGCTCTACGACGCCCACCTGGTGTCCACCTGGGACGCGCGGGCCATCCTGGTCAGCGCCCTCGACCCGAACACCCTTATCGACGGGGACGGCTGGCGTTTGGATGCCGCCCAGGCAGTGACCCACATCGTCAGCAGCGCCGTGTACGGGATCCCGGCCATCTATTACTCCACCACCTGGTCAGGAGGCACCACCATCGTGCCCGACTTTGGACGTGATCTCGGCTCACTCTTGGCGCTGGCCCAGGGGAGGGGCCAGGGGGTGGCCGTGCCCACCGGATCGGGCGGGTGGAAGTACATCGTTCGCGGCCGGATCACGGCCCGAACCGTCGATCAGAACCGCGGACTAATCGTCTTCCACTACGCCGCTCGAGGCGGCGGGGTGAAAGCGTCTCTGATCACCATGGGTCTCGGGGCGGTCGGACTGCAACTGGCGCCGGGGTGGGCGCCTGCCGGCGGCGCGACTCAAGGCGGGCACCCGATTCGCCTGACCAGGCAGGGTTCGGCGCTCAAGGTGTGGTCGCACGGGAGCGCCACCATACGACTGCGGTTTACCCTAGCTCAACCTCGCCCCGGTCCGGCGCTAACCCGCCTCGCCTCGTTCTAAATTCCGGGTCGAGAGCCTCGTCGCGGGGTGAGTCATCGCTTATCAATCGCCGAGCCACGGTCTTGCTCCCGAGAGATCGGTGATTCGAGTCGGGCAGCTTATTCCTGACGCCAGGGCACTGGGGTCACGGCACGGCTGGGCTCGTCAAGATCGCCAACTGGGGCGAGCCGCACCAGGGTGTTGTAGGTGATGAAGGCGATGGCCAGGTGCATTACCATGAGCACCCCAACTCCGTGGACGGGTTCGCCGTGAGCCAGAATCCACAGGTCTGGCAGCCAGAGGAAGAGCGTCACCAGTACCGCCAACCTGAGGAAGAGCCAGCGAGGCTGCGAGGAAATTCGGGTTACTATCGGCCACGCGATACAGGCGATCGTTACCCCGATGATCGTCAGCTTCCCGTAGTCCGAGGGGAGGAAGTGGGGAAAGCCCCGCGTGCTAGGAAAGAGAGTGGTGCCCATGGCCACCAGGATGGCATCGGACGCCAATGAGCCAAGGTTGGCGACGATCAGGGCGAACACCCAGCGCACCGGCGATGGCTGAATGTGCTGCGGATCCAGGTCCATCTTGGCCAGTACGAGCCACCTCCGCGCCGAAGGCGGCAGTTTCTCCACCAGGTCGTCGACAAACCAGAGCGGGTAACCAGCGTACGGATGGTCGCGCGTGGGCCGGTCGGACATCGGGACCACCATACCGGGTGAGGGATGAGGTCGCCCGCAGGGTAGTACGCAAAGCGATCGCGGCCCGCAACTCCGCCCGCCACCTTGGCGACCCGGACATATTCAGCGAGCGGTCGCCATCGCGCGGGGGCAGTCGGCCGCGACTGGGATCAGCCTTACCAGCGAACCCGGAGCGGGTACCGGTCCGCTTCTTCCCCCGCGCGATAGCGGCGCCGGCCAAGGGATCGCCCTGGAAAATAGTTTCCTTCGGCCATCTGGCAACTGGCGGAACTTTAGCCATGATCTGCGGTTGATCGTGGCGCTCGAGCCTTCCCCTGCCCCGACCGACCTGCCGCCCGGGGTAACCCCCGAATTGTTGGAGCAGCTGGCCTTCCGCAGCCAGCTGCGGTACGTGTTTCGCCGGGCCCTGACCATGTTGGATGCGGCCGCCGCCGAGGCTGGGCTGACTCCCCTTGGGTACCACGCCGTGCTGGTGCTGGGTGGGGCGGGCTTGGACGGCGTCCAGGAGCAGGAATTGGTGGACCAGTTGGCTTCGAGCCGGGCCCACATCTCGGTCCTGAGCCGTTCGCTGGTGGAGGCCGGTCTGGTGTCCCGAACCCCGTCACCGGCGGATCGGCGGCGGATCATCCTGCGGCTGACCGACACCGGTTGGGGCGTTGTCGCCCAGATAGCGGCGCGGCACCGGGAACGAATGCGGGAGTTGGTGGAGGGCTGGGATCCCGGCGCGTTCGAGCAGATTCTGGAGCGAATCATGGTGGTTTACCTCGGCCTGGAGGGCCGGGTTCGGGTGGAGCGGCCCGAACCACCCGCCCACCACCGCTGAGCCGCTTGGTGGGGACGCTGATAATGATTGGCCGGATGTCATCCCAATTGGACCGCTTGGCTGCCTCACCGCTCCCGGCCGACCGTGGGAGCGCGTGAGTGCTGGACCGTCCCGCGATTCCGCCGCACCTGCGGCGCCAGATGGAGGGCGCCTCCTACTTGGGCCCCGGCTCGTTTGCCAAGGCGGTGCAGCTCAGCGAACCCTCGGAGCTGGACCGGTGGCAGCCCGACTTCGCGATCGTCGGGGCCCCGTGGGACGATTCGACCAGCTACCGACCGGGAGCACGGTTTGGACCCCGGGCGGTCCGGGTCGCGAACTACCAACCTCCAGATTGGCACCTGGACCTGGCGGTGGCTCCCCTCCAAGAGGTGACCCTGGTCGACTATGGCGACGCCGTTTGCCTGCCCGGGATGGTCGAGCCCTCCCATGAGGCGATCCGGCAAAGGGTCGACGAGGTCGCGTCCCGGGGGATCATCCCCTTGGTGATCGGCGGGGACCATTCGATCACCCTGCCAGCCGCGACCGCGGTAGCCGATGTCGTGGGACGCGGTCGACTGGGCATCGTCCACTTCGACGCCCACGCCGACACGGCACCCGAGAGCTTCGGCAACCCGCTCTCCCACGGGACTCCGATGCGCCGGTTGGTGGAGTCGGGCGCGGTGCCGGGGACCAACTTCGTCCAGATCGGACTGCGTGGGTACTGGCCGCCTCGCGAGGTTTTCGAGTGGATGCAGGCCCAGGGCATGCGCTGGCACTTGATGGACGAGGTCTGGCGGGTGGGGATTGCAGAGGTAGTCCGCCGGGCCTTGGTTGAGGCGCTCGATGGGGCCGAGTTCATCTATCTATCAGTTGATATCGATGTGCTGGATCCGGGCTTCGCTCCGGGAACTGGCACCCCCGAGCCGGGCGGAATGAGCCCTGCCGATCTGCTTCGGGCAATTCGCGAGGTCGCCCTGCACACCGCGGTGGTAGCCATGGACGTGGTGGAGGTCGCGCCCGCGCTTGATCCCGCCGAGCTCACCGCCCAAAATGCCAACCGCTGCATTCTGGAAGTGATCTCGGCCATCGCCGCCAAACGTCGCCAGCGGCGCCTGCTCAGCCCCGCCGGCTGAGTCGGGTGGTTACTCCAGCACCACCACCAACCGGCTCAGGGGCAGCTCCCGGTAGACGGTCGATCCCCGATGGAGGAACCTAATCCAGCCGGCAGGTACCAGAACTCCCAGGTGGAGCAGCTGCAGCCGGGGAGCTATCCGTCGCGGATCGCGCAGGTCGGGGAAGCCGATCGCCCGACCGTCGGAGATGACCCCGCAGCTTGAGCTGAACTCCCGTGCCAGGCGGTCGGTCGCATCCCAGATTCGATCCTCGGGGAGCCTGGCGGCCATCTCCGACCAGGGCGGCAACCTCAGGGTCAGCTCACCGAGCGGTCCACCCAGCGGTTCCACCGCCTCGACGATCAGCGGTACTCCATTCCAGAGGAGCGGCTCACCGAGCATGAAGGGAGCCCCCTGGCGGCGCCCCGTCGCGTAGCGCTCGGCGCCCGGGTCGACTTCGACTTCTGCCTCCTGGCGCAGGATGTCCAGCGCCCGTCCGGCCAGCCAGGGTTGGCCAGAATTGAGAGGGCAGCTGATCGAGATGGTGGTCGCGTCGCAGGTCGGCCAGCAGCAGCGCCAGGCGGGCGATCCTGGCGGCAGGCTCTGCTCCATCGGCGCCAGCGTAGCGGGCGCGCCTCGCTCCGCGAGGCTGGCGGCGATCATCACCGGCCGGTGCGCGTTACCCTTGGGCAAGTCGGCCCACCGGGCGCAAGGAGGCGGCCATGCAGATCACCCTATCCAGGCCTGAATCGTGATGGCCCGCAGCGAACCTGACCTCCGGGCTCCGGCCTACCGCGAGACCTCGCTGGAAGGGGTCGACCACATTGAATTCTTCGTGGGCAACGCCCGCCAGGCGGCCCACTTCTACCGAACCGCCTTCGGCTTCGACGTGGTTGCCTACACCGGACCCGAGACCGGAGTGCGTGACCGCGCCTCGTACGCGCTCCGTCAGGGCGCAGTCACTCTGGTGATGACTGCGCCACTCACTCCGGACGGGGAGGTGGCCGATCATGTCCGCCAGCATGGCGACGGGGTGCGCACCCTGGCCTTCACGGTGGACGATGCCATGGCCGCCTTCGAGGACGCGGTCAGCCGGGGAGCCCGTCCGGTCACCGAACCGCACGTGATCGAGGACCCCAAGGGGGCAGTGCGCCTGGCCACGGTGCGGACGTTCGGGGACACGGTCCACACCTTCGTGGAGCGGGCCGAGTACGCCGGGAGTTTCCTTCCCGGCTACCGCGACGAGTTCAAGGGCGGGACCGGGGCTGGCCTGCAGCTGGTCGACCATTGCGTCTGTAACGTCGAGCTCACCCGGATGGACGAGTGGGTCAGCTGGTACAACCGGGTATTCGGCTTCGACGTTTTCCAGGAGTTCGACGAGAGCGACATCGCGACTCAGTACTCGGCACTTCGAAGCAAGGTGGTGCGAGGCGGCAAGGAGGGCCGGGTCACCTTTCCGATCAATGAGCCTGCCCAGGGACTGCGCCGGTCACAGGTGGACGAGTACCTGGACTACTACCACGGCCCGGGGGTCCAACACATCGCGCTGCACAGCGAGGACATCGTTCAGAGTGTCGACTGGCTGCGCCGTCAAGGTGCTGAGTTCCTGCGCGCTCCCGACAGCTACTACGAGAGCCTGCCGGAGCGGGTCGGGGCCATCGACGAGGATCTGGAGCGGCTGCGCCAGCTCAACATCCTGGTCGACCGGGACGAGCACGGGTACCTGCTTCAGATCTTCACCCGCCCGGTGGAGGACCGGCCCACCCTCTTCTTCGAGGTGATCCAGCGCAAGGGGTGCCGCGGATTTGGCAAGGGCAACTTCCAGGCGCTCTTCCAGGCGATTGAGCGCGAACAGGAGGCGCGCGGGAACCTCTGACCGAGAGCCCCAGCCAAGCCAGTCCGGGCCGACAGTGACCCCGTCCGCCGATCCAGCTCGGCAGCGGCCACCTGAGCGGCCACTGGCAGTGGCCGCAGCCCGGCGGAAGATGCTCAGCCGCATCTCCCAGGTGGCTTCCGAGGAGGTCGAGGTGGATGGGCGGGTCGTCTCCCGGGTGCTGATGAGCGAAGTTACCGCCGCGGTGCTCCTGCCACCGTGGGACAACAGCGCCATGGACGGTTACGCCGTCCGCGCCGAGGACGTGCGCCTGGTGCCGGCCCGGCTGCCGGTGGTGGGGGAGATGGCGGCCGGAAACGCTCCCGGGAAGGTGGCGATCGAGCCCGGCACCTGTGCCAAAGTGATGACCGGCGCCCCGCTTCCCGACGGCGCCGACGCGGTCGTCCCCTACGAGTGGACCGACCATGGCGAGACCGAAGTGCTGATCTTGGAGCGACCCCGGCCGGGCAACGCGGTGCGTCGGGCCGGGGAGGATCTCTCGCCGGGAGACCTGATTCTGAAGGCGGGTCACCGGGTCCGGCCCACTGACCTCCTGGCGCTGGCAGCCTCGGGGCGGCGCACTATCACCGTTGCGAAACGACCCCGGGTTGCCCTGATCACCACCGGGGATGAGATCCGGCCCCCGGGATCCGCCCTGGGGCCGGGAGAGATCTACGACACCGCCGGTCCCGCGCTGGAGGCGTTGATCGCAGCTGCCGGCGGCGAGATTGTGATGCGCACCCGGGTGGGCGACGATCCGCAGCGGGTCGAGCAGCTGCTTCGGGAGGCGGCAGCCGACGCTGATCTGGTGGTGACCGTGGGTGGGGTGAGTGTCGGAGACCACGACCACATGCGCGCCACCGTGGAGAGACTCGGTCAGCTCCGACTGTGGCGAGTGGCGATGCGCCCGGGGCGCCCGATCGCCTTTGGCGAGCTGGGCAGATGTATCTTTCTCGGACTGCCGGGCAACCCGGTCTCGGCCAGCGTCACCTTCATCCTCTTTGGTGCGTCATGCCTGCTGGCCCTGCAGGGAGCGAGTGTTCTGACGCCGAGCACCCAGTTGGCCGAGCTGCTGGAGGGGGTGGACAAGCCGGAGGGGCTGGAGACCTTCCTGCGGGTGGTGGTGCGCCACCGGCCGGGTCAGCTCCCGGGAGTTCGGTTGGCCGGGTCGCAGAGCAGCGGCGTCACCCTCTCCCTGGCCCGGGCCCACGCCCTGCTGGCCCTGCCGGCGCAGGGGAGCCGGGTGGAACCGGGGTCGCTCGTAGAGATCATCCCGCTGTAGCCGGGCCGCCGCCAGCCGATCGGGACCGGACCGGCTAGCTGTCCAGCTCCAGCCCCAGATCCCCGCCTGCCGATCCCGCCCGGGTGGCCGCGCCGATCGCTCCCTGGATCACCCTGATCCGTCCCTCTCGGGATTGGCCGGCCGCGGCCCGCCCGGCCAGATAGGCCGCCAGTGGAGCGTACTGCCGGGCTCCCGACACGTGGGCGGCCTCGGCGGCCAGCTCCAAGACCAGCTTGGCTTCCTCCCGACGCAGGACCGAATCGGCTGCGCCCAGACCCTTCAAATATCGGTCAAACCACTCATTCACCGAGTTCCTCCTTGGACCTGGCGGGCCCGGGCCCGTTCCGCCGCCTTGGCCAACTCCGCCGGGGTGTTGCAGTTGAGGAAGGAGAGCCCCTCGGGGTCCCAGACCCTCCATTCCGATTCGGTGACTCTCCGAAGCCTGATCCCGGCCACGGTTTGGTGCACCGAGGCCCCGTGTCCAGGTTGAGCTAATTGTCGCGCCCGGGAGCGAAGTTCGGCCGCGGCAGAGCGGCGATAGACGGCGAACAGTGGCTCGAGCTGGTCCCTCCGCTCCGGTACGAACGCCTGGGGAGCGAGCTCGCGCTCGGCGAGTTCCGCCAGCCCCTGGGCCACCCGGGGGGAGGCAAAGGGCAGATCCGAGGCGAGCACCAGCACCAGATCGCTGACGCTCGCCTCGAGTCCCGCGACCAGCCCGGCGACCGGGCCGCTCAAGCCCGCTTCATCGGGGACCAGCGGCCAACCCGTGCCATAGTCCCTGCTCCCGGCGATCGTGGGAGGACCAGCGACCTTGGCCACGGCCGCCGCCACCCATCGGATGAGCGCCGGATCCCCCGGGTCGGGAAATGGCACCCCCGGTTTGTCAGTGCCCATCCGGGAGCTTGCTCCACCGGCAAGGATCAGCAGCCCCAGCATTCGACCCCTACCTCAGCCGGTCAGCCGGAGTCAGCCATCGGAGCCGAGCTGTCCGGCCGCGAGGCCCACCCGCTGCGGGTGGGTGTACACGTTGCAGCGCTCGCCGCGGAGGAAGCCGACCAAGGTCACCCCGGTGGTCTGGGCCGCTTGCACGGCTAGTGACGACGGCGCCGAGATCGAGGCCACCAGTCCGATCCCTGCGGCGGCGGCTTTCTGGACGATCTCGAACCCGGTCCGCCCGCTCACGATCAGCAAGGCGTCGGTCAGGGGCAACTGCCCTCGCAGGAGAGCTCGCCCCACCAGCTTGTCCACGGCGTTATGTCGCCCGACGTCCTCCGCCACGTCCAGCGGCTGGCCCTGCTGCCGGAGCAGCCCGGCGGCATGCAACCCTCCGGTCGAATGGAAGACCCGCTGCGCGTCCAGCAAAAGATCGGGTAGCTGAAAGAGCTGCTGGGCGGTCCAGACCCCAGTGCCGGACACGCTCCCCTGAAATGCCTGAAGTGCCTCCAGGGTGGCGGCGCCGCAGATGCCGCAGGCACTGGAGGAGGGGAGTGATCGCTGCCAGCCCAGCGCACCCTCGGGGAGCGGAGTGCAGAGCTTGACATCGACTAGGTTCTCCGCCTCGGGATCGAGCTCCACCCGCAAGGGGATGCCATCCAAGTCCGCCTGGCCGCTGGGCGCGATCCGCAACTTGGCGACGTCCGCCCGGCGACGGATGACCCCTTCGGCATGGAGCAGACCCAGTGCCAATTCCACGTCGCAGCCTGGGGTCCGGAGCATCACCGCCAGCGGCCGACCGTCGACCATGAGCTGGAGCGCCTCCTCCCGGGCAACGCTGTCCTCAGCTATCCGGGGCGAGCCACCTTCGAACCGGGTCACCACCAGCGCCTGCTGGTCCGAGCGGCCAAGGCGAGGAGGGGACGCCACGCCCCGATCCTACCGCTCGGATCCCGGCGGGCCAGCCTAGCCGGGCTGGATCCGGAGGCCGTAACTAGGCCAGAGGTTCGTCGTGGGGACAGCGGCCGATCGGTTCACCGTGGTGGCACCCACACCGGTCCACGGTCTCCTCCACGATCAGATCGCCGTCCGGGAAGTGAAGACGCGGGCCGGGAGCGTGGTCGGCTGCCGCCACTCGACGCGCCTTGACGACATAGCAGAGGCGGCCGCCGCAGTTGGTCGCTGCCAGCATGTTGGGATTGCCGGCTCGGACCAGACGGTCGGCCGATGCCGCCGACTCTGCCTGATCGATGCGGCGGTGGCCGACCGAGGTGAAGTAAGAGCCCTGAGCGAGGTCGAGGGGAGTCCCGGCGAAGCCCGATTGGGCCAGTTGGAGCGCTTCCCGGGTCGACTCGGCACCAAGCTCACTCAGCCTTCGGGCCAGGGTGCCGGTGTCATCGTCAGGCTGGATCACCTCCAGTCGCTGCAGCAGCAGTGGTCCGGCATCGATACCCCGCTCGACCCGCTGGAAGCTGATCCCCGTCTCCTTCTCGTCATTGACGATAGCCCAGTAGATCGGCTCCGGTCCTCGATATTGAGGCAGCCGCGAAGGGTGCACGTTGACCCAGCCCAGGCGAGGTACCGCCAGCGCCCTCTCGCGCAGAATCTGATCGAAGCTGGCGACCAAGAACAGGTCGGCCTCCAGCCGGCGCAGCGCCGCCAGGGAGTCGTACTCGTTGATCCGGGCCAGTCGCAGTAGGGGCACCTGCATGTGATCGGCCACCTGGCTGAGGGCGTTGTCCCCCGAGATCGCGGGATTGGCCCCCACGCTGGTCGCCAGGCCGACCAGCTCGACGCCGCTGTCGATCAGCGCCAGCAGGATCGCCAGGCTGTAGTCGGAGGGGAAGCCGGCGAACCCGACCCGTAGGGCTCCACTGGCCGCTGGCGTCGGCCGACCCAGTGGAGGCATCGGCAAAACCAGATCAGGGACCATCCGGAAGGACCGCTTCTGCCATAACCAGTCCTCGACCGACCTCAGCCAAGGACTGCGTCGGGAGGAGGTGGGGGGCGCCGAGGGAACTGTCACCGAGATCAATCGTAGTCGCGAGCGTCGGCGCAAGCGTCACGGTTTCGTTGAGCTTGCGCTACGCACTCGGCGAGGTTCCGGTGGCAAACTTCGGAGCGGGATGGCTGACGAACCAATCATGCCCCCGGGCAGCCCGACTCTGCACCAGGGGTTGGCGGATCTGCGACAGACCTGGGAACACCTCGCGCGTGAGTACGCGCCCGGTGTCCCCGAACTTCCGGGCGTCATCGCGCAGGAGCTCGCCGGGCTCACTTTTCCCGATCTGAACGAGGAGAACCTGATCAAGGTCTCCGAATCGGTGGTGGGTCGAGTGGCCAACGCCGGGTTCCCTGACGAGGCGACCGCCCTCTTCCGCCGCATGGGCCGGGCCATGTACGAACTGCTGCTGCTGCTGGCCACCCAGGAAGAGATCAGGGTGATGGAGTTCAATGCGGCGCCCCTTACTGCTCTCCGTCCGATCGCGGCCGTCATCCCCGGCCCCCCTGACCCGGCGCCTTCCGACGACGCCACCAGCTCCTCTCCCGACCCGGCAACTCCGCTAACCGTGCCCCGGAAGTCTCCACCAGAGGCGGCTCGAGCCCTCGAGTTGGGGGAGAGCCCAGCCTCGACACTGGAGGAGGACGCACCACGCGTCCCCTCGTCGAACGGGGTGCCCGCTTCCGATGTCCCCACCCCGATCCCGGCAGCTTCTCCGTCGTTCGGGGCCAGGGACCCGGTCCGGCCCATCCCCAGCCAGAATGGCGTGGTCCCTCCCACGATCGCTGATGCGCCCCCGAGCTCGGATTCGACGCGGTCAGCATCGCCGGCCAAGGCGACCCAGGCGCCCAAGGGACCCGAGCGCCCAGTCGACCATCCTCCGCCCGCCGGCATCCCGGCCAACGGTGCCACCCCGAAGAAGGTCGTCAAGGCGGCGGCCGCCCGGGATTCGGGCCCGCCCCTCCCGATGCCGCGGTCATTCCCGGATCCCCAATCGGCCCGCCCTCCGACACCAGAGCTGGGAACGCCGCCTGTGCCCAGAGCTCACCTGGCCCAGCTGCCCTCGGAATCGGCCGGGCCCACCAAGCGGGCGTCTTTGCCGACGCCGCCCCCCACCGAACGGGTCCCAGCGCCCTCGCGATCACCCCTTCCAGCTCCAGCCCCCGGCGCCACCGCACCGGCCCCGAAACCGACCTCAGGTCCCGACCCCATTGAGTTGAGCATCGATCAAATCCCGGTATGGGGGTTTGATCCATCGGCCCGGGGAATGGAGGTGGCCCAGGAGTCGGCCCAGTTCGGTCGGCAGGATCCGGCCCCGCCCGTCCCGGCCGCGGTTCCCGCCGCCCCGCGCCCCCCGGTCACGGATGCCGTGCCCGATCTCCGAACCGGGCTGAATGCCAGTTCAGGGTGGACGGTGCGGCTCTCTCCCCGGAGTCGCTCGGAGTGGGAGCGGAAGCTGACGGCACGGGAAGCGCAGCTCCCCCAGCTGATCGAGGAGATCGTAGCCGCCGCCCAGACTCAGCAGGCGTCGCTGTCATCCCGAGGCAATGCCCGTCGAGCCCTGACAGCCGCCTCGGCGAAGTTGCCGGTGGCGGACGGAGCCGATCTCACCGGCCAGATCGAGTCGTTGCTCGAGTCGGGTCAGCTCGAGGCGGCCGCCACGCTGGCGGTGCACGTGGCCGGGACCGTTGGCGGGGAGGAGGCTGCGGGCATGGCCTGCACCGTCGGGGAGCGGGTGAAGCAGGCCAAGCACTTTGAGCTGGCGATGCTCTGCTTCACCACCGCGGTGCTCTGCTCGCCCCCGTGCGATCGAGCGTGCTGGCAGCTCGGCACCTTGTTCGTGGAGCGCAAGGACCCCTTGATGGCGCCCCTCTGGCTGGAGTTCATCGCCCGCCTCCTCCGGGCCAAGGGTGCCGATACCGATGCCATGGCGGTATATCGCCAGCTGCTGAAGCTGACCCCGCGGCGGTCCGATATTCGCGAGCTCCTGCGCACCTCTTCCCTGATCGGGGCCCTACCGGACTGAGCGCACTTCGTTCCCGGGACCAGGTGCGGCGCGGTAACCAGTGGCCCCAGCGCGAGTGTTCAGTCCCCCCGCGCCAGCGCCCCCAACAGCGAGCTGACGTAGCTCGCCGCGAGCCGGGCCGCGGTGACGCCGCTGCTGCCGGAGTACGAGCTGACCAGGCCGCCACCGACGATCACCCCGTCCGCCCAGTCGGCCACCGCCGCCACCTGCGCCGGAGTGCTGATCCCGAACCCCACCGCCAGGGGCTTGTCGGTGACCAGCCGTAGCTGCTCGACCCGGGACCGGAGCCAGGCAAGGTCGGGCCGGTTGTCCTCGCCGGTGACCCCCAGGCGCGAAACGACGTAGACGAATCCGTCGCTGGCGGCGGCGATCTTGCCCGCGCGGGTGGGCTCGGTGGTGGGCGAGATCAGCAGGGGAAAAGGAAGGCCTTTGGACTGCAGTGATCCACGCACCTCGGAGATCTCCTCCAAGGTGATGTCGGGGACAATCAACCCGCTCGCGCCGACCCGAGCCGCCCGCTCGGCGAACCTCTCGATCCCGTAATGAAAGACCGGATTGAAGTAGGTGAACAGGATGATCGGCACCAGCTGTTGCAACCTCTCCACCAGCCCGAAGATCGCTTCCAGGGTTGTGCCCGCGGCGAGCGCTCGCTGTCCGGCGGCGGCGACGGTGGGACCGTCTGCCAGGGGGTCGCTATAGGGGATGCCCAGCTCCAGCACGTCCAGTCCGGCGTCGGCCAGGGCAGTGATCACCAGCTCGGTGGTCTCGAGGTCCGGGTCCCCTGCCACCACATACCCGATCAGCGCCGCCCGTTTATTTTGGCGCGCATCCCGGAGCCGCTGGCTCAGCCGGTCGGCAGCTGACGCTTCAATCACGTTCCAGCCCCAAGCCGCCCCGCTCCAGCCGCTCTCGCTCCATGACCTGGGGAATGTCCTTCTCGCCGCGGCCGCTCAGGTTCACGATCAGGAGGCCATCAGCTCCGCTCTGCCCTGCCACCCGGTCCACCAGCGCCAGGGCATGGGAACTCTCCAGCGCCGGGACGATGCCCTCCCGATCGGAACAGCGGTGGAAGGCGGCGACCGCCTCTTCGTCAGTCACCGCCAGATAGGTGGCCCGACCGCTGGCCTTGAGCAGGGCATGCTCGGGACCCACTCCGGGGTAGTCCAGTCCGGCACTGATGGAGTGGGTGCTGGCCACCTGGCCATCCTCGTTCTGGAGGATGTAGGACTTGGAGCCATGGAGCACTCCCACCGAGCCCCAGGACAGGGAGGCGGCGTTTTCGCCAGGGCTCTCGCCCCGGCCGGCGGCCTCCGCGCCCCACAGCCGAACTTGAGGATCCTCCACGAAGCCGGAGAAGATGCCGATGGCGTTGCTGCCTCCCCCCACGCAGGCCAGGACGTCAGTGGGCAGGCGGCCCCACTCCTCCAGGCACTGGCGGCGAGCCTCCGCTCCGATCACCTTCTGAAACTCCCGAACCAGGTAGGGGTACGGGTGGGGTCCGACAACACTCCCGATCAGATAGAAGGTGTCGTCGGCCCGAGACGCCCACTCGCGGATCGCCTGGTTGACGGCGTCCTTGAGGGTTCTCGTCCCACTGGCGACGGGGTGAACCTGGGCGCCCAGCAACCTCATCGTGGCGACGTTGGTGGCCTGGCGTTCGATGTCGAGCTCACCCATGAAGACCTCAACCGGGAGGCCCAGCTTGGCGCCGATGGTGGCGCTAGCCACCCCGTGCTGCCCGGCGCCGGTCTCCGCGATGATCCGCTTCATCCCCATCCGCTGCGCCAGCAGCCCCTGTCCCACCGCGTTGTTCACCTTGTGCGCGCCGGTGTGATTCAGGTCCTCGCGCTTGAGCAGCACCGTGGCGGCGGTAGTGGGGAAGCGCCGGGCGTGGTAGAGGGGCGAGGGCCGACCCACGTAGGTTCGCAAAATCTCGTGGTATTCGTGCCAGAAAGACGAATCGGCGAAGGCCTCGGCCATTGCCGCCTCCAGCCGCTCCAGCGGCCGGAAGAGCACCTCCGGGACGTACTGCCCGCCAAAGCTGCCAAAGTAGCCGCGGGCGTCAGGCGGACGCATGGGCCGTCCGCACCGCGTTGATGAAATCGTCAAGTTTCGCTGGGTCTTTGACGCCATGGGACTCCACGCCCGAGCGCACGTCGACGGCGTAGGGTCGCAGCTGTCGTACGCAGGTGGCGACGTTGGTGGGATTCAGCCCGCCGCTGATGACAACCCGTCGTTGGGCGACCAGGGCTCGCACCAGCGACCAGTCAAAGGTGCGTCCCGAGCCACCCCGCTGCGCCGAGGCGGTCTCGAAGATCGGTAGCGACCCGGGGTACTTGGTCAGTGCGGATGCGAGGTCGCCTTGGTCGAGTCGATCCCGGCCGGCGATGGGGAAGACCTTGAGATAGGGGATGCCCAGGTGCTCACAGAGCCGGGGCTCCTCCGAGCCGGAAAATTGCGGCAGCATTCGCGGCAGCCACCGCAGGGCACGCTCCAACTCAGTTGGCGAGGGGTCGACGAATACCCCCACCACGGAGACGTGGGGCGGGAGGTCGGCGGTGGCCAGAGCGCCTTCTTCGGGCGTGACGCGCCGTGGACTGGGGGCGAAGATCAGGCCCACGGCGTCAGCTCCCGCCCGGACCGCCGCCTTGACCTCGGCCGCCGTGGTGCAGCCGCAGATCTTCACCCGGGTCCGCTCCTCGACCGAGGGGGTTCCCAGGCAGGGCGAGCCGCCGGCCCAGCCCCGGGCGGCGATTCCGGTCAACTGGTCCACCTTCAGGCTCCGACCACGCTGACGGCCTTGGCGGCTCTCACCCACCCCGTCCGGTCGGCCGCCCGCATCAGCGCTTCGCCGACCAGAAAGGAGGACACTCCGAGGCGGAAGATCCGCTCGATCTGGGCCGCGGTTTCGAACCCGCTCTCGCTCACCACCTGGATGCCGGAGGGGACCTGGCCGATGAGCGACTCGGTTATCCCGGGGTCGGTGGTCAGCGTCCGGAGGTTGCGGTTGTTGATTCCCAGCAGGGTTGCCCCCAGAGCCACCGCCCGCCCTAGCTCAGAGGCGGAGTGAACCTCGACCAGGACCTCCAGCCGCCACTCCCGGGCCGCCGCGAGTAGGCTCTGGAGCTGCCCGTCGGTGAGACCGGCGACGATGGCCAGGAAGGAGTCGGCGCCGTAGGCGGCCGACTGGACCACCTCGTAACTGGTGGTCAGGAAGTCCTTGCGGAGCACGGGCAGAGTTGTCTCCTGGCGGACCACCCCGAGGTAGCTCAGGTGACCTTGGAAGTGATCCTCCTCGGTCAACACGCTGATGGCGTCTGCGCCCGCCGCCTGGTAGCTGGCGGCGATCTCGGCGGGGTCGAACGCCCGGGCGATCAGTCCTGCCGATGGCGAGGCACGCTTGATCTCCGCGATCAAGGCCGGCGGACGGGCCCGCGAGAGGGCCCCCCCCAGCGACCGCCTCCCTGCGGTGCTGCTGAGCGCCCGCGGAAGAAGGTCGGCCAGTGGCTCTCGAGCCATCTCCGCTCCGAGGCGCCGGCGCCGGTCCCGGTAGATCTCCGTCAGCGCGTCAGACATCGGCCGTCACCGGGGCTCTTGGGCCACGCCGCAATGCCTCCAGTGCCTCCATGGCCGCACCCGAGGCGATGCTGGCCCGGGCCAGCACCAGGCCCTCGTCGACATCGGCCGCGGCCCCGGCGATCACCAGGGCCAGCCCGGCGTTGAGGGCCACCACATCGGCCCGGGGAGACGCTTCGCCGCGCAGGACCCCGAGGATAAGCTGGGCGTTGGTCTCGGCGCCACCGCCCTTCAGGTCTTCGAAGGAAGCCCGGACCCCGTGATCCTCGGGGCGGAGCACCCAGCGTCGGGTGCCCTTCTGGTCGAACTGGGCGACGAAGGTGGGTCCGTCGCCGGCCACCTCATCCATCCCGCTGGCCGAGTGGACCACCGCGCCCTCCTCACCGCCCAGCTCCTGAACTGCCTCGGCCACCAAGTCGAGCTGGGCTTTCCCGAAAACCCCGATCAGCTGGCGCTGGGCCCCCGCCGGATTGCAGATCGGGCCCAGTAGGTTGAATATCGTGCGCACGCCGAGCTCCCGACGCAGCCCGCTCATCGCCTTCATGGCCGGGTGATACCGCGGAGCGAAGAGAAAGGCGATGCGATCGTTGACCAGCAGCTCAGCGCTGTCGGTCGGCGGGCGGTCCAGCGGCACCCCCAGCGCCTCCAGGACATCGGCGCTGCCGCACTTGCTGGAGGCGGCGCGATTCCCGTGTTTGGCGACCGGGATGCCGGCACCAGCCACCACCAGCGCCGCCGCGGTGGAGATGTTGATGCTCCCGACACCGTCCCCGCCGGTGCCCACGATGTCGATCACCAGCGGCAGATCATGGTTCAGGGGCACCGCCCGCTGGCGCATCGCGGTGGCCGCGCCGACCACCTCTTCTATCGTCTCGCCACGGGCGGCCAGCGCGATCAGGAGCCCGGCCGCCTGGACACCGGTGATCGTCTCGTCCATGATCGCGCCCACGGTGGCCGCACTCTCCTCGGACGACATGGTCCCGCCCTGGAGCAGCCGGCGCAGGAGTTCGGGGAAGTCTGCCATCAGGCCGGGGAGCTCGAGCTGGTGGCGGGTCGGCTCGGGGCGGTGCAACAAGGCCAATTCCCGAAGCCTGCCCGACGCTTCTTCATCCCTCGCCGGGCGGAGAACTCCGCACTCGCCGCCGCGGCTGATTGCGCCGGCTGCTGGGGCATCCGATCGTCTCCTCGTGAAATGAAAAAAGCCCCGGAGGGTTCCGGGGCTCGGTGGTCGCCGGCGCTGCCAGAGACTAGGCGCGCGACGGTCCCGAACCCTCATCGGGCCAGTACTGCCGCCAGCTCGAGAAAATTCGGCAAGTCACTGCACGGGGATTCTGGACCACGACTGGGCTCAGAGTCAATCCGCCTCGGAGCCCCGCCCGGTTCCCGGTGGGCGGCGCGGGGGCCGACCGGAAGCCAGAGCTTGACGAGCGCGGGAAGATTCCCGCAGAATCCGCGACCTATGGCAAATCCAAGCGCGCTGGTCTGGTGGTGGAGCTGGCCCGACGGGGGTGACGTGTCCGCACTCGACTAAGCCTGCGAGCGACGAGCGAACACCAAGCCCCGGAACCCTCCGGGGCTTTTTCTTTTGTCCGCAATAGGAGTTGGAATGCTGGCCTCCTTGGAAATCCGGCCCGACCGACAGACTTCCCAGCTGACCGCCGCCGAGTTCCCCCTGGTGCCCCTCTGGGCGGAGCTGCCGATGGCCGAACTGCGCCCGGTGGAGGTGTTCCAGGCGCTCGCCGGGGACGGCCCGGGGATGTTGCTGGAGGAGTTGGACCTTGCCGGTCGGTCGGTCGGGTTCACGATTGTGGGTGGAGATCCCGCCGCCCTGGTCATCGCAGATCCCAGCGGGGTGAGAGTTGAGGCGGTGCGCCGGCCCCTGCCCATCTCGGAAGGTCGCTTCAGTTTCCCGGGCGAGCCGGTGATGGCTGCGCTTAACCGGTTGGCCGCCGCGTTGCGAGCTCCGCAGCTGCCCGACCTGCCGACCATGAGCGGCGGCATCGCGGGGCTGCTCTGCTACGAGGCGGCCGCGCTCATCCACGGCCATGCCTACCCGGTGGGTCGCGGTCGGCAGCCGATCGACCCGATCACCCTAATGATCCTGGACCGGGTGGCGGTATTCGACCACCGCCGGAACAAGGTGGTGCTGGTGGCTCATGTTCCGGCGGGAACCGACTACGAGATCGGCGCCAGCGCCGTGGCCTTGATGGCAGCCGCAATTGCGGCTCTGGGGGGGCCGCCAGCCGCAGGATCCGCCTCCAGCCAGATCCTGGCGGTCGCTCCCAACACCTCAGTGGAGATGTTCCAGGCGGGAGTTCGGCGAATCAAGGAGGACATCGTCGCCGGTGAGATTTATCAGGCGGTGCTCTCGCGCCGTCTCTCCGCTCCGGCCCGGGAGACCGGACTGGACATCTATCAGCGGCTTCGTCAGCTGAATCCATCTCCCGCCATGTTCTTTCTGCGGGTACCGGGGGTTGAGCTGGCCGGATCCTCCCCCGAGCCGCTGGTCAAGGTTCAGGGGCGCCGTGTCAGCACCCGGCCGATCGCGGGGACCCGGCGCCGCGGCGAGGACGAGTCGGAGGACCAGCAGCTCG
>Ga0307374_10005090_pt1 | contig 21513 bp, 19 predicted proteins | sample OX3MG_FD_202532 | JGI IMG/M metagenome (GOLD analysis project Ga0307374, IMG submission 202532) | Soil microbial communities from Risofladan, Vaasa, Finland - OX-3 | ecosystem: Environmental > Terrestrial > Soil > Coastal area > Acid sulfate soil | place: Finland: Risofladan, Vaasa | collected...
TACCTGGAGTCTCGGCAAGTGGTGGCCGACCTCATGGCAGCTTCCGGGTTAGAGGTGAGCCGCGACGCCGCTGGCAACTTGCTCGGGCAGCTTCCTGGCGCCGAGCCCGACCTTCCCTCCCTGGTCATCGGCTCCCATACGGACACTGTCGCCGGAGGTGGCCGCTTCGACGGCATGGTCGGGGTGGTGGCTGCCATTGAGGTGGCCCGTCGGCTGCAGGCGGAGGGGACCGGACTCTGGCATCCCCTGCGGGTGGTCGACTTTCTCGGGGAGGAGCCCAATCGCTTCGGGCTTAGTTGCCTTGGCAGCCGGGCCGTGACCGGACATCTGGACCCAGCTCACCTGCAACTGCGCGACGGCTCCGGGATTACCCTCGGGGAGGCGCTGGTCGGAGTAGGAGCCCGCCCTGAGTCGATCCAGTCGGCCAGGTGGCCGGAGAAATCGATCCACGGATACATCGAGCTCCACATCGAGCAGGGCGCGCGTCTGGAACGGGCGGGCCGGCGTCTGGGAGTGGTGAGCGGGATCGTCGGCATCCACCGCGCCAGGGTCGAGCTGATCGGCCGTCCCGACCACGCCGGGACAACGCCCATGGGAGGGCGCCTCGACGCCATTCAGGCAGCCGCCCAGGTGATCCTCGGGATCGACCGGATCGGTCGTCGCCACGAGGGGGCAGAGGGGGTGGCCACCGTCGGCCAGATCACTGTCGAACCAAATTCCCCCAATGTGGTGGCCGCGCGGGCGACCCTGGTCGCTGAGCTGCGCAGCCTCGACGCAGAATGGCTCGCCCAGGGCGACGAGCAGGTCGCGGCGCTGGTGGCGCAGGTGGCGGCTGGGACAGGGGTGGTGGCGGAACTGGCCTGGGTCTCACAGGAGTCCCCAGTCGCCTGCCATCCGACGATGCGCCGGCTGCTGGACCAGGCGGTGCGGGAGCTTGGAGCTGAGCCTCTCGAGGTCGCCTCCGGAGCCAGCCATGATGCCGCTCACCTGGCCCGGCTGGGGCCCATGGGGATGCTGTTCATCCCATCTCTGGGGGGCCGCAGCCATTGCCCCGAGGAGTGGACCGAGCCGGAGCAGGTGGCACTGGGCACGTCAGCTCTGCTCCAGGCGGTGCGGGCGGTGGACCGGGCCCAGCTCTGAGCGGCTGACCGTATTCATGCGGGCGGTGGTGCTAGACCAGCCAGTGTCAGGCCGGGCCGGGGTAGGCCCACTCGCAAGAGCAGGTGGCTTCCCGAGTCCAGCATCCAGTCCAGGGCCTCGGGCGTGGCGGCGCCCGCCAGCCGGAAGCGATCCACCAGGAGGTCGCGGTCGGCCCAGGCTCCCGCGGAGGCCACCAACTCGACCACGCCTTCCTGGTGAACCCCGCCCCGGCCCGCTCCCACGACTCGCAGCCGCACCCAGGGGTCATCCAGCCAGCGCTGGGCCTTGCGGCTGACCGCCGGCGTGAGCAGGTACACGTGGCCGCTGGGGGCAGCCGCGAACCACATCCGGACGCTGCCCTCGCCGCCTGGGTCGCGAGAGGTGACCAGGATCTCACGCTGGTCGTCTAGCTGGCGCAGGAACGCCTCGGGCAACGGCCCCAGGCCGCCTTCAGGCATTCCCGCTCACTTCGCATTCGCTGGCAGCGGCGAATTCGCGGGGCACCATCTCGTCACCATCATGGCGCGTGGGGAGCTGGCGGAGCCGGATATCATCGGCCGATGACGTTGGTGGACTTCCAAGCCGCCCACCTCGACGGGGTGCTGGATCTGTGCCGCGCCGAGGGATGGCCGTCTTTGCCCAGCGACCCCGGCCGGGCGCTGCGGGTGCTCACCTGCGGAGGTGGCCGGACCGTGGTGGCGGTGGACCAGACCCTGGTCGTCGGGCTCTGTCAGGTGCTCTCGGATGGCGAGCTTCAAGCGTACTGCTCCCTACTTCTGGTGGGCGCCCAGTTCCGGCGCCAAGGCCTGGGCCGGACCCTGCTCTTGACCGCCCTGGAGCGCGCTGGTGGAGAGCGACTAGACCTGCTGGCAGAGACCACGGCGGTCGACTTCTACCGCAAGCTCCGCCATCACGAATGGGCTGGATTCCGCATCTATCCGGAACCGCTCGGGGAGTAGCCAGCACAGCCGGAGTGGCGACCCCGAGCGGATTCGAACCGCCGATCTCCACCTTGACAGGGTGGCGTGTTAGGCCAGCTACACCACGGGGCCTGATGGCGATCCAGCGGCTTGACGCCGGTCCGACCAACCCGACTAAGGGCCTGGCGATTATACGGCTCACGATTGACCGTGGAGCCGGCCCAGCGGCGTCGGGCTCGGCGGCGGCCGGTAAGATTGGGATCCGGTTTGGGACTGCGGGTCTAACTGGGGAGTTGGGATTTTGAGGATCGCGGTTTTCGTAAAGCAGGTGCCGGATCCTTCCGGCGCCGGCCGGTTGGATCCCGCCACCAACCTGCTGGTGCGCGAAGGGGTGGAGGTGGTGCTGGACCCCGGGGATGCCTATGGCATCGAGGCCGCCCTGCAGCTGGCTGAGGCCAGCCAAGGCGAGGTGGTGGTGATCTCCATGGGTGGAGAGCGTGCCCTGGAGGTGGTGCGCAAGGCGATGGCGATGGGCGCCGGCTCTGGGCTGCACGTCTTTGACCAGAGGCTCCGCGGCTCTGATGCCCTGGCTACCGCTCGGGTCCTGGCCGCCGCCGTCTCCCGGGTGGCGCCGGATCTGGTGGTGGCCGGTACTGAGTCCACTGACGGCTACACCGGGATCGTTCCCGCTGCGGTTGCCGAGCTGCTGGGCTGGCCCTCGCTCACCTTCGCCAAGCACCTCGAGCTGAGCGGTAGCACGGTTAGGGTTCAACGCCAGACCCCGGCCGGCCACGACCTGGTCGAGGCGGGGCTCCCGGCCGTTGTGACTGTCACCGGAGGCATCAACGAGCCTCGCTATCCGACGCTCAAGGGGATCATGGGCGCCAAGAGCAGGCCCTTGGAGCAGCTCTCCATCGACGACCTTGGGCTGGACGCCGCCGCGCTAATCCCCCAGCAGCGAGTCGTGGCGGTGGAGGTAGCCCCCCAGCGCCAGGCCGGGCGGGTGGTGGACGACGATGGCTCGGCTGCCCGCCTTATCGCCGACTATCTGGCTGAATTGAAGGTCCTCTGAGATGTCCAAGATCTGGGTTTACGCAGAGCTAATCAACACCGAGCTGGCACCGGTATCCCTGGAGGTGCTGACCGGGGCGCGCCAACTGGGCGGCGATCTGGAGGCAGTGGTCCTGGACCCGGCCGGCGCCGGCGTGCTCGAGACCCTGGGCGAGTACGGCGCCGGCACCGTATACCTGGGCCGCGACTCCGCCTACCGGGAGCACTGCGCCCAGCCCGCCGCGTTTGTTCTCGCCGGGCTGGTGGAGCGGCATCATCCCGACCTCATCCTGTTCGGCGCGACCTACGACGGTCGCGACATCTGCGCCCGGCTGAGTGCCCGGCTCGGGCTCACCGTGGTCGCCAACGCCCTGGACGTGGTGCCTCACGGGAACGGCTACGCCGCGGCCAGCTCGATCTTCGGGGCCACCCAGAACGTCACCACCGAGCTGCTGGGGCCTAGCCCTTGCGCGCTGGTTCGGGCCAAGTCCTTCGTGGCAGCTCCCGGGTCGGGAACTAGTCCCCAGGTGGTGGAGGTGTCGCTGCCGCCGGAAGCGCCCCGTGGGGCGCGCCGGTTGGAATCTGTGGTGGCGCCCAGCAGCGGCCCCAAGCTGGAGGAGGCGAGGGTGGTTGTCAGCGGGGGCCGCGGCCTCCAGGACCCGGCTAACTTCCAGATCCTGGAGCGACTGGCAGCCCTGCTCAACGGCGCGGTCGGCGCCAGCCGGGCGGTGGTGGACGCCGGCTGGGTCCCCTACGCGCGTCAGGTTGGACAGACCGGGAAGACGGTCAAGCCGGACGTGTACATCGCCTGCGGGATCAGCGGTGCGATGCAGCACACGGTGGGCATGAAGGGGGCCAACCACATCATCGCCATCAACAAGGACCGAGACGCTCCGATCTTCAAGCTCAGCGACCTGGGCGTGGTGGGGGACGTGCTCAAGGTCGTCCCGGCCCTGATCTCGGAGCTGGAGGCGCGAGGCGCGCAAGCGCCGTGAGCTTGGCCCGGCGGCTCCCATTGGAGGCCTGAATGGCTGACGCGGAGCTGCTTGCACTCCGGGCCGGGGACGGTGCGACTGTGACCCTGGAGCGCTACCCGATCCTGTTGGGGCGGTCGGTACCCGGGGGAATCGTGCCCGATGTTGACGTCACCCATCTGGACCCTGGCGAGGCCGTGGACAACCGGCACTGCGAGCTGACCCTGGACGAAGGCGGAGTTGAGGTCCACGATCTGGGCGGGGTCAGCGGGACCTGGGTGGATGGGCGTCGGCTGCCCCCAGGGGGGCGGGCGCTGCTGAGGGTCGGAGGCAGCCTTCGAGTGGCGGGCGTCACGCTCGAACTGGTGCCGGCATCCGATCGGCGGCCGGCTCCCTCCTATCCCGCCTACGACAGCTCTCAACTCGAGCCGACCACAGCCGGACCAGAGTGGCGCGAGTCCGACGCCGGCCCGGGAGTGCCCCCACCTCCGTCGGCCAGCTCCGTTCGCCCACCCCAGCCGGTACCACCCCTCGAGCCTCGGCATCCCAGGCTGGATCTGACCGGGGCTCCCCTCCTGGCCAGGCCCGAGTTGGAGGGCGGCGCCGAGGCGGTCCGGCTGACGACCGGGCTGCCGCTCCAGGTGCGGCGTCAACGGGTGTGGGCCTCAGAGGGCCCCCCGCTTTCGCCCGGCGACCTGGCGGACGCGGTCGGCCCCGTGCGTCGCGCCTTGGGACTAGGAGAGGATGCTCTCAGTGGTCACGGACACGTTGGCGATCTCGAGCTCGACTTCCTGACACCACCACTGGCGGCGCAGGCCTACCTGGCCGCAGTCGCCAGCGGTCCCGATCCGGTACCCGGGCCCCTCCTTGACCTGTGCGCGGATCTGATCGCCGGGGGCGGCACCCTGCTGGTGGCGATGCGTCACCCTGAGGTCGCCCTCGGTGCTCTGGCGGGTCGCCTTCAGGGTCCTAGCCGAAGGCCCCGGGTCCTCAGTTACCAGGATCCTCGGCGCTGGGTCCCGCTGGGATGGCCGTCCCTTGATGGACAGGCGACCGGCGCTCTGGAGGATGCCCTGAACGCGGACCCCCTCTTCCTGGTGCGACCACCATCCGCGGTTCTGGCCACGCTGCTAGACCAACTTCCCCGCCGCTCCGGGGGCGCCGTCGTGGCCCTGGAGTCTGCTTCGGTGGAGGCGGCCCTGGAAGAGTGCGTCAGGAGGTTGCCGGTGGACGACGGCAGCCGGTACGCACCTGCGGACCATGGTCGGGCTCATCTGGCCGCGGTCCTTGGGCCCATCCTCACCCGCGACCAGCGAGGTTGGTGCCTGCTGCGGGCTCAGCCCGACGGTGACGACGGGCGCTGGTCGCTCGAAGCTCTCCCGTCGAACACCCCATGATCGGGCGCTACCCCGACGCGGAGCGAAAGGAAGACCATCTCGGCTGGTCTTTCCAGCCCTGGGCGGCCCCGCAGAGGCGCTGCCCCAGCAGCGCTCGAGGTTGGCGCCCGCAGGGTTGGCAGGAGGCCGGCCCAGGGGGCCGAGTCCGGCGGCAGCCGCGCCGGGATCTGCCAGGGCTAGCGGCGTGAACCGGCCGCTGCCCTCGCCGACCTCGGGGCCCGCGGCCGCCAGTTACATAGCCCTGTGTCTCTTCGTGGCGGTGGTGGTGCTGCTGGTGCTGGTGCTGGGTGCGGTTGGGACTCCGCTCACCGGTCCCATCGACGGCCTGCGGGTGGCGCTGGGCCTGAGGGGCAGCTGAGCGGCGCTCCAAGCGCGCACAATTGGATCATGCCGGTGCTGCTGCTCAATGCGTCCATGCAGCCCCTCAATGTCATCAGCCGGCGCCGCCTGGTGGTGCTGTTGACCAAGGAGCGGGTGGCCTTCTTCGATGACGGGGTGAGGGCACTAGTCGAGAGCGAGCTGGCCCAGCGGAGACTGGGGGACGGGGTGATCGTGGTCCGGCTCCTGCGCAACGTGGTGATCCCCCGTCGCCTGCTGCGTCCCAACCGCCGCAATCTACTGCTCCGGGACGACCATACCTGCCAGTACTGCGGCCTGCGTGCCATCGCGTCTGAGCTGACCATCGACCACGTGGTGCCGATCTCCCGAGGGGGTGCCGCCAAGACCTGGGAGAACCAGGTTGTGGCCTGCAAGCGCTGCAACGGTCGCAAGGCCAACCACCTGCCCGCGGAGGTGCACCTCCACCTGGCTCGGTCGCCACGGCCAGTGACCCACGAGTACGCCCACCTGCTCCTGATGCGCCACCCTGAGGTCCGAAGCGCCTACGAGGAGCTGGTCCGGTCGGTGCTGCCCGAGACCAATCGCGCCAGGGTGGCGGGGGTGAGCTTGCAGCCGCTCCGCTCCGCCCCGTAGCGGCGGGCCCACCGGAGCTGACCCGCAGCTTCCTCGGACGTTCCCCCTCCGACGGTGGAGCGGACCTCTCCAAGTCGGGCGGCTCCCAATCCGTCCTGGGCCTTGACAAGGCGGAGTCCTGTATCCAGAATCCTACGAAATGAAGACACGCGAGCCCAACGGGCATGGGGCTGCCACGACCGAGGCCTGGCCGCCTGTTTCGCTGTCCCCGCCCGAACCGAGCCCAGATACTGGCCCGACGCTCATCGAGCGACCCTCGCGGCTTGCCGCGGCCGTGGTCGACCAGTTGCGAACCCTGATCTTTCAAGGCCAGTTCCCCCCGGGTACGATCCTCCGTCAGGAGGATCTCGCGGGGCGGCTGGGGGTCAGCCGGACACCTCTCCGCGAAGCCCTGCGTCTCTTGGAAGCCGAGGGCTTGCTGGAGAGCACGGCGAGTGGGGCCAGTCAGGTCGTGGACCTGACCGGACCCGCTGCCGAAGAGGCGATGGAGGTCCGGGAGGTGATCGACGGACTGGTGGCCCGCCTGGCCGCGCGAAGGGGGCTGGCTCAAGTCCAGTTCGAGCAGTTGGAGCGGCTGCTCGATGACATGGACAGGGCCAACAGCGCCGGGGACAAGAAGGCCTATCTGGCCGCCAATGCCAGCTTCCATCTGTCCCTCCTGAGGGGACTCGACCACCGCTGGCTGGATCAGTTCATTCCCCTGGTTCGCGTGTCCTCGCAAGCGACCTACCTGCACCTGCAAAGCCAGACCGACCGTTTGCTGCTGTCCGCCACCGAGCACCGCGACATCCTGGCGGCGATCGTCGCTCATCAGGCGGACCTGGCCGAACGGCGCGCCCGTGCCCATGTCCGCAACGCGCTCAAGCATTGGGTGGCCGATGATCATCCCCACGCGCGCAAGCCGTCGGCAGCGCTCGGGGCAGGAGCCTAGTCGGTGGCACCGAACCGGCACCTCCCACGACGCAGCCCTGCGCTCGTTCGCTTGCCCTGGGGCCTATCCCCAGCCGGGCCGGTGCCAGCGCGGCAATCTGCACGGTTGGGGAGCGGCTGTCCGCGCCTGAGGGCTCACCGCCCTGGGGGGTCAGGGGCCGTCGGCCACGGCTTGGCGGGAGCCGTCTTCCCATGCCGTCCGGGGTAACCATGGGCACTTCCCACCTCGCATCAGAGCGGTCCGAACGGGTCCGCCAGAGAGCCAGAATTCATCCGCCATCCGAATCGGGAGAGCCCATGCCACTTATGCGAAATCGCCATCTCTGGCTCACGACTGCCCTGGCAGTGTCCGCCGCGCTTCTGGTGGCGGCCTGCTCCTCGGGAAGCAGTGCGACCACCAAGTCGACGGGGGGCACCGTCACCTTTGCGGAGTCTCCCGGCAACAATCCCAATTACATCTCGCCGATGACCAGCGGCCCGTACTACACGGTGGCGAACAGCTCCGACTTCTCCTACTCGTTCTATCCTCCCCTCTACTGGTTCGGGGATCACGGCGAGCCGGTCCTGGACCAGGCGCTCAGCTACGCACGCCTGCCGGTGTACTCGGCCAACAACACGGTTGTCACGGTCACCCTCAAGCCCTGGATCTGGTCTGACGGCCAACCCATCACCGCCCGCGACATCGTGTTCTGGATGAATCTCTTGAGTGCGGCGACCGACCCCAGCGCTCCCACCGTGGGCAGCAGCAGCGCCCCCGGCCCGGGTTGGGGAGCGGCCGTGCCCGGTGCCTTTCCCCAGAACGTGGTGAGCTATGTTCAAACTGGGACCTACACAATCCAATTCAAGTTGAATCGCTCGTACAACCCAACCTGGTTCACCTACAACGAGCTGAGCCAGATCAACCCGATCCCCCAGAAATCCTGGGACCGTCTCTCCCTCTCCGGCCCGGTGGGAAATTACGACATGGCGGCCGAGGCCCGGATGCCCGCGCCCGCGTCCGCTGGCCTGCCGCCCAACTCCTATGTTCCGGTGGATCCCGGCACCGCCACCAGCGGTGCCCTGGGCGTCGCCCAGTTCATCAACGTGCAAGCGCAGGACCTGGCTACCTATGCCAGCAATCCTCTCTGGCAGGTGGTGGCCGGCCCCTTCAAGCTCAGCCAGTTCACCTCCAGCGGGTACCTCAAGATGGTACCCAACAAGAATTACTCCGGGTCGCCCAAGCCGACCATCGCCGCGTTGGTGGAGGAGCCGTTCACCAGTGATGCCTCCGAGTTCAACGCTCTCCACAACGGGAACATCACGATTGGCTACCTTCCCATTCAGGATCTGGCCCAGCGCGCCGCCCTGAAGCGAGCGGGCTACAGCTTCAGCCCGTGGTACTCATTCTCGGATGCCTACGTCCTCTACAACTTCACTGACGCTGCGGTCGGGAGCATCTTCAAGCAGCTTTACTTCCGCCAGGCCTTTCAGTCGCTGGTGAACCAGCCCCAGTACATCAAGGACTTCGGGGCCGGCTTTGGCACCATCAACAATGGACCGGTGCCTGGTTATCCGCCCAAAAATCCCGACGAGAGCCCCCTGGAGGCCAAGGGCCAGTACTACCCATTCGACCAGAGCAAAGCCGTGACCCTGCTCAAGGACAACGGCTGGGATGTCAAGCCGGGCGGGGTCACCACCTGCGCTAAGCCGGGCACCGCCGCGGGCGACTGCGGCACCGGCATCGCTTCCGGGCAAGCGCTCAACCTGACCATGCTCTACGCCAACGGCAGTACTGAGTTGACCAACGAAATGCAGGCCATGCAGTCCACCATGAAGGCTGCGGCGGGAATCGACCTGCAACTTTCGACGGCTCCCGGATCGCAGGTATTCAGCACCACCTTGAATGGCTGCACCTCCAGCACCCCGTGCAATAACTGGGAGCTGGCTGATTGGGGGGCGGCCTGGGTTTACTCGCTGGACTACCTGCCCACGGGAGGCGAGATTTTCGCCACCGGCTCGGCCAGCAATGGCGGGTACTATTCCAATCCCACCAACGACGCCAACATCGCCGCCACTCATGTGGCCCCCACCCCGGCCGCCGAAGTCGTGGCCCTCTTCAAGTACGAGGACTACGTGGTGAAGCAACTTCCAGTGGTATGGATGCCCAACACGCCCTATCAGTTCACGGTTTACAAGAGCAATCTGAAGGGCCTGCTGCCCCAGGGGGTGTACGAAGAGCTCTATCCGCAGTACTACTCCTTTGGCTGATCCCGGGGTGAGGGCACCGGCCTGGTGACCAAGGCCAGGGCGGCAGGGGGGCCGGCGGTATCGGCCTCCCTGCCCTGGCTGCTGAGCGACTCTGTGAGTTGGGGCGACCGGGAGGCCGCCCTTGCAGTGGAATCGCGGTGCTGGTTCTCACCCAGCGCGCGGGACCGGGATGGGCAACTCGCATGGGGGGCCCGCCCCGGTGGTCAGATGCTCAGGACCTTTGGCTGGCAGTCGACTGGGCGCGGCGCACAGACGGATGAAGCGCGCGCCGCGGCTGGCCGTCTCAAGTCGCCTGCGCATGGTTGCTCCCAGCAGCCCAGTCCTGGAGCCATCGAACATGGGGCGGGGTATAACTGCGCTGCACAGGCTTGGGTTCGAACTGCTCCTGGCGCCGCACTGCACGGCTGCTGACGGCCACTGCGCAGGTGGTGACGCCGAGCGGGCGGATGACCTGCTGGGAATGCTGGAGCGCGACGACGTCGACGGCGTCATCTGCCTCAAGGGGGGCATGGGCGCGATTGGCACCGCCCTGGCGATGGATCAGCGTCAGCTGGCGAAGCTGAGGACGGCAGCCCCCAAGGTCTTCCTGGGCTTCTCGGACATCACCGTACTTCATGCCCTGGTTGCGAGGGAGCTGGGCTGGGTGACGTTCTACGGCCCCATGGTCACCTCGCTCGCGACCGCGACGCCCTACACCCTGGAGGCCCTGCGGCGGGCGGTGATGGCGGCGGAACCGTTCGAGGTCGAGCCCGACCCCGACGATCCTTACCTGGCGACAATACGTTCAGGGGTTGCCGAGGGCGAGCTGGTCGGGGGATGCCTCACGCTGCTGGCGACCTTGGTGGGAACTCCCTGGGAACCCGACTATCGGGGCAAAGTTCTCTTCTTCGAGGACGTGGCTGAGGATCCCGCCAGGATCGAGCGTTGCCTGGGTCAACTAGTGGCCGCAGGGCGGCTCCAGGCGGCGGCGGGAATCCTGATCGGGGAGCACCACAACTGCGGGCCTAAGCAGCCCGGCCCGACCCTGGGTCTGGAGCGGGTCTTCTCCGACCTGCTCGGACCGCTGGGTATTCCCGTTCTCTACCATCTGCCTGTTGGCCATGGGCGCCACCTCGCGACGCTTCCAATGGGCGCCCCGGCCCGGCTCGACGCCGGGAGCGGCCGGCTCCAGATTTTGGCGGGCGGAGTGACCTGACTGCCGTGGGGGCCGCCGCTCGCTCGCTCAGCGATCGAGTCTAAGCAGGTCGCGGGTGGTCTCGCGCCGCACCGCTATCGAACCGGCTGGCCGGCGAGCTGGAGCCGGCGCCGGACCTCCTCGTGGGGAATGGCGACCACGGTCCGGCCGTGGAAGCCAGTCTGGCTCTCGGCCCGGAACAGGGCGTTGAGGATGCCCTCCTCAGTTGCCTCCACAGCCGCCCGGAAGAACTCGTTGAGGAGATCCGAACGCAGCACCGGTTGAGCTGACCAGGGCGGCGCCTCGTCCTCCCGCACGCCGCGGGTGGAAAAGGCGAGAAAGAGATCGCCGCTGCCATGACTTCCGTAGCTGCCGACTCGCGCCATCCCGAGGGCGGCGCGCTGGGCGAGGCGCCGCAGCTGCGGGTGACCGAGCGGGGCGTCGGTGGCCAGCACCACGATCAGGGACCCGCCAGGTGGTGACGGCTGGGCCCGGCCCCGGTCGACCTCACCGGGCAGGTGGCCAAGCGGGGTCCCGGCCACGATCAGGTCGCCCGGGCTACCGAAGTTGACCAGGCATATCGCCCCCAGGTGGTGGGTGGTGCCGGCCACGCTGAGCTTTCGCGACGCGCTCCCGATCCCACCTTTGAACCCGAAGGAGATCATGCCAGTGCCGGCACCGACCGCGCCCCATTCATCTTGGTCCGCCCGGGCGGCCTTGATGGCCTCGTCCACGTGGGCTGGCAGCAGGGGGCTGTGGCGGGTGTCCGACAGCCACATGTCGTCACACTCGGCCACCACCGGCAGGCATGGCTCTCTGGTCTCGCCCAGGGCACTGGAGTGGCGAAACATGTACTCGGAGAGGCCCTGGAGGACGGTGGGCACCGCGGCCGTGCCGGTGAGCGCGATCGGCGTCTCCATCAGGCCCCATTCGTTGATCTGGTGGAAGCCGGTCATCTCCCCGCTGCCGTTGAACACCACCGCTGCCGCCGGCAGGCACTCCTCGGGCATGTCAGCCTCCGGTAGGACCACCGTGACTCCGGTACGGATTGTGAAGGGGGTGTCCTCGCGCAGCGTCCGATGGCCCACCCGGACGCCGCCCACATCGCAGATTGAGTTCAGGGCGCCAGCCTCCACTTGCCATGGAGATAGGCCCCAGCCTCTCGGCCCAGGGGCGCCACAGCTCCCCAGTTTTTCTGGCGGCACGGTTCCGGAGCCTACCAGACCAGGCCCGGCCCGGCTGGACGGCCCGCTTGCCGCCGACCGCTGGACCCCTTTGCAATTCGGGTGGGCCCGTAGCTGGGGCCACCTCGGGTGGCCGCTGCCTCGATCGAGGCAAGGGCCGGCCGGCCAATTTGCAGGGCGGGACCGGAGTTGACAAAACGGGGTCCAGTATCCAGAATCCTCATGGGTGACAGATGTTACACGGCACGTCGCGGCGGTTTCTTCAGGGCATGATGAGGGGCTCGCGGCGGGGAAAGCTCCTGTGCCTCTGAGCGGCGAACGCTCGTTTTGGTCGGCCCGCTCGCCTCGATGGCAGTCCGATGGCGGAAGCGGCGTCTCCCCGCATTGGGGCGCAGGAGTTTGAACTGGCGCCATCTCCACGATGGTGTTCCCGCGGAGGATCATCCGAGCCGACACAGCCGAGCGGCAGCTAAACAGGAGTAGAAGTCAAGTGCAAATCAGGGAGCGGCACCGGGCGGCCATCATGGCGGTGCAGCCGATGGAGACTCAGCTGGAGCTCGATCGCGGCGAGGGACCATATCTGTTCACCTCCGATGGTCGGCGTTTTCTCGACTTCGCGACCGGGATCGCGGTTAATGCGCTCGGCTACGGTCATCCCCGAGTGCTGGCGGCGGTGGAGGAGCAGCTGCATCGCCATCTCCATCTCTACAGCGGCACCGGCTATCAGGAGGCGCTGGTCGGTTATGCCGAAGCCCTGCGCGCGGAGTTGGCCGGCGACTTTCAGATCTTCTTCGGGAACTCGGGCACCGAGGCGGTGGAGGCGGCGATCAAGCTGGCGCGCTTTGTCAGCCGGCGCCCCGCGGTGATCGCCTTCCGGGGCGGTTTCCATGGCCGGACGCTGGGATCGCTGAGCCTGACGGCGTCGGCCGCCCGCTACCGATCCGGTTACGAGCCCCTGCTGCCATCTGTCTACCACGTCGACTACCCCGCGCCCACCCGACTGGGCCTCTCCCCGGAGGCGGCCTTGAACCACGTCCAGCAGCAGATGGCGGCCCTGTTGGAAACCGAGGTGGAGCCGGAGCGGGTCGCCCTGGTGGTGGTCGAGCCGATCCAGGGGGAGGGCGGGTACGTCATCCCCCCCGAGGGCTTCCTCCCGTGGCTGCGGGAGCTCTCCAGCCGTCACGGGATGCTGCTGGCGGTTGATGAGGTTCAATCCGGCATGGGCCGGACCGGCCGAATGTTCGCCTACCAGCACACCGGACTACAGCCAGACCTGGTCATCATGGGCAAGGCCTTGGGCGGCGGCCTGCCGCTATCAGCCCTCGCTGCGCCCGCTGAGGTGGCCGAGCGCTGGACGGCAGGCGCTCACGGGTCCACCTTCGGCGGCAACCCACTGGCCTGCGCCGCGGGGCTGGCCACGCTCCGGGTGATCCGCGACGAGGACCTCCTGCTAGCTGCCGAGAGGCTCGGCATGATGGCTCTCGAGCAGTTGGCCCCGTTGCGGGACCTACCGGAGGTGCGGGAGATACGGGGGCGAGGGCTGATGGTGGCGGTGGAATTCGCCGCGCCCCGGGGCGGTGAGCTGGCCCAGCGGGTCATGGCCGAGGCCCTGGGCCAGGGAATCGTCCTCCACACCGCCGGGCTGGGTCATGAAGTGATTCGCCTGATGCCGCCGCTGAACATCCCGAGCGACGTCTTTCAAGCTGGCCTAGAGACGCTGTCCTCGATCGTGCGCACAGTGTGCAGCGACCAGCCGGCCGCCAGCATATGAACGGGACCGGCTGCCCAACATCCGGCAGCCGATGGCCGGTCCCCAGGCTGGCGGGAGCGCGTCGAAAGTTCCCCGCCGCCGGCCCAGGGGAGCTGATGCGGCAAGACCTGGACCGGGTGGGGCCGGAGCGGGACCCTGGGTCGGGAATCGGACTAGCGCCGCTTGGCGACCAGGCGTGGCGGCGCCGGTGGGGGCGAAGGGCACCGTCTTGGAGCATGCGGCCGTGGCAGGGCGTCGGACTCAGTGCCGAGGGCAGCTCTTGACCAGCCGTCCGGCCCCGGCGGTGCCAGCAGAGGCTCGAAATGTCGCTTGAGCCCTTTGGCAACGAGCCATTCCTGGACTTCCACGACCCTGAGGAACTCTCCCGCACCAGGGCCGCGGTGGCCGGGGTGCAGGCCAAACTTGGCCAGGAGTACCCCCTCCGGATCGGCGGCCGAGCGGTGCGCGGGTCCCGACTCTTCGAATCCTCCGACCCGGGTGTGCCATCAACTGTGGTGGGGCGTGTCCACATGGCCTCCGGGGAGCAAGCCGCCCTGGCGGTGGCGGCGGCGCATCAGGCGTTTGCCGGCTGGTCCCGGGTCAGCGCCTGGGAACGGGCGGCGCTGCTGCTTCGCGGGGCTGACGTTCTGCGTCAGCGGAGACGCGAACTGATTGGCTGGCTCGCCTATGAGGTCGGCAAGAACTGGGATCAGTCTGACGGGGAGATCGCTGAAGCGATTGACCACTTCGAGTGGAACGCGCGCCAGCTGCTGGCCTGGTCCTCGGGCAAGGAAATTCAGCCTCTCTCCAGCGAGATCAATCAATACCGCTACCTCCCGCTGGGAGTTGGCGTCGTGATCTCGCCTTGGAACTTTCCCAGCACCCTTCCCCTCGGCATGGCGGTCGCGGCGATCGCGGCTGGCAACACGGTGGTCTTGAAGCCGGCTGAAGAGGCTTCCGTGATCGCCCATCAGCTGTATGGCGTTTTCGAGGAGGCGGGGCTGCCTCCGGGAGTGCTGAACCTGGTCCCGGGCTTTGGGCCCGAGGTGGGGGATGCCCTGGTTCGCCACCCGGATGTTCAGTTCGTGGCCTTTGTGGGCTCTCGAGCCGTGGGGACGGCGATCCATGCCCGAGCGGCGGGACTGGTGCCAGGGCAGAAGCAGTTGAAGCGGGTCATGACCGAGATGGGCGGCAAGAATGCCACCATCGTGACCTCCGCTGCCGATGTCGGATGGGCGGTGCGGGAGATCGTCGCGTCCGCGATCGGGTATCAGGGGCAGAAGTGCTCTGCCACCTCCCGCCTGATCTTGGTGGACGATGTCCACGACGGTTTGCTGGAGCCGCTGCTAGTCGAGATCGACCGGGTAGCCAGTGCCTCTGGGCCGGCGGCCGACAACTGGGCCTACGGGCCGCTCATCAGTGTCGCGGCCAGGCAGAAGGTCGAGGGCTTCATCGCCATGGCGCCGCGGTGGGGCAAGGTGCTTCGTGACGGCGGGCGGAGCGGCGAGGGCCACTGGCTCGCCCCAACAGTTGTGGACGAGGTCCCCGTCGACTGCCAGATCGCCCAGGAGGAGATCTTTGGCCCCTTCCTTTCGGTGCTGCGGGCGCGATCCCTGGAGCACGCGGTGGAGCTGGCCAACCAGGTCGACTACGCTCTCACGGGAGCCGTCTTCAGCCGCGACCCAGAGGAGATCGACTACGCACGGGCGAACTTCTTGGTCGGCAACCTGTACCTGAACCGGAGTTCCACCGGCGCGATGGCGGGGGTGCATCCATTCGGCGGATACAAGCTCTCGGGCACCGGGCCCAAGGTGGGGTCGCCGGATTATCTGGGCTTCTTTCTGCAGGCCCAGGCGATCACCCAGAAAGTGCGCCTCCCCCGGAGTCGGTGATCCCATGGACGTGCTCAGCCTCCGGGAAGCGGTGCGGCGCCATGTCGAGGACGGCCAGAACCTCTATCTGGCAGGCTTCACCCACCTCATCCCCTTCGCCTTCGGCCACGAGATCATCCGTCAACGGAGGCGGCACTTGACCCTCAGCCGCGCCACCCCTGACCTGCTCTACGACCAGATGATCGCCGCAGGAGTGGCGGATCGCGTCGTCTTCAGCTATGCCGGCAACCCCGGGATCGGTCTGCTTCAGGCCTTTCGCCGCGCGGTCCAGGCGGGCGAGGTTGAGGTCGAGGAGTACAGCCACTTCGAGCTGGTCGCCCGGCTCGAGGCGGGCGCTGCCGGGCTCCCATTCTGGCCGCTGCGCACCCTCGACAATGACCTCACCCGCCGGCGCGCCCGTCCCCGAGTGAAGAGTCCCTTCGGCGATGAGGATGTGGCGGTCGTTCCGCCCCTGTGCCCTGACGTCACTCTGCTCCACGCTCACTGCGCCGATGAGGACGGGAACGTGTACGCCTGGGGCCTTCTCGGTGAGGTGCGCGAGGCCGCCCTGGCGGCCCACAAGGTCCTGGTATCAGTCGAGGAGATCCGCCCCGTCGGGGCCATGCGCAACCAGAGGGATCACCTGGTCCTCCCGGGCTTTCGGGTGGACAGCGTCTCGGTGGAGCCATGGGCCGCGCACCCGTCCTACGTGCAGGATGTCTACGATCGCGACCAGGACTTCTACGTCGAGTGGGATCGCATCTCCCGTGATCCGGCGGCGACCAGGGCCTGGCTGGAGCGCTTCGTCTACGACATCGCCGATCGGGCCGCCTATCTATCGCTCTGGCCGAAAGAACGCTTCGAAAGACTTCGGGAGGCGGCCCGCATTGGGGTCCAATAGACAGTGTGAGATGGCGGTCGTGGGCGCTCGACTGCTGCGCGACCGGGAGCGGATACTGGTCGGCGTCGGCATGCCCAACCTGGCCGCCAATCTCGCCAAGCGGCTGCATGCCCCAGATCTCGTCTTGGTGTATGAGTCCGGGGTGATTGACGCCTACCCGCCTGAGCTACCCCTCTCCATCGGCGACCCGGACCTGGTCCGGACTTCGCTCTGCGTTCTCCCGATCGCCGATCTCTTCGCTCAATATCTGCAAACTGGCTGGATTGACGTCGGCTTTCTGGGAGGTGCCCAGGTAGACCGTCGGGGCAACCTAAACTCGACCGTGATCGGGCCTTATGACCGGCCCCGGGTGCGCCTGGCGGGGTCGGGAGGGGCGGCTGACGTGGCCAGCTTTGCCCGGCGCACGGTGGTGCTCATCCCGCATGATCGCCAGCGTTTTCCAGCCCAGGTCGACTTCATCACCTCGCCTGGGCACCCCTTGGGGTCCAGGCGCCCGGGCGGTCCTGCCCACGTGGTGACCGATCTGGGGTTGCTGGATTTCGACTCGGAAGGGGAGATGCGCCTGGTCGGCGTGTACCCCGGCGTGACCGTGTCCGAGGTGCGCGATCAGACTGGTTGGCCGCTGCGGGTCGCGAGCGAGCTCCAGGTCTTGCCGCCGCCGAGCTCGGGCGAACTGGCCGTGTACCGAGAGTTGGCCAAGGGCAAGGAGGCGCCGATCGGATGACCGATGTGTTCTACCGGGCGCCAGCCCTCGCCTATCCCCAGATCTCCCATGGCGAGGGCATCTATCTGTGGGACACGAAGGGCCGGCGCTACCTGGACGGCAGCTCGGGGGCGCTGGTCGCGAACCTGGGGCACGGGCGTCTCGAGATCGCGCAAGCCATGGCCGACCAGGCCGCTCAGGTTGCCTTTGCGCACACCGCACGGTTCACCTCCGCGGCCCAGGAGGAACTGGCCAGCCGGATCGCCCACCTGCTGCCCTGGAATCTCCGGCACACGTACCCGGTGTCGGGCGGATCTGAGGCCACCGAGACGGCGGTGAAGTTGGCCCGCCAGTATTACCTGGAGCAGGGCGAGCCCTCGCGGTTCAAGGTGCTGAGCCGTTGGGCTTCCTACCATGGCAACTCGCTCGGGGCACTCTCGGCATCAGGACACCTCGGGCGGCGACGGCCCTACCTGCCGCTGCTCAGCTCCGCCTTCGTCCACTTCGATCCTCCCGACCCCGGCTGTCCTGGGCCCGACTCTGACGGAGATTGCGATTGCACTCGCTCCCTGAGGGCCACTGTCGAGAGGGAGGACCCCAGCAGCGTCGCGGCGATCCTGATGGAGCCGGTGGGTGGCTCCGCCAGCTCTGGGTTGGTGCCTCACCAGGGCTACATGGCAGCGATCAGGCGGATCGCTGACAAGTACGGCATTCTGGTCATCGCCGACGAGGTGATGACCGGCTTCGGCCGCACCGGGGAGATTCTCGGGATGGTGCACTTCGGGGTCGCTCCCGACCTCATCACCTGTGCCAAGGGTCTCTCTGGAGGCTACGCACCGCTGGGAGCCGTGGTCGCCAACGATCGGGTCTACCAGGCAATCCTTCAGGGGAGCGGTCGCTTCGCGCACGGCTTTACCTTCGGCGGCCATCTCGTCGCGTGCGCCGCCGGTGCCCGCGCCCTAGCCATCCTTGAGGGCGAGGGCCTGGTCGAGAATGCCCGCCGTATGGGCACCTTGCTGCGCGAGGGACTGGAGTCCCTCCAGCCCAAATTCGAGGTGTTGAAGCAGGTGCGTGGCCTGGGCCTGATGCAGGGGCTCGTTCTCAACTCTGCGGAGTTCGGAGGGGCCAGTGCCTCTCGGCTCGCGGACCTCGCCTTTAGCGCCGGCCTGATCATCTACCCAGGCTCTGGCGGGCCGGAGGGCCTCGACGGGGAGCACCTCCTCGTGGCACCTCCTCTGATCATTCAGGAAACCGGTGTTCAGGAACTGGTTGGACTCCTCGAGCAGGCGCTGAGGTCGCTGGCATGACCTCACCCTGACCACCGTCGTTCCGGCCCGACGGTCAATCCCCAACCAACCGGAATTCGAAGACAGGTGGCCCGGCCCACCGTCGTCCTAGCCAGATCCCCTGGTCATAAGCCCGGGTCGGGGTAAACCCCTGGCCCCGGGGAGTGACGGTGCCTAAGGGAGTGCTGAGAGTCCGCATTATCAGGATGAGGCGCCAGCGCTCCCCCCACCGACGAAAGCCAACCTCGACCAGGGTCGATGCGAGCGGCCAGGGAATGACCCTGAGTCCCCGACCCGCACCGACAAAATCTTGACAGTCGGCGGGGGACAATCGCAAAGGCAGCTCTCAGTCGAGAGCCTGGGGAAGGTGCAGCGGCGGTCGGTCGAGATGGCGGGCGAGCGCCCGTCCGGACTGGTTGATGCGGTCGACCAACTCGCTCGCGATCGCCACCGAGCGGTGCTTGCCGCCGGTGCATCCGACCGCCACCCGGAGCACCGAGCGGCGCTGGGTCTGATAAAGCGGGAGCAGGTTGATCAGCATCGGGAGGAAGTTGTCGACCAGCTCTTGGGCACCGGTCTGGGCCATCGTGTGCTGGCGCACGGTCGGATCGCTGCCGCTCAGCTCGCGCATTTCGGGTATCCAGTAGGGGCTGTCCAGGAAGCGGGTGTCGACCACCCAGTCCGCCTCCGCCGGCAGGCCATCCCGATAACCGAATGTGAAACAGTCGACCCGCACCAGATCCCGATCCAGCCAGTCGTCGAGCAGCTGGCGAAGGTACTTCCGGCTGGTCTGATTCAAACTCAGGAGGCGACGGTGGGGCTGCCGAGCCGGCGGCTCGCAGCCGGGCCCGCAAGGCGAGCCCACTGCCACCAGCCAGTAGCGGGTCTGTAAGCGGTCGAATTCTCGCACCCAGCGCTGGCCCACACCCTCGCTGACCACCGCCAGCAAGTTGGGAAACTGAGGCAACAATTGGTTGACGACGGCGGTGGCATCGTCAACCTCCTGCTGGGGGTTGAGGAGGTGATAGCCACTCGCCTCCGCGAGCACCTCGAGGTCCTCGCGAAATCGGTCCTCGCAAAAAATCACGGCTAGGGACATGATGAAACGCTCCAAAGTCGACGGCCCAGCCGCCTCACGCACGGGGATCCGGGGCCGGCCTCCCCGCCGGGCCCCAATCTCGGACCATTCCATTGTGGCATCCAGCGACCGGAAACGGAAGCTAGGAAGTGTTCTCTAAGCCTACCTTCAGATTCCAGGGGAGCTTGAAGTTGGGCCCGTGGCCCGACCGCCGCGAGTCGACATCACCGACTGGGCTGCCAGCGAGTGCTCCGCTTCGAGGAGACTGCGAGTCTTGATCTAAGTCACCTTGGCACGCCATGCCGGCCAGCTCCCCCAGAGTCCTGTCCGCCATGTGGGGCAGCTCCTCGAGGTCTCCGCTAGCAGCCAGGACGCGGGCGGGCTGAATCGTGGTACAGAATCTCTCATGAAAATTGGCGTCGTCTTTCCCCAGACCGAGATCGGAGCCGACCCGGCGGCGATTCGTGCCTATGCCAGTGGGGCGCAGAAATTAGGCTTTGCCCACCTCTTGGCATACGACCATGTCCTCGGTGCCGACCCGGCCGTCCACCTGGGCTGGGACGGTCCCTATGACGTCCATACCACCTTCCACGAGCCGATGGTGCTCTTCGGCTATCTGGCGGCGGTCACCTCCATGGAGCTGGTCACCGGCATCGTCATACTGCCCCAGCGCCAGACGGCCTTGGTGGCGAAACAGGCGGCGGAGGTGGACATTCTGACTCGGGGTAACTTCCGGCTCGGAGTTGGCCTGGGGTGGAATGCGGTTGAGTACGAAGCCCTGGGCAAGCAATTCTCCACCCGGGGGGTCCGCTTGACCGAGCAGGTGATGCTGCTCCGGCGGCTCTGGACTGAGACCACGGTGACCCATGAGGGCGAGTACGAGCACGTCACCGGGGCCGGGCTGGCTCCAGCGCCAGTCCAGCGGCCCATCCCGGTGTGGTTCGGGGCCAGCTCGGAGCCAGCCCTGCGCCGTGCCGGCCAGCTGGCTGACGGCTGGTTTCCCCAGGCACCGCCCGGCCCCAAGCTGGACTGGGCACGCTCCATCGTCGAGAAGTCCGCCCGTGAGAGCGGCCGTGATCCAGCCACGCTCGGGATGGAGGGGAGGGTCAGCTGGAAGCCTGGCCAGACCCAGCAGCTGGTGAGCCAGGTGAATCAGTGGCGAGAGGTCGGCGCCACCCATGTCTCAGTCAACACTATGGGGGCTGGCCTGGGGTCCGTCGAGGCCCACCTGATGACTCTCCACGAGGTGGCGGAGGGTCTCGGGCTGAAATCACGCTGATCTCCGCGAAGCGCCCAGCCTTGGCTCCCACCTCTAAGGCGGCGTCGCGAGCGAGGTGGCCTCAATTCATCGCGCGGGTGCATCGCCGCGCCCACAGGGCGGCTCAAGCCTGCCCCTGGTGGGAACGGCAGCCGCTGGGTTAGAGCAGGTCCGGGAGCCTCCAGTCGGAGCCGTGAACGTGGTGGTCCAGAAAGGCACTGACGGTCTCGTACCAGATCTTCTGGTTGCCGGGGGTGAGCACCCAATGGCCCTCGTCTGGGAAGTACAGCAATTTGGCCTCCACGTTGTGGCGGACCAGGTCGTACCAGAGGGCAAGGCCCTCGCCGATCGGCACCCGATAGTCCTTGTCGCCGTGGATCACGAGCATCGGGGTGCGGATGGCGCCGGCATGAAGGTGCGGGCTGTTACGTTCATATCCCTCTGGGTTGTCGTCGGGATTACCCCACTCCATCGCCCACGTCCCCGGGTGGTCGGTGGTGGCCACAAAGCGATCCAGGGTCCAGAGGCTCGCGTGACTGACGATGGCCTTGAATCGGTCGGTATGCCCAGCGATCCAGTTGGCCATGTAGCCGCCGTACGAGCCACCCATGGCGGCCGTGCGGGAGGCGTCAATGTCATTCCGCTGCTCGACCGCGTCTGTGATCGCCATCAGGTCAC
>Ga0307374_10005091_pt1 | contig 21504 bp, 17 predicted proteins | sample OX3MG_FD_202532 | JGI IMG/M metagenome (GOLD analysis project Ga0307374, IMG submission 202532) | Soil microbial communities from Risofladan, Vaasa, Finland - OX-3 | ecosystem: Environmental > Terrestrial > Soil > Coastal area > Acid sulfate soil | place: Finland: Risofladan, Vaasa | collected...
GAGCAGCAGTTCGAGGACATGGTGACCGCCGCCGAGCAGCGCATGACCGATGCGCAGCGCGCGGTGGCCAGCCAAGTCCACGAGGAGCCGGTTGAGATCCCGCGTACCGGCATGCCCGGCCCGATCGTCACGGCCGTGCCCGCCAGCGTGCTGCTTGATCTCAACGAGCAGCTGATCACGGTGCCCGACAGCTTCACGATCCACCCCAAGCTCCAGCCGCAGCTCGAGCGCCGGCGCCAGGCGATGGGTCCCGAGGGCGGCATTGCCTGGGCACACGCCGAAGCGCTCGCGCTCGCGTCACTGGTCACCCAGGACGGTGTGCCGATCCGGCTCACCGGCCAGGACGTCGCCCGCGGCACGTTCAGCCAGCGGCACCTCCAGCTGCACGACGTCGGCGATGGCGAGACCTGGACGCCCCACACCGGGCGCACCTACATCCCGATGGCCCACCTGCGGGGTGCCAAGGCGGGTTTCGAGCTGCGCAACAGCCCGCTGTCCGAGTCGGCCACGCTCGGGTTCGAGTACGGCTACTCGGCCCGCGCCGAGGAGGCGCTGATCCTCTGGGAGGCCCAGTACGGCGACTTCGCCAACGGCGCCCAGATCATGATCGACCAGTTCATCGTCTCGGGCCGCGCCAAGTGGGGCGAGACCTCGCGCCTGACGGTCCTGTTGCCACACGGCTACGAGGGCAACGGCCCCGAGCACAGCTCGGGCCGCATCGAGCGCTTCCTGCAGCTGGCGGCCGAGGACAACATCCGCGTCGCCAACTGCTCGACGGCCGCCCAGTACTTCCACCTGCTGCGCAAGCAGGCGCTGACCGACAAGCAGCGCCCGCTGGTGATCTTCACCCCCAAGAGCCTTTTGCGCCTGAAGGCCGCGAGCTCGACGCTCGACGAACTGGCCAACCGCTGGTTCCACGCCGTGCTCGACGACCCCACGGTGACCGACCGGTCGGGCGTGACGACCCTCATCCTCTGCTCGGGCAAGATCTACCACGAGCTGCAGTCGAGCCCGCTGCGCCCCGCACGCACGGACCTGGCGGTGGCCCGCGTCGAGATGCTCTACCCGTTCGCGGAGAAGGAGCTGCGCGAGCTCTTGGCTGCCTACCCGGGCCTGGAGCGCATCGTCTGGGTCCAGGAGGAGCCGATGAACATGGGTGCCTGGGACTTCATCTGGCCGAATATCACCGACCGGGTCCTCCCGGATGGCGTGGTGCTCGAGTACGAAGGCCGGGACCGGCGCGCGAGCCCCAGCGAGGGCTACCCGCAGGCCCACCAGGCCGAGCAAGAGCGGATTGTGACGGCTGCCCTCGGTCCGCGCTGATCCGTGGCGACGCATCGGTCCCGCCGCGCTGGCGGGGCCCGATGCCGTCGCGCGCCCGCTGGCGCTGCTGGATCGACTGGGTCCATATGACCCACCCGTGGCCTCGTGGTCGACGGCCATCGCTCCGGTGCTCGTCACCGGCCGCGGCGTGCGCCCCGAGGACATCAATCCCGCCGCCTGTGCGGCCGCCGGGATCCCGATCGTGCACCGCCGCTCGGGCGGTGGACCGGTCCTCTGGGATGCGGGACTGCTCTCGCTCGATGTGGTGCTCCCACCCGGACATCCACTCGCCGACCGCGATGTCACCCGTGCCTACGCGTGGCTCGGCACCGCGGTGGCGACCGCGCTCACGCATCTCGGGATCCCGGCGACCGCGATCCCGCTCGCCGAGGCCCGCATCGCACAGGCCCGTAGCGACCCGACCAGCCGCCTCGCCGTGCGGGCGTGCTTTGGCGGCATCTCGCCCTTTGAGGTCGTCGCCCCCGATCTGCGCAAGCTCGTCGGTCTCGCGCAGGTGCGCCGCGCCCGCGGCACGGTCTTCCAATGCGGGATCCCGCTCGGGTTCGATGCGCCGCTGCTTGCCGCACTGCTCGCACGCGACGCCGTCGAGCTGCCGCTGCTTGCCGATGCGCTTGGCCAGCGTGTCGTGGCGCTCGGTGACCTCTCGCCCGGACTCACCGCGTCGCAGATCATCGCCGCCGTCGAGCAGGCGTTGACCGCCGCACACGGCATCCGCTTCGATGTGGACGACCTGCGCGACGACGAGCGGGCCGCGCAGGCGGCGCTCACCACCACGCTCCTCGGCGGACCCGCGCCCAGGACCGGCTAGGCCCGCGCGGGGTGGTGCTGCGGGGCGATCGGGTAGCCGATCGCCGGCGTGGTGCCGACGATCCGCACGACGAGTACCGCAGGCCCCGTCGCGGCTCGGGCCATCACGCGCCCAAGTGCGCCCGCGAGCTCGGATGCGTCGCTGACCGCATCCGCCGGGACGCCGAACCCGCGCGCGATCTGTGCGATGTCGAGACCCGGATCGCGGATCGCGAGGCCCGGCCATTCGCCGTCGGGGTGACCGGTCATCCCCTCCATTCCGGCGCGCAGGATCTCGTAGCCGCCGTTGTCGGCGACGATCACCGCCAGGCGCACCCCCAGCCGCGCGGCCGTCCAGAGGGCATGGATCCCGAACAACAGGCTCCCGTCGCCGTGGGTGCAGACGACGCGGCGCTCCGGGTGGGCGATCGCCATCCCGACCGCGGCCGGCAGTCCCCATCCGAGCGCGCTGCCACGGTGGGCGTACCACGACCCCGGGGCCCGCGGACCGAGCAGCGTCCGCAGCGCGCGGCCGGCCGTCAGGCTCTCGTCTACGACGATATCCCGCGGACCGATGACCCCCGCAAGCCCGCGGGCAAAGCCCGCCGGCGTGATCCCGGGGCCATGTGCAACCGGCACGGCCCGCCGCTGGGCCCTGCGGGCCGCCGCGCGCGTCGCGACCACGGCGTCCCGGCGGGCGAGCGCGCGCCGATCGGCCGGCCCGAGTGCGGCCACAAGGGCATCGCTCGTCAACACCAGATCGGCCTCGATCGCCTGGATCGGATCGACCCCGGCCGAGAGCTCCGGCGGCCCCTCGTCGACGACGACAAGGGCGGTCGCCACATCGAGCGTCGGACCAGGGCTCGAGCCGAACAGGCGAAAGGTCGGCATCCCGATCGCGATCGCCAGGTCGTTGGCGCCCAGGCGTTCGCGGATCTCGGCCCCGAAGATCGGCAGCGGGCCGCTCCAGAGCGGGTGGTTCGCGTGGACCGAGACCCGGCTCGCCCACGGCTCGCCGAGCATCGGCGCCCCGAGGCGTTCGGCGAGCGCGGCCACCTGGCGGGCGACGCCGGCGTGGGCAACCCCGTCGCCGACGAGCACGACCGGGTGCTCGGCCGCGCGCAGGCGTGCGGCAAGCGCAGCGATCTCGGGTGCATCCGGTGCCGGCGCCCGGCCCCATCCGACCGGGGTGTGGGCGACATCCGGCGCGTCGCTGACAAGGACATCCATCGGCAGGCTCACGACCACCGGTCCGTAGGGGGGCGTACGCGCCAGGCGGATCGCGCGCGCCAGCACCCAGGGCAGGTCGTCGACGCGGCGGGGCTCCCAGAGACCCTTGGCAAACGGTGCGGCGGGGCTGAGCACGTCGCCGCCCAGAAACGGCTGTTCGTTGAGCATGCCGGTGACCTGCTGGCCGACGGTCACCAGCACCGGGACCCGGGCGCGGGCAGCATTGATCAGCCCGGACAGCGAATTGGCAATCCCCGGCTGCACGTGCACGTTGACGACCGCCATCGTGCCCGTCGACTGGGCGTAGCCGTCGGCCATGCCCATCACCGAGGTCTCATGCAGGCCGAGCACGTACCGCACGCGGTTCTGGCGGGCGAAGGCGTCGACCAGCGGCAGCTCGGTCGAGCCCGGGTTGCCGAAGACGATCGCGACGCCCTCGGCGGCGAGTGCCGCGATCAGCCAGTCGGCGGTGTCGGGCACGCCCTACCGCTCGCCCAGCGGGACCAGGGTGAGCCCTGCGGAGTTCAGCTGGTCCCAGTAGAGCTCGGCGACCTCGCGCTCGCCGCTCCAGACGCGCGCCCGGCCCTCAGTATGGATGCGGTTGGCAAAGCCCATCCCGCGCTCGTAGTCGACGCCGGGAAGCACCGCCGCGAGCGTGCGCGCCACGTGCTCGAAGCTGTTGTGGTTGTCATTGAGCACGATGATGTGCGCCGGTTCGTCGTTGCCGGTCCCGTCGCCGGGCCCTTTGGGCCGCTTCAAGACGTCCGGCGGCGTGATGGTCCCCATGTTGCGCATGGACGACAGGATACCCTCGCCCCGCCGGTGGCCGGACGGCTCGGCACCGCGCCGGGCGTCTACGATCAGTACGTGGTGCGCGACGGGGCCCTTGATGTCTTTCACCCGCTGACGGCGGAGTGGTTCGCGCGCGCGTTCGCCGAACCCACCGATGCCCAGCGCGCGGGTTGGCCCGCGATCGCCGCCGGCGAGCACACGCTGCTTTTCGCGCCGACCGGCTCCGGCAAGACGCTGGCGGCGTTCCTGTGGGCGCTCGACCAGATCATGGCGGCGCGTCTGGCAGGCGCCGCCCCCGAGCGCGTCCTGTACGTCTCCCCGTTGAAGGCGCTCAACTACGATGTCGAGCGCAACCTCGACGTGCCGCTGGCGGGCCTGCGCGATGCCGCCCGCCGGGCGGGGCTGGCCCCGCCGGAGATCAGCGTCGCCGTGCGCACCGGCGACACGCCCCAATCCGAGCGGGCGCGCATGCTGCGCCACCCGCCCGACGTGCTGATCACGACCCCCGAGAGTCTGTTTTTGATGCTGACCTCGCGGGCCCGCACGGTGCTTGAGGGGGTACGCACGGTCATCGTGGACGAGATCCACTCGGTCGCGGCCACCAAGCGCGGCGCGCACCTGGCGCTCTCGCTCGAACGTCTCGATTGGCTCGTGGCGGCCAACGGCGGGCGCCTGCAGCGGATCGGACTCTCGGCGACCCAGCGGCCGCTGTCGGAGATCGCGCGCTTTCTGGGCGGCCAGGATGCCGCAGGCGTCGTGCGTCCGGTCACGATCAAGGACGCCGGCCATCGCACACCGATGGAGCTCCAGGTGATCGTCCCGGTCGAGGACATGGCGGCGCTCGCCGGCGACGGGCCGCATGGCCTGGCGGCGGACACCGAGTACGTACTCGGCGGCGGCGGGACCCAGGGCTCGATCTGGCCGACGATCTACCCGGAGCTCGTTGCGCTCATCCAGGCGCACACCTCGACGTTGGTGTTCGTCAACAACCGGCGCCTGGCCGAGCGCCTCGCGCTACGGATCAATGAGCTTGCCGGCTCGGATATCGCCCGCGCCCATCACGGCAGCCTCGCCCGCGAGCAGCGCACGATCATCGAAGAACAGCTCAAGGCCGGTGAGCTGCCGGCGCTGGTGGCCACCAGCAGTCTCGAACTCGGCATCGATATGGGCGCGATCGACCTCGTCATCCAGGTCGAGAGCCCGCGCAGCGTGGCGCGCGGTATTCAGCGCATCGGGCGCTCGGGCCACCACGTCGGCGGCCAGAGCAAGGGCCGCATCTTCCCCAAGTTCCGCGGCGACCTGCTCGAGTGCGCGGCCGTCGTCGCCCGCATGCAGACGGGCGAGATCGAGCACACGACGGTGCCGCGGCTGCCGCTCGACGTGCTCGCCCAGCAGCTCGTGGCGGTCTGCGCAGATGAGCCGTGGGCGCTCGACGATCTGATGGCGCTCACACGGGGGGCGTACCCCTTTTCCGAGCTCAGCCGGGAGCAGCTCGAGAACACCCTGGACATGCTCGTCGGGCGCTATCCGTCCGACAACTTCGCCGAGCTGCGGCCGCGACTGATCTGGGATCGGATGACCGGACTGGTCCGCGGCCGGCCCGGCGCGCGCCAGCTGGTGGTGACCAACGCCGGCACGATCCCCGACCGCGGCATGTTCGGGGTCTGGCTTGCGGACGGCTCGAGCCGCGTCGGCGAGCTCGACGAGGAGATGGTCTACGAGGCCCGCGCGGGCCAGACGTTCTTGCTCGGGGCCTCCAGCTGGCGCATTGAGCAGATCACCCGCGATCGCGTCGTGGTCTCGCCGGCCCCCGGGGCGCCGGGGACGGTGCCGTTCTGGCGCGGCGACGACCTCGGGCGCCCGGTCGAATTGGGTGCGGCGGTCGGCAAGCTGGCCCGCGAGCTCGTGGCGATGCCCGAGCCCGCCGCGCGGGCGCGGCTCGCGGCCGAGAGCGCGTTCGATGTCCGTGCGGCGGCCAACCTCGTGGCCTACCTGCATGAGCAGGCCGCTGCGACCGGCACGGTCCCGAGTGACCGGGCGATCGTGATCGAGCGCTTCCGGGATGAGATCGGCGACTGGCGCATGTGTGTGCTGACCCCGTTCGGGTCCCGCCTCCACGCCCCCTGGGCGATGGCGATGACCGCCGCGATCCGGGAGCAGACCGGCCAGGATGCCCACGGCATCTGGACCGACGACGGCATCGCGGTGCATCTTCCCGACGCGGATCTCGCCCCCGATCCCGCGCTCGCGCTGATGAGCCCCGAAGAACTGGATGAGCGGGTGCTCGGCGAGCTCGCGCGCACGGCGCTCTTCGGGGCGCGCTTTCGCGAGAACGCCGCGCGGGCGCTGCTCATCCCGCGGCGGCGGCCGGGCCAGCGCACGCCCCTGTGGCAGCAGCGCCTGAAAGCGGCCTCGCTGCTCGAGGTCGCCCGCCAATTCGGCAGCTTCCCGATCATCCTCGAGACGTACCGCGAGTGCCTCAACGACTGGTTCGACCTGCCCGCGCTGCGGTCGTTGCTGACCCGGATCGCCACGGGCGAGGTCGGGGTCGTCGACGTCGAGACGCCGACCCCCTCGCCCTTTGCCGCCAATCTGTTGTTCGCGTTCGTCGCCAGCTACATGTACGAGGGCGACGCGCCGGTCGCCGAGAGGCGTGCGCAGGCCCTCACGCTCGATCGCGATCTGCTGCGCGAGTTGCTCGGCCGCGAGGAATTGCGTGAATTGATCGACCCCGAGGCGATCGCCCAGGTGCACGCCGAACTGCAGGGCACGGCCCTCTCCAGGCGTGCCCGAACCCCGGACGAGCTACATGATCTGCTCCGGCGGATCGGCGACCTCAGCCTCAGGGAGATCACGGCACGGGTCGCGTCCGGGATCGATGCCGCCGACTGGTGCACGCAGCTCGTCGCCGAACGGCGCGCGGCGCGGGTGCGGATCGCCGGCGAGGAGCGGGTCATCGACGCCCACGACGCCGGGCGCTATCGCGACGCGCTCGGGGTCATGCCGCCCGCGGGTCTGCCGGGCGCCTTCCTCGAGCCCACCACCGAGGCGCTGATCGGCCTGGCGGGTCGCTTTGCCGCCACGCGCGGGCCGTTCGTCGCCGGCGCGCTCGCCGAGCGCTTCGGGATCACCCGCGACGCCGCCGACACCGCGCTCGGCCTGCTCGAAGCCCGGGGAGTCCTTCTGCGGGGCGAGCTCGTGCCCGGGGGGTCCGGCACCGAGTGGTGCGACCCGGACGTGTTGCGCCGGCTGCGCCGGGCGAGCCTTGCGATGCTGCGTCGTGAGGTCGAGCCCGCCGACCCCGAGGTGCTGGGGCGCTTCCTGCCCGCCTGGCACCGCATCGACCATCCGCGCGGGGTCGGCGGGCCCGAGGGCGTGCGCGAGGTGATCCGCACCCTGCAGGGGATCGCGCTGCCCGCGGCCCAGTGGGAGACCGAGGTCTTCCCGCGGCGCCTGGGGGGCTACAGCCCGGCCTGGATCGACGAGCTGGCGGCGTCCGGCGAGATCGCCTGGATCGGCGCGGGCGGGTCGCGGGTCGCGATCTACCTGCGCGACGAGCTCGTGCTCTTCGGACCGACCACGCCCGTCGGTCCCGTACCCGCGGACGAGATCTCGGGCGCGGTCCGTGACGCGCTCGATCGCGGGGCGCTCTTTTGGGACGACCTGAACCAGATCATCGCGGCCGCCCCACAGGCGCTGGCGTCGGCGCTCTGGGGCCTCGCCTGGGCGGGCGAGATCACCAACGACCTCTGGGCGCCCTTGCGCGCACCGCGCAAGATCGCGGTCGCGGTGGCCCCGCCGCGGACCTCACGCCGCGGCGCGCTCGCCCGCGCCGGGCGCAGCGCTGCCCGTGCGGTCCGCGCGGGCCGGTGGTCGCGCACTGATGCGCTCGTGCTCGGCGAGCGCCCGGCGCCGGCCGCACGGCGGCGGGCGCTCGCGGAGCTCCTACTCGAGCGGCACGGCCTGGTGACGCGCGGCGGCGTGCGGGCCGAGGCGCTCGAGGGCGGCTTTGCGGGGATCTATCCGGAGTTCACCCAGCTCGAGGTGCTCGGCGCCTGCCGGCGCGGCTACTTCGTCGAGGGCCTGGGCGGGGCGCAGTTCGCCCTGGCCGGCGCCATCGAGCGCGTCCGCGATCTGCGCGAGGCGCGTGCGTCCGGACATGTCCTGGTGCTCGGGGCGGCCGATCCCGCCCAGCCGTACGGCGCGGCCCTTGCCTGGCCGGCATCGGCGGGGCGGCGCACACCTGCGCGCAGCTTCGGGGCCCAGGTCGTACTGATCGACGGCACGGCGGTGCTCTATGTCGAGCGGGGCGGCCGGAGTCTGGTGACGCTCGGGACAACGGACCCCGAGGCGATCAGCACGGCCCTCGCCGGGCTTGCCGGGTGGGTCCAGGCCGACCGCGCCCGGCGCCTGGTCGTCGGCCGGATCGATGGCATCCCGGTCGAGGAGTCCGACTGGCACGGTGCGCTGGTCGCCGCGGGCTTCCGGCAGGATCTCAAAGGGCTGTTGCTACGTGCCTGAGGGCCAGGTCAGCCACCGCAACGCCGGGCGCTTTACGCGCTGCCTGGTCACCCAAACGATCGCCGAGGCCTGGAGCACGGACCCGCGGGTCCGTGCCCAGCGCCTGGACACCCGGCTCGTCGGCGAGACGATCACCGCCGCGGAGGCCCGCGGCAAGTTCCACATCCTGCGCTTTGCAAGCGGCCGCACCCTCGTCTCGCACCTGATGATGTCCGGGGCCTGGCATCTCTATGCGAACGACGCCGCACCGGCCGGCCGGCCGGTGATGCTCGGCCTGCGCGTGCCGGGCTATGTCGCGACGCTCGTGCGCTGTCCGAACGTGCAGCTGTTGGAGCCAGGGGCGCCCCTGCCGGGCCGTGTGCAGGCGCTCGGGCCGGACATGCTCGACCCGGAGGTCGACCCGGGCCCGGCCCTGCGTATGGCACTCGCTGCGATCACCGCCGGGCGCGAGATCGGCGAGGCCCTCCTGGATCAGCGGGTGGTCTGCGGGATCGGGAACATCTACAAGTCCGAGGCCCTGTTTCTCGCGGGCGTCGATCCGTGGCGCCCGGTGGGATCGATCACCCCGGCCGAAGCCGAGGCGATCGGCGCAACCGCGACTGGGCTGCTCCACACGGGAACCCTCGCGCGCGGGCCGATCTCCACCTACGACCCGCCGGGGTGGCTGCCCTCATGGGGACCCTCGGGCCAGAACTGGGTCTACGGGCGCCGCCGCAAGCCGTGCCGGCGCTGCGGCACCGCCGTGCGCGCCCTCGGCCAGGGCGATACCCACCGGACGACCTACTGGTGCCCGGTCTGCCAGCGCTAGCTCGAGGCGGCCCCGTGTCCGCGCACCGGGGCGCGTCCGCCGCCACGACGCCGCACCATCGTCTCGTTGACCTCGGCGCCCATCAGCACCGCCGCACCGATGCCCCACAACAGCGTCAGGTAGATCACCACGCCGAAGAGGGCGCCATAGACCGAAAAGCCGCCGAAGTTGTCGACATAGCCGGCGAACAGCTGGGTGAATCCGACGATCGCCGCCGATGCGCCGAGCATGCCGGGCAAATAGGCCCGCCGGCGGCGCGCCGGGGCGTTCGGCCCGTCGCGGTAGAGGACCCAGACCATCGCCAACAGGATCAGGGTGCCGAAGAAGAACACGAGCCCGCGCAGGGTGTTGTGCGTGCTGGTCGACCAATCTAAATGGCGGGTGACCGAGTCGACGAGCGACTGGCCGAGCAGGATCGCGATGTTGACCGCGGTGGCCAGGACGATCCAGACGGCGGCGATCCGGAGCCCGACGAGCTTGCCGACGACCCACGGCCGGTCTTCGGTGCCGCGCGCGTTGTCGAGCCCTACGATGAGGGCGCCGACGGCGTTGCCGGCCAGGTACACGGCGCCGATCGCGCCGAGCACGAGGACGGCCCAGGCGCGGTTCTGGTCCTTGAGCGCCGAGTTCAACAGGTCGTGGAGGGTCGTCTGGTAGGCGGTCGGGATTTCCTCGTTGTAGGTCCGCACGACGCGATCGGTCGCGCCGGCGCCCGCCAACAGGCGCACGGCCGCGATGAGGGTCAGCAGCATCGGCACGGTTGCGATGAACGCGTTGTAGGCGAACTGGCTCGCAAGGCCCGTCGTGCGGTGGCGCTGGGCCCGCAGGATCAGGTCCCAGGTCTCGTCACCCAGGCGCCGAAACCGCCCGCGCGTGGGCAGCGCCGGTGCGGGTGGCTCATCGGGTGCCGGGATCACTTCCGGCTCCACGTGGGGCGTCGTGCTCACCCCGGCACCGGCTGCTGCCGCGCTATGCCACCTCGAGCCATCACCGCTGCCTCCGCACCCATCCCCAATGTGCGCGCCCCGACGGCGCGTGGGGACGCTACCGCGACCATACCGCGCCCGTGGCCGCACTCGTACTCACCGCGACGTGCGCGGTCGCCCGCCGATTATCATCTGCGACCCCCATCCACGCACCTCTCTGCGGACGCACCATGACCGATTCCCCGGCCAGCCCACGCGGGCTCGGCGACATCATCATCACCTCACGCGGCTTCGGCGAGTACCGCGCGATGTTCGATCTGGCCGACCTCCCATTGGCGGGGCTGTCGATCCTCGATTGCCCGGGTGGCGCGAGCGGCTTTCCCGCGGGCGCGCGGGCCCTCGGCGCGCGCGTGGTCGGCGTCGACCCGGCGTATGCAATCCCGCCGGAGGTGCTCGTCCCGCGCGCGCGGCGCGACACGCTCTACGGCAACCGGTACGTGCGCGATCATCCCGAGCTCTACGTGTTCGAGTGGTTCACCGACGCCGACGACCATGCCCTCAGCCGGCTGGCGTCGCTCGACGCGTTCGCGGCGGATTTCGCCGGTCCGGACGATCGCTACGTCCCCGCCGTGCTGCCGGAGCTTCCGTTTGCCGACCGCAGCTTCGATCTGGTGCTCTCGGGACACCTGCTGTTCACCTATCCGGACCACTTGGACGAGGCGGCGCACCTGGCGGCGCTGCGCGAGCTGGTGCGGGTCAGCCGGTGCGAGGTGCGGGTCTTTCCGCTGGTCGATACGACCGCGACCGGGTCGCCGTATCTCGATGACCTGCGGCGGACCATTGCGGCCGACAGCGCCGAGACCGAACTGCGCCGGGTGCCGTACCACTTCCAGCGCGGGGCCGACACGATGCTCGTCATCGGCGTGCCGCAGGGCCGCACCGGCCAATCGCCCCCGGTGTGATGACCACGGGGTCTCAACACAGATCTCAGTAACTCTTCAGCTGGGTCACGGATCCTGGGTACCGGCAGGAGCGATGGGGCTCCCGCACAACGACCCAAGGAGTCCACCATCATGCAACGACCGAACATGCGACGCAGATACGCGGTCGGAGCGGTCGCAACGGCCATCGCCGCGGGAGCGATCGCCGCCCCCGTGTTCGCCTCCACGTCGGGGTCGAGCACCTCCACCCAGGCCAACAACCAGGCCAGCCACCACGGCTGGCGCGGCGCCGGCTTCATCGGCGACCCCTCGCAGTACGACGCGACGGTCGCGGCCAAGCTGGGCATCACGACCGCCAAGTTCGAGGGCGCCGAACAGGCTCTGCGGGGCTCGATGACACCGCCGACGCCCGGTGCGACCGGTGCCACGGGCGCCGCCAATCGTGCCGCGCACCGCACCGCGTTCGAGACGGCGCTCGCGGCCAAGCTCGGTGTAACCACCGCGCAACTCACCACGGCCGAAGACGCCGCGGACCAGACGCTGATCTTGAAGAACCTCTCAGGTCTCGTCTCGCACGGGGTGATCACCCAGGCCCAGGCAACCGCGTTGACGACCGCCGCCGGCAACGGCACCTTCGACTCGGTGCTGCGCGGGATCGAGATCGCCAACCTCACCACCCGTCTCCAAAAGGCGGTCACAGACGGTCATCTCACCCAGGCCCAGGCCAATCAGATCCTCGCCGACGCGAAGGCCGCGCCCGTGACCGGCGGTCCCGGATTCGGGTTCGGCTTCGGCGGGCCGGGCGGCCCCGGCGGCCCGCACGGCCCCGGCGATCGCGGCCGGTGGGGCGGACCCGGACCGACGGGCGCACCACCGAACACCTCGAGCTCGGGGTCGAACTCGTTGTTGACGCCGGCCGCCTGATGGGGGTCCCTTCCCGCCAGCGGCAGCGCGTGCGCGCCCATCCGGCGCGCGCATCCGGCACGATGTAGCCATGCGCGTGCTCATCGTGGAAGACGACCCACGGGTGCGCAGCTCCCTCGATCGGGCGCTGCGGGCCAACGGCTACGTCACCGACGGCGCAACCAACGGCGCGGAAGGCTTGGCAATGGCATCGGGGGCCCCCGATGCCATTGTGCTGGACGTGAACCTGCCCGACATCTCGGGCTTCGAGGTCTGCCGGACCCTGCGCCGGCGCGGCGACCGCACGCCGATCCTCATGCTGACCGCGCGCGACGCCGTCGAGGATCGCGTCGAGGGCCTGGACGCCGGCGCGGACGACTACCTGGTCAAGCCCTTTGCCCTGACCGAATTGTTGGCACGTGTCCGGGCGCTGTTGCGCCGGGGGGCGGATGCCTCCGACACCGAGGCGACCACCCTGCATTTCGCCGACGTGACCCTCGACCTGGTGGCGATGACCGCCGAACGCCGCGCGCGCGAACTCGAGCTCACCCGCACCGAGTTCCTGCTGCTCGAACTGTTTCTGCGCAACGCGGATCGCGTGCTGACCCGCGAGGTGATCATGGATCGCGTCTGGGGGATGGACGCGCGGACCTCGTCGAACGGCGTCGAGGTGTACGTCGGGTACCTGCGCAAGAAGCTCGAGGCGGACGGTGAGCCGCGCCTGGTGCACACCGTGCGCGGCTTCGGCTACGCCCTGCGGGAGAAATGACCCTCCGGACCCGCATCGCGGTCGCGTCCGCGCTGACGGTGGCGGTGGCGATCGTGCTGGCGGCGTTTGCCGCCTACAGCGCCACCTCCTCGACGCTGCACGACCAGATCGACAACCAGCTGATCCGCCAGGCCCAGGCCCAGCTGCACCGCTTCAGCCCCCAGGGCGGCCCCTCGGGACCCCAGGCCGGGGACTTCGGCGGCGCCGGCGGCTTCGTCCAGCTCGTCAACGGCCAAGGCCAGACGATCGACTTCAACTCGTCGGCGCCGGCGCTGCCGGTCGCCGCAAGCTCGATGGCCGTCGCACAGACCGGCAGCGGCTCCGAGTTCGGCAATGTGACGACCTCGGGCGGTGTCGATCTGCGCGTGCTGGCCGTGCCGGTGGCCCAGGGGGTCGCGCTCCAGATCGCCCAGCCGCTCACCCAGGTCGATTCGACCCTGTCGAACCTGCAACAGGAGCTGGTGATCATCAGCCTTGCCGGCATCGCGCTTGCCGCGGTCGCCGGGACGCTGATCGCGGCGCGCGGGGTCCGGCCCGTGACCGCGCTCGCCGAGAGCGTCGACCACGTCGCCCGCACCGGCGACCTGTCGCACCGCATCCCCGTGCGCGGGCATGACGAGCCGGCGATCCTGGCGATGCGCTTCAACGAGATGATGGAGGGCCTCGAGCAGTCCCGTCACTCCCAAGATCAGCTGATCGCCGACGCCTCGCATGAGCTGCGCACGCCGCTCACCGCGCTTCGCGCCAACGTCGAGCTCTTGGCATCCGGTGCCGAGCTCGACCCCGAGGATCGACGGAAGCTGACCGAAGACCTCACCGTGCAGCTCGACGGGGTCGGTGCCCTGGTCGGAGACCTCGTGCTGCTCGCCCGCGGCGAGCGTGCCCTGGTCAACCCGGTGCCGGTACAGCTCGACGAGGTCACCGAGGACGCGGTGGCACGGGCACGCGCATGGTGGCCGGCGGCGCAGATCGCGATCACGGCGCAGCCGACGCTCGTCAGCGGCGATCCCGACGCGCTCGGACGCGCCGTCGGCAACCTGATCGACAATGGCGTCAAACACGGCGGTGGCAACGTCGAGGTCACCGTCGCCGACGGCGTCGTGACGGTGCGTGACCACGGGCCCGGGATCCCCGACGCCGAGGACGAGCAGGTCTTCGCGCGATTCTGGCGCGGCCCCGATGCGCGCTCGCGGCCAGGTTCGGGGCTCGGCCTTGCGATCGTCAAGCAGGTCGCGGCCGCACATGGCGGGGATGTGTCGATCGTCCACCCCGAGGGCGGCGGCGCGGAGTTCGACTTCGCCATCCCGACCGCGCCCGCCGAGCCGGCAGCAGCCGCAAGCTAGCCCGGCCGGCGCCGGCGCGTGACCGGTGGCATCGGCCCATCCGAGAGGTGGCAGCTATGCTTGAGTCATGGACGAAGGCCTGCCGATCGCATACGAAGTGCTCGAGAAGAACGTCCCGGTCCACGCATCCGGCGGCGAGGTCATCGGCTCGGTCGACCACGTCGTTGCCGCCTTTCACGAGGACATCTTCCACGGGATCGTCATCACGACCGACAGGGGCCGACGCTTCGTCGCCGCCGACCAGGTCGATTCGCTTCATGAGCACGGCGTCGATCTCGACATCGACGCCACCGAGGCCGCGAACCTGCCGGTACCCGAAGGTGCCGCGCCGGTGTGGCGCGACAACGAACCCGGCGTCAAGCCGAGCGAGTGGAAGCACCTGCTCGGCTATTTCACCCCGCACGGCGACCGGAGCGGCTGGACCCGCGAGAAGTGACACCCGCACCGGTGACCAGCCCGGTGCTTGGGGCGCGGACCTCGCCGCACCGGAACGTCCAACCGTCGCACGCAGACGTAGGGTCAGACCAACGAAGCCAACCTTCGAGGAGGTGCGATCGTGAGCCGGTTCACCGACGCGCTCAACGCGCAGATCGCGAATGAGTTCGCGGCCCATCAGCAGTACATCGCCATCGCGGTCCACTACGACGCCGAAACGCTCCCCCAGCTCGCCGACCACTTCTACCAGCAGGCCGTCGAGGAGCGCAACCACGCCATGATGATGGTCCAGTACCTGCTGGACTCCGACGCCGACGTCCTCACGCCCGGCGTCGAGGCACCGACGCTGAAGTTCGCAAACGACCGGGAGCCGGTCGCACTCGCCTTGGCCCAGGAACAAACGGTGACCGCACAGATCACGGCGCTGGTCCAGGTTGCGCGCGACGAGGCCGACCACTCCGGCGAGCACTTTCTCGGCTGGTTCCTGGACGAGCAGCGCGAGGAAGTCGCAAGCATGAAGGCGCTCTTGGCCATCATCGATCGCGCCGGGATCGACAACATGCTGCTCGTGGAGGACTTCCTGTCGCGAACGGGCGGCGTCAGCGCCGCGCCACCGTCAACTCCGAGCCCTGCCGCCGCCGGAGGGGCCCTCTAGAAGACCGGCGAGCACCGCTCGACGTCGGTCCGGCGCCCACGGGTCTGCAGCGGTCGCCGTGGCCGGGCTCGGATCGGAAGATCGCCTGCACGCGGGCCGGGCGCCGCCCGTGACGGGCGCCCAGCCGCCCCGAGGCTAGGCGCGCTCGGCGGCGGCGATCAGGCGCGGGACGGAGCGCTCGAGCTCGTCGCGGACGCTCGCCAGCCGCGCCGCCTCCGCCTCCGGGACCTCGACCCGCAGCCGGACGACGCAGCCGACCCCGTCGGGCTCGAGCGTCCATTCCTGGACGATGTCGGACAGCAGGCACGAGATCATCACGCGCGTCCCGTCGCTACGCGTCGCGACCCGCGTCGGATACGGGAAATCCGGCCATTCGGCCACGTAGCGGGTCGCCGTCTCCCCGGCCACATCCTCGACCCGCGCGGTGCCGCACCACCACTCCGAGAAGCGGTAGGGGTCGTAGAGTAGCTTCCAGACCTCCTCGGCGGGGCCATGGCATGTCGCGCGGATCGTGAACTCCGGCACCCGACTACCCTCCGGTCGCGATGGTCTTGACGGTCGCGGCCGAGCGCCGGGGACTCCCGGCCGACCGGTCGAGCGCCGATCGCTCGGCGCGAATGCGGGCGACCTCGGCACAGACCTCGACGAGGCCCGCCACCGGCGGACGCCCGAGATCGACGATCGCTGCGGCGTAGGCGTCACCGATGTCGAGGCTGTCTTGGAGGCGTCCCCAGCCCGCCTCGGCCTCGGCAAGGCGCCGGTCGGCGAGCGTCCGGTCACCGCGGGCGGCGGCGATAAGCCCCTGGATGCGCGCGAGCCGCGGGACGAGCGTGGCCGGCAGGTCGCCGGGGCCGACCGGCTCGAACGGGACGCACGCGAGCGCCGCCTCCGCCCGGTCGATGTCCCCGACGCGCAGGTAGGCCTCGGCGAGGTACATCTGGCCGAGCGGCCGCGAGATCCGGCCGCCGGGATTGGCCAGGGCCTGCTGGAGGTGGTCGATGGCCGCAGCCGGTCGATCCTCGATCAGCGCGACCGTCCCGGCGTCGAAGTGGGCCACCGCCAGCAGGTTGGGATCCTGGGCGCCGCGGGCGATATCCATGAATGCGGCCACCGCGTGATCGGCCTGTTCGGGGCGGCCGAGCCGGAGTAGCGCGAACGCGCGCGCGGCGTAGGCCTGACTGGTCAGGCTGGCACCGGCCTGACCGCTGGCGAGCGCACGATCCGTGTACCCAAGCGCTCCTTCGATGTCGCCCTTGGCTGCCAGCGCCGAGGCGGTCGTGATCGCAGTGGTGTACGCGAGCTCGGTGCGGCCGGCGGCGTTCGCGAGCGCGATCGCCTCGTCGGCCAACTGCGATGGCGGGGTCCCGCCATCACTGCGGATCCCGATGAACAGGCGCGCGCCCGCCATCTCCGCGGCCAGGGCGGGATCATCCGACGGCTCCATGCGTGCCGCCACGGCATCGGCGAGCTGCGCGGCCCGCGCCGGGTCGCCGATCAGCGCCTCGGCGTTCGCCTGGCCTGCGAGCGCCAAGACCCGGATCTCCGGCGCGTTCGTCGATTCGCCCAGGAGCTCGAGGCAGCGCTGGTACGCGGCGGCGGCCTCCCGCGGATAGCACAGCGTCGTCCACAACAGCAGCGCGTGCTGGCCCCACGCACTCGCAAGTGCCCGGGGATCGCCGACCTGCTCCAGCAGGCCCACGGCCCGCCGGAACGCATCGTCGACGGCAGTCCGGTCCGCGCGGCCCGCCTCGATCGATGCGAGCTCCAGCCAGAGCTCGGCCGCGAGCGCCGGCGTCCCGTCGGCAAGTAGGGCCGCTTCCCGCAGGAAGCCCGCGGCCTCGTTCAACGCACCGATGGCGCGCGCCTGCGCCGCCGCGCGGGCCAACAGCTCACGCGCCCGCAGATCCTGCCCGGACAGCAGCAGATGCCGCGCCAGCTCGGCCGGCTCCTGACGCGGACGCTCCTCGAGAATCTCGACCAGGCGCCCGTGCGCCCAGACGCGCCGACCGGAGCCCAGTTCCGCGTAGCACGCATCACGGATCAGTGAGTGCGTAAACCCCAGCCGCCGTCCGGGCCGCTCCTGCAGGAACCCTGCGGCGCAGGCCGCATCGACCGCCTCGTCGGTGTGCTCGGGTCCGACGCAACTCGCCACCTCACCGAGATCCAGCGACCGGCCTGCGACCGCGGAGATGTCGACCAGCAGCCGCGCCGAACCGGGGAGCCGCGCGAGCGTCGGCCGGAGCCAGCCGCGCAGGTCCTCGGACACCTCGGTCCCCGCCTCGCGTGCCCGGGCGGCCTGCACGATCAGCAGCGGATTGCCGTCACCGCGGACCACCACCTCGTCCCGGGCGACGGCCGAGAGCCCCGGGGCGACCGCCGCGGCCAACTCGCGGCCGTGTGCGGGATCGAGCGGCGCCAGCACGATCTGGGCCGGGGCCGCATTCAGCCGGGCGAGGGCGTCGAGGACCGCGGTGGACCCCTCGGGTCGTCGGGTGAGCACCATCAGGACGGAGGTGTTGACGAGGCGTCGGCCGACGTGAGCCGCAAGCGCCGCGCTGGTTACATCGACCAGGTGCGCGTCTTCGAGGATCACGAGCAACGGCCGGGAGCTGGCGGCCCACCGCAGGCATTCGAGGACCGCATCAAAGAGGCGAATGCGCTCGAGTTCGGGGGTCGCGGCAGCCGGAGCCGGCGGGCATTCCCAGGCCTGCTGGATGCGGATCGACAGGCGCGCGAGATCGGCGGCCCAGGTCGCCGCGGACGGCGGAGCCGGGATCGCGCTCGCGATCTCGTCGAGCGCCTCCGTCCATGGCGCGAGCGGTGGCGAGGCCTCGACCTCGGCCGCGACGCCGCGGATCACGAGGGCGTCGGAACCCGTGCGCGCGGCCAGCTCGTCCACGAGCCGCGACTTGCCGATCCCCGCGGCACCGGAGACGATCGCCACGCCGCCGTCCCCCGCCCTGGCCCGGGCCCATGCCGCGTCAAGGACAGCCAGCGGCGCGCTGCGACCGACGAGTGCGCCGAGCGGTGGCGCGGTCGGCGCCGGTGAACGCACCGGCGCCGGCGCGCCGGGCATCGCCTCCGCGCGCACGCTGCGCGCGAGTGTGCGCGTCTCTTCGGACGGGCCGGTCCCGAACTCGGCCCGCAGGATCGCCCGGCAGCGCTCATAGACCGCGAGCGCCTGCGCGCCCTCACCCGCGGCGGCGAGCCGCGTGATCAGTAGGCGATGGGTCGCCTCGTCGAGGCGATCACGCGCCAGGGCACGCCGGGTCCAGGCGATCGCGTCGTGGTGGCGCTCCTCATCGTCGGCAATCGCCGCGATGCGCCGGGCCAGGTCGGCCGCAAGTAGCCTGTACTCGTCGCGCGCCTCCAGCACCCAATCGTCGGTGAGGTCGGCCAGCAGCGGTGCGGCCATGAGGCCGAACGCCGACTCCCAATCGTCCGGGTCGTCAGTACTCGCCAGACGCACCACATCTTCGAGATCGACCCAGCGTGGCCGGTGGACGTCGATCCCCGCGCGGTCCCGGTCGCCGACGAGGTAGTCCGCCCCGCCGACGGCCTCGAGGGTCGCTCGAACGACCCACAGGGCGCTCCGCAGCGACCCGCGGGCGCTCGTGTCCAGCACGTCGGGCCAAAAGCGCGCGGCGACCGCCTCGCGCGGGTGCAGGCCGGGGTGCATCAATAGCCACGCCAACACGGCGCGTGGCTTGAGCCCCGTGACATCAGGGGCCGCGTCGCTGTCGACGCCGATCCTCAGCGGGCCAAATAGCCGCGCGTGGAGCATGCGGCCATCGTAGTCCCGCGCCGACAACAGCGTCAACGCGGCGCTGACGCCCCGTTGACGCTCGTTTGACGGTCGGCCGCCAGCCTGATGTTGACACCCCCCACACCCCAGAAAAGGAGGCGGGATGTCCACATCAACTGAACTCGACATGTCGGCCCTCGACACGTTCGTCGGCCAGCTGATCACCGAGCTGGGCGCCGCGTTCAACGTCGGCCTGGTGCTCATCGGCGACGAGCTCGGGCTCTACCGCGCCATGGCCGACGCCGGCCCGCTCTCTGCGGCCGATCTGGCCGAGCGCACCGGCACGCATGAGCGGTACGTGCGCGAGTGGCTTGCCGCGCAAGCCGCCGGGGGCTACGTGACCTATGACCCGGCGACGGAGATGTTCACGCTGCCGCCCGAGCAGGCGTTCACCCTCGCCAACGATGAGAGCCCGGCGGCGTTTGCCGGCGCGTTTCAGCTCGCCCTGGCGGCCCTTCACGACGCGCCCGCCGTCGGCGCGCGCTTTCGGACGGGCGAAGGCCTCGGCTGGCACGAGCACGACCACGGCCTGTTCGAAGGTACGGAGCGGTTCTTCCGGCCCGGCTACGTCGCGAACCTCATCAGCGCCTGGATTCCCGCGCTCGAGGGCGTCGAGGCGAAACTGCGTGCCGGCGCGTTGGTCGCCGACGTCGGCTGCGGCCGTGGGGCGTCCACAATCCTGATGGCCGAGGCATTCCCCACTTCGCGCTTCGTCGGGATCGACTATCACGAGGCCTCGATCGCCACAGCGCGCGAGCGCGCCGGGGTCGCCGGGGTCGCCGACCGGGTGAGCTTCGTCGTCGCTCCGGCGGCCACGTATCCCGGTGACAGTTTCGATCTTGTGACCATGTTCGACTGCCTTCACGACATGGGGAATCCGGTCGCTGCGGCGGCCCACGTGCACAGCGCGCTCGCCCCCGACGGCACCTGGATGATCGTGGAGCCACGGGCCGGTGACCGTCTTGAAGAGAACTTCAACCCCGTCGGGCGCCTCTTCTACTGCGCATCGACGTTGATCTGCACTCCCGCATCACTGACACAGGACGGCCGTGCCGCCTTCGGTGCCCAGGCCGGCGAAGCCCGGATCCGCGACGCGGTCTTGGCCGGAGGCTTCACCGAGTTCCGGCGGGCGGCCGAGACGCCGGTGAACTTCATCTTCGAAGCCCGCGGCTGAGCACCACGTCACTTCGCACGCACACCCTGCATGACCACAACCCGAAAGGAACCACGATGACCTCCATCACGCTCGATCTCGACGCGCTTCACCACGGCCTCGAAGGCCGCGATGCAGCGGCGGTCACAGCCTTGTACGACGATTCCGCCGAGCTGGTGAGCATCCGGCGGGACGCGCCTCCCGGGGCGCCCCACGTCCTTCGCGGACGCGACGCCATCGGCGCCCACTTCGACGATCTGCTCGGCCGCGACGCGACGCACGTCGTCGAACGCGCGGTGGGCGTCCCCGGCACGGCGGCAATCGTCGAATCATGCCGGTATGCCGACGGCACGCGTGTCCTCTGCATGGCGACGTTCGACGTGAACACCGACGGGCGGATCATCCGACACCTCGAGGTGTCGGCGCGGGACGACGAGCCGGCGCCCAACAGTTGACGCGTCCTCGCTGCGGCGCAACGCTGACGCGCATGGCGTGGATGGCCCCGGGTCGACTCACGGTCACTGCGATCGCCTGGTGAGGATCCGCAGATGCCGCACCTGAGGCGAGAAATCCCACCACGACCACCAAGGAGATACCCATGGCAGACAACCGGTACCGAATCGATTGCGGGAAGGTGCCGAGCGAGAGCGGCTGCACCCTCGTGATGGAGGGCCCCGAGGAGGACCTCCTGGACGCGGCGGTCCAACACGCCCAGTCCAAGCACGGCCACACCGAGCCGGCGGACGTCCTGCGCGCCGCGATCCGCAAGGATCTCGAGCCCGTGTAGGGCGCGACGGGCACCCCGCCGGCGTTGTGCAGATCGGCGGGGTGCCGCGCTCCGGCTGAGTCCGATCAATCGCGCGCGATTCCGTTCCCCGCGATGGATACAATGCCTGGGCTCTCGGCGACGTGTACGCGCATCTAGCGCCACGCACAAGCGTCAACGCGGAGAGCTGCTGCCGACGTAGCTCAGCTGGTAGAGCACTTCACTCGTAATGAAGGGGTCCGCGGTTCGAGTCCGCGCGTCGGCTTGCCTTCACTAAGCGGTTCTTGAGCGTTTGAGGGCTCATCTGAATCCTCGTCCAGGTACAAA
>Ga0307374_10005092_pt1 | contig 21503 bp, 21 predicted proteins | sample OX3MG_FD_202532 | JGI IMG/M metagenome (GOLD analysis project Ga0307374, IMG submission 202532) | Soil microbial communities from Risofladan, Vaasa, Finland - OX-3 | ecosystem: Environmental > Terrestrial > Soil > Coastal area > Acid sulfate soil | place: Finland: Risofladan, Vaasa | collected...
CCTGACCTTCCGGCCGCACTGCGCGCAGGCCGGCAGCGAGGTCTCCCGGGAGCCCGCGTCGTGCAGGGCGACGAGCAGGTCCGCGACGGCCCGCGGCGCCGGCGACCTGCCGTCGGCGAGCACTTCAGGGCGTCCGGCCAGGGCAAGAGCGAGGCGGCGTGACTTGGCCCGCCCGCCCGCAACGGCGGACACCGCTTCCCGGACCTGCTCGCGGCCGAGTCCGGGCCCGGCTTCCATGACCAGCTGGGTGATCAGCCCGGCCGGATCTGACATGGCGCGATCGTGATGCGCGGTGTCCGCGGTCACCGCGTCCCGTGAATGCGGGCCCGGCGGGGCCGCAGCTCCCCCATGCCGGCCTCCGCGCCGGCGGCCTTCTTCTTCCGGGAAGCTTCCGTGCCGGGCTCCGCGGCCGGCTCGATCAGGTCCTCCAGGGAGCAGTCCAGGATGTCCAGCAGGGCCATCAGGACCTTCAGGCTCAGCCGTTCCGGCCGCTCGGCGACCAGCCGGTAGACCTGGCTGGACGACAGCCGGATCTTCCTCTGGGCCAGCGGGCCGATCAGGCCGGTGGTGGCGAACATGCCGCGGCCGGCCATCACCCGCCGCAGGTGCCATTCATAGTCGAGCCGGCGTGTCATCACTGCTCCTTCCGCCGGTCGGGCTCCTCGAACGCCGGCGCAAGGGCCTTGCGCAGCGCCGTGCTCATGAGATCATCGCTGACGTGCGTGTAGACGGCCGTCGAGCTGTCGCACTCGTGGCCGACCTGCACCTGGATGAACCTGCGGTCCACCCCGTCCTCGGTCAGGTGCGTGACATACGAATGCCTTAGCGAATGGGGCGAGAGAACTGCGGGAAGGCCAAGTGCTTCCCGGTAGGACTCGAACCGCGCGTTAATCTCCGCGGGCTTGACCCGGCCGCCCCGCTCGGTCACCCACAGCGCGGGATGATCATCAAGGCCGAACCTCGGGCGGACGTTCTCGGCGTAGTCGGCGACCGCGTCCACCGAGCGTGTCAAGTCTTCTGTGTAAGCTAGGGCAGTCGTTGTCCTTTTGTTACATTACTGTGGGTAGTTCCTGGCGTCCGGGTCAGACCGGGACGCGGTCGCCGAATGTGACGGCGAATGCATTCATGGCTGCTTTCCAGCCGTAAGTGCCTGTGCCCCGCTGCCCTCTTTCGCGGACCAGTCCGTCGCCGTCGATATGCCGGCCGGTGATATTCCTTATCCCGAGGTAGAGCAGCTTGATGGCGGCGTCGTCGCCGGGGAAATGACCGCGGTTCTTGATTACCTTCCGGAGCTGGAAGTTAACTGACTCGATGGTTATCTGGAGTCCTCGCGGGGCTGTCCTGCATGTTGATCACGAGGGTTTGCGGGGCCGGGTTCTGCCTGGTGGACGTGGTTATCTACCGCTGTCCATCACGCGGATCTTCCGGAGGAGCCATGCTTGTTCAGCGGGTGCTGTCGCCCGTCTCGTCGCTTGAGTCGTGGACCGTGCTGGGGGCCGACGGTCTCCCGGTGGCTGCGATTGAGCGTTACCTGGCCTATCTCACCGATATCGAACGCTCGCCGAACACGGTCAAGGCCTATGCCCATGATCTGAAGGACTACTTCACCTTCCTGGACGGCTGCGGTCTGGACTGGCGCGAGGTGCGCCTGGAGGACATCGGCGAGTTCGTGGCCTGGCTGCGGCTGCCGCCGGCTGGCCGGGACGGGCGGGTCGCGATCCTCCCCTCGGTTGAGCACCGCGTGAGCGCGTCGACGGTGAACCGGAAGCTCTCAGCGCTCAGCGCGTTCTATCTGCATGCTGCCCGGAACGGGGTGGATCTGGGCGAGCTGCTGATCACCTGGGGCCCGGCCGGGCGGCGCGGCGGGTGGAAGCCGTTCCTGCACCACATCAGCAAGGGCCAGCCGGCTGCCCGGCGAACGATCGCGCTGAAGGCATCCCGCAGGCTCCCGCAGATCCTGACCGCCGATGAGGTCCAGGCGATCCTGGATGCCTGCGGGCGGTTGCGGGACCGGTTGCTGTTCGCCGTGCTCTATGACACCGGCATGCGCGTCGGCGAGGCGCTCGGGCTCCGGCACGAGGACATCGCCGCTGCTGAATGCGAGGTCACGGTGGTTCCCCGGCACAACGCCAACGGCGCGCGAACCAAGTCGGCGAGCACGCGCACCATCCCCGTTTCCGCGGAGCTGGTCCGGCTCTATGCCGACTACCTGCACGAAGAGTACGGCGATCTCGACTCCGACTACGTATTCGTTAACCTGTGGGGCCGCCCGCACGGCCGTCCGCTGGCCTATCCGGCGGTCTATGACCTGGTCTGCCGGCTGCGTCGCCAGACTGGCATCGATTTCGGCCCGCACTGGTACCGGCACACCACTGCCACGCGCCTGCTCCGCGACGGCGTTCCGGTCGAGGTCGTCTCGGCGATCCTGGGTCATGCTTCGATCACCACGACGCTGGAGGTCTATGGGCATTTGACCAGCGAGGACGCCCGCCGCGTGCTGGAGGCGGCGGGCTGGTTCACCGGGCGGCGGGTGTCGTGGTGACCGGCGCGCTCCCCATCCCGTCCTCGCCCGTGCCGGGGCTGCTCGGCAAGCTCATGTCGGCGGTCCGGCCGGAGTTCCGGGCCGACGAGTTCGTCTTCGACCCGGCCGACCCAGTATTCGGCGGAGCTCTGTGCCGGGTGCCCAGCTGCCCGCGGACAGGCCGCGGCGGCTGGGGGCTGTGCGCAGCTCATCATGACCGGTGGATTACCGCGGGCAGGCCCGACCTGGACGCCTTCGCCACGGCCACCGATCCCCGGTGGCACAAGCAGGCCCCGCTGGCCTGCTGCCGGGCGCCGGGCTGCGGCCGCGGGGTCGCCCGCCAGGGGCTGTGCGTCCGCCATGCTCAGTCCCGCGAGCGCGCGGGCCGGCCGGCGCTGCCGCAGTGGCTGGCCGCAGTGCCCGTGACCTGCACGCCGGCTGGGCAGGCGCTGTGCCAGATCGTGGTCTGCGACCTGTGGGCCGAGAGGGACATCCCGTTCTGCCACGGGCACGGCAACACCTGGAAGACCACCGGCCGCCCAGCCGCCGGGGCGTTCATCCGCGGCTACGCCGAGATCGAGCTCGTTCCCCGCAACGAGCGCATCTTCGTGGACGGCCTGCCCGCGCAGCTGAAGCTGGAGATCCAGTACGCCCTGCAACGCCGCCGGGACGAGCGGACCGTCAAGGTCCAGCCCTTCGTGGTCACACAGGTGGTGCGGTTCCTGGCGGCTTGCCCGGTAACCTCACTGCTCGACTGGCCCGAGGAGACATGGCGGCAGCAGGTCGGCCGTCCGGCTCCAAAGGACTCCAACCCGCGGGCCTTGCTTATCTTTGCCCGCCGTCAGCTCGAGGACCTGGCCGACGCTGGCGGCGGCTGGGACGTCGAGTACGGCCGAGATGTCTGGCGCCTGCATAACCTGGGTTTCGAGGGGCGCCAGACCCTGCGGTTCGACCGTATTCCCCAGCCCTGGCTGAAGGAGCTGGCTAAACGGTGGGCCCGCTGGCGGATCAGTACCGGGCTCTGCCTGGAGGCCAGCCGCCGGGCGGTCCGCGCGGTTGAACGGCTCGCTCAGTTCCTCTCCGCCCCGGCGGTGAACATCGCCCGGCTGGGCGACGTGGACCGGCCGCTGCTGGAGCGGTACCTGGCCGGCCTGCATGCCGAGATGGCCGGCAGCCAGCGCCAGGGCGCTCATATCGGGCTGCTGAACGGCTTCTTCACCGCGATCCGCCAGCACCACTGGGACGACACGCTCCCGGCCACCGCGATGTTCTTTCCCCAGGACCTGCCCAAGCGCAGCGAACGGCCGCCGCGGGCACTCGCCGAGCACGTCATGGCGCAGGTCGAGCATCCCGGCAACCTCGACCGATGGGGCAACGCGGCCTACCGGCTGGTGACCCTGATCCTGATCCACTGCGGGCTGCGCGTCTCCGACGCCCTCCGCCTCGAACGGGACTGCATCGCCTGCGACGCTGACGGAGCCCCGTATCTGCGGTACTTCAACCACAAGATGAAACGCGAGGCGCTCGTCCCCATCGACGAGGAACTCCGCCGTCTCATCGATGAGCAGCAGCACCGCGTCGCCGAACGCTGGCCCCGCATCCCGCCGGGCCTGTTCCCACGGCCGACCAAGAACCTCGACGGGCAGGCCCCGACCAGCAGCTCGACTTACCGGCTGGCCCTCTACCGCTGGCTGGAACGCTGCGACGTCCAGGATGAGCACGGCCTGCCGGTGCATTTCACCCCGCACCAGTGGCGTCACACGCTCGGAACCAGGATGATCAACCGGGACGTGCCGCAGGAAGTGGTCCGCCGGATCCTCGATCATGACTCGTCGCAGATGACCGGCCATTACGCCCGGCTGCACGACACCACGGTCCGCCGGCACTGGGAGGCCGCCCGCAAGGTCAGCATCACCGGGCAGCCGGTCACCCTCGATCCGGACGGGCCGCTGGCCGAAGCCGCGTGGGCCAAGCAGCGGCTGGGCAGGGTCACCCAGGCCCTGCCGAACGGGTTCTGCGGGCTGCCGGTGCAGAAGACCTGCCCGCATGCCAACGCGTGCCTGACCTGCCCGATGTTCATCACGACCCCGGAGTTCCTGCCCCAGCACCGCGATCACCGGCAGCAGATCGTCCAGATCATCTCCGCGGCCCAAGCCCGCGGCCAGACCCGCCTGGCGGAAATGAATCAGCAGGTCCTGGCGAACCTCGACAACATCATCACCGGGCTCCAGGACGACACCGGATCCGCGGAGGTCATCGCAGATGCCGGCTGACAACACGGCCCAGCTGATCGACTCGGCTCGCCGCCGGCATGAGCTGACACGCGCTAAGGCCATCCGGACGCTGCGTGAGCTCGACCGGGCCGGGATCCCGGTCACCTTCGAACTGGTCGCCCGGACGGCCGAAGTCTCCAGGTCGTGGCTCTACTCCCAGCCCGAGATACGGGACCAGATCCAGCAACTGCGGGACACAACCCGGCGAGTACCGTCATCGCGCGTTCCCGCCAGCCAGCGCGCGTCCGACCGATCGCTCCGGCAGCGACTGCAGGCCGCCTGCGAACGCAACCGGCAACTCACCGAGGACAACCGGCGGCTCCGCCGCCAGCTCGCAGAAGCCCTCGGCCAGCTACGAACGCCTGGAAAGGCTCACGCTTCGGCAACAATCGCACCCAGATGACAACACCCGGACCGCCTCATGCTGTCTCGTCGAGGACGCTGTCCTCGACGAGACAGCCCAGGTCACAACCCGGACCGCCCTTCGGGCTCAAGATAACGATGGCGTTTGTCGTGTAGATTACCTTCCTGATAGCGGAATCGAATTCGAGGAACGGGACGAACTGGTCCCAGGCCCGGTCCCACGCGGCGACCAGGCCCGGGCTTTTCTTCCCGAAGTCGCGTCGCAGGTTCTCCAGCGCCGTTTTCGCGGCGGCCTCGTTCACGGCGGTGTAGATGGGCCGCATCGCGGCGGCGGCCTTCTTGCGGTCCTTCCAGGACACGTATTTCATCGATGCCCGGATGAGGTGAATAACGCAGGTCTGCACTTTCGCCTTGCTCCAGGTCGCCTCGATCGCATCGGGCAGGCCGTTCAGGCCGTCGCAGCAGACGAACAGGACGTCCTTGATGCCGCGGTTGCGCAATTCGGCGAGCACGCCTGCCCAGAACCGCGATCCCTCGGCCGCGCCCAGCCAGATGCCCAGCACGTGCTTGAACCCGTCCGCGTCGACGCCGGTGACCAGGTAGGCGGCCTTGTTGTCCACCGCGCCGCCGTCCCGGACCTTGACTACGAGCGCGTCGATGTAAAGAATGGCGTAAAAGGCGTCCAGCGGCCGGTTCTGCCATTCGGTGATCTCGTCGGAAACCACGTCGGTCACCGCCGAGACCAGCGCGGGAGAAACCTCCGCCCCGTAAATCTCCGCCAGGTGCGCATGAATATCCCGCGTAGTCATCCCGCGGGCGTAAAGCGACAGTATCATGTCATCCACCTGGCCGACACGCCGCTGCCCTTTCGCCACGATCTGCGGCTCGAACTCCGATTTCCGGTCCCGCGGCACCGAAAACCGCACCGGGCCCGATGTCGTGGTAACCGTCTTCAAGTAGGAACCGTTCCGGGAATTCCCGGTCCCGTTTCCCGCCGGGTCGCCTTTCACGTAGCCCAGGTGATCGTCCAGCTCCGCGCCCAGCGCCCGCTCGATAACCCTGGCCGTCAGCCGCCCGATCAGCCCGCCCGGCCCGTCCAGCAGCGAAACGCCGGCATCCTGCGCATCGGCGATCATCCTGTCGACCGCCGCGTCGCTGACGAAATCCGCCAGCCTTCTCGCCGCGGCTTCCCCAGCCGGGAGCACCATTTCCTGCAGGCCCTCGCGCACCACGCCCTCGGCGACGATCGCCTGCACCTTTTCAACCGCTTCCGTGCTCACTCAGAGTGTCCTTTCCGCCAGCGCAACACCCGTCACGCTGGGATCACCTGCCCCCGCTCACACAGAAGATTAAACAGGCTCGGTGATCGGGAGCGATGAGAGCCCGGAGCCGATTCTCGAGCCCCTGCCCAGGGTGCGGGCCGCCCTGGGCACTCTCGCCCAGGGCGCGACCGCCACCGGACAGCAGCCAGCTCCGGCCGCCAACGGGACCACGGTCACGCCCGACCGCCCGGGACCACCCTGGCCAGCACAGGGCCGGCCGGCACCCGACCGCCCGGCGGCGGACCGCCCGGCACCGGAGGTACCCGCCGCTCCGGACCGGCCTACGGCTCTGGACCGCGCGATCGCGCCGTACCGGCTCGGCAGGCCGGATCGCAGGGCGTTGCCACGCCACGGCACGAATCCGGGTCGGACGGATCCGGATCGTACGGACCCTCCGTCCCGCTCGGTTCCGCGCCGCCCGGCCGAACCGGACCTGCCGGCGGCCGCCCAGCCAAGCCGCCCGCAGGCCGCCCTTCCCGCCCCCACCGCAGCCCTACCCGCCACCGCCACCGCACCCGCACCCGCACCCGCACCCGCACCGACCGGACTGCCCGCTCAGGACAAGCAGCCCGATCGCAAGAAGCGACCGGCGCAGAAGAAGCGATCAGCGCAGAAGGGGCAGACGGCCCAGGACAAGAATCCGGCTCCGAGTGGCTGGCCGGCTCCGAGTGGCTGGCCGGCTCAGGGCGGATGGCCGGCCGAGACCGGTCACGCACCGGCGGAGACGCCGGACTGGTCGCCTGGCCGCACGGCACGGGCCAGCCGCCCGCGCGCCGCCGGCCTGGCTGCCGTCGCTGTCGTGCTCGTAGCCGCCGGGACGGTCGCGGCTGTCCTGACGTCGCAGGCCCAGGCGCCGACGCCGGCCGCCAACCGCACGGCCGGCCAGCCGGCCACGACCGCCAGCCGCGCGGCTGACTGGGTCGCCAGCCAGGTCAGTCACGATGCGGTCGTGGCCTGTGACCATCTCATGTGCAGCGCCCTCGCGGCGGCCGGCTTCCCTGGCCGCCACCTGCAGCGCATCACGCCAGCCTCGTCTTATCCGGTGCATTCTGAGGTGGTCGTCGTGACACCTGTGGTGCAGTACCAGTTCGGCAGCAGCCTCGCCACCGACTGGGCACCGAGCGTCCTGGCCCAGTTCGGCTCGGGCGCCGCTACCATCAGCATCCGGGTCGTCTCCCCGCAGGGAGCGGCCGCATACCAGTCCGCGCTGACCGCAGACCTGAAGCTGCGGCGAGCCGACGGCGCTGGTCTACTGGCGAGCCGTCAGGTCACGGCCTCCGCGCAAGCCAGGAAGCAGCTGATCAGCGGGCAGGTCGACGCCAGGCTGATCATCGTGCTCACGGCGCTCGCCTCGGTGCATCCCGTCGACATCGTCGGGTTCGGCACCGTCTTCAAGGGGACGAGCGCCGACCTTCCGCTCCGGATGGCCGACATCGCCGCGGACGACGCCGCTGCCAAGCTGAGCAGCTCCGCCTACCTTCACTTCCTGTTCACGGTGGTGCACGCGCAGCCGACCCAGTACGCGCTGCAGTCCGCCGGCCCGGTGTCGTCCAAGGGACAGTCCCTCTTCCAGATCCAGTTCTCCGCGCCAAGCCCGCTCGGGCTCCTCGGTCCGCAGGGACCTTAGGAGCTGACCGGCCAGGTGTGGACCGGCTGATTGGCGTGCATGTGCTCGATGTAGCGCTGGGTCATCAGTCGCAGCGCCTCCGGGCGGTCTACTCCACCGTCCCCGGTGCGTGCGCCGACCGTCGCTATCTGCCAGGCAGCGCCGGTCTGGCCGGTCAGGCAGCGCTGCTCGATGATGCCGAGCAGGCGATCGGCATGGACCGGGCTGACGCCCCAGCGGCCGAGTCCCTCCCTAGCCAGCGGCAGCAGCCGGCGCAGGACGAGTTCGGCCGCCGGCGCCTCGCCAAGACCCGGCCAGTAGAGCTGCGCATCCATGCCGTGGCGCGCCGCCGCATGCAGGTTCTCAGCCGCCGTCGCAAACGACATCTGGGTCCAGATCGGGCGCTGCGCCTCGGCGAGGGCACGCACGAGGCCGTAGTAGAACGCCGCGTTCGCCATGGTGTCAGCGACCGTGGGGCCGGCCGGGAGGACCCGGTTCTCTACTCGCAGGTGCGGCTTGCCCTCGACGGTGGCATAGACGGGACGGTTCCAGCGGTAGATCGTCCCGTTGTGCAGGCTCATCTCCTCCAGCCTGGGGCAGGTACCGCCGTCCAGCATCGCTAGCGGATCCTCGTCCTCGCAGATGGGCAGGAGCGCGGGAAAGTACCGGATGTTCTCCTCGAACAGGTCGAACACCGAGGTGATCCAGCGCTCGCCGAACCAGACCCTAGGTCGCACTCCCTGCTGCTTCAGCTCCTCGGTACGGGTATCAGTGGCCTGCTCGAACAGCGTGATCCTCGTCTCGTGCCACAGCTGGCGGCCGAACAGGTACGGCGAGTTCGCGGCCAGCGCGACCTGCACGCCGCAGATCGCCTGCGCGGCGTTCCAGTAGTTGGCGAAGGCGTCCGGGCTGACCTGGACATGGACCTGCACGCTCGTGCACGCGGCCTCGGGAGTGATGCTGTCAGCGTGCGTGAGCAGCTGCTCGGCGCCGTCGATCGCGATCCGGATATCCTCACCGCGGGCGGCGAAGATCTGCTCGTTCATCACCCGGTAGCGCGCATTAGCCGACAGCGTCCCCTCGTGCACGTCCTCCTTCCGCAGCGTCGGCAGGATACCGATCATGACGAGGCGGCTGCCGCTGCCGCGGGCCTTAGCGTCCGCCGCGTTGAGATCGGCGCGAACCTCCTGCTCCAGGCCATCGAGAGCATCACCGTCAAGCTGCCGCGGCGGCACGTTGATCTCGATGTTGAACTGCCCGAGCTCGGTAGCCCAGGCCGGATCAGCGATCGCGTCGAGCACGTCGGCATTGCGCATCGACGGCTCACCGCGCTCGTCGACAAGATTCAGCTCGATCTCCTGGCCGACCCGTGACGTACCGTCCTCGAATACGGCCTCCCGCAGCATCCGGTCGAACACGTCGAGCGAGCGCCTGAGCTTCTCCCGGTACTTGCGGCGGTCCTCGCCGCTGATCGTGATCGGCTGAATATCACGGCCCATCCGGCCTCGCTCAACTAGATCGGGAACCCACGGTCTGCGCTGGCATCTCCCTACAGTCGCATGCCGGCTGTGCTCGCGCCAGCAGCTAACTGCCCATTGTCAGCGCGGCGCGCGCCAGGCACTATGTGCGAATGATCGCCGTATCGGGTGTCCAGCTGACCTTCCGGGTACCCGATCCCGGCCGCCGGCCGGCCGGGGTGCGGCTGCGCCAGGACGTGCGCATACCAGGCGACCTGCTCGACTTCCGCCGCAGCGGCGACTGGTGGGAGCTCGTGATCCCCCGTCCGCCGGTGAGCCGGATGGAGTACCTGCTCGAACTGCGCCACGACGACGGCAGCAGCGAGCTGGTCACTGACCCGGAGAACCCGATGCAGGTCGCCGGTGCGTTCGGAATGAAAAGCGTCCTTGAATTTCCCTGCTACCGCCCGCCCCAATGGCTGAGTGCACCCGCCGAGCCAGGTACGAGCCGTGCGTTCGACCTGCCCGCCCCCTCGCTCGGAGCCGAGATCTCGGTGCGGACCTGGTCGCCGGCGGGCACGTCGGACGACGAGCCGCTACCGCTGCTCGTGGTGCACGACGGCCCTGAATACGACGCCCTGGCCAGCATCACCCGCTATCTATCGGCTGGGGTCACGGGCAAGTGGCTGCCGCGCCTGCGGGCCGCGCTGCTCAGCCCCGGGCCGCGTGACGCCTGGTACTCCGCCAACGCCGGCTATGCGCGAGCGCTGCGCCGGTCCGTGATCCCCGCGCTGACCAGCCGGGTCGCTGCCACGGCGCGGATCGGGATGGGCACCAGCCTGGGCGCGCTAGCGATGCTGCACGCCCACTGCCGCTATCCGGACGCGTTCGACGCACTGTTCTTGCAGTCAGGCAGCTTCTTCTGCCCCTCCTTCGACAGCCAGGAGCGGCGGTTCCCCTACTACCGGCGGATCGTCAGATTCGTGGCGGGCGCGCACAGCGGGAGCCTGCGCGTCCGGACCATACCTGTCGTCCTTACCTGCGGCCAGATCGAGGAGAACGTGGCGAACAACCGGCTCATGACCCAGGTACTGCGCGCCGAGGGTTACCAGGCGAACCTGCACGAGGTCCCTGACATGCACAACTACACGGCCTGGCGGGACGCGTTCGACCCGCATCTCTCCCGGCTGCTCGGGCAGGTGAGCCGGTGAACCGGGAGGTCGCCGAGATCTGGTCGGACGCGATCGGCGCCGCCGGCACCGTGATCCGCTACGGCCACTGGGGGCGCGCGGTGCTGGCGTTCCCCACCGAGCAGGGCACGGTATGGGACTTCGAGAACAACGGCATGATCGGCACCATGGCGGGTTTACTCGACGCGGGACGGCTCAAGGTCTACTGCGTCGACAGCTACGACGCGGCGTCCTGGTCCAACCAGGAGCTTCCCGTCGAGGAGCGGGCGCGCCGGCATGAGCGGTACGAGTCGTGGATACGCGGCGACATCCTGCCGTGGATCTACCAGGACTGCCGCGGTGCCGTCGATGTCGTGACGCTCGGCTGCAGCCTGGGCGCGTTCCACGCGGCCAATTTCGCCCTCAAGCGGGCGGACCTCTTCCCGCTCGCGATATGCCTGTCCGGCACCTACGACCCCGCGGCCTGGAATGGGCGCGGCGAGCGCGGGACCGCGGCGTACTTCAGCAACCCGCTCGACTACGTCAGGCACCTGCACGGCGACCATCTCGACTGGCTGCGCCACTGAGGACGGGAGCCCCCATGACCGCCACCAGGCACCTGATCGGGCTGCTGCTCGGTACCGAGGAGGACTGGCCGCGGGCGTTCGATGAGATCCTGCGCCGGCTTGGCCCGGTAAAGGGGCCGGGGGGTGCATGGCACGAATTCGGCTGCGAGCGGATCAGCATCGAGCCGTTCAGCCTGCGTGACCGGCCACGCTACGACCTCGCCGTCGACCGGCTCGCGTACTGGTACTACCACCCGAGGGAATGGCTGAAAAAGGTCGCGCTGATGGACAACGTGTACCTGCTGAACAGCCCGTTCACGTTCCAGTCCATGGAGAAGCACGCGGCCTACTGCGCGATGATGCGGCTCGGGCTCAAGATCCCCGAGATGGTGCTCGTGCCGTTCAAGCACCCGGTCGACAACTCGCGCTACGCCTACACGTCGGCCAGATACAACCGGCAGTTCGACCTCGACGCCATCGCGGAGCAGATCGGCTACCCGCTGTTCATGAAGCCGTACGACGGCGGGGCCTGGCGCGGCGTCTCCCGCATCAGCAACCCGGCCGAACTGCATGCCGCCTACGACCAGAGCGGCGAGATGCTGATGCACCTGCAGAAGGCGATCGAGGACTACGACGTCTTCGCCCGCTCGCTGTCGATCGGCGCCGAGACGATGGTGATGCGGTTCCGGCCCGAACAGCCCATGCACCTGCGGTACGCCGTCGACCACAACTTCCTGTCGCCGAGCGCCGGCGCCGAGGTGCTGACGATCGGGCGCCTGGTCAACGCGTTCTTCCGATGGGAGTTCAACTCGTGCGAGACGCTGGTGAAGGACGGCGCGGTCTACCCCATCGACTACGCCAACGCCTGCCCGGACGTGGCGCTGACCAGCCTGCACTACTACTTTCCCTGGGCGATGAAGGCGCTGGTGAAGTGGTGCGTGTTCGCGCTGGTGACCCGGCGGCGGCCGAGGCTCGACCTGGAGACCTCCCGGTTCTTCGAGATCGCCGACGACGCTGGTCTGTCCTATGAGCAGAAGCTGGAGGCCTATGCCGGACTCGCCGACGCCTACTTCGAAACGGAGCGCTATCAGGACTTCGCGGCGAGCAGCCTCGCCCACCTCGACGAGGTCGTGCTGGACTGGGTCAGTGGTGCCGCCTTCGACGAGCTGCTGATCGACACGGTCAGGTCGGTCTACCCGGCCAGCGAGCACGACAAGTTCATCGCGCACTTCCGGGGCCTGCTCGGCCTGTGGATCACCGACGAGAGCACGCGCCTGCGGGCCGCTTAACTCCCGCGTGCCAGGCGGCGCTCGGCTGCTCGTCGCAAGCAACGCTGGCTACCCCGCCAATTCGACACCATGCCCCAGACAGGAAATACGCACGACAATCAGGCCTGCTGTGCGCCGGCGTCCCTGGGGGTGGCTAGCGACTGCTGAACATCGGCGAAGACAGGCAGTACCTGGTCCAGCCCGGTGAGCTGAAGTACTCGCCTGGCGGGCGAGGCGCCGACCGCCAGGCGCAGTTCACCGCCGTTCGCCGCGGCCAGCCGATGAGCCCGGGCGAGTGCGTGGATTCCGCTGGAGTCGCAGAAGTTCGTCCCGGCCATGTCGGCGGTGATGACCTCGGGACGCTGGGCGGCTACGCCAGCCAGCAGGCTGTCCAGGCCGGCGGAGTTGGTCACGTCGATCTCGTCCGGCATGGTGACTATCGCATGCCGGCCTGACCAGCGAACCGCACCGCCCGGGGAAGTCACCCGACACCTCCGGAGCCGCCGACGTCCGGCCGGCCGCCGCCGGGCTGCGCGTCCCGGCGGAACATGAGCAGGGCGACGTCGTCGCTGTGCGGGCTGAAGTCAGCCATGGCGGCCATCACCGCTGCGCAGCCGGCTTCCGGATCATTGGCGACGACGGCTGAGGACAGCCGCCCGATCCCCTCGTCGATCGCCCGGTCGCGCCGCTCGACCAGCCCGTCCGTATACAGGCACAGCACAGCGCCGGGCGGCAGGTCCAGGGTGGTGACATGGCGAGGCCGAGCGTCAGGCAAGCCGATGAGCAGATCGGGCGTGACGTCCGCGGGCCCGGCGGCGAGGCCAGGGCACGCTAGGACCGGAGGCAGGTGCCCGGCACTGGATACCCGGACCTTATCCAGGGCCGTACTGAAGACTGCGCACAAGACGGTAACCATCGCATCAGGTTCGAAGTAGTGCAGCTTACCTTCCAGCCGGCTCAATATATCGGCTGGATCGGACGTCTCGAGTGCGTATGCCCGCAGGGCACTGCGGATCCGGCCCATGATCGCCGCCGCCCTGAGACCGCTGCCCGCCACATCCCCGATCACGGCGCAGAGCTCACCAGACGGAAGGACGAAAACGTCATACCAGTCACCGCCGACATTGCCCGTACCCGGGACGTACCGTGCCGCCATCTGAATGCCGTCAACCGACGGCAGCGCGGACGGCAGCAGGCTCCGCTGCAGCGCCCACGCCGCCGCGCGATCAAGCTGCGCGGCCAGCGCCTGGACCGCCAGGGCGGCCCGATCCGCGGCCAGCTGGAGCAAGTCGACATCCTGGCTGGTGAAGCTGCGCGGTCGCAGCGTGCCAACATGAAGCACGCCGACAACCGCCCCGTCCGTCAGCAGCGGAGCGCCCATCAGCGACCGGATGCCCTTGGCCAGCAGGATCGGGTTCACGACCTTGGTGTGATCAACCTCGTCGAGGATGACCGGACGGCCCAGCGCCGCAATCTGGCCGGCGAAACCTCTGCCTATCTGGATCCTGACGCCCTGCTGCACTTCCTCTTCGAGTCCGCTGGCCGCCGTGGCCACCAGCTGGCCGGACGGCTGGTCCAGCAGGAGGATCGCCGCCGTATCGACCCGCAGCGCATCACGAACCCGCTCGACCAGCGTCTCGAGCAGGGCCTGCGGATCAAGAACCGACAGGGCTCGGTCGGTGATCGACTGGATGCCGCGCAGTTTCTCCGCCCATTCGGGCAGCTCATCAAGCCGGGCGGTCTGCCGCCCGCTGTGGCGATACAGCCCGTGAGCCAGCGGGGCTGCCTGCTGGCTGGGTAGATGCTCATTCGCAGGCAACAGTCGGCACCGCCTTTCCCAGGTCGGAAACGAAACCGCCGGACGGCCCCCGGTCTGCCGGGGCGCGCGGTACCCATGGATTTTAACCACCTGTCTGGTGTACCCACCCGGCCGCATTCCGCTCCGGCCGTGCGGTCGCTGCGTCAGCTCGCGCGGTGAGGCGCGAGGTTAGGTTAGTAGGTGCGCCGGTGCCGCCCGATGTGATCACCGGACAGCGAGTAGGCGGGCCTGACCGCCAGCCGGTCGCGGCGCGCCGGAGGCTGCGTGCTCCAGAAGGCATGCCGCCGCTGACAGGCGGGACAGACGAACCGGCCGAGCGCGTCCGGTCGCCAGCACGCGGCCAGCCCGTCTCGGCCAGCCCGTCTCGGACGCCGATTGCGCAATCACCCGGACGCTGGCCGGACGACATTCTCGAGCGGGCGACCCGCAAGGTGGCGGGCGGCCTGATCCGCCACGAAGGCGGGGGCACGGTGCGCGAACGTGGTGGTATCGCCGCCGATGTGCGGCGTGATCAGCACGTTGGGCAGCGTCCACTCGGGACGGCCGGCTGGCAGCGGCTCCGGGTCGGTGACGTCCAGGGCGGCGCGCAGCCGGCCGGCGCGCAGCTGTCCGGTCAGGGCGGCTGCCTCCACGACCGGCCCGCGTGCCACGTTGACCACGAGCGCGCCGTCGGGCAGAGCGGACAGGACCTCCTGGCCGACGAGGCCGCGCGTCGAGGCGTGTAGCGCGATGCAGACCACCAGGATGTCAGCGGCCTGCGCCAGCACAGGCAGCTCACGCAGCTCGCTGACTCCTTCCCTGGGAGTTCGCGACACCCTGCTGACGCGTGCGCCGAAGGGCACCAGCCGCTGCTCGATCGCGGCGCCGATCGCGCCATAGCCGACCAGCAGGACCCGCCGGCCGGCCAGCGAGTCGGTGCGCACATGGGACCAGGTTCGTGTCGACTGCTGCCCGGCGAACCACGGGATCTGCCGCATGCTGGCGAGAATGAGCGTGACGGCGAGCTCGGCGGTTCCCTCCTCGTGGCCAAGGCCATGGCCGTTGCACAGCGTCACCTGCGGCGGCAGCGACCCGAGCACCTCGTCGACCCCGCTGCTCAGGCTCTGCACGACCTCCAGGGCCGGGAGCTGGCCGATCAGGGTGATGCTCGCCGGGTCCCCCATGTAGGGCAGGCAGTAGAAGGTCACCTCGTCCAGCCGGCCGCGGGCGGGCTCGCCGTATCGGAGCACCTCGGCCTGCGGCAGGCGCTGCCCGACGTAATCCGCGATCCCGTCCGCATCTGGCAGCAGCAGTACCATCTCGTCCTTCCCCGCACCGTACCTGGCCAACCAGGCAGAGCGTATCCGGCCAGGCAGACCGTATCCGGCGCTCGCCCCGGCCCGGGCGGCCAAGGCGGGTTCTGGATCATGGAATGAGCGTGCGTGCTATGGGTAGAAGGGGTCGAACTCGCCTTGACGATGGGCTGGTGACATCAGGGTGACGGTCAGCGCGACACGCAGATCACCGATCTGGCTGTGAACGATTGGGCACTGCGGCCCATCACCGGCGTCGAGCAGCTGCCCGACGGGCCGCGCCAGGTCGTCCTGGAGTGCCCGCCGGGCATGGCGAGCAAGTTCGCCCTGTTCGGCGCGACCAGCAGAGTCGGTGTCAGCCTGGTGACCGTCGATGACCGGTAACTCGCCCAGCCGTCCGCAGCGGCACCGGGAACCGCCGCGGCACGATGTCGCGCAGGCCGCCGGCGGGAGCATCTGGTCCGGCCCCGGAGTGCTGCCCATCCTGGACCATCGCCTGGATAGCGATTCGCTCTATCAGCTGCGGGCGTCGGTGGCCGCCCATGCCACCCAGGCGGGCCTGCCACCGCGCCGCGCCGACGACCTGGTGATCGCGGTACACGAGCTGGCCGCCAACGTCGTCCGCCACGGCAGCGGGCACGGCCGGCTGCGCATCTGGCAGCACCGCCAGGCCGTGCACTGCCAGGTCACCGACGAGGGCCCGCCGCCGGCTGCGGGTGCCGGCGGCGGGCCGGAGACCGAGCCCGGCGCAGCCCCCCGGTCGGGGGCAGCCATGCCAGCCGAGGCGCCCCCGTGGCGGGTCGAGCCCGGCCACGGCCTCTGGCTGGTGCGCCAGCTCGCCGACCGGACCAGCCTGCATCCAGGTCCGCATGGCACTGCTGTCACGATCAGCTTCACCATCGGGACCGCGGGCGCCGCGCCGCCGCCTTTCACGCTCACCCAGGACTCTCGCCGCGGCTGCGCGGTGCTGGCGTTCACCGGGCAGCTGGACCTGAGCTCGGCCGGCCCGCTCGCGGACGCCGTGGATGAACTGGTCGCCGGGACCCCGGCCGTGCGCCTGGTCCTCGACCTGGCCGGACTGACCTTCTGGGACCCGTTCGGCCTCGCCGCCTTGCTCAGGGCGCAGGCGCGGGTAGCCGAAAGCCCTCCCGCCCGGATGATTCTGGCCGCCGTGCCCGGCCAGTTTACCGGGCACCTTCACGAGAGCGGGCTCAGCGGCCGGTTCACCCTCGCGGACACCGCCGATGAGGTCATCAGCGAGCTGATCATGCCGCCGCGACAGAGCGAACCGCGAGAGCGCTGACTGCTTCCGCCGCCTGACGGCGAGCAGTTACCCGGCGATCTCGCCGACCCCGGCCAGGACCGCTACGAGGGCCTTGTGCACCGCGTCCCTGTGCTCGCGGCTGAAGGCACCCTGGCCGGACCGCCAGGTGGCCCACACCTGGTCACGCACCTCCTTGGGCACCAGGTACCAGTGCGGGCGGCACATCAGGCGCGACGGGTCGATCTGGTAGCCGCATCGCGGGATAGGGCAACGGTGAACCCCGGACGATAACGTCGCCAGCTGGCCGCGCGGTCCCCGGCCACGGCCGCCCGTAACCGCCTTCACTGCTAGCTGACCGGTCATCGTCGACCCTCCTTTGCTACGCCCTTACGCCTTACGACGAACAACGTCACGGCCGGCTGTCAGCCTTCCCGCGGACCGGCCTGCGATCCGACGGACCGGTAGCGGCTGATCACCTGGGCGCCGAAGCGGGCCATCTCCTGTCGCTGCGGCGAGAACTGGAGCAGCAGCAAGCCGACTCCGGCATCGGCGTAGGCGCCGATACGGTCGAGAATCTGGTCGGGAGTGCCGATCAGACCGCTGCGCAGGCCGCGGTTCGAGACACTGTACTCCTCCAGCGAGACTCGGGACTCGAGCTGGGAGCCCTCGATGAAGTCCTGGTAGGAGGCATAGGCCTCGGGCGAGGACCGGACGTTGAGTATCCGGTCGAGTTCCGCGCTGACCTCCGCTTCGGTGTCACGGCAGATCACGTAGCCGGAGACGCCGAACTGCAGCAGCGGCTGGCCGGTCGCGGCCCGGAGCGCGGACAGCTCGGCCACCTTCGCCGCGATCACCTCGGGGGCATCGCCGTGCATCACGTAGGCGTCGGCCTGGGCCGCGATGACGTCCTTCGCCTTCGGCGACTCGCCGCCCATGTAGACCACCGGCGGCCGGCTCGGCTTCGGCTCGAGCACGGTCCCGTCCAGCTGATACAGCGATCCGGAATGCGTCACCGTGTCCTCCCGCAGCAGCCGGGAGATGACCTCCAGCCACTCCTGGGTGCGGGCGTACCTCGCGTCATGCACGTCGAACGGAGCTCCGTACTGGCTCGCCTCGTCCTTCCACCAGGACGAGACCACGTTGAGCGAGATCCGGCCAGGGGCGATGAGGTCGAGAGTGGACAGCGCCTTGGCGGTCAGCGCCGGCGAGTGGTAGTTGGGCCGGACCGCGAGCATCAGCTCGAGCTCCCTGGTCGCCGCCGCCACGGCGGGAGCGAGCGTCCAGCAGTCCAGCGACGGCGCGCGGTGGCCCTTGATGTCATTGAGGTTGAGCTCGGCGATCAGCGACAGGTCGAAGCCCTGCTGCTCGCTCGCCACCGCCAGGTCCCTGATGTAGGGCCACGCGACGGGCATGCCCTCGTCGGCGACATTGCGCAGCCAGCCACCGAAGATCGGCATCCAGTAGCCAAACCGCATCGCGTTACGCCGCCTTTCCTGCCTCGTCCGCCAGCAGCCGCCCGAGATAGGCCGCCACCGCCTGCTGCGCCGACCTGGGCGCCACTGCCTCGATCCCGGCGTTGTAGTTCGTGGTCGTGTTGATGTCGTAGGTCACGAGCCGGCCGTCCGCCGTCTCGATGAACTCGAAACCCGCGATCCCGATTCCGTGCTGCCTGGCGAAGTCGACGTACCCGCTGGTGATCGGATGGTCAAAACCCTCCCGCAGCGAGAACAAGCTCGGCGCCGGCCCGTCGCCGACCGCGCAGGCATCGGCCGGGCAGAGCTGGAAACCGCCGAGCGCGGTGTCGGCCGTGATGGCGTAGATGAACTCGCCGCCGACAATCTCCGCCCGGGTGATCCGCGGCTCGGCCGCGCGCAGGTACTCCTGGAGCAGGGTGATGCCGTCGACCGGCGGCTCGTAGGACGGCGAAGCCAGATAAGCGTCGAAGTCGTCGTGGCTCTCGAACAGAGTGACGCCGAGTCCTTTGCCACCCTGGTTGTGCTTGCCGATGAACGGTGCAGGCAGCTTCCTCGCGGCGGCGGCCAGCTCGCCGGCCCCGGCGACGGCGACCGTCCGCGGGACGTCGAATCCCGCTGCCCGCAAGGCCACGAGCTGGTCGACCTTGCTCATCTCCAGCTCAAGCACCCGGCGGCCGTTGACCACCCGGCGGCCGCGGGACTCCAGCCAGCTGAGCACGCCGCGGGTCTGATCCTTGGCGTGCGGGTGACCGCGGGCATGCGAGGACGCGCTCATCCGGGACCAGAACACCCCGGCGGGCGGCTCCTCCTCGAGGTCCAGCACGCTCTCGCCGAGCAGCCATTGCTCGTGCGGCACGCCCGCCGCGTCCAGCGCCGCCCCGACCGGCGCGAACCAGTCCGGGTTCTCATGGAGCACGTGAACCTTCACCGCCGCCTGGCCTTCCGCTGTGGCGCCACCGACGTCAGCGTATGTCAGGCAGCGCTGATGATGCTCGCCGGGGACATACCGCCCCGGCCCGAGCCGGACGGCCCGCCGCGTACGGGCAGCAGCACCCGGCGGGACGCGGGCAGCGGAAACTGCCGCCCCGATCACGGCGGGCGGCCCCCCTGGGTTCACGGAGTGCGGCCCGGGCTGATTCGAACTTGCCCGATAAGGCCCCGTTAGCGGACATGGCCGTGCATCATGGCATATGCCATGGCCACTGACGGGGAGGGACTGAATGAGGCGCCGCCTTGTGCTGGCAACCGGAGCTGTGCTGGCAGGCTGCGCGACCCTGGCAGCTAGCGCGAGCGTGTACGCGCAGCAGTCGGCCTCACATCCCAGGTCCGCTGCAACGATCGACCCGAACATCCACAAGATCCAGCATGTCTTCGTCATCATGCAGGAGAACCGGTCGTTCGATTCCTACTTCGGCAAGTACCCGGGGGCAGACGGCATCCCGACGGTCGTCTGCAACCCCGACCCGCGCAACGGGGGGTGCGACAAGCCGTGGGTTGACCATCACGACAGCAACGGCAACGACCCGCACGGCAACGCTCCGTTCGTGACCGACGTGGACGGCGGGAAGATGAACGGCTTCGTCGCCGCCGCCGAGAAACTGCTGTGCAAGCCCAAGCCGGCGTCCTGCCATCCCGACGTGATGGGGTACCACGTCCAGTCCGACATTCCCAACTACTGGGCCTACGCTCAGAACTTCGTGCTCCAGGACCACATGTTCGAGGCCGCCGGCTCCTGGAGCCTGCCGGCCCACCTGTACGAAGTCTCCGGATGGTCGGCGAAGTGCACCATTACCGGCGACCCGATGAGCTGCAAGAGCACCACCATGCCGCCGGAACGCAAGCCGTCCGACCAGACGCCGTTCGCCTGGACCGACCTGACCTACCTGCTGCACAAGCATCATGTGACCTGGAGCTACTACACCGACCATGGCGCCGTGTCCGTGACGGGGAGCAACCCGAACGGGACGTCGATTCACTGGAACCCGCTGCCCGGCTTCACCGACGTGCACAAGGACGGCCAGCTGGGCAGCGTCCGCCCGCTGAGCATCTTCTGGAAGCAGGCCAAGGCCGGCACCTTGCCCAAGGTGTCGTGGATCGCGCCGGACTTCAGGGACAGCGAGCACGGGCCCGCCCTGGTCAGCACCGGCCAGGCGTACGTGACCAGGGTCATCAACGCGATCATGCGCAGCCCGGACTGGAAGTCCAGCGCGATCTTCCTGACCTGGGACGACTGGGGCGGCTTCTACGACAACGTGAACCCGCCGCGGGTGGACCGCCTCGGCTACGGCATCCGGGTTCCCGCGCTGCTCATCAGCCCCTACGCCAGGCGCGGTCTCATCGACACCCAGACCCTGACCTCGGATGCCTACCTCAAGTTCATCGAGGACGACTTCATGGGCGGCGCGCGGCTCAACCCGAAAACCGACGGCCGCGCCGACCCGCGGCCCGATACCCGCGAGAGCTCGCCGATGCTGGGCGACCTGATCAACGACTTCGACTTCACCCAGACGCCGCTGGCCCCGTTGATCCTGAACCCGTGTCCGGCGAACACGACGCTGATCCCCAAGCCGGCGTCGAATTGTGTCGACCACATCGCGCTGCACACGAATACCTGGGGAGATAGCTGACCGGCCCGTCAGGCCCGGAACGTTAGGGCTGGGGGCAGCCAGGCGCTAGGAGCGGTGATCGTCATGCCGAACGGCCGCAGTACGTACCAGGCGAGGTCGGCTCTAGCCGTGCTGGCCGCCGGAGCCATCGCCGCGTCTGGCGGATTAGGCGCGTCCGCCCGCGCGTCCGGCGGGCTGGTGTCCGGCGGCAGAGCGCGGTACGCCTCCGGTGCGGGCGCGCTCCGCCCGCCGGTGCGGGCGGTGGGGCTTGCCGCCGACCCGGCGACGGACGGCTACTGGATACTGCGATCCGACGGCGCGGTCGACAATTTCCATGCTCCCCGGCACGGTTCCCTGGCGGGACGGATCCCGGCCGGAACCACCGTGACGGCGATCGCCGCTGGCCGGCCAGGCGGATACCTGGTGCTCACCTCCGACGGCGCGGTGCACGGCTTCGGGACGCCTGGGTTCGGCTCTGATGCCGGCCTGCTCGCTGCCCTGC
>Ga0307374_10005093_pt1 | contig 21501 bp, 21 predicted proteins | sample OX3MG_FD_202532 | JGI IMG/M metagenome (GOLD analysis project Ga0307374, IMG submission 202532) | Soil microbial communities from Risofladan, Vaasa, Finland - OX-3 | ecosystem: Environmental > Terrestrial > Soil > Coastal area > Acid sulfate soil | place: Finland: Risofladan, Vaasa | collected...
ATATAGATACATATTTTACTATGCGTCAAACATGGCAGTAACTCCTTGCCGATAGGGGACGTTAAGATTCGGCGGGATTCAAGAGATGTCCGACCCGAGCGAAAAAAGCATTAAGGTGCTGTCGATTGATGGCGGAGGAATACGCGGGATTATCCCGGCGGTGATTCTCGACGAACTGCAGAAATGCGTCGGCAAAGAATTGTGCCGGGCATTTGACCTGATCGCAGGAACGTCGACAGGCGGCATCATCGCGCTGGGAATTGGGACGAGGTGCAATAACGGCGCGCCGTATTCGCCAAGCGAGCTTGTGGACCTGTACGTTAAGAACGGCCCGGCGATCTTTCATAAGAACTTTTTGACACCGGAAAGAGAACTGATCCTTCCCAAATATTCGCCTGAATCGCTGGAAGCAACGCTGACGACTTTTTTTGAAGACACTGAGCTGCAGACGGCGCTGACTCCGCTTTTGATATCCAGCTACGATCTGCAGCGGCAGCTGCCGTTCTTTTTCAAAAGCCATCGAATTGCGGCAGATCCGAGCTACAACTGGAAAGTGGCCGAAGTTGCGCAAGCGACTTCCGCAGCGCCGACATTCTTTCCTCCGCTCCATTTGACGAAAGGGGACGAGGACTACGCGCTGGTGGATGGCGGAGTGTTCGTGAACAATCCGTCGATGGCGGCATATGCGGAAGCGCGTAGGCTGTACCCGACCGCGGCCGAAATGATGGTTGTGTCGGTGGGCACGGGGGACCGGCAGGATCAAATTACATATGCGTCGGCCAAAGAATGGGGATTGCTGGGATGGGCAAAACAGATTGTGCCAGTGCTGATGGACAGTGTTTCAGAGGCGGTGGACTTCGAATTGAACTCCCTGCCGGGATGCACGTATTACCGGCTGCAGGTTCCACACTTGCAGGAAGCGTCGAGCGACATGGATGACGTGACGCCGGAGAATTTGGCGAACTTGCAGAGTGTGGCGAACGAGTACGTGACGTCCATCGCGGAATTGTTGGACAAAATATGCGCGCGCCTCGAGGAAGGCCGAGGAAGCGACATGCCGGGGACCGGGCGAAAGTTTAGAGTTGACGGCCAATTTTGAGTCAGGCGGGCAATCGCGTTACCAGGAGAGCTGCGTTTCAACGGGCACGGAATAATCGATGCCCTCGACTTCGAAGCCGAAGAGAGCGCGAAATTGATGTTGAAAGCCGGCGAAGTCGGTGAGGTCGCGCAGATTTTCCGTGGTGACATTGGGCCAGAGCGCGCTGACTTCTTTCTGCACGTCGGCGCGCATTTCGCGGTCGTCGAGACGAATGCGGCCCGCTTCGTCGAATTTCGGCGTGGCACCTTCGGCGAGAAAATCGAAGAAGAGGCGGCGCATCTGTTCGAGAGCTCCTTCGTCGATGTTCTTCTGCTTCATCACGCGGAATAGAACGCTCATATAAAGCGGGACGACGGGGATGGCAGCCGAGGCCTGCGTGACGATGGCTTTGTTCACCGCGATGCGGGCTTCGCCGCCCAATTGGTTGTCGAGCATTTCATCCAACCCATGCGCGGTTTGCTCGAGATGTTTCTTGGCCGCGCCGATCGTACCGTCGCGATAAATAGGCCACGTCATGGCTGGGCCAATATACGAATAGGCGAGCGCGCGGACATTTTCGGCGAGCAGGTTCTCCGCAGCGAGCATATCGAGCCAAATTTTCCAGTCTTCGCCACCCATCACGGTGACGGTGTCGGCGATCTCCGCTTCACTCGCAGGAGAAATGGTGATTTCCGTGACTTTTTCTGAGTCGAGATCGACCGTCTTGTTGGTATAGGCGGAGCCGACCGGCTTCAAGACGGAGCTGTGGGCTTTGCCGGATTTTGGATCTGTTCGCTTGGGCGCGGCGACGCTATAAATGATCAGGTCGATTTTGCCGATTTCTTTGCGGGCAATCTCCGCGACTCTGCGTTTGGCGTCGTCTGAAAACGCGTCGGCGTTAATCGTTTCCGCGAACAAACCATCCTTTCGAGCGAAATCGTGAAGCGCAGCCGTGTTGTAAAAGCCGGCGCTCGCCGTTTTGTTTCCGTCCGGATCGCGTTCGAGGCAGACGCCCAACGTTTTTGCGCCGAAACCCCAAGCTGCAGCGATTCGCGAAGCGAGTCCGTAGCCTGTGGAGGCGCCAATGACCAGCACAGAGTTAATTCCCGCGCGCGGTGGTTGCGCACGCGCGGCAATGGCAGCGATTTGGCGTTCCACGTTGCGCCGGCAACCTTCGGGATGAGCGTTGACGCAAATGAATCCACGGGAACGCCGTTGTACGATTTGTTGGGACATGTATTCCTGAGCCGTCCTTTCGATTCGAGCCGCCGTACAAAGCAGAACCCATTCGCGCGGTGGCTGTCAAGCGCGTGGCCATTGCGCAGACGACACAGCCGCGGCGGATTACAGATTTTTGTGTTGACACAGCTTCCGCGTCACTGTATAAATATACAGTGATATGAATAATCAAACATCGAGCATCGCGATGGGAACGCATAAACGCTTCCGGCAAGGGCAGATCTTAAAGTTGGTGGGCGCGGAACCTGTCCCCAACCAAGATGATCTGCGCCGCAGGCTGGATCACATGGGCATGCGCGTGACGCAGGCGACGCTGTCGCGCGATCTTCGCGAATTGAAGCTGGTGAAGACGGCGGAAGGCTACCGGCCGTTGACCGCGGCGGCGGAAGAATCGTCACCCGTGCCGCAACTGGCTCGAGCGCTGAGAGAGTTTTTGGTTGATGTGCGGCCCGCGCAGAACATGCTGGTGCTGAAAACGCCTCCGGGCGGTGCGCAACCGCTGGCGGCCGCCGTGGACGCGGAACACTGGAAGGAAGTGGCGGGAACGCTTGCGGGCGACGACACGGTGCTGATTATTACGCCGTCGCGGGCGGCTCGCGCGGCCATCCAGAAACGCATGGAGGAACTGCTGCAATGAATGATGCGCCACGGGTCGCGGTGGTGGGGGCAACGGGTTACGCGGGATTTGAACTGGCGCGCCTGCTGCTGCGGCATCCGCAGATCGGAAAACCGACGTTTTATCTTCGTGGCGAAAGCGCAACGGCGCGGTGCTTGACGGAGATTTTTTCGCAACTGCGCGGCTGGGGAGAAGCTCCGTGCCGGCCGCTTTCGGTTGACGCGATTGTGAAGAGCGGCGCGACGGCCGCGTTTCTCGCAACGCCGCACGAGGCTTCACTGGAGCTGGTTCCCGAACTGAAGAATGCGGGCGTTCGCGTGGTTGATTTAAGTGGAGCGTTCCGTTTTCGCGACGGCGAGACGTTTTCGCGGTGGTACAAACTAAACGCGCCGAACACTGAAACGCTAAGGGGCGCGACCTACGGATTGCCGGAGTTGTATTCCGCCGATCTGCCTGGCGCAAAGGTTGTCGCGAATCCCGGTTGTTACCCGACTTCCGTGATTTTGGGGTTGCGGCCGCTCGTTGATGCGCGGTGGATTGATGTGGCGCGGGGAATCGTGTGCGATTGCAAGTCTGGCGCAAGCGGCGCGGGCAAGGAACCGAAGCGCGACACGCAATTCGTCGAGGTGAATGAGAATTTCCGCGCGTACGGAGTCTTTACGCACCGGCACACGCCGGAAGTGATGGAGCATCTGGGAATTTCATCGGAGCAGATGATGTTTACAACGCACCTGCTGCCGATCGAGCGTGGGATTCTGTCGACGCTGTACGTATGGTTGAACGAGCCACGACGGGGAGATGAGATCGAAGCGCTATTTCGTGAATTCTATGCGGGGCGGCCTATGGTTCGCATCTGGCCCGCGGGAAAGCTGCCCGAATTGCAACACGTGACGCGCACCAATTTTTGCGACATTGGATTTGCACTCGATGAATCGGGGCAACGGCTCGTTGTGGTTTCGTGCCTGGACAATCTGGGCAAAGGCGCGGCGGGACAGGCAGTGCAGAATTTTAACCTGATGCACGGCTATCCGGAATCCGAAGGACTGATATGAGACTGGTGATCAAGATCGCGGGGGCGTTGCTCGACGACGAAGCCGCAGTGCGCTCGCTGGCTAGGCAAATCGCGGAGCTCGCGAAGGCGGGGCACGAACTGCTGGTGATTCACGGGGGCGGGAAGATTTTCACCGCGACGCTGGCGCGGATGGGAATGACGAGCCGGTTTGTGGGCGGGTTGCGTGTGACGGATCGGGAGACACGCGACGCGGCGGTGATGGTTTTTGCGGGGCTGCTCAACAAACGGCTGGCAGGAGCGATTTCGCTCGCGGGACAGACGGCCGTGGGGATTTGTGCGTCGGACGCGGCGTGCTTTTTGGCCGAGCCGATGTTTCATGAAGGTGATGTTGGCGGCCTGGGCTTCGTGGGCTACTTGACGGGAGTGAATCTTGAATTTCTAAGTTCGCTGTGGCGCGCGGGGATTGTGCCGGTTGCGTGTTGCCTGGGCCTTGGGTCGGATGGCGAGCTTTACAACATCAACGCCGATCATATGGCGGCCGCGGCGGCGGAATATTGCCAAGCGGAAAGATTGATTTATCTCACTGATGTCGCCGGGGTGCTGGACGGAGAAAAAGTGCTGGATAAAGTGACGGGCGCGGAGATCGAAGACTTGATCCGGCATCAAAAAGTTTCCGGCGGCATGGTGCTGAAGCTCGAAGCGGCGAAACGCGCGCTGGCCGGAGGAGTTCGTCAGGTGCGCATCGTCGGCGGCACGCGGCCGAGGGCGCTACATTCGGCCACAAACGGCGCGAAGGGTCCGGGCACGCGCGTCCTGCCGATACGATTACCGCTACAAGCCAAGTACGCCGCGCGCGCCAGCCGGTAAAAATCATGACACAAAAAATAAGCCGGAAACTGGTGCTGTCACAGAAAGCCCGTGATGCGCAGATTTTGCGCGATGCCGATCAATATATGGTGGGCACGTATCGCCGGCCGCCGATTGTGTTCACTCACGGCAAAGGCTGCCGGATCTACGACGCGGAAGGACGCGCCCATCTGGATTTTCTGGGGGGCATTGCGGTGAATGCGCTGGGCTATTCGCATCCGCGATTGGTCCGCGTGATGCGGCGCGAAGCGGCACAGGCAGTTCACTTCTCCAATTTATTTCACAACTCATTTCAAGGACCGCTGGCGAAAAAACTTGCTGAATGGTCGGGGCTTGACCGTGTTTTTTTCACGAATAGCGGCACGGAGGCGATGGAAGGAGCGATGAAACTGGCGCGCGCGTACGCCAAGAAGAATCGGGAACCGGGCGCAAGCACGCAGGCAAAAACACGATTTCTGGCGCTGGAGAATTCCTTTCACGGCAGAACGTTTGGGGCTGTGTCGATTACCTATCCCGCGAAATATCGCGAACCGTTCGAGCCGGTTGTGCCAGGCGGGGAATTTGTTCGGTTCAACGACGTGGCGGATCTGGACAGGAAGTTCGACGACAGCGTATGCGCGATTGTGCTTGAAACGATTCAAGGCGAAGGCGGCATTTATCCGGTGAGCGAAGTTTTCTGGATGCGCGCGCGCGAACTTGCCACGCAGCACGACGCCGCGATGATTGCCGACGAAATTCAGTGCGGGCTCGGGCGAACGGGGCGCAAGTTTGCGTATCAGAAATTTGCGACAAAGCCGGACATTGTGACCGTGGCAAAGCCTCTGGCGGGAGGATTGCCGCTGGGAGCGTTCATCACAAACGAAAAATTTGCCGCGGCGTTCACGCCAGGGCTTCACGGCACAACTTTCGGGGGCGGGCCGCTTGTTTGCGCTGTGGCGCTGGAGTTTCTAAAGACAGTTGAAGACACAAAGTTACTTGAAAACATTCGCGAGCGCGGCGAGGAGCTTCGGCAAGGCCTGGAGAAATTGCAATCGCGATTCGAGTTCATTCGCGAAGTGCGCGGCGAAGGATTAATCGTGGGCCTGGATTTGTCGATCGAAGGCCCGCCGATTGTCGAAGAGGCGCTGAAGCGCGGCTTGATCATCAATTGCACGCACGAACATATTTTGCGATTGCTGCCGCCATTTACTATCCGCGCGCGGGATATTCGTGAATTTCTGAAGCTGTTGGAAGAGGCGCTGGCCGCGGCTCCGCGGAAAGCCTGGGAGCCGCGAGCGGTGCAGCGCGCTGCCATAGTTCAAGAAATCGCCGGAGCGAAAGCTCACGCAGCAGTGAGGTGAATATATGAACGCCATCGCCGCGACCGCAACTGTTCCGACGGTCACGCACGATCTATTGACCGGCACCGAATGGAGCGCGGTGCAGATTCGCGAGCTGTATCATCTGGCCGCTGACATCAAGGCGCGACCGGAACGCTACCGAAGCGCGCTGGCGGGCCGCTTTCTGGCGATGATTTTTGAAAAGCCATCGCTGCGCACACGAGTTACGTTTGAAGTCGGCATCGCAAGCATGGGCGGAGGAGCAGTCTTTCTGGATCACACGCAATCGCGGCTGGGCGAGCGGGAATCGGTGCGCGACGTTGCGAAGAACCTCGATCGCTGGGTACAGGGGATCGTGGCGCGCGTTTTCGAGCAGAAGGTGCTGGACGAGCTGGCGGAAAATGCGTCGATCCCGGTGATCAACGCGCTGTCGGATTGGTTCCATCCGTGCCAGGCGCTGGCGGATTTTTTCACGCTCGAAGAACGTTTTGGATCGCTGCGCGGCGTGAAAGTTGCTTACGTCGGCGATGGAAATAATGTTTGCCATTCCCTGCTGAGCATTAGCGCGCGCGTTGGAGCGCACGTTCGCGTCGCAACGCCCGCCGGTTATGAACCAAATGCGGAAGTGGTGGCGGAAGCGCGGCGGGCCGCACGCGAGACGCGCGGCAAAATTGAGATTCTTCGCGATCCTGAAGAGGCAGCAGCCGGCGCGCAGGCGATTTACACGGACGTTTGGGCGAGCATGGGCCAGGAGAAAGAAGCGGCGAAGCGCCAAGCGATTTTTGCCGCGTATCAAGTGAACGAGAAACTTTTCGCGCAGGCCGATCCGCATGCGGTGTTTATGCACTGCCTGCCAGCGCATCGCGGGTCGGAAGTCACCGGCAACGTGATCGACGGGGAACAATCCATTGTGTTTGACCAGTCAGAGAATCGTTTGCATGTTCAGAAGGCAATCCTACTCACGCTGCTTGGCTAAGGAGAAAACGTTGGCAAAAAAAGTGGTGCTGGCCTATTCCGGGGGACTTGATACCTCCATCATCATTCCGTGGCTGAAGGAGAATTATCACTGCGAAGTGATCGCCATGATCGGCGATCTGGGGCAGAAAGAGGATCTGGAAGCGGCGCGTCGCAAAGCGTTGGCCACCGGCGCGAGCGAGGCGCACGTTGAGGATTTACGCGAGGAATTTATTACCGGCTACATCTGGCCGACATTGCGCGCGGGCGCAGTGTACGAACATAAATATTTGTTGGGGACTTCGTTCGCGCGGCCGATATTGGGACGGCGGCAAGCGGAGATGGCGCGCAAAGTGGGCGCTGACGCAGTGGCGCACGGCTGCACGGGCAAAGGCAACGATCAAGTACGATTCGAGCTTGCGGTGAAGGCGATCGCGCCTGAGCTGAAAATCATCGCGCCGTGGCGCGAGTGGAATATCACGTCACGTGAAGAAGCGATTGCTTATGCGCGCGAGCACAATGTTCCGATTGAGCAGACCGCAAAGAATATTTACAGCCGCGACCGCAACATTTGGCATTTGAGCCATGAAGGCGGGCGGTTGGAGGATCCGGCAAACGCGCCGGAAGAGGCGATGTGGCAGTGGGTGGTTTCTCCCGCGGCGGCGCCGAACACGCCGACGGAAGTGGAAATCGGATTCGAGTGCGGCGTTCCTGTATCAGTGAACGGGAAGAAGCTTGGCGCGATTGCGTTGCTGGAAGAATTGAACGACATTGCCGCGAAAAATGCGGTGGGACGCATGGACATGGTCGAGAACCGGCTGGTTGGGATCAAGTCGCGCGGGGCGTACGAGACGCCTGGCGGCACGCTGCTGATTGCGGCGCATCGCGAACTTGAGGCGCTGTGCCTGGACCGCGAGACGCTGCATTTTCAACAGCATCTTTCGCTGCGTTACGCCGAAATGGTTTATTACGGCATGTGGTTCACGCCGCTGCGAGAAGCGCTCGATGCGTTCTTCACATCATCGCAACAGCGCGTCACAGGCTCAGTTGCTTTGAGCCTTTTCAAAGGCAACGTTAACGTGACGTCGCGCCACTCGGCCTATTCGCTCTATCGCACGAATCTGGCGAGTTTCACGATGACTGGCTACAACCCGAAGGACGCGGAAGGATTCATCAATCTGTTCGCGCTGCCGATCACCGTGCCCGTGGCTAAAGGAAATGCAGCGAAATGAGCGAGGCGGGGCAAAAAAAGATGTGGGGCGGGCGGTTCGAGCGCGCTCCGGATAAAGCGTTTTACGAATTCGAATGCTCGTTCGACTTCGACCGACGGCTGCTGCCGTTTGAGCTGCAACTCGATCGAGCTTGGGCGCGGGGACTCGAGAAAATTAAGGTTCTGAGCGCGGGAGAAGCGCAGCAAATCATCGCGGCGCTCGAGCAGATTGAAGAGCGCGCACTGGCGGAACCCGCGTGGCTCGACGCTTCGGATGCGGAAGATGTGCATCATTTTGTGGAATCGACGCTGACGGAGATGCTCGGGCCGCTGGGGCACAAACTGCACACAGGCCGCAGTCGCAACGAAATGATCGTCACGGAATTTCGCATGTTCACCAAAACAGCGGCGGCGGAAATGCGCACGGCGGTGGAGAGTCTTATCAAGGCCTTCATCGGGCAGGCGGAGCGGAATTTTGGCGTGGCGATGCCGGGCATGACGCACATGCAATCCGCACAACCGATTTTGCTTTCGCATTTTCTGCTGGCACACGCGGAAGCGTTTTTTCACGACCTTGATCGCATCGCGTTTGCGGCGAATACTTCCGACGCATGCCCGTTGGGCGCAGGCGCGCTGGCAGGATGCGCATTCCCGATTAACCGGCGCGGGCTGGCAGACGATTTAGGGTTCGCACGAACTACGCGTAACAGCCTCGATTCGGTGGGGCGGCGCGATTTCGCGCTGGATTACCTGTTCGCGCTGAGCGTGCTGTCGAATCACCTGTCGCGGCTGGCGGAAGACATGATTTTATTCGCGTCGCCGGGCTTTGGTTTTGTGATTTTGCCGGATGAGTACTCGACGGGCAGCAGCTTGATGCCGCAGAAGAAGAATCCAGATGCGTGGGAATTGATTCGCGGAAAGTCGGGACGAGTTGCGGGGGCGCTCGTATCTTTGCTGGTCACCATGAAAGGCTTGCCGTCGAGCTACCAGCGGGATTTGCAAGAGGACAAAGAGCCGCTCTTCGATGCCCATGATCAAACGCTGGCGATGACGCAAATTGCGGCCGGAGCTGTGAGCGCAACGAAATTCAATTCGGCGAATTTGCGCAAGGCCGCAGAAGATCCCGCGCTGATTGCCACCGAGGCAGCGGATTATTTAGTGGCGAAGGGGATTCCGTTTCGGCAAGCGCATGAAATTATCGGGAAGATGGTTCACGATGCCGAGGAAGAACAACAGGGATATGCGCAGTGGCCTGTTGAGCGCCTGAAAAAATATTCCTCGTCATTCGAGGCGGATTTCCCGAAAGCACTTACGGTGGAAGCGTCTCTCGCGCGACGGCGAGCGCCAGGCGGAACGGCGCCGGCTGCCGTCCGCGAAGCGCTAGCCGAGGCAAAAGCCCGCCTTGCCGCGCAGGAGAAAGTGGCATGAAGACGCGCCGGGCGCGGCCCGAGGATGCGGCGGCCATTCACGCGCTGATCGCGCACTATGCCGCGCAGGGAATCCTGCTGCCGCGCACGGAAGAGAATGTGCGCGAACATTCGGGACTTTTTCTAGTACTTGAAGAAAAGGGCGCAATCGTAGGCTGCCTGTCGCTTGAAAATTACGGGACTGAGCTGGCGGAGATTCGCTCGCTCGCGGTGAGTCCGGAGCTTCGGGGGCGCGGACTGGGCGCGCGGCTGGTGCAATATGCGCTCACGGAGGCTCGGCGACGAAAAATTGCGCGGGTGTTTGGGGTGACGCATGCGCCGGGGTTTTTTGTGCGCCAGGGTTTTGGAACTTCGTCACGGCACGCGCTGCCTGAAAAAATTGCGAGAGACTGCTCTGCGTGCCCGAAAGCGCGACGTTGCCAGCTGGTGGCGGTGATTGCGACTGTGACTGCTCAGCGCGTTGCGCTGCCGATCTGGAACGGTATCGCCACTTCTTCACCGGCAGCATGAAGCCGCTCATCGATGCATCGCTTTTCCCTGAGGGTTTCGAGTTTTCCGCCGCCGCTTGCGGACTAAAGAAATCCGGCCTCGATCTGGGACTCATTGTCAGCAAATCTCCGGCGGCGGCCGCGTGCGTGTTTACAACGAATTTGATCAAGGCAGCGCCGCTTCTCGTTTCCGAAGCGCATCTGCGGCGCTCTGCCTCCACCATGCGCGCGATTATCGTGAATTCCGGCAATGCAAATTGTGCGACGGGACCTGCGGGGCTAGCAGCATCGCGGCGCACAGCCGCAGTGGTCGCGCGCGCGATCCGTTGCAGGCCAGAACAGATCGTTGTTTGTTCGACCGGGGTGATAGGGTTGCCACTGCCCATCGAGCATATTCTGCGCGCGATTCCAGATTTGGCCGCGCGGCGAGCGGGGCGTTCCCATTCGTTCACTGAATTCACGCGCGCGATCATGACCACGGACACGCGGCCGAAATTCGCCGCAGCAAGCTGCCGCATCGGCGGGAAGCGAGTGCGCTTGCTCGGATGTGCGAAGGGCGCGGGAATGATCCATCCTCGTATGGCGACGATGCTGGCGTTTGTGGTAACGGACGCGGCCGCCTCGCCCATCGTACTTCGACGCGCGTTACGCGACGCCGTTGGCGGGACCTTCAACGCCATCACTGTTGACGGTGATACTTCGACGAACGACACGCTGGCGTTGCTGGCAAATGGCGCCAGCGGTGCGCCGGAAATACGGGCGAAGAACGCCGATTATCGCAAGTTCCTCGGCGCGCTGGAATCCGTTTGCAACTCGCTTGCGCTGCAAATCGTGGCGGACGGCGAAGGGGCGCATCGCGTGGTGGAAATCGAGGTTCGTGGCGCGCCGTCGGATGGCGCGGCGGATGAGGTGGCGCGCACGATTGCAAATTCGCCGCTGGTGAAGACGGCACTGGCCGGCGGTGACCCCAACTGGGGGCGAATACTGGCGGCTGCGGGCCGCTCAGAGGTCCAATTCAATCCGGATCGTGTTGAGATCAGAATGGCCGGCATCCTGATGTGCCGCCACGGGCGCGCGTGCACGTTCGACGAGCGCGCCGCTCATCGCAAACTTCTCGCCTCGCATGTTCCGATTCTGGTGAATTTGCAAGCCGGCAGCGGCATCGCGCGCGTATGGACATGCGATTTTACGGGCGATTACGTGCGCATCAATGCCAGCTACCGCAGCTAGGCGAATCTCACAAATCCGATTTCAACTTGCCGGATTTCTTACGCGATGGCGGCGTCTCGTTTCTCTTTTGGGCGGTTCAGCGGAACTTCGGTGGACTCGACGCGTCCGGCGGCGTAGCGATAGCTCTCGAGCGCTGTTCCGGCGATGCCTTGGCGGACGAGCTGTGGCAGATCGAGTTTCGCTTCGGCGGCATCGAGCTCTGCTGGCGTGGCATGCAGCGCCGGGCTGTGCGGCATAAAAGCTGGGCAGCAATCGTGAAATGGCTCCGCGGAAATATCATGCGTGCCGATTTTTCGCGCGAGCGCCATGATTTCGAGTTTGTCGGTGCCGGCGAGCGGGCGAAAAACAGGCAATTTGGCCGCGGCTTCTACGGCAACCATGTTGCGGAGGGTTTGCGACGCGACTTGTCCAAGGCTGTCCCCGGTGACGAAGGCGAGGGCATGGTCGCGCCGCGCGAGAACGTCAGCGATCCGCAGCATCATGCGGCGGTAAAGCAAGACGCGGCAACTTTCCGGAGCATAGCGGACGATTTCGCGCTGGATGGATTCGAACGGAACGCGATAGAGCTTCGCGGTGAATTGCCAGGGCACGAGTTGACGCACCAATCCGCGCGCGACATGCAATGACGATTCGCCAGGTTGTGCGCCGGCACCATAAAAATGCGCGAACGAAAGATGCGCGCCGCGCTTCATCATTTGATATGCGGCGACCGCAGAATCGAATCCGCCGGAAAGCAAGCACATCATTTTGCCAGCTGTGTTCGCGGGCAGACCACCCGGGCCGAGGATTTTCCGCGCATAGACCAGGGCGGGACCGGAAGTGATTTCGATGCGGCACGTGACATCGGGAGCGTTCAACTTCACGCGTACATTGCGGCCCACCTCTCGCAAACGATCGAGCAGGAATCGACCGACGATGGTTTCGATTTCCGAGCTGCGGTGCGCGAAGGATTTATCGCTGCGTTTGGCGCGAACGGCGAAGGTGTCAAAGGAGAGGGGTTCGATTTCGGCCCAGGCGGCTTTGCAGAGTGCGTCAAGGTCTGCCTCGACGGGACGCGCGATGGCGTAGTAAGCGATTCCAGAAATTCGCTCGAGCCGCCGGAGCGTCTCTTCGAGTGAAGTGCCGGCTTTCAGCCGTATCACCAGGCGGTCGTTTGGCCTCTCGATTTTCTCGACAGGAATGCCTTCGAGGCCAAGGCGCAACGCGCTGGCGAGTTTCGAGACGAAGAACCGCTTGTTGCCGCCCTTGAGCCACAACTCATGATAATGAACAACGACAGCCGGTTGGTTCATTTCCAAAGCGCCCCATAGCAAGCGTTTTTTGAAGTATACCAGTCCCGGCCTTCCCCGGCACGCAGGCAGCTTTGCATTTTGTGCGCTTGCCGTGAAGGCCAATGTGTCGCACTCGTTCGTAACTGTATCGATACAAAAATAGCGGAGTTGCGACTTTCCTTGACAGCAGGGGTTAGAATCCACGGCATGCGACCCGTTGGGGGAATTCCGCATCCAATGGGTTGCGAGGGACGATTCGAGGAGGGTCCATGTGGATCCGCCGGGATTGGGACGATTTTTTTAACCGCATGAAGCGACGCGGCACGGCGGTGCATCCACCGCGACCTGTGGACCGCTCTGCGCGGAACCGCCTGGTTCCAGCGGAGGGCTACAGTCTAGCGGAGCTCGACGATGCGGGACTCAGTCTGGAGCAAGCGGAGGTTCTAGGACTTCCCGTCGACGCCATGCGCTTGGGAAGCGACCAGGCTAATGTGACTGCTCTTCAGATGTTTCTCCGGGCCAGCCGCGCGCGCTACTGACTCTCTGGTGGTTTTGAATCTGATGTACTCTTGACGCGGGCAATGAAATCGGTAAACTGCCATTTCTCGTTATGGCGACACAGCCTAATCCGGCAACGCTAACTGCAGGCCCAGAAGACCCGCTGCGGGAGCTGGAGTTTCCCCAGAGGGAAGCGGCTTTTTTCTACGGCCTGTTTCTGCGCGGACACTCGCCGGAGCAGCTTCGCCGCGACATCGAAGTACCAGCTACGGTGCTCGCGAAATGGGATCGCGACTCAACGCGGCAGCCTGAACTGCGTGCGTTGTTTGAACGGATGATCGAGTTTCGCCGGCATGTTTTGGCAATTTTCGACTCACTGGTTGGCTTTGAGGCAAAGACACAGCGGCTGCAATAGGTTGTTTCAACCGCCTTCCGGCGCCTGAACGAGTAAGGTTCCCCTAATGTTATTCTTCAAATTCCCGCGTTTTTTTCTTCGTTAGGATTAAGTAGCGACGCTTCGGCCGGCTTATCAATGTGCATGAACAAGAAGAGAACTGACGGCACGTCAGCAGTAATGTGAGACGACTCCTGCGATGAGGGCGGTGAGTGCAGTGCATGAAGTGCAGTGCAGTGCGTTGACTGCCGGTAGAAGCTCGTTTACACTCGGATGACTCGAATTTGCTTCGCGAATCGAGCACCGCTTCTACTCCCCGGTAGCTCAATGGTAGAGCATTCGGCTGTTAACCGAAGGGTTGCTAGTTCGAATCTAGCCCGGGGAGCCAAATTCTCCTTCTTCTTCAATTAGTTACAGACGGCCTTCGCTCCTTCCTTTTTTTCGTCCGGCCGAACGTCATAAAAACGTAATACTTTCTTTCGGCCATATGCTTTTTTGTTCGCCTTCTCAACGGCTTGCCGCACTTGGTCCGTCATACCGAGTTGGTAGCGACGCTTGGTCTCCGGGCTTGTGTGCCGCATCGCGCGCTGCACAACAGCGTCGGCTGCGACGCCACTCAAACGAGTACAGAAGACGTGCCGCAGGGTATAGATCGGAAAATGCGGTACGCCCGCCCTTCTGAGCGTGGCCCTCCAAGCCGTCTTGACCGTGGAAATCGGCTGGTCTGGTAGATGCGGGCTCGGGAAGATAAACGGACTCTTGGGAGCCTGCGCCTTGTTCCATGCCTGCAAAACTTCGCACGCATACTCGGACAAAGGAACCGGTTCCGCTGAGCCTGGAGTCTTCACGTTGTTGTCCAAACGAATGAGCTTGTCCTCGAAGTCCACTTGGTCCCAACGCAGCGAGAATCCCTCGCTGTAGGTTCGCCCGCCCGTCTGGGAGAGGAGGATGATGGCCACCCGAAGATGAGGTGGTGCAGCCTCCAGGATGCGCAGTTCCTCTTCGACGGTAAGCATTCTGCGAATGGGTCGTTCGCGGAGCTCGTTGAAGTGCTTCACCGCGGCGGCGGGATTTTCCGGGATATACTTCCGCTTGACGGCGAGATCCAAGACGCACTTCAGACATTCCAGCTCTCGATTGACGGTTGCTCCTTTTATGGTGCGGTTTGGGTTGTTCTTTGTTGGCTGTGCCCGCCGTTGACTTCGGTATTCCTCAACCATCTCAACGGTAATTCGGTCCAACCTTGATTCGCCGAAGAATGCTTTCAGGTGCCTGAGATAGGCACGATGGCCCTTCACGGTGTTTTCGGCGAGGCCCGCGAAATGAGATCGTTCGAACTCAGCGGATAGCTGGTCAAACGTCATTCGCTCGCCTGCCCAGCCAACCTTGAACAGACCCAGCACGATCTCGCTCTCGCGGTGCTTGATGATTTTGATCGCGAGGTCTTTGCTGGCTGTCTTGGTCGACTCTTGATGCTGCTCACCGTTCATCGTGTAGCTCATCCACCAGAATCGTGAATCACTTCTTTGATACAGTCCCAATGGCGCTCCTCTGACTTGCCGGAGTTAGGCGCCGGCACAATTATACTTCATGGCGGCGCGGTCGACGTGCGGGTCGCACGTGCTGCTCTTTGAATTGATCGAGGGCGGAACGGCGGTACTCGAGACGGTTTCCGATCTTTCTAAACTCGATTCTCTCCTGCTCTACGTAGCGGTAAAGCGTGGTGGTCGAAATGCCAAGACATTTTGCGGCTTCGGGATGGGTCAACCAGACGGCGGTTGAATCTTCGGTTGGGGCGATTGCCAAGGTGGAAAAGTTCGCCGGGCCGAGACCCTCTGCGCTGGACATGAATTCCTGGAGGACAGAGATCAAAGTCTCGGCCTGCTTGGGAGGCAGAACGAAGCAGGCAACGAAGGCCGGTGACGAGTCCTCCTTTGTAGCAGCCGATATCCTGGTGGTTGCATCGCCGTTAGTTCCGCCGTCTTCGATCGGCGTTGTGGGACGGCTGGCCGGGAGCATGGTATCTCCTTGTAGGGTGAAGAAGATGAATTTCTCTGAAAGATTCCATCGGTTTGAAAACTTCAGTGATCAGGTCCCTTGTCGACAGCCGGAGATTTGGAAATCCCGGATGAGTGAGGCTCTTAGTGTTCCTGTTCGAGTTGCGCTTGGGCTTTCGCGACGGTATGCCGTGCGTAATACTGCGGATCGGCTTTGTCTTCCGAGCGGTAATCGGCGATGCGCTGAATCACGACTTCGGGATCATCGCCGCGAGCGAGGGCGCGCTTGGCGTAGGCCCAATCCTGCTCAGACTGGCTCTTGTGTCCCTGCGGCAGTCTTCGCCCGGATTCGTCCCCAAGATAGCGGGGTGTTTCGGGCGAGTCTTCGTCAATCGTGAAATCGCGGATCGTGTAGACCGCATCGCTTTCCTGGCGCGCTTGGACGATGAATTCCTCAAGAAGTTTCCGATTGGCGAACCCCGGCAAGCGCAGCACGCGCGTCGAGTCCGTTGCCGCCAGATCACCGCTGAACTGATTCGCGAGGCTGTGCAGCATTGATTCCGCCTCATCCTGACTGAATCCGCTCGCTTTCCAGACGACCTGATGCTTTCCCGGCGAGGTGTCGAGGACAAAGTTTGGCGCCGGGACTTCGGTAGAATTGCGAATCGCTTCGAGAGCTTGGTCGCCTTTTCGGTCGAGATCGAGATAGACGTGACGAATGTCTTTTATGTTTTCCTTGGTCCGGCTGTAGGCGCCGTCCTTGATTGGGTTCATTCCTATGAAAATATCCGCGCCGGCGGAGTTCTGCCTTCTCAGCGAGGACTGGAATTCTGGACTCGCCACGGTTTCCGCCGTTGTGATTCGTTGCACCGTTTTCCCCGTCCTGCGATTCCGCGCCAAGACGGCGACGTTGTCTGTAGGCTCGAAGAGCGCGAGGACGTACTCCGAAGCCGACAGGGATTTTGGTGTGAAGTTGGAATCTGTGGTCATGCATGCTCTCGCTTTGCCAGGTAGACAGCACCGAAGTCGTAGAGGTCGGCGTCTGGATCGTAGCCGTTGATTTCGAGGACTTCCGAAATGAACCTGCGTCCCGGCCTGCGTTCGATCTGGATAACCACATTGAGGGAGTCGGCGATGTTGGTCTTGATGGCGCGGTAAGGCAGATCCACTCCGCTTTGGAGAACGCAGCTCGTGAACCGGGCAAGCCCTTGCCGAGCCGAGTTCGCATGAATGGTTGAAAGCGTCCCCGAATGGCCCGTGTTCAGGAGTTGTAGAAGGTCGAATGCCTCGCCTCCGCGAATCTCGCCGAGGATGATGCGGTCCGGGCGATGCCGAAGGGCGGCCTTCAGGAGGTCACGGATCGCGACTGCCGGTATTCCGTTTTGCGCTTGCCGGGCCTCGAAGCGGACAAGATTCGGCTGGGCCATCTGAATCTCAGCCGTGTCCTCAATCAAAAGTATCCGCTCATCCTCAGGGATGAACTTCCCGAGAATGTTCAGGAGCGTGGTCTTGCCGCTCGCTGTTCCCCCGCTGATGAGGATATTCTTACGGGCGAGGACATAATCCTCAAGACGGTTGGCGAGTGGACGGTCGAGCGTGCCTGTCCTAATCAGATCCTCCATCTCGAAATGACGCGTATTGAACTTGCGGATCGTCAGAGTGACACCGCTCAAGCTGCACGGCGGGATGACGGCAGCGACTCGGCTGCCGTCCGGCAATCGCGAGTCGAGAATAGGCTTCGATTCCGAGATGTCGTCACCCAGACGCCGGGCAATGTTCTTCACCGCGACCATGAGGGATTTTTCGCCGAGTGAGACACCCTTGACCTGCTGGAGGAAGCCGTCTTTCTCGATGAACACTTGGTCGGGTCCGTTCACCATGATTTCGCTGATCGAGTCGTCGAGGATGAGGTGCTCGATGGGTTTGAGGAAAGGTAGAATCATCTCGAATCCGTTCATCGTTTGTTCTCCATTCCCTTCGTCATAGACCTCCTTCCGCAAGCTGCTTGAAGTACGACTTGTTCGGATCGTTGAAGTAGGGCTTCAGGTAGCAGAACATCGGCGGCATCGGATTCAAGCCGTCGTAGGCAATGATGACGGACTGGGCGTTGCGCAACTCCATGAACGTCTTCATGTCGAACCGGTAGTCGCTCTGCGTGTTGTAGCTTTTGGACGCCGTGATGTTGGCCTTATGGGACACGGCCTTCCCAGTGAGCAAACTCACGCGAGCGTCGTGGCCGCTCTCGGAGAGGTTGTAGCTGACTTTGAGTTTGTCTTCCCGTCCGCAAAGCTCGCTCGCGGTGCGAGCGGAGAAATCATCAGAAAGCGCGAGGAAAATCTTCGTGCGGAAGGTTTGCAGGAGCGTGCGCCAGCTATCCCCCGGCAGGGCGGACTTGAGCGAACTGATGCTCTGCGTGGCGATGATCGGAATGCACTTCGGCTGACGCGAGAGGCTGAAGAACTTCTCGTCTCCCGTAGGATCGTTTTCGCCCACGGTTGCAAAGTGCTGGTACTCATCGCAAAGGAAGAGAACCTCCCTGAAATGCCGCTCCGGGTGAGCTTCGATTTCGGGAACGCGGTTAAGGACGGCGCGCTCAAAATCGAGCTTCATCATGACGCCGAGAGCCTTCGCGAGTCCGGGATTCATCCCGATGGGAAAATTGAGGGTGCAGATCTTGCCGTTTTCAACAAGCCAGGAGAATGAAGGAAGGGGCGTGCCATAGATATTGTTGACGTTCTTTGCAGGATCGTAGCACTCCTTCTTCGGGCAGAAGACTTTCTTCACTCTCGGGTTGTCGTCGAAGAGAGAAAGGAAGACGGAGATCCCCTCGACGATGGAGGTTCGCAGCTTGGGTTCGATGCGTTTCCAGTCGTCATCAAACCAGCGCTTAACGGCTTCCAATTGTTCGAGCTTTTGCTGATCGGCTTGCGCGGGGTCGAGGACACTCTTGGACTCGCAGCCGATTCCCCTGTTTTTTAGCGTTTCGCGGAGTTGAGGTGTGGCTGGGGCAAGATAGCGGTCTTCTTTCGGATCGTGAACAAAACCAAGGCCAGCGAGGTCCGCCGTGCGCTGCCCGTAGATCTCTGGCTTGACGGCAATGTAATGGCGGCCCATGACGATCTCTTCGGCCTCGCGAATCCGGGCTTCAAGAATCGTTGGTGAGATGGCGCACTGGTAGACATCGAAAAGGGTCACGTAGTCGTAGGCGACCTTGTGAAGAAGGATGATGAACTTGACCAGATTCGTGTACGCCTGCTGCCAGAAGGGTTCCTTACCACGGCCAAACAGGTTGTTCAAAAGGGATGCGATGCTGAAGGCCAGCGCGTAGGCGTCCAGGTCGTTGTGGAGGGGGTTGTAGCGGTATTCGGAATCGAGGCTGATTTCGATGTAATCCTCGCCCCGTTCGTGGCGGTCGAGGATGCCCTTCACCTTGCGGCAAAAGTCACCTTTGACTTCGAGGATCAGGCCGCCGATTCGCTTCTCTTTCTCGGCTGCTTTGTAGGCCAGAACCTGCTCGGCAAATGGGTACATGCAGCAGCTTGTTTTGCCGGTTCCCACGGCACCGAAAATCGCAATCCCGGTGAACAATCCGCGCTCGGGAATAGTGAGCCATCGCGGGGTCGCGGAGGGTCCCGGTTTGCGAGCGTTGTGGACCTCGCCGACCACGAGATAAAGGTTGTCCCTCTTGCATGGGTCGGAATAGCGAGGGAGACGGCCAGGCAAGATGCGCCGACGGACTTTCAACGTGAAGATGTAGAGGCCCGAAAGCAGGGTCGAAAAGACCATGAAGGGCGTTGTGAAAAGGATGGTGTTGTAGAGGTACCTGAAGCTCAGGAAAGCATACGGAGCGCGCATGGCAACCACACGCAGGAAGATCTGGTCTGCGGGAAACGGGTGCGTGTAATAGAGGAAGACTCCCGTGCCCATCGCCAGCAGGGCCGAGACGAAGCCGCGCGAGTGGAGAATCCGCTGGATCATGCCCTTATCCTCGTGTCCACGGCCTGCGTCTTCTCTGAAGGGGACCGTTCGCTGCGCCGCTGCTCTCTCCACTTCCGGTAGTCCTGGTCGCGCCCGAGCACTTTCTTCAGGACGGCATTCACTACGTGATCAGGGCTGCTCTCGATGAACCGGGAGTAGTCTTCGAGCAGCTCGTTGACGGGTTCTTCAAGACGAACCTCGCGGGTCTTGATCGCCGGTGCTTTCTTGATGATGGACATTTCGCCTCCTAGGGTGTTTTGACTTGCCTTTGTGCTCTTCCCTGTGGCCGTGGAAAAAACACGCGGCACAGTCACGTGTGCCGGAGGGCGGGAGCGATCCCACGGTTCACTTGGGCGGCTGAAAGCCGAAAAAGTGGGGTCGCTCCCGCCCGATTTTGTGTTTTTTCCACGGTACCTTTCGCTGTTTGCCTTCGGGTAAGTGTCCTGACAGAACAGCCTTGCATCGCTCGGATGTGACGATGTTGACCGATGAAAAAGTACAGCGTGTAATTCCTGCCTTCGTCACTTGTTCTCGTGGGTTTCCTCGGTGGTAATGCCAATCCTTTTCAGCAGGTAGGTGTCGAAGACGATGCTTCTCTTGCGATCATTCACCGGAAACTGCCGACGGATGCCTTCCTCAGTGATTCGCCCGCCTTTCCAGCCACGATAGAATCCTTCGAACCTGTCCCCGCTGAATCGCGAGCGCGCTTGGTTGCGAAAGATGAGATCGGCTTCGGTTACGGCGGCGTACTGTTTTTCGTCCCATGCTTTGCGCACGCGGAAGTAGCGGACAACCTCATTTCCGATATCCGATTCGAGGGGAATCTTGACCAGGGAGTGGAAGATTTCGGACGCCTTTTCGAAACGGGAATCCGTGCGCGAAACGTATAGGAATCGAAACTGGCAAAGCTGCTGGAAGAGGGGAATGTAATCTTCGAGATGGTGAACGAATTCGGAAAACGTGGACTCGGCTTCATGCAGGTAGGTAAACGTCACCACAGGAGAGAAATCGGCAAAGAACATGGGGAGCTTGTCCACGAAGGAGCGAACCGTGGGACGGGAGCCCGGTTTACCGAGATAGAGCTTGGCGGGAAGGAAGTGCCTCTCGATGTTCAGCGTGCCACAGAAGAAGCGTACCTTTTCCGCTTCCGTTTCGAGGTAGTCATACTCCTGGTTCGCCAGCACGAAATCGAGCATGGCGAGACGCCTGCGGATGAAATCCAACTCGTGGGCGCGGCGATTGCGGAGGTTCTCTTTCTCGATCCTGGAATAGAGCCGCCGGGAGAAAAGGTGATAGACGACACCGCTCATGGGATAGCACCCTCGCCGGGCGTGCTTCTGGCCTTGCATCTTGTTCCAAAAGACCGTAGTCCGTTTGCCCCAATGGGAGCCGGTGAAGCCGAGAAATTGACGCGCCACAAAGTAGCCCGAGTGGGTCGCAACGATGTAAAGAAACCGCGCTTCTTCCTCGGTGTAGCCAAAGGCTTTCAAGGCGTCGAGATAGGAAGAAGAGATGTTCATAGCGCAAGGATTCCTGCCGTAAGGTCCTGGTCGTTCAGAATGCGGCGCAGACGGGATGCGTCTTCGGGATGGCTGTAGAGCGAAAATCCCGCCTTGGCTTTTGCCGCCAATCCCCCAGGGCGGTAGTGGCGGGTTGCCAGTTCCAGATCCACGCGACTGAGTTCATGCTGTGCAGTTTCGTATTCAATGCGGAGATCGGGCACGGGAATCTTGCCGTTGACGACGCGAAGTCGATGCTTTTCGGCGATCAATTCCTTCGCATCGGGGTCGTCTTTCTCCGGGCCGAGTTTGGCCAGGTCACGATTGAGATCCCGCTTCAGTTCATAGTCGAGAATGACGCGCAGCGGCCTGCCGCCAGCGCGTTCGATCCGCCTGGCTTCCTTGTGATAGACGCGATACAAAT
>Ga0307374_10005097_pt1 | contig 21488 bp, 14 predicted proteins | sample OX3MG_FD_202532 | JGI IMG/M metagenome (GOLD analysis project Ga0307374, IMG submission 202532) | Soil microbial communities from Risofladan, Vaasa, Finland - OX-3 | ecosystem: Environmental > Terrestrial > Soil > Coastal area > Acid sulfate soil | place: Finland: Risofladan, Vaasa | collected...
CAGAACCCCGAGGCCCGCTACGGCGCCAAGGACGAGATCGACCGGGCGCTGCGCGAGGTGCTCTCCTACCGCCTCTACGTGGACCTACGTGCCGGGTGGCGGGTCACCGCACCCAACCTCGAACAGGCCGGCCTCTTGAAGGTCGACTACGCGCATCTCGACGAGATGTGCGCGAATGAGGAGGAGTGGGCGGGCCGCCACGAGGTCCTGGCGGCGGCGAAGCCGGCGGTGCGGGCCGAGGTCGCCCGAGCGGTGCTCGACCATCTCCGCCGTGAGCTCGCGGTCAAGGTCGAACAGCTCGACCCGGTCAACCACGACATCCTCTACAACCGTTCCAACCAGAACCTGATCGCGCCGTGGGCGATCGACGAGGCCGAGCGCTACCAGCTGGAGAAGAGCCGGGTGGTGTTCCTCCGGCCACGAGCGCGCAACGACGCCCAGAACTGGATCTGCGTGTCGACCCGGAGCCTCATCGGCCAGCACCTGCGCCGCCGCGCCTTCGCCACGACGCTCAAGACCGCCGACGTAAAGGCCGTCCTCACCGACCTCTTCGAGGTGTTCCAGGTCGGCGGGTTCATCCAAGCCGTCCTCCAGCGCGACACCGACGACGGGCCCGACACCGGCTATCAGATCCCTGCCACCGCACTCCGCTGGAAGGCCGGCGACGGCAGCGAGCCGGCACGAGACCTCATCCGGGTCCCACGCGCCGGGGTGGTGGGACGGGTATCGAACGCCTTCTTCGTCGAGTTCTACCAGGCCGTTGCGGCCACGCTCGCCGGCCTGGAAGCCCGCGAGCACACCGCCCAGGTCACCGCCGATGAACGCAGGAAGCGCGAGGACCGCTTCCGTAACGACGAGCTGCCCGTGCTTTTCTGCTCGCCGACCATGGAGCTCGGCATCGACATCGCGAGCTTGAACGTCGTCGGCATGCGCAACATCCCACCGACGCCCGCCAATTACGCGCAGCGCTCCGGGCGTGCCGGGCGGTCCGGCCAGCCGGCGCTCGTCATCAGCTACTGCTCGACGGGCAGCGCGCATGACCAGTACTTCTTCCGCCGCCCGACCTTGATGGTGTCAGGCAAGGTCCACCCGCCTCGACTCGATCTCGGCAACGAGGACCTGGTCCGCAGCCACGTGCACGCCATCTGGCTCGCCGAAGCAGGCATGCACCTCGGCCGCTCGCTGTCCGATGTGCTGGAGGTGACCGGGACGCCACCGAGCCTCGAGCTCCTTGCCGCAAAGCGCGACGACCTCGCCAACGCCGGGGCTCGCCAACGCGGCCTCGACCGTGCGACACGCGTCCTGTCCTCGATCGCCGGCGAGCTCGCCGAGACGGACTGGTGGACGGAGAGGTGGCTCGCCGACACGCTCGCCGCGCTCCCCACGCGCTTCGACGAGGCGTGTCGACGCTGGCGGGACCTGTTCCGGGCAGCAGAGGGCCAACAGGCCACCCAGAACGCGGTCGTGCTCGACCGCAGCCGCAGCGCGGACGACAAGGGACGGGCGAAGCGGCTGCGGGCCGAGGCCGAGGCCCAGATGGACCTGCTCTTGAACGAGACCTCGACCGACTTCCAGTCCGACTTCTACTCCTACCGGTACTTCGCGTCGGAGGGGTTTCTGCCGGGCTACAACTTCCCCCGCCTGCCGCTCTCCGCGTGGATCCCGGCCCGGCGGGGAAGCGCTGTCGACGAGTACCTGAGCCGCCCCCGGTTCGTCGCCATCAGCGAGTTCGGCCCACAAGCCCTCGTCTACCACGAGGGCTCGGTGTACCGGGTCAACCGGGTGATGATCCCCGTCGCGAGTGGCACCGATCCGACGACCGACGATCCGGTCGTCACCAGCTCGGCGATCCAGTGCGGGGTGTGCGGCTACCTCCACCCGGCCCCGGGGGGCGCGGGGCCGGACCGCTGTGAGCGTTGCGGTGCAGAGCTCGCCGATTCGAAGTGGCGGTACCGGTCGCTGTTTCGCATGACGAGCGTGTCGACGCGCCGCCAAGACCGGATCAACTCCAACGCCGAGGAGCGCCAGCGCAGGGGCTACGAGATCCGCTCCGCGTACCGCTGGGCCGAGATCGACGGGCGCCCGAGCGTCAAGACGGCCGCGGTCACCGACGCCGGCGGGGAGCCCCTCGCCCAACTCGCCTATGGGCACACCGCCACGCTCACCTTGATCAACGTGGGCTGGGCCCGGCGCAAGGATCGCAACGAGCAGGGGTTCATGCTCGACCTCGAACGCGGCCGGTGGGCACCACGACCCGAGGACAAGGATGCGACCGACGACGACCCGCTCACCGGGCGCCTCAAGCCCGTCGTCCCCTTCGTCGAGGACCGCCGCAACGTGGCTGTGTTCGATCCCGAGGGCATCGAAGTCACCCCGGCGTTCATGGCGAGCCTCCAGGCCGCCCTCAAGATCGCCATCCAAGCCGAGTACGACCTCGAAGACGCCGAGCTCGCCGTCGTCAGCCTTCCCGACCGAGACGACCGCACGTCGATCTTGCTCTACGAGGCAGCCGAGGGCGGCGCCGGCGTGCTCCGCCAACTCGTCGAGGATCCCGGCGCCCTCGTCCGCGTCGCTCGCCAGGCCCTGCAACGGTGCCACTTCGACCCCGACACCCTCGCCGACCTGCGCCGGGCGCCCCGAGCCCGAGAGGACTGCGAGGCCGCGTGTTACGACTGCCTGCTCTCCTACACCAACCAGCCCGACCACCGCCTCGTCGACCGGATGCTCATCGCCGACTACCTGCACCGCCTCGCCGGTGCCACCATCGCCACGTCCCCGGGTCTCGCCAGTAGAGGGGAGCATCTCGACCGGCTCGCACGCCAGGCCGGCAGCGACTTGGAGCGCGAGTGGCTCGAGCTCGTCGCCGCAGGCGGCCATCGCCTCCCCGATCGCGCCCAGGTGCTGATGGCAGAGCCCGGCACCCGCCCCGACTTCGTCTACGACGACGCGCACATAGCGGTCTACATCGACGGACCGCACCACCTCTACCCCGAGCGCGCCGCTCGGGACGCCACGGCCGACGAGGCGCTGTTCACCCGCGGCTGGACGGTGATCCGCTTCGTTGCCAACGACGACTGGCCGGCACTGATCGCCCGGCATCGGAGCACCTTCGGCGAGGGCGACCGTTGACCACTCCTGCGGCCACCTCGGACCGAGAGGCCACCGCCTCGGCGACCTTTGCTCCCGGCTCGCTCGTGCGGGCCCGAAACCGAGAATGGGTCGTGCTTCCCGACTCGACCGACGAACTGCTCGTGCTGCGACCCCTCGGGGGCTCGGACGACGACACCGCCGGCCTGCTCGTCGGCCTCGAACCCGTCGAGCGCGCCGAGTTCACCTGGCCCGATCCGGACCAGGCCGGCGACCATCTCGGCGCCCGCCTCCTCGCCGACGCGGCCCGTCTCGGCTTTCGCTCCTCGGCCGGGCCATTCCGCTCCTTCGGCGCTATCGCGGTCGAGCCCCGCCCCTACCAACTCGTCCCGCTCCTCATGGCGCTCCGGCTCGACCCCGTGCGCCTGCTCATCGCCGATGACGTCGGCATCGGAAAGACCGTCGAAGCTGGACTCGTAGCAAAGGAGCTGCTCGTCTCGGGCCAGGCCAAGCGCCTCTGCGTGCTCTGCCCCCCGCACCTCGCCGAGCAGTGGCAAGCCGAGCTCGCCACCAAGTTCCACATCGACGCCGAGCTCGTCCTCACCTCCACCGCCAGCCGGCTGGAGCGATCGTGCGGCTTCGGGGAGAGCGTGTTCGACGTGTTCCCCCACACGATCGTCTCCACCGACTTCATCAAAGGCGAGCGCCGCCGCGACGAGTTCGTCCGCAGCGCCCCCGACCTGATCCTCGTCGACGAAGCGCACACCTGCGCCGCCGATATTCGCGGGCGAGGAGCCGCTCACCAGCGCTACAGCCTGCTGAAAGACCTCACCGCCGACCCGGCCCGCCATGTCGTGCTCGTCACCGCGACGCCGCACTCGGGCAACGAGGGAGCCTTCCGCTCCCTCATCGGGCTGCTCGACCCCGCCTTCGCCGGCTTGCCCGACGACGAGCAGATCGACGAAACGACCAGGGCCCGCCTCGCCCGGCATTTCGTCCAGCGCCGCCGAGCCGACATCCGCGCCTATCTCGACGTCGACACGCCCTTCCCCGACCGCCTCGACCTTCCCGAAGAAGACGGCCGCTACCAGCTCACGCCCGCCTACCGGTCCTTCGTCGAGGAGATCCTCGCCTGGGCACGAGAGGCCGTCGCGGACGAGAGCGGCGGCCGCCATCGCCAGCGGGTGCGGTGGTGGAGCGTGCTGGCACTGCTGCGCAGCCTGGCGTCGAGCCCCGCGGCTGCGGCGGCCACGCTCCGCAACCGTGCGGCACCCGCGTCGACCACCACGATCGAGGAGGCCGACGACGTCGGCCGGCGCAGCGTCTTGGACCAGGACGACGCCGACGACGCCGGCCGCCCCGACGCCACCCCAGGAGCAGATCCCGACTCCGCCGCAGACGGGACTGGCGGCGCAGACGGGACAGGCGGCACGGGCGGCACTGGCGGCACTGGCGACACGGGGAAGGCCGAACGCCGACGGCTGCGCGCGCTCGCCGATCAGGCCGACCGGCTCGCCGGCAGCGAGGACGCCAAGCTCGCCCACACCACCCGGCTCGTCCGCCAGCTCCTCGGCGAGGGTTACAACCCGATCGTCTTCTGCCGGTTCATCCCGACCGCCGACTACGTCGCCGAGCACCTCGCAAAGGCGCTCGGCTCGGCCATAGCGGTCGAGAGCGTCACCGGGGTTCTTCCCCCCGCCGAGCGCGAGGCCCGGGTCGCCGACCTCGGGGGCTCCGCTCGTCGGGTCCTCGTCGCCACGGACTGTCTGTCCGAAGGCGTCAACCTCCAAGAGCTCTTCGACGCCGTCGTCCACTACGACCTGCCGTGGAACCCGACCCGGCTTGAACAGCGCGAGGGCCGCGTCGACCGCTATGGCCAGCCGTCTGCGTCGGTCAAGGTCGCCACGGTCTACGGCGTCGACAACGTCATCGACGAGATCGTGCTCGAGGTCCTGCTCCGCAAGCACAAGAAGATCCGTTCCGAGCTGGGTATCTCCATCCCGGTCCCCGGCAGCAACGACGAGTTCATCGAGAGCGTGTTCGAGCGGCTCTTCACCCCCGACAACCGCCAGCTCAGCCTGTTCGCCGCGCCGGTCCGAGCGGTGCAAGAGACGCTGTTCGCCGAGTGGGACCGGGCCGCGGACAAAGAGAAGCGTTCGCGAACCCGATACGCGCACCACACCATCAGCACCGGCGAGGTCGCAGCCGAGCTCGCCGCCGTGCGCTCCGCGATCGGCGCCGCCTCCGACGTCACCCGCTTCGTCCGTGACGCCGTCATTGCCCTCGGCGGCACGGTCAGCGGCGACGGGGCGAGCCTGGTCACCGACCCGGTGCGGCTGACCTTCGCTGGGCTCCCACGCGCCGCCCGGGACCTGCTCGGCACCGACGTTGAAGCGCTCGTCGGACGCTACCAGCCGACCCTTCGGGCAGGCGAGACCTACCTGTCACGGACCCACCCGGTCGTCGCCGGCCTGGCCGGCTACCTCCTCGACACCGCCCTCGACTCCCACGCCCCGAGCCCCGCGGCTCGCTGCGGGGCCATCCGCACCACCGCGGTCGACGTGGCGACCACCGTCCTTGTTCTCCGCCACCGCTTCGACCTCGCCGTCGGAAAGCGAGGGGGACCCGACGAACAGCTGCTCGCCGAAGACCTCAGCCTCGCCGCCTTCTCCGGCGCGCCAACGTCGGCGACCTGGCTCGGGCCCGACGCCGCCGAGGCGCTCCTTTCGGTCCCGCCAGCCGGCAACGTCGCACCAGAGCAGCGCGCCCAGCTCATCGGTCACATTGTCGAGCGAGCCGACCTGCTGGTACCGGCCCTTGAGCACCAGGCCAGCGAGCGTGCCCGAGAGCTTGCCGCGACCCACCGGCGAGTACGGCGCGACGCCGGAGCCTCGTCGCGCGTCACCGTCACCGCCCACTTCCCCGTCGACGTCCTCGGCATCTACCTCTACCTGCCCGCCTGACATGGCCCCCCGCAGCCCGTTTGCCACCATCACCACCGAGGGTGGTCTGCTCTCTTCCGACCTGCTCGCACGCCTCGCCCGCCAGCCCAACAGCCTGTCGGGGACGAGCCCTGACGACTACCACCTCGTCTCCGGGCGACGCCTTCGCGATGCCATCAACCGGTCCTGGACCGAGCTCCAAGGTGCCTGGACCACGTTCGCAAACGAACTCGCCAAGCTCCCTGCTGGCGAGCGGGCGACGACCGTCACCCGTGAACGCTGGCTGCTGCCGCTATTCGCCGAGCTCGGCTTCGGACGGCTCCAGCGTGCGAGTGCGATCACCGTCGCCGGGCGCGAGTACCCGATCTCGCATCTTTGGGGAGCGGTCCCCATCCACCTCCTCGGCGCGGACGTCGAGCTCGACCGACGCACCAAAGGCGTGGCCGGCGCCGCCACCGCTGCCCCGTCCTCCATGGTCCAAGAGCTCCTCAACCGCTCCGAGGACCACCTCTGGGCGATCCTGTCGAACGGCAGGCGCCTCCGCGTCCTTCGCGACAACACCAGCCTGACGCGGGCTTCCTACGTCGAGTTCGACCTCGAAGCAATGTTCGCCGGCCAGGTCTTCACCGACTTCGCCGTGCTGTGGATGGTCTGCCACGAGAGCCGCTTCGAGGCAGACCAGCCAGAGCAGTGCTGGCTGGAACGCTGGATCGGCGAAGCTCGCCAGCAAGGCGTACGAGCCCTCGACACGCTGCGGACCGGATTCGAGAAGGCGATCACCGTGCTCGGCAGCGGCTTCCTCGCCCATCCCGGCAATGCCGAACTACGCGAACGGCTCCGCGACGGCAAGCTCAGCGTCGAGGACTACCACCGCCAAGTGCTCCGCCTCGTCTACCGGCTCGTTTTCCTCCTCGTGGCCGAAGATCGCGACCTGTTCCATCCGCCGGCGACGAGCGACCAGGCTCGCCAGCACTACGCCCGCTACTACTCCCTCGGCCGCATACGAGACCATGCCCGACGCCACCGTGGGACCCGGCACTCCGACCTGTTCGAATCCCTTGCCCCCGTGTTCGTGGCGCTGGGCGCCAACGGGATCACCGCGATCGGCGTCCCCGCCCTCGGGTCGTTCCTCTGGTCACCCGACGCCTGCCCCGACCTCGACGACGCAGCCCTTTCCAACAACGACCTCCTCCAGTCGATACGCCACCTGGCCTACACCGAGCAGGACCGGGCGCTCCAGCGCGTCGACTTCGCCAACCTCGGCCCCGAAGAGCTCGGCAGCATCTACGAGAGCCTCCTCGAGCTCCACCCCCGCATCGAGCTCGACGCGGCACGCTTCGAGCTCTTCGCCGTGGCCGGCAACGAGCGCAAGTCGACCGGGAGCTACTACACGCCGACCAGCCTCATCACCGCCCTCCTCGACGAGGCACTCGACCCACTCCTCGACGAAGCTGAGGGCGCCCCCGAACCCCAGGCGGCCATCTTGTCCATCAAGGTCCTCGACCCGGCGTGTGGATCGGGCCACTTCCTCACCGCCGCCGCCCGGCGCATCGCGGCCCGGCTCGCCTCGGTGGAAACTGGCGAGCTGAACCCGACGCCGGAAGCGATCCGCCACGCGCTCCGTCAGGTGGTCGGCCGCTGCATCTACGGGATCGATCTCAACCCGATGGCGGCCGAGCTCGCCAAGGTGAACCTGTGGCTCGACGCCGTCGAACCCGGGCTGCCGCTCAGCTTCCTCGACCATCACGTCGTCTGCGGGAACGGGCTCATTGGCACCAACCCACGCCTCATCGCAGAGGGCATCCCCGACGAGGCGTTCAAGCCCATCGAAGGCGACGACAAGCCGACGGCCGCCGCACGCAAGAAGACCAACACGGTGGAGCGCCGCCAGCGCAATCAAGGCCTCCTTGCCCTCGGAGACTCTGCGCTCTCCGCCGCCGGGTACCTGGCCGACGCTATCCGGGCCATCGACGCCGAGGACGACTCCACTGTCAAGGGCATCCAACGCAAGCAGCAGCGCTGGGCCGAACTGCAGACAGCACGAGAGACGCAGCTCGCCACGCTCGCCGCCGACACCTGGTGCGCTGCCTTCTTCGCCCCCAAGACCCCGGAACATCCGGCACTCACCGACCAGACGCTGCGGGCCATCGCCGGTGACCGCACCGACAGCCCTGATGCGATCGCACTCGTCGTCGATCTCGCCGCTCACTACCGCTTCCTCCATCCCCATCTCGCCTTCCCGGACGTCTTCGTCGCGGACCCAGAGGCGGAAGACGGCTGGCAGGGCGGCTTCGACCTCGTCCTCGGCAATCCCCCCTGGGACACGCTCAGTCCAGACCAGCGCGAGTTCTTCGCCCGCTACCAGCCCGGCATGCGATCGCTCGGACCCCGAGAGCAGACCGCGGTGATCGAGGAGCTGCTGACCGACGAGACGATCGCCGCGGAGTGGAGCGAGTATCGACGGGACCTATTTGCTTCTGTGCACTTCTTCAAGGGGAGCGGCCGCTACACGCTCTTCGCGGAAGGCAACCTTGGCAAAGGCGACTTCAACGTCTACCGGATGTTCGTGGAGACGGCTTTACGCACAACCCGACCCGGCGGCTACACCGCGCAAATCACCCCCGGCGGCCTCTACGGAGGCGCCAACGCTTCGGCCATCAGGAAGCACCTACTCGATCGCTGCCAGCTCACGGCCCTCTACGGATTCAGCAACTACAAAAAGCGCTGGTTCCAGATCGACATGGCCCGCTTCGCTGCGTACGTCGCCAAGGCCGGGGGAAGGACGAAGTCCTTCGCCACCAAATTCGGGATGGAGGATCCGGCTGAACTAGCAGCAGTCTCCTCGCTCACGATCGACGCCGACTCGATCCGCCACCAAGAGCCGCTGACCTACGCCATCCCAGAAGTCCGGAACGCCGCCGCCCTCGACGTGAGTCAGCGGATCTACGCCAAGTGGCCACCGTTCGGGCGTGACATCCCGGGCGTGCCGTACCGGGACTTCCGACGCGAGGTCGACATGGGCAACGACCGGGATCTCTTCACCGACGATCCGTCCGGTCTGCCGGTCTACGAAGGCCGGATGGTCGACCACTTCGACCATCGAGCGAAGACCTACGTGTCCGGCCACGGCAACAGCGCGGTCTGGCAGGAACGACCCTTCGGCGACCCGGAGAAGGCCATCACCCCCCAGTGGTACGTCGCGCGGGCGGACATTCCTGCCAAACTTGGGGACCGGACGAACCACTATCGCGTTGGCTACATGAATGTCACCAGCGCTCGCGATCGTCGGAGCTTGACGGCTGCTCTGCTTCCACCGGCTGTCATCTGTGGCGATCCGGTGCCAACGCTCTTGTTCCCTGCGGAAGAGCAGTGGGCCTACATGCCGATACTGGCAGTGCTGAACGCATTCACCACCGACTGGGTTGCCCGCGCCAAACTCACCGGGGCCCACATGACCCTCTCAGTTGTCGACAGCCTTCCAATACCGCGGCTCGCCCTCGATGATCCCCGCACCGGACTGCTCGGACCTCTCGCCTTGCGTCTCACTTGCGTCGGACCAGAGATGACCCCCTACTGGAACGCGATGAGCGAGTACGGGTGGTGCGAGCCGGTACCCGCGGGCGTCGTGCCAGGTGAAGCACTCACCGACGTCGTGTCTCGCGAGGCGGCTCGCGCCCAGATCGATGCCCTCGTCGCGAAGGATGTCTACGAGATGACGCGAGAGGAGCTGAGCTTCGTGTTGGACTCCTTCCCGGTGCTCAGGCGTTTCGAGGAGAAGAACCTGGGCGAGTATCGCTCACGGCGATTGGTGTTGGAGTGGTTCGACAAGGTGTAGCGGGGCCAGTTCTATCGGGGCGCCCTACAGCCCGAGGTGGCATCCTGGGACGGTGCTCGACCTTGAGTTGGTTGCCGTTCAGATCGAGGAGGCGAGCCGACTCGCGAAGATCCGGCGACTCCCGCATCTACGCCTGGCGTTTCTCCTCCTCGACAACGTGGTTGAAGTCATGCTGCACCGCGAGGTGGAGAGCGAGACGTTCTTTCAGGACGTGAACGTAGCGATGCGGCTCCAGATGCAGCGCATGCAACCCGTCCATGGCGACAAGCCCGAGTTCATGGCACTGCTGACTGACATCGAGTCTCGGATCCTGCCGGAGCGGAAGATGGAGGATCTCGAAGAACGCTTCCAAGCCAAGGTCAACTTCCTGGCTGAACGGAAGCGGCTTGACCCCCCAGTGGCCGCCATCGTGAAGAAGCTCCACCGTTACCGCAACGACCTCTACCATCGCCTTCAACTCCGTCGGGAGGTCCTTGAACCCGCCACGCTCATCTACTTCGACGTCGCGTGCGCCGTACTTGCGAACTGGCGCTTCCAGCGCTCGTGGTCCTCTGCCGAGTCGTACGAAGACCTGGCAAGGTTCGGCGTCACGGTGCATGGGCTCTTCCAAGAGGACATCACCACTCGCATTGCCTCGCAACTCCGAGAATCTGTCGGCATGGACGTCTCGGCCATTCGCACCGCGCTGAGCAATCACTTGGACGGCCGGCTTGATGACCTCGATGAGACTGTCTCAATGGTCCGCTCCGCCATGCCGGACGAATACGACGATCCGGACGACGTGTACAGGTTCGTCCAGAGTGACTGGAAGAACGAGTTGCCTGCGCCCAGCGAACTGCGCGAGCTCCGCTTCCCGGTCCTTGGCAACAAGTTGCCGCTCTGGCGCCGCCAGGTTGCTTCGCTGACGGATATCTCCGAGCGTTACGCGATGTACGCCCGCTATGCGACGATCGAGGACGACTTCGAGTCCTTCGAGGCTCAAGCCACAGCCCTCTATGAGACGATCGACCGTCTGGTTCAGCAAGCGATCGACGAGGAACGCGGAAAGTAAGAGGCAGATCCGGTCAGATTCGCCGGACGGCCTGTTCTAGAGTCTGGCCTTCATTCTCACCAGTGAGCCGGCCCAAGTGACGGCCGATGTCGAAGTCCACGAGTTGAAATTCCGGGTACAAGCCAAGGTATTCTTGACCTCTGAAGCTGCTGCCGGCCGACTCGACAATGGGCAGGACGCCCACATGATTGTGCCTCATGCCATCGAAGTAGCCGAGCTCCCACGGCATCCACTTAGAGTCAGGGGACGCCTTCGAAGTCGCGAACAGCAGGAACTGACAGTGATTCATGCGTTGACGCAGCAGGTCTGCAGTGCGTGGCGTTACGCGGCTTCGATCAGCCTGGGGGTCCTCGATCCAGTCGACGTAGACGCTCAGGCCCTCTCGTTCGATCAAGACTTTGATGCCGGCAATGACCTCGGCGTCCTCGTAGGCGTGCGACAGGAACACCTGAAAGTTGGTCGTGATGGGCGTAGAGGCGGACTTGGTCATCTGACTCTCGGCGATAGAACGGGTTCCCCAACTGGATCTAGACTCGTATTCCGCACCGTCTCGTTGAGGGGTAAGGGTTTCGCGGGGTCGTGTGGGGTGTTTGGGGTTGTTGTTGCTGCTCAGCGGCCTCGTCCATAGGCTCCATGACGCTTCCCCGCCCACGTCGTGTTGGGGAAACCATTACGTGGTCACTCGGTTGAGATCCACCTTCAGTACGGCTACGATCACTATGATGTTGGGGAAATGTTCGTGCGCGTGCAAAAGGTGCAAAGGGGCGGCCGGGTCTACGAGTACGTGCACATCGTGGAGGGCTACCGGGATGAGGCAGGCAAGGTCCGCCACCGTGTTGTGGCAAATCTGGGCCGTCGTGACCAGCTGAAGGATTCGGGGGCGCTGGACAATCTGGCCGCGGCGTTCACGCGCCTTGATCCCGCGCCCGGGCGCTACCTGGTCGGGGCCCTGCCGCTGGTGGTGCCCCTGCTGGAGCGCTTGGATGTGGCTGGCATCGTGGATCGTGCCTGCCCGATGCGCGGCCGCGCCCACCTCACCCACGGCGAGGTCGTCGCCGCGCTCGTGGCCAACCGGCTCACCGCGCCGCGCCCCCTCTACGACGTCGCCGGTTGGGCCAACACCTACGCCACCAACGATTGGCTGGGCACGCCGGGCGGCCTGTTGAACGACGACCGCCTGGGCCGGGCGCTCGACGCCATCGCCCCCCATCTCGACGAGATCTCCTCCGCGGTGGCCCTGGCCGCGGTGGGCGCCTTCGGCATCGACGCGGCCCGCCTGCACTGGGACTTCACCTCGGTCGCCTTCTGCGGCGCCTACGAACACCAACACGGCGAGGCACCCAAGATCGGCTACGGCCATTCCTCGGACCGCAAAGGCCACCGCCGCCAGCTCAAAGTCGCCCACGCCACCACCGCGTCGGGGATCCCGCTGTTCAGCCGGGTGGTCGGCGGGGCCCGTCACGAGGGCGCCGAGACCGGCGGTCTGCTCGAACAGTTGCGCTCCGTCGCGGAACCCAAGCGCCTGCTGTTGGTGGCCGACTCGGCGCTGGTCACCACAGCCAACCTGGCCGCGGCCGACGCCGCCGGCATCCGGTTCGTGTCCCGGCTGCCCCGCACCTTCGACTACGAACCCGACGCGTTGGCCCAACCCGGCCACGCGTGGCGGACACTCAACTACCACGCGCAGAGATCACGACGATTGCCACCGGCCGAGCGACCCACCTTCCGGGGCGCGGAGGCCACCATCGACATGGCCGGCCCCGACCGCATAGCCCGCCGCTTCCGGGTCCTCTACCTATACGGTTCGGAGGAAGCCGACGCCGCCAAAGCCAGCCGAACCCGGCTGCTGGCCCAGGCCGAAGCGGCCCTTGCCGCCATTGGGCGGGGACTTACGGCCAAGCCCCGCCAAGACCCCGAGACCGTCGAGCGTCGCGTGGCCAAAGCGGTCGCCAAAGGCCGCGTCGGCCATTGGCTCCGGACCGAGATCCGCGACGACCACGGCAGCCTGTCGCTGCGCTGGTGGCGCGATCCCGCCGCGCTCGCAGACACACAACGGCGCGACGGCCTCTACGCCCTAGTCACCAACATGGGCGCCCACCAATGCTCACCCGACCGTCTCCTCGCGCTCTACAAAGACCAAGCGCTATCCGAACGCGCTCACCACTTCCTCAAAGGGCCACTGGCCGTGCGGCCCGTGTTCCTGCACTCCAACCGCCGCGCTGCGGCCCTGGTCACCGTGTGCTCGATCGCCCTGCTCGTCTACGGGCTCATCGAAGCCGACACACGGCACGCCATCGCACCCAACCGGACCATCGACGGGCTGCTTCCCGAACAACGGGCCGCGCGACCCACAGCCGAGAACATCTTCCGCGCCTTTGTCGGGGTCGGCTTCCAACGCGTCCGCACCACCGTCGGACTCCAAGCCATCCCCGACCCGCTCACCCAAGCACAACAGGCCATCCTCGACGCCCTCAACATCAGCTCGGTCCTACCCCCAAAGGGATAGCCGCCACCACAAACGGTGCGGAATACGGGTCTAGAGGCCGCCGTTGCTTGCGCCTTGGTTACGTACGGCATCGCGGCTCTCCGGCTTCTCGAATCGGATATGACGGTGCCTCAGGGCGCCCTTCCCTACGTGGCATCAGCGCACGCTCCACGAATCCGGTCAGCGACATCGCGGAGGTCGGCGTCTTCGTACCTGCCTGCCGGTGGCCAGATGTCGCCAAAGCCGTCTCGCCGCCACCGGGGAACGACGTGCAGGTGCAGATGGAAGACAGTCTGTTCGGCGATCTGGCCGGCCGAGGTGATCAGGTTCATACCTTCCGGAGCCAGGGCCGTGTCGATGGCGTTCCCCACACGAATCGCGGCAATCATGAGCTCGGCCCCGAGTGGGGGCTCGGTCTGCCATAGGTCGGGCACGTGTCTACGAGGGATGATCAGGGTGTGTCCTGGGGTGGCAGGGTGGAGAGGGAAGAAGGCGACCCAGTCGCTCCCCTCGCAGACGACCTCCACTGAAGGGTCCTCGCCGCGCCCGATGGCGCAGAAGTCACAGCTCGCTGAGTCGCCCGCGCTGGATGTCACTTGCCGGCCGCCTTCGCTGCCACTTCGATCCAGGCACCGAGGTTGTGGTAGCCGTCGTTGTTGTTCCACTGGTAGAAGGGATAGCCATTGGGCAGCTGCCCGCAGCAGTTCGACGTACCGCCCTGGAGATCACGAATCTTGGAGATGTCGACCCCGAAAAGCCCGTGGCCCAAGTATTTGCTCTGTTCGATCTCGTACTTCACCCACCGGCTTGAACAGGTCAGACCGCCGACGAGGACCACCGTGACCGATGTACCGTTGAGTTGGCCATCGATCCAACGCTTGATCGCAGCGTCACCCTGTCTCTTGAGGCTCTCGAACGCGGCTGCATCGACGAAGCCGGCGGCCTCGCGGCCCTGGACCACCCAGCTGTTGCGAACCACCATCGCCCGCGAAACATCCTCGTATTTGAAGCTGAAGAACACTCGACGGGCCATTACTTGCTCCTTATCAGGATGATCCCGATCACGTCGACGACGATGATCGTGCCGTAGAACAGCCATAGATGAGGACGGCAGACACAGGTCGTCAGCCACCGCTTAGCGGCGTCGGTTTTATCGGGGGTCATGGCAAAGTCGATGTCAGCCGGCGGCTTGATGGCGACTCTGTTGTGAAGTTCGATGAAGCAGTGTTCAAGCCAGAGGTAGTAGCCGTCGAGGCCCCAGAACATGACGGTCGATGCCAGCGCCAAGACGAGTAGCGCGATTCTGGACTCGACTGCTGCGAAGGCGGCGAGTCCGGCGGCGATGGTGATGGCCCAGCCCTTGAATAAGAAGGAGTTGGTGGCCATCCGGGCGATCACCGCCTGGATGAACTCCAGGTGTTTGAGCTTCGCGTCGAGGCGCGGAGCTTCGTCCCCCGGTGGCATGCCTACGACCACCAGTGCCGGCTGCAGGAGAAGCAATTCGGCTTCTTGTGGCCCAGGCAGTCCTTGCCAGCGGCGACTGCGGCCCACTCCACCCAACGGCCGAAGCTGTTGCGGTCCCAGTCGTAGATATGGAAGCCACCGTCGCTGAGGGCGGCGGGGGCGGCGCCTCGCTGGCTGCGTTGGCCGGCCTGGTCCTTGATTCGGTGGATGCGAACGCCGAGTAGTCCGTTCCCTCGTTCGATGCTCTTCTCGATCTCGTAGTTGACCCAGGGCCGGTTGGCGGTCTCGGCACCGATCAGGACCGCCGTTACGCTCGTTCCTCGCAGTCCTGCACCGATCAGTCGTTCGATCTCGCGTCGGCCTTTGCGCTTGGCTTCCTCCCAGAGCGAGGCGTCACTCCAGCCGGCCGCGGTGGTGGCGTCGACCTTGCCGGAGTTGCGTACGTTCGTGGCGCGCCATACGTCCTGTTCGTAGTGGAAGCTGAAGAAGACGCGGCGGCCAGGCATCCTGCTACACCGTCACGAGAGGTCGGGGATCCGGGTCGCCGACGATGGCGTCTAGGTCTTCGAGGGGGAGGCACGCTTCGGAGGCGATCTGCTCTCGGCTGATACCGGCCTGTTGCGCTACCTGGCACGCAGTCGCTAGCAAGGCTGGAAGCTCGGGACGCCCGAGTGGGTACGGCTCGCTTCTGCGGCCGTACTGCTTGTTCATGATCATGACGGCCCTGCGATAGGCGGCATCACCGATAACTCCGAGCGTTCGGGCGCGATACAGGAGAGCGGCTATAGACACGCCCCATTCCTGCTTGAGTCGGGCATAGGCGCCGAGGTCGAACCGGCGAGGGAGTATCCGCGCGAAATGCGTCCGGGGCATGAGCAGCTCGGCCGCGAACGCCTGCGCTTGCTGCTCCTGCTCCCCTCCGGGATCAGCGTCGGGATGACACACAAGGTGTCCGAGCTCATGGGCTACGTCGAATCGGCTCCGGGCAGCGTCTCCCTTGCCGCTACCCAGGATGACAACAGGGCGGGAACCTTGGGCGTGGCTGAAGGCATCGATGCCACGGTTTGCGACTTCCAGTCGGGCTACGAGAACTCCGTTTGCCTCTAGGTGCCGCACGAGGTGCCCGACCGGGCCGTCAGGCAAGTCCCACGCGCGGCGAAGTTCGGCTGCCGCCTCGGCGAGTTCCGTCTCATTGCCCTCAGAACCAATCGCGATCAATGGCACATGTGGCTCCGGCAATCGAACGTATCGTTCGAGAATCTCCGCGACGTCGAGTACTAGCTCCGACCACCCCCACGCCTGCGCACGGCCCTGCCGAGTGGTTGATCGCAAGCTCCGGAAATGAGTGCCATCCAAGCCTCCACTAGAGATTGGGCGGCGCCCGAAGGCGAAGAAGCCGGCGGACACTCCCGTCGCCATCGCCAGGCGAGCCAGCACCGCTGACGTCGGTCGGTTGCGATCGTTCTCGTACTGCGAGACGGCGGTATGACTTACGTCCACACGTTCTGCGACCTCGCGGAGAGTAAGGCCCGCACGAAAGCGCGCGAGTCGGAGCCGCTCGCCGGAGAAGGCGGCGGCCGCTTCCTCAGCCCTCATCCGACCGGGCAATATCGGGATGCGGCAAAAGGTGCAAGGCGGGTTCGGGCTGGTCGGTATAGGCCGTGACGTTGGCGGTGCTAGACGACTCGTCGGGACTCCGGGCGGCAAGGTCATCGAGGCGAACCAGGACGGCCCAATCGAGTCGCTCACCGGCGCCCGTGACAAGGCGGCCGGCGTGAGCGGCAGTCTGCCCCGCGTCCAGAGTGCCACTCCAGACAATGTGAATGATCGAGGCGGCCTCGCGCTGGGGCATACCGTCGAAGGCCAACTGCGTGGCGTTCGCAGCACCGGCTTTGCGGCGCGCTGGTGACGAGTCGGCATCGAAGCTGGCGGGATCCGTCAGATCAGTGCCGCGGGCGACGGCGAACTGCAGTTCGAGGTCCCCCCGTCGGGCAACAAGTCCCGCCCCTCGTCGCACCACCCGGAAACCCTGGTCGTTCAACACCTCCACAGCGAGCTGAGTCGCCCGTTGGTAGCGGTCGGTACCGAAGGTGAAGCCGTTCGATCCTGGATCGTTGTGATGTGCCTGGGCCACACGGTGACCCTCTCGGCCACAAATCACCAGGGCTCTAACCAAGTCATCGTCAAGCTCGACATCCGTCCCGATCTCCATACTGCAAGTGTAGCTGAACATCGTCTTTAATGCGTGAATGTAAAGCCCTGCGTCTTATCTGTGGCCGACCGGAGCACCCCTGGACTGGCAAAGATCGTGAAACGCCAGGCTATTCAGCTGGCCTGACCCCATCATGATCTTTTCTTCGGAGCCATTCTTCAACACTCGTCGTCGTGATCTCGCACATGCTGCGCCGGCCGGAAAGCTCTTCGAGGATGCCGGCCCGGACGAGGTCGACGACGGCTCGGCGTCCGAGCCCCGTGAACCGCATCACCTCGGCAAACGAGACGGTGGCCTGGGGCTGGGCTTTGCGTCGCTTGGCCTCGTTGCGGGCGAGCCAGCAGGCCTCGACCGAGGCGCGGGTGACGAAACGGGCACCGCTGGTGTCGGTCTCGGGATCGAGCTCGAGGGCGCCCCGGGTGGCGAGGAGGCGGATGGTGGTGAAGCTGAGCTTGAGCTGGCGGGCGGCTGCGGGCAGTTTCATCGAGCGGCGATGGAGGGCTCGGACCCGCTCGTGCTCGGCCCGCAGCGCCTCGGCCTCTTCGTCGGTGAGGGTGAGCTCCCGGCTGGTGGGATGCTGGTCGAAACTGAGGCCGAGGTGGCGCATGGAGCGGTAGATCTCGTCGTAGCGGACACCGAGCTGCTCGGCGAGGTCGGAGAGGCGGATCACCCCGGCGAGCTGGTCGCGACGGGCCCAAACGTCGCTCATCCTGCTGTACCGCCGTGGTACGCCGTCACCGTCGGGGGCGACGACGCTTCGGATGGTGCCGTCGCTCATCCAGCGCCGGGCGGTGGTGGCGACGATGCCGAGCTCGCCGGCGACCCGGTTGGCGTCACAGAGCGGGTCGTCGGGGTCGCCGGGCTCGACCTGCCAGCCGGCGGCGGCGAGCACCGCGCTGACGTGATCGGCGCGGAAGCTGAGCGGGTTGGTCTTCCCCCAGTGGACGGTGCGGGTGGTCGGGGTGAGAAGGGTCGTGATCTGGGTGGTGATGTTGTCGTCGAGGAGGGCGGCGACCTTGGCGAGGGGGGCGACGTCGGGATGGTCGAGGGTGTAGATCCGCCCGAAGACGTCCTCGCCGGCCCGATGTCCCATGAAGCGGCGCCGGACGCTGTCCTCGATGCCGGCCGACCAGGCGAGGTCGGTGGCGCAGCTCTTACGCAGCAGGTGCGAGGAGACCCGGAAGCCTAGGTGCTCGGTGCCGAGGTCCTCGTTGCCCGCCGCGACGGCGAGGGCTTGGTGGTAGCCGAGCTGGCCACCGGTGCTGGACTGGTGGATGCCCGGGACGAGACGAGCCGTCGGGTCGATCTCACCGGTGTCGGGGTCGGAGTGGAACGCCTCGATGGCGACGCGGAGCAGCTCCATCAGCGTGGCGGGCACGACGAGCACCCGGGAGCCGGCTGCGGTCTTGGCGGTCGCTTTGCGGGCGACGACGACGATGGCCCCGGTGTCGTCGCGCACCTGGAAGGTCCGCCCGCCCTGGCCCTGGACGGCCAGCATGCCGGTCTCGCCGAGGTCGACGACGTCGCCGACGAGGAGGCCGAAGGCTTCGGAGATGCGCAGCCCCATGATGCGCTGCAACCAGAAGACGAGCTGGTGGACAGCGTGCAGGTGGGAGGCGATCTGGGCGCACTCGGGGAGCGCGAGCGGGCGGGGCTGGGCGGACGGCCGGCCCGTTCGAGCGACCGCGGCGTCGGGGAGCGGCGCGTCGAGGCCCTCGGTCGGGTCGAAGCCGGGCGGGAAGAGGCCGTTGGCTCGGGCGAAGGCCATGATCTTGCGCAGGATCCACAAGGCGTCGGACACGTAGCGCTTCGACAGCCCGGTCGGCTTGGGGCCCTTGGCGCCGTGGAGGTGGCGGAGCGCGCGGGCGGGGACGCGGATGTGCCCCTTGGCGTCGCGGTAGGCGCCGGGGAGCTGGCCGTCCTGCCAGCGCCGGCGCAGGGTGGGAAGGCTGAGCCCGCAGATCCGGGCCGCCTCGGCCAAGCCCACCTCCCCCGCTGCGCCCGCCGTCCGGGGAGCCTGCTCGGGTGCTTGGTCTCGCAGCATCGCCGCCGGCTGGCTATCGGTGCGCCCGACGAGCTGGAGCAGCCACTCGTGGGCCATGAAGTAGGTGACGTCCGCGATGGTGGTCGTGCGGGGGGCGAACCAGGGGACGAGGTAGGCCTCGACGATGCGCCGGACCCGCTCGGCGCGTTCGGGGCCGCCGCGGCGCAGGTCCTCATAGGCGGCGGCCATCCAGGCGTCCGCGACCGAGGCGATATCGGGACGGATCACCGGTGCTGCCGGCTCGGCGCGACGCCCGGTCCCGGACGGCGTTCGGGTCGAGCGGACCGGGTCGGGGACCGGGCGGCCGGCCCGGGTGGCCGCGACAGCCTGGGCGAGCCAGATCCGGGCCTCGGCTTCGGTGGCGAAGCGCTCCTCTCGCCGGCGGATGGCGCCGTGGTGCTCGGGGATGCTGGCGCACCATCCGCCTTGGCGGCGGCGGATCGACCCGGCGAGCGGCCGGCTCATCAGCTCGCCTTCTTTGCCAGCGTGTCGGTGGCGAGCTGGCGCAAGAAGCGCAACTCCTCGTCCTGGCGGGCAACGAGGTCCTCCAAGGCGGCGATGCGGGCCTGGGCGCGGGCCAGTTCCATGCTGGCCGGCACCGCCCCCTGGCTCTCGGGTTCTAGTGGCGCCCCGGCCGGCGCGTCGGGCATCGCCCCGGTGGCCGGGTCGTAGAGACCAGCGACGACGAGGTCGGCGATCGGGATCATCCACGTGTGACCGTCGAGGCGGGCGTGAGGGAGCCGGCCGGCCTGGCGGGTCCGGACGATGGTGTCCTTGCTGCACCGGGCCAGATCGCCCGCCTCCCGCTGGGTGACGAAGCGGTCCATGCCTGCCTCGGCGGCGCGCTCGATGCTGCGGCGCAGCGCAGTGGTCGGCCGGGTCACTGGCGGTGCTCCGGTATGGACCTGATCATGGTCATCGTCGCTCGTCTTGCTCCTCGTCCTCTGCTGGCTCGTTCTCTGCTGGCCCGTTCCCTGCTGGCTCGTGCTCTGCTGGCCCAGCGCTCAACAGGAGGAGGCCTCAACTCGGACCGAGAAGTCAAGGCCCCGGCCCTCCCCGCCGGGAGATCGCCGGAGGCAGCACTGAGCGCCACCGCCGTCCGGCGAGCCGTGCCCCCACAGGCCGCGGCGCCCCCACCGGCCCGGGTGTTCCTCCGCGCCGCGGCGCTCATGCCGCGAGCTTGTGTGGTTCGGCCTGGCTGGTGGGCCGGTCAAGGAGGTTTCGGGGTTCTCGAAGAAGCTTCATCGACGCTGAACCCGAGGCGGCCGGCGAGTTTCTGAACACGAGCAGGTCCTCGTGGGCGATCACGAGGCGAGGGATGCCGCGGGCTCGAGCCTTGCGGACCGCTTCGAGGGCGAAGAACGAGGTCCGTGGCACCAGCCCCTCGCCGCGCAAGCCGGTGAGGAGGGCGACGTTGCGCTCGTAGAGGACGAGCCCGGCGTCCTCGCCGACCCCGACGAGCTGGCCCGGCAGGTCGATGAGCAGGCCGTCGTGCCACCACGGCCGCACGGTCATGGCCACGTACCCGCCGGGGCGGAGCAGCTGGCGACAGCCGCTGAGGATCGTGCGCATCGCCTCCAAGAGCCCGGCAAGGCCGATGTGGGCGAGGTTGGCCGGGTCGGTCGAGTACCGGTCGTAGGACTTGGCGATGCCCTGGCCGGGACGGGCGGTGACCCGGCCGTGCAGCGACGGCCCATAGGGCGGGGAGGTGAGCACGAGTGCGACCAGGCCGCGGACCGCGGGGTCGACGACACCGGGGAGGTGGCGGGCATCCCCGCAGACCACCTCGCCGTGTCCGCTCGCCCCCTGGCCGCGGGCATAGGCGATGTTCGCCCGGGCAAGGTCGGCCCAGTTCGCCTCGTACTCGACGCCGATGGCGTCACGGCCGAGGTGGACGGCCTCGACCAGGGTGGAGCCGATCCCGGCCATCGGGTCACAGACGAGGTCGCCGGGTGCGCTGTAGGTGGCGATGGCGCGCGCCGCGATGGCGGGGAGCATCTTGGCCGGGTGATGCCCGGAGATCTCCACGTAGCGCCCGGCACGTTGGGCCTTGGCGTTGCGCTGGGCGGTGGGCCACACCGAAAGGGGGATGTCAGCGGGCATCGGGTACCTCCGAAGGGGAGTCTGGGACGCTGAAGACGGTCAGGTCCTCGTGGGCGACGAGATGGGCCGGTTCGCCACGCTCTCGGGCGTGACGGACTTGGATGGTCTGCCAGTAGGACGGGCGCGCGACGAGGTCGCCGTCGCGGATCGCCGCGTGCAGGGCGATGACGTGGCCGAGGTAGGCGAACCCGGCTTGGGTGGCGAGGGTGACGGTGAGCCCGGCGAGGTCCAACGTGCGGCCCTTTCTCCGGGTGTTCTTGGTCAC
>Ga0307374_10005103_pt1 | contig 21474 bp, 15 predicted proteins | sample OX3MG_FD_202532 | JGI IMG/M metagenome (GOLD analysis project Ga0307374, IMG submission 202532) | Soil microbial communities from Risofladan, Vaasa, Finland - OX-3 | ecosystem: Environmental > Terrestrial > Soil > Coastal area > Acid sulfate soil | place: Finland: Risofladan, Vaasa | collected...
TTCCCGTCGTGGTTCCTCCTGACGGTGACGTCCGTCCAGTCGCTGTGTACGTCCAGCCCGCAAGTTAGAGAGCTCATGAGATGCTGTAAGCGAGCTCTCCCTATTCTCCTTGTCATCGCATCAGAACAGGGGATGAATGAAGGATTAGAAAGGAGGATAGGGAACGAAAAGGAGCGCGAACGGGCGGAACGAAAACTGAACGTGAGACAGTACGTTTCCTAGGTATAAAACCCCGCGTTTGACCTGTCTAGACTTGACGCAATGTCAAGCGCTTCCTTGACATCCGAGCGTCTCATTGTGCCGAGTTTTGACTAGACAATTTGAGAAATCCCGTAAAGCCCTTTATTGCCGCCGAAAAAAGATGAAAATTGTAAGAAATTCAAGCTACGATCCTCCTAGTAAGCGCAAGCCGGCTTGGAGCGCCCGCTCTTTTTCGCTCGCCTGTCGGATTTGGACGGTCGTCTCTACGATTGGCTCGAGGAGTCAATAAATAGCTAGGGGGCCTTTTGATTCTACTATGGCATTGGCATGCCGCGTCGACGATTGCTCGAATGTCGATTGCGTCCAGCTCACGGAGCGGGAGTTCTCTGTCTGCAATCTGATATGCAGCTCGGACAGGCCCGTCAGTTTCGGCAGACTCAAGGAGGCGACCACGCTTCACCAGGAGTTGGTGTCGAGGATCGTCCGGAGGCTGGTGGTGCACGGCCTCGTAGAGAAGACGGATGCCGGATACCTAGGAAAATGCGGTCAATAATTACCCGGTCCCCAATCCTCTTTGCGAGGTGAAATCATGGAATGCGTTTGTTCCCCTTGCTGCAGTCCGTGCGCTTGCGTACCCGGTCATGAGGAGGTCTAGAACAAGTTGATTCAGAATCCTATTCTCGCAAGGCCGGCTTTGGCGCTTGCGGGTTTATTATTCAGGGGGCTGAGAGGGGTCTATGGCCACTGAGCGGTCTTCCTACCTCTTCGTCTGCGTCCACAACGCGGGCAGGAGCCAGATGGCGGAGGCCTTCGCGAAGAGGCGCGGCCTGAAGGCGGCGAGCGCCGGCACCGTCCCTGCCACGACGGTCAATCCCGCCGTCGTCCAGGCGATGAAGGAGAAGGGCATCGACATCTCGTCAAACACCCCGAGGCTGCTCACGACGGAGATGATCAACCAAGCTACGCTCGTCGTCACCATGGGGTGCTCGGTCGAGGAGGTCTGTCCCCGGCCGATGCTCGCGAAGATGCAGAAGAAGCTGGTCGACTGGAAGATAGACGAACCGAAGGGGAAGACGGCCGACGAGATCCGGAGGATCATGGATGAGATCGAGCGTAAGGTTGCCAGCCTCTAACAGTGGACAGGCCTAGCGGGAGGTGGGCCATCCGGTGCCTGAATCTTTTCATTTTTAGGATAGACCGCCCAGCAAATGGAGCTTTGCAAGAACTCGTCTGCTCCTGGCGAGATGTCAACGCCGATCATACCATTAGCATCGCGGGAGCCGCTTTGCCAGCCGAGCGCATGAGGCACGAGTTGCATTTTGACCGAATCATTGCGAACGCGAGAGTCGTCAGCTTGAGCTGGGAGGGCGACAAAGCGCAGGTGATAACCTCCGATTACGTCCTAGGATTCTTCTGTATTGACCATCGGGAAGAATTTGACATAGGAGTTTTATACGTTTGAGCTAACTATTATTCTAATGCAAAGTGCAGGAGAACTTGCGGAAATCTCATCTCTCAAGCGTGAAATCAGCCGCACCCAGGTAATCATCTTCGCTGGAGGGCAGGGCAAGCGCCTGGGCGTCAATCTACCGAAGGCACTCGTGCAGTTGAACGGAGAGACGCTCATCGAGAGGTGCGTAAATTTCTTCTCGAGGGCAGGGTTTTCTGATTTTGTGTTCGTGCTACGCCACGGCCACGAGAAGGTGTACCAGCATCTGAAGGAGGTCAGCCCGTACGGGATAAAGGCGTCCTTCTCCGTGGACAGACGAGGAATGGAGGCAGGAAGGGAGAATGGAAGGGCCAAGGCGCTGAAGTACGCAATCGAGATGGGTCATATCGACCTGACAAAGAGGTGCATCGTGACCTATCCAGACGACATCTTTACCGACGAGACGCTTCCACGTCGGGTCCTAGCTGAACACTTGCAGGTCGTCAGCTCGCTCCAAGCGCAGGGAAGCCTCGTGCTCACGGCTGGTATGAAATGGCCCTACGGGGCAGCCGAGGTAGACCGCCTGGGATTGGTTCGGAACTTCACCGAAAAGCCGTTCATCCCTCAGCCAACCTCGGTGGGGAACTACGTCCTGGAGCCGGAGGTCTACGACTTGGTTTCCGACTGCGTCGAGATGGACCGTGATGGTCCGCTTGAGCTTGAGCAGACGGTGATACCGCGGCTGTCTCTCATGGGAAAGCTCTACGGCATATTCATACCCGACAATTGTTGGATTCCAATCAACACGCAAAAGGACCTCGAGGAAGCCGAGAAGGTGCTTGCTGGGCTCCGCCCGCTGATGACCAACGTTATCATCAAGAAAGAGCTTGCAATCGCCGCTCACACTACTGTGTCGACTTATGTGGAAAAAGTCAAGGATACAACCCCTGTTCTCGTAAAGGAAATCGATGCTTCAATGGAAGCCGAACGCGGCCTGCTCAAGTTGGCTGGACGCTACAATCCCGAGTTTGAACTGTAAGTCGGTCGCTCAAGAGCAGCGAGTTGCCGCTAGAGGAACATGGGTGTCCACATCCGCCGGACTCGTGCTTTGCCCCTAGGCCGCAAGAGACTACGCCTCGATGCGAAGGCTCCGACCTGAGCTGGAGAGATGAGATCGAGCGCAGTGGCCGGCCTTGGGCTACTCCCGAGGGAATCGACTTGGTTCGCCTCGGAGGAGAGCCCCAGGGCCAATTCGGTAGGGGAAGATGGAGCAAACAGCAGTCCATGCGCGAGCCGGACAGCGGGCTGCAACCGTCGCTTCGCCCGCGCTGATTAGGATAGATGAAACTTGAGCCAATAAGGCCATGTCCTTGACGTCGCTCAGCCCGTCTTCGAGACGTCGGCTCGCGCGCCTCGAAGCTTGTCCCAGCAATTGCCGTGATACCACTGGTCCCCGTAGAGGGTGTCTCCGGGACCGAGCAAGAACTCGACGTTGCAATATTTGCACGTCCGCAACAGGAAGTTGGCCTGTTGAACCTGGGGGGGCGCGACGGCGGTCTGCTGCGCGGTCAGTCCTGACGGAATGGGCATGAGCTGACATGCCCGCGCCGTCGTTATCTCGGTTTGCGGTCAAGTCACTAGAGCAATCGTCGGTATCTCTGGCCTAGAACCCGCTACCTCACGGTCACAGCTTTGGCGAGGTTCTTGGGGTAGTCCGGGTTGGATTTCCGCTGCACGGCCATGTAATACGCCAGAAGCTAGATGGGCAGTATCCCCAGGGTCGAGAAGAGCCGCTCCTAGACGCGCGGGATCCTGACCCAGTGGTTGTAGATCTGGTTCGGCCGGTCGGTCGGAGACGCCTATTGTCTTGACTCCGCGGTCTTCTGCAATTGATCGACGCGTAACTTGACGGCCGAACTTAGCTTCGCTCGAAGTTCTTCGGGAGAGATGTTCTTGCCGCGCAATGTGGCGACCTGATCGGTGAGCGATTTGTCCCCCAGCATTCTGAACCAACCTTCAAAGTCTCCTCGTTCAACGTGGAACTTGGCCGAGGATGGGTCGATACCTTTCACGACCATGGCAAATTCGCCCAAGTTTTTTGCGGTGACACCGAGAGGTTGCCCGATTTCCCTGTAGAAGTGAAAAGCCTTGTCCGGCGGTAGTGTTCGGAGTGTATTGGCAGCTTCATCTCTTCTGATTTTCTTAACAGACACGTGAAATCCTTGGCATCCTCACCAATTTAAGCGTATGAAAAGGCGGAATCTATTCAGGTCATTCGTTAGTCGCTGCATATCGTGTAAGGATTTAAGAAGACTACGTGAAGGCGAGTCGCTCGGATGCTTATCGGTATCTCGACTCATATCAGAGCGACCTCTCAGTGATCATATGTGACCGTGGCAAACTTTGTGATGGAGATAGGGATTGAAAATGCGATTCCTACATACAGCGGAGGTCTTGGAGTTCTCGCAGGCGATGCCGCCTTCTCTTTCGCTGATCTAGGGTTTCCTGCCATATACGTCACTCTTCTCTATAAGATGGGCTACACGTCACAGAAACTCGACAGGTCCGCGGGGCAGATAGACTTGGACGCCCCCTGGGATTACAAGAAGTTGCTGACACCGCTCGGGATCTATGTAGATGTCGAGATATCTGGTAAGGTCCAGAAAGTTGGGGCTTGGCAGTATATTGTTTCGGGAAAACGGGATGTTCCCGTGCTCTTCCTGGACACCGACGTGGAAGGGAATGATCCAGGCACACGGCAAATCTCGGCCAGGCTCTACGGAGGAGACCAATGGCACCGGTTGATGCAGGAGATGGTCTTAGGCATAGGGGGGTACAGGATTTTGCAAGCCATGGGCCGGGCTATCGACATCTACCACCTCAACGAGAGTCACGCTGCTCTCCTGGTGGTGGAGCTGATGAGGCAGTACCGAGAGATTGCGGAGGTGAAGAAGAGGTGCGTATTCACCGCGCATACACCCGTGCCCGCTGGGTATGATGCCTTCCCTCTGACCATGATCAAGGAGGCCTTCACGCATTACGACTGGGTGAACTGGGAAGCCGAAGTCACTCATGAGGGAAAGATTGATCTTTCACGCCTCGCGGTAAAATATAGCAGCGTCACTAACGCGGTGTCTCTCAAACACCGCTACGTTTCAGAGAGGGTCCTGAACCACGGCAAAGTTGAGTATGTGACAAACGGCGTCTACCATAGGAGGTGGATACACGACGAACTAAAGAAACTCTACGACAAACACATTCCCGGGTGGGAAGATACGCCCGCCTTATTGACTCAAGCATTGGAGCTTCCAATCGAGGCCCTCGAAGGCGCTCACCTCCGGGCGAAGTCCGAATTGATGGACATGCTATACCGGTCGACTGGGACGGAGTTCTCGAAGGAGCACCTCACGGTGGGACTGGCAAAGAGAGTGACCGCCTACAAGAGGAATGATCTCATCCTGACGGACCTCGACAGGCTCGTCGCGATCGCCGAGAGGCGCGGGCCAATTCAAGTCATACTGGCAGGGAAGGCCCATCCCAGAGACGATGTAGGCAAGGCGGTGCTGCGAAACATTCTTGACAAGATAGAAAAGATCGGAACGAAAACGGACAAGGTGAGGATTGCCTATCTTGAGAATTACGACATGAGCAACGCCAAGGCCTTGGTTGCTGGGTGCGACGTCTGGCTCAATAATCCGAGGCGGCCCCTCGAAGCCTGCGGTACGAGTGGCATGAAAGCAGCGATGAATGCCGTCCTCAACTTCAGCGTCTATGACGGCTGGTGGCTCGAGGGAGGAGTAGAGGGAGTCAACGGGTGGGGGATAGGGAGAAGGGCACCGTGGGGCGATCTCACAGAGGACGGCGACTCAGATCTTCCTGATTTATACCACAAGTTATCAGAATTCATCCTACCCGCCTATTACCATGAGAAAGAAAAGTGGTGGACGATGGGGAAAAATAGCATAGCAACCGTGGGTCCTATATTCAACAGCTACAGGATGGTAAACGAATACGAGGCCAAGGTTTACTCGCGGGCCAGGCCGTCATGATCGAGGCCCGCTTGATCGGGAAACTGACTCCGATGCTTTGAATTCGCTCTGGTTTCTATCTCTTGAAGAGGAAGCGGAAGGCGGCAACGCGTGACTCTTCGGGCTGTTTAGGAAAACCCGCGAATCCTCGCCCTCTATCGAGGCCTGCTCAACCAAGATTTGGACGATTCCAAAGCTACTTCAACCGAGGCTTAGCGCTGGGTGCCGACTGCAAATTGAGCAACAAATCAATAGAGGGGAACCCGCTCCCTGCCCATCCATGAAGAAACGCACCACCGCTGACACAAATTCTTCCGCCCGAGTCCTCTATGTGACCTAGCAATCCCCCTTCGTTGACCTCCTGAGAGGTATCACCCCCAAGGAATACCAGCCCGTCGCCACCGATCCTCTTCGTCAACTCTAGTCCGTTCTGGTAGTCTTCCTCGTAGACCCCCAAGGGGCCTGCTCTAACCCTCAGGGAAGTGTCCTGCAGCAGTTCGGCATAGTTTTCCACGGTCTCCTCCCCGATGTCTTTGATTATCCCCTTTGTCTTCGGCAATTCGTCCAACCCCGCGTTTCTTCTTTCGCCTTTCTCTTCCACGACAAAGTCCGTCGGGTGTTGGACAGGAAGCCTCCTTGTGTTGGCGTCTCCAATCGCAACCAGTTTCCTCGCATCATCGAACTCCTTCTCGTTGAATTTCTTTGCCAGAAAGCTGTTATTGGCTTCGCCCAAATCATAGCCCTTCGCTCTCGCTACCAGCTGGCCCGGCAGTCCGCCCGTAAATATCTCCACGCCATTTTTGGCTATCTTGAGGAGGTCTGTGATCTTCTGCAGCTTGGCTCCCCCCATCACAAGGCCCTTGGAGTCTTCGCTGTCGGCAACTTCCTGCAGTATTTTTAGCTCATAGGTAGAACGAAGGCCGATGTATGTGGGGGCGATGTAAGGCTGGCACATCACGCTTGAATCTTCTCGATGCCATGTCGGGATGGAGTCATTGATGCATGTCTGAATCAGACCTTTGAAGAATGACACGTACGTGCTTGTGTCCTTGTTCCATTGCTTTTCTTCATCGAAGTACCTCATGTTGTCAAGAAGAATAATCTGTCTCCGTTTCAGGCCCCTAATCCTTTCTTTTGTTTCTCCCGTGAAGATGTTCTCATAGGGGACGAAATCAACCGGGATATCGCGAGGGAGCACTCTCCTCAATGCCCTCAAATGCGGCCGAAAAGAGGTAAAATCGTCATCGCCCTTTCTGCCCTGGTGGCTCATCACCACCAAACCGGCGTAATCTGAATAGAGTTCCAAGACGTGGGCGTAGACGCGCATTCTCAAGGCGTCTTCTTCGATGCGCCCTCCCGATGCGGGGAGGTTTATGTCAACACGGACGAGAGTCGGTGTCTGTAGCTGGCGGCTCAGGTTGAGGAGCTTGTAGGGCCGCATTTGGCTGTAGTAACTGTTCACGGTGCGGGGAAAAACGAGAATGCATAATATTACTTTCGGCGAGGGTGTCGAATAGTCGATATCTTATACAATTTTCACGTTCCTAGCCAGCGATTGAAGAAATATTCCATAAGCATCATAAGCTTCCCGAGAAGAGACTGGGGCCGCGACGATATGCTCTTCGTGGCCTGCTACAACGGCGCGGCTCCAAGAGGGGGCTCCGCTTCGGACGTCCCACGCTTGGCTGTTGATCCTTGGGAGCTTCTGAACAGTGATACGGTCGCGTACGATAGAGGCGGGGTCGGCGGCTCGGGCGAATCAGGGGCAGGGCTGGTCCCGTTCCTGGTTGGGCGCTGCTCCGCCTCTCTTACACCCGGACCGCTGGGAGGGCTCTTCCTGAAAAAGCGAGGAAGTGCGTAAAGCTGAAGAGGTTCATCTGCATTCACGCCCATTTCTACCAGCCTCCTAGGGAGAACCCCTGGCTCGGGGGAGTCGAAACACAGGAGTCAGCGTATCCCTATCACGATTGGAACGAAAGGATCACCGCTGAATGTTATTCACCCAACGCAGCCTCACCAATCCTGGACGCACGAGGGGAGGTCGAACGAACTGTGAACAACTATTCGAAGATGAGTTTCAACTTTGGGCCGACTCTGCTCTCATGGATGGAGACCCATCACCCAGAAGTGTACGGCGCCATAATCGATACGGACAAGGAGACCAGGCGGAGCTTCTCCGGTCATGGGTCCGCGATTGCTCAGGTCTACAATCACATGATAATGCCCCTGGCGAACAGAAGGGATAAAAAAACGCAGGTGAGATGGGGCGTCGCGGATTTCGAGAGCCGCTTCGGGAGACGCCCAGAGGGGATGTGGCTGCCGGAGACCGCCGTCGATCTTGAGACCCTCGATGCCCTTGCGGAGGCCTCTATAGAGTTCACCTTGCTCGCCCCGCACCAAGCGGCGATGGTGAGGCGGATTGGTGAGGAGGAATGGTACAACGTCGAGGGGGGAAGAATAGATACAAGACGCCCATATCTCTGCAGTCTCCCGTCTGGGAGGAGCATTAGCGTCTTCTTCTATGACCGACTCATTTCCCACGCCGTTGCCTTTGAGGGCCTTCTGAATAATGGCGAAGCTTTTGCTAAGAGGCTGGTCGCAGGCTTCACCGATGAGGAAGGAGCACAGCTTGTCAACATTGCGACGGATGGCGAGACTTATGGTCACCACCACCGCCACGGGAACATGGCGCTGGCCTACTGTCTGGATCACATTGAGTCAAACAAACCAGCCAGAATGACGAATTATGGAGAGTTTCTAGAGAGGTCTCCGCCGCGGTTTGAGGTCCGGATCGTCGAGAACACGTCTTGGAGCTGCGCGCACGGAGTAGAGCGGTGGAGGAGCAATTGCGGCTGCTCCTCACAACAAGCGGCGGGGTCGAGCCAGGCGTGGCGTCGGCCGCTTAGAGATGCGATGAATTGGCTCAGGGACGAGCTTGCGACTCTTTACGAGACCGAGGCCTCGAAGCATCTCCTCAATCCCTGGAACGCAAGGGACGAATACATCTCTGTAGTGCTAGAACAGAGGGAGGGGTCTGCCAATCGGTTCGTCTCGGGGCATCTCAAGACGGGTAGGTTGCAAGACCGAAAAAAGTCGGTCCTCGACCTCCTCGAAATGCAGAGGTACGCGATGCTCATGTTTACCAGCTGCGGATGGTTCTGGGATGAGGTCTCGCGCATAGAGACGGTGCAGATACTGAGATACGCAGCTAGGGCGATGCAACTTGCCCGTGCGGTTACGGGCGCCGATCTGGAGCCGCAATTTGTCAGAATGATTGAAGCGGCCCCAAGCGGCAATCCCCGATTACTGAATGGCGGCGGGGTGTATCGGATTCTGGTCAAACCAGCGGTGGTGGAGAATGTCGGGAGACACAAGGGCGGTCTCTGAATTTTCTATGGCCTGTCACTTGGGATTTTCTCCCCCGAGAGTGTTGCACATTTGATACTAACAAAGCGGGCTAGCGGGGTTCTTATGAGCATAACGTCCCTTCCATCAGGTTTCGGCGTCGGGGACTTGGGTCCATCTGCTCTAAGATTTGCCGACCTCCTGTCCGAATCCAAGCAAAGCTACTGGCAGGTCCTCCCGGTGACGCCCACGGGCCCGGGGAACTCGCCGTACAACGCCACGTCGGCCTTCGCAGGGAACACCCTTCTCATTAGCCCGGAGATCTTGGAAGGAGAAAGGCTCCTCCCCGAGCTCCCCAAAGCGGGGCATGGTCAGCTCCCCTCGGACAGGGCAAGTTACGGCTACGCTTCCGTTCTGAAGAGGGAGATGATACGAAAGGCCCACCAGCGATTCAAAGAAGGAAGGGACCACGGCGAATTCGAGGAGTTCTGCCAAGAGAATTCAAGCTGGCTGGAGAGCTACTCCCTCTACGCTGCGCTGAAGGAGGAGAGAGACGAGCCGTGGTATCTGTGGCCGAAGGGGCTGCGCGACATGAAGCCGGAATCGCTCGCGGAGAAGGGAGTCAAGCTGAAAGACGTGGTCGACCGCGAAAAGTTTGCTCAATTCGTATTCTTCAAACAGTGGCATTCGCTCAAGGAGTACTGTGCTGAGCTTGGGATAGGCCTAGTGGGCGACCTTTCTTTCTACGTTGCGGGCGACAGTGCCGATGTCTGGTCCAACAGGGAGATATTCAAGCTAGACGGCGAAGGGAGGCCTACTTCCGTGGGTGGCGTACCCCCTGACTACTTCAGCGAAACCGGGCAATTGTGGGGGAACCCTGTGTACGACTGGGAGCAGCTCAATGTGGAGAGCTTTGGTTGGTGGACACAGCGCCTACAACAGACTCTAAAGCTCTTTGACTTGACGCGTCTCGACCACTTCAGGGGCTTCGTCGCCTACTGGGAAGTTCCAGGCGACGCGAAGACGGCCATCTCCGGAAAATGGGTCGCTGCGCCGTGGGAGGCCTTCTTCGAGACCGTAGAAAGCCGCTTCCCCTCTATGCCTTTCGTCGCGGAGGACTTGGGCGTGATCACCCCTGATGTGAGGGCGGTCATGAGAAGGTTTGATCTCCCTGGCATGGACGTTCTTCTGTTTGCGTTCGATTCTGGCCAAGACAACCCATACCTTCCCGAAAATCACTCACCAGACTCCGTGGTCTACACGGGCACTCACGATACGAATACCGTACGGGGCTGGTTCAGGGATGATGTGAGCCCAGAGCAGAAGAAGCGTCTCTTCGAATATGTGGGCAAGGAGCTATCAGAGGAGGAGGCCAGTTGGGAGTTCATCCGTCTCGCGGAGAACTCGGTGGCGTGCCTGAGTATCATTCCGACGCAAGACGTGCTCTCGCTCGGATCCGACGCAAGGATGAACCGGCCGTCGTTAGCCGAGGGCAACTGGGAATGGAGAGCCACACCGGAACAGCTGACATCCGATGCGTTCAGGAGGCTGGGTGAGGAGACTGAAAGCTCGCGGCGGTACTGAGCCAGCAGGTTGACGGGTCCCTCGCCGGGGATGGACGCACGCCCGAAGTGACGATGAACTCAATTTGCTTTCGAGAAAGACAATCTTCTTTGTTGTCGCCGAAATTCCTACCTGAGTCGACTTCCGAATCCGCCGTAGTAGGGTTTACCCAATTTGTGCCAAAGTCTTGCCACAAAACTTTTCGCAGCGCAGTCTCGGGTTACAAAATCGCCCACAATTATCAGACCATCTGGTTCCATCGCTTAAGTACGCACTAAGTTGATACGATTGCTAAATGCCAGGACAGATGTCGTCACACCGTCGGGGCGCATACTGAGAAGTTAGAATATTCGGTCGATAAGAAATCCAGGGCAGAGACCATGAGCAAAGAAACCCGCGTCAGCCACCCGATTTACGGCATTCTACCGACGGAAATTGAGGGGTTCGATTCCCTCGCGGAGCTTGCCCTGGACATGCGGTGGTCGTGGAACCATGCCACCGACCGAGTGTGGCGCACGCTTGATCCTGTACTGTGGGACCTCACTCAAAACCCCTGGGTTGTGCTGCAGACGGTCTCGCGAGACCAGCTCGAGCGCGTTCTGGCAGATCCAGTCTTCCGTAAGGAGATCGATGACCTGCTGCAGGCCAAGCGTAAGGCATCCGAGACGCCCGCGTGGTTTCAGCAAAAGCATCCGCAAGCTCACTTGACCTGCGTCGCATATTTCAGCATGGAATTCATGTTGAGCGAGGGACTGCCCATCTACTCAGGCGGGCTCGGCAACGTTGCAGGCGATCAGCTCAAGGCCGCCAGCGACCTGGGCGTGCCGGTGGTCGGAGTGGGTCTGCTCTACCAACAAGGCTATTTTCGCCAAGTGATCGACAGAGACGGAGCGCAACAGGCTCTCTATCCGTACAACGACCCTGGACAGTTGCCGATCGTCCCGTTGCGCCGCACGAACGGGGAATGGTTGCGGTTGGAGATCGCCTTACCCGGTTACTCGGTCTGGCTGCGCGCCTGGCAGGTCCAGGCCGGCCAAGTCAAGCTCTACCTGCTAGACAGCAACGACCCGGCGAACATCCCCGCTGACCGAGCGATCACCAGCGAGCTATACGGGGGCGGCCCGGAGTTGCGTCTCAAGCAGGAAATGCTTCTCGGAATTGGCGGCTGGCGGTTGCTCGGCGCTCTGGGCATCAAGCCAGAGGTCTGTCACTTGAATGAAGGACATGCGGCCTTCGCTGCATTGGAGCGTGCCCGAGGTTTCATGGAAGAGACAGGACAGCCCTTCGAAGTCGCGCTTGCCGCCACGCGAGCGGGAAATGTCTTCACCACCCACACTGCAGTAGCTGACGGCTTTGATCGTTTCGCTCCGGCCCTCGTCGAACAGCATCTCGGGGAGTACGCAGGAAAGAAACTCCGCTTGACGCTCCGCGATTTCCTGGCCTTAGGCCGCCAGGATCCGGACGACTCGTCGGAGAGTTTCAACATGGCCTATCTGGCAATCAGAGGGAGTGGTGCGGTGAACGGCGTGAGCCGCTTGCATGGAAGAGTCAGCCGCCGGCTCTTTGAGCCTCTTTTCGCCCGCTGGCCGGCAGATGAAGTGCCCGTCGGGCACGTGACCAACGGAGTTCACATGCCGAGCTGGGACTCGGCCGCGGCTGATGATCTCTGGACGGAAGCCTGTGGGAAAGACCGCTGGCTGGATCCTACGAAAGACCTGGAACAGGGCATTCGCCGCCTGTCCGACTCTACGCTCTGGCGATGTCGCAACGCCGCCAGCAAGTCTCTTGTCGAATACGCTCGCGAGCGCTTGTCCGGGCAACTGGCCGCCTCAGGCGCGTCGCCCGGGGAGCTGGACGAGGTGAAGCGTCTATTCGATCCGAATGCGTTGACGCTGGGCTTTGCGCGGCGCTTCGCGACATACAAGAGGCCTGACCTGCTGTTGCACGACCCGAAGCGGCTGCTTCGTTTATTGAGCAATTCCGAGCGTCCGGTGCAGCTCATCATCGCAGGAAAGGCGCATCCGGCTGACCGAGCGGGGCAGGACCTTATCGAGGAATGGGTGCGCTTCATCCGGCGGCCCGAGACACGCCCACATGCGATCTTCCTGAGTGACTATGACATGCGTATGAGCGAGCGCCTGGTGCAGGGCGTGGATGTCTGGATCAACACGCCGCGCCGGCCTTGGGAGGCGTGCGGAACGAGCGGCATGAAGGTGCTTGTGAACGGAGGCGTAAATCTGTCGGAATTGGACGGCTGGTGGGCGGAAGCATACGCGCCCGAAGTCGGGTGGGCGTTGGGGGACAGGGAGGAGCATGGCAACGATCCGGCCTGGGACGCGGCCGAAGCCATAGCGCTTTACGAGCGGCTCGAGCGGGAGGTAGTTCCGGAGTTTTATGCTCGCGACAGAGACGGCACTCCAACCGCATGGGTTGCGCGGATGCGAGAGAGCATGGCGCGATTGACACCGCGCTTCTCTGCCCACCGCACGGTGCGCGAATACACCGAGAAACACTACCTGCCTGCTGCCGCGGCCTTTCGGTCGCGCATCGACAATAAAGGCGCGATCGGCAGGCAAATGGTCGATTGGCGGCACAGTCTGGAACAAAAATGGGCCGCACTACACTTCGGCGAAGTCAAGTTTGAGACTATTGACGGGCGGCACGTATTTGAGGTTCAGGTCTCCCTCAACGACCTCGACCCCAAGACTGTGCGGGTAGAGCTTTACGCCGACGGCGCCAACGGCAGTTCTCCTGTGCGGCAGGAGATGAAGCGAGTTCGCCAACTGGCCGGCGCGTCGGGCTGCTTCGTTTATAGTGCATCTGTCTCTGCGTCCCGGCCTCCATCGGACTACACGGCGCGAATCATACCGAGCTGCGTTGGAGTAGCGGTGCCCCTGGAAGTCGGCCTCATTCTCTGGCAGCGGTGAATCGACCTTGAACGAGAGAACCAAGACGGAAGGCACTAGGAGCAAAAAGGATTGAAACGAAGGAGACATCCAGCAGGCGAGAAGGTGGACGCAACAAAAAATCCGACCGGATCCGAACGCCCTCTAGATGATCAGGTGAAAGAAGTATCGGAGCGGAGCGACGTTCGAGCTGGTGAGCCATTGCCCTTGGGAACCTATGCTCTTGGCGAGGGAGTGAACTTCGCGTTCTTCAGCCGACACGCGAGCCGCGTTCGGCTGGAGCTGTTTGATGATCCCGAAGATGCCACGGCCGCTAGGGTGATTGATTTCGACCCCACGCGCAACCGCACCGGTGACGTATGGCACGTCTGGGTGGGTGGCATCGGTCCTGGTCAGCTCTATGCCTATCGCGTCGATGGGCCATATCAGCCTAAGGACGGCCACCGTTTCAATTTCAACCGGCTCCTTCTGGATCCACGGGCGACCGCGATTTCACAACTCCCCCCGTGGGATTTTGCATCGGCACGTGGATACGACCCTTCGGCGCCGGACAAGGACTTGACTATCTCGAACCTGGATAATTCCAGGTCGACGCCGAAGTGCGTCTTTATCGACGAGCCCTTCGAGTGGAATGGAGACCAGCCACCTCGGCTTCCGTGGTCGAAGACGGTCATTTACGAAACGCACGTTCGCGGGTTTACCATTGATCCAAAGTCGGGCGTGGACCATCCGGGGACCTACCGAGGCCTGACGGAGAAAATTCCCTATCTGAAAACCCTGGGAGTGACCGCTGTGGAATTGATGCCCGTGCAAGAGTTCAATGAATCCTCTATCATACGGAGGGACCCGCAAACAGGCCAACCGCTCAGGAATTTTTGGGGATACGACCCCGTGACCTTTTTTGCACCCAAAGCCTCCTACAGCAGCTCGGGAGGCGTGGGTCAGCAGAAACTAGAATTCAAGGAAATGGTCCGGGCCTTTCATCTGGCCGGGATTGAAGTGATTCTGGACGTGGTCTTCAATCACACAGCTGAGGGAAACGAACTCGGTCCGACTCTCTGCTTCCGTGGGATAGACAACGCAATCTTCTACGCGTTGGCGGACGACAAACGCTACTACAAGGACTATACGGGCACAGGCAACACCATCAACGCGAACAATCCCGTGGTGCAGAATCACATCTTGGCCGCGCTACGTCATTGGACAGCCGAGATGCATGTCGATGGATTTCGCTTTGACCTGGCCGCGGTGCTCGGTCGTGGCGCCTCAGGCGACCTACTGCCCAATCCCCCTCTTCTCCAGCGGATCGCGGAGGATCCGATCCTAAGGGACGTGAAGCTCATCGCCGAGGCGTGGGATGCCGCGGGGGCGTATGAGGTCGGAAACTTCTCCGAACGCCGCTGGGGGTCGTGGAACGACAGGTTCCGAGACGATGTCCGGCGGTTCTGGCGCGGCGATGAAGGGATGCTCGGTTTCTTTGCCAGTCGTATCTGTGGCAGTGCCGACATTTTTTCCAAGTTCGGGAAGGGCCCCGCGAGCAGCATCAATTTCGTCACGTGCCACGACGGCTTCACTCTGAACGACCTTGTGAGCTATCGCCACAAACACAACGAAGCAAACGGCGATAACAACCAGGACGGGACCGACGCCAACTTCAGCGAGAACTACGGCTCTGAAGGCGAGACGAAGGATGCCGGGATTGAGACCCTGCGGAAACGCCAGATCAAGAACCTGCTCTTGACCCTGTTGATTTCGCGCGGCGTCCCGATGCTGCTCGGCGGAGACGAATTTCGCCGCACTCAAGGCGGCAACAACAATGCCTACTGCCAGGACAATGAAACCAGTTGGGTTGACTGGACCAATCTTGAACGGCATCAGGAAATTTTCCGCTTTGCCCTCGGAATGCTCGCCTTTCGCCGTGCTCATCCGATTCTGAATAAGGAACAATTCTACACTACCGCCGAGATCCACTGGTTAAACCCGCAACAGGGATTGCCAAACTGGACCGACCCGAAGGAAAAAAACCTCGCGTTCTTGATCCAAGAAGACGGACAAGGTGCGCTTCTCCTGATGTTCAACGCTGGCACGAATGGAACCGACTTTAGCCTCCCGCCGCCGCCGTTGGGGCACCGCTGGCATCTCGCGGTAGACACGTCCCGCTCGTCCCCGCAAGACTTGTCTGCCGCAGGGGAGGAGGCGCTTGTAGATGATCCAAAGACGTATCGATTGGAAGCCGACTCCAGCGCCATACTTCTGGCGCGGAAGCAGGAATCTGTCTCGGGAGAGGGTCCCGCGTGAGTCCGCGAGCCTCCGGGATGCTTCTCCATCCGACCTTCCTCTCAAACCCTCATCCCATCGACGATCTGGGCTCCGCGACAACCGTATTTGCAGATTTTCTAGCCAAGAGTGGACAATGTTGGTGGCGGATGCCTCCCGGGTGCGTTCCAGGAATTAGTATCACGACCGACGTAGCAACGGAACCTCGAGAACCATGATGAGGCGGCCAGCAGAGATCACGACGCTGTTTCTGGACGTCGGCGGCGTCATCCTCACCGACGGGTGGGCTTATGATGCGCGGAGACGGGCAGCGAAGAACTTCAACTTGGAGTGGGCGGAGATGGAGAGTCGGCATCGCCTGACCTTCGAAACCCACGAGGAAGGGAAGATCACGTTCGAAGAATATTTAGATCTGGCGGTCTTCTACAAGAAGCGACCGTTCACGCGGGCTCAGTTTCGGCTCTTCATGTTCGCGCAGTCGAAACCTTACCCCGAGATGATCGAGCTGGTCGCTCAGCTCAAGGCCCGGCACGGGCTGAGGATCGCCGTGGTGAGCAACGAAGCGCGCGAGCTGAATGAGTATCGGATTCGCGAGTTCAAGCTGGACAGCTTCGTGGATTCTTTCATTTCCTCCTGCTTCGTCCATGTCCGTAAGCCCGACGAGGAGATTTTTCGACTGGCGCTTGACATCGCCCACGCGCCGGCCCGGAAGGTTCTGTACATCGACAACACGCCGATGTTTGTCCAGATTGCGGAAGGTCTGGGGATTCGGAGCATTCTTCACACGGATTACAAGTCCACGCGCGCGAAACTGGCTTCGTTCGGATTAGAGAACGAAGGGGCAATCCATGAAGCCCGCTGACCCATGCATCCTCACGATAAACGGCGGCTCCTCGAGCATCAAGTTCGCGCTTTTCGAGGCCGGTGACCCGTTCCGACGGATTCTGGAAGGTCGGATTGAGAGGATTGGACTGCCCGAAGCAACCTTGCGCGTGAAAGGGGTGAACCAGGCGGACAACTTTTCCCGATCGGTCACGGCGCCGGACCACACCGTGGCGGTGGATGCTCTAATGGATTGGATTGAGAAAAGGAGCGGGCGCGATGCATTAACCGCGGTTGGGCATCGCGTGGTGCAAGGCGGTCAGAAGTATTACCAGCCACAGCGAATCACCGCAGAGATGCTTGAGGATCTGCGCCGGCTGATTCCATCGGACCCTGAGCATCTGCCGGAGGAGATCCTCTTGACCGAGGCGCTCCGTCGCAGATTTCCTGACCTCCCTCAGGTGGCGTGTTTCGATACGGCTTTTCACCATGACCTGCCGCGTGTCGCCCGGTTGTTGCCGATCCCGCGCCGCTACGAGGCGCAGGGCGTGCGGCGGTACGGGTTCCACGGACTGTCGTATGCGTTTCTAATCGGAGAACTCAAGCGCCTGGGAGACCCAGCAGCAACGGCTGGCCGGGTCATCCTCGGCCACCTCGGCAACGGCGCGAGTCTCGCGGCGGTGCGTGACGGCAAATCCGTGGACACGAGCATGAGTTTCACGCCGACCGCCGGGGTACCGATGAGCACCCGCTCAGGCGATCTCGATCCCGGACTGGTTTGGTATCTTACGCGTACTGAAAAAATGAGCGCGGAGCAATTCAACCAGATGGTCAATTTCCAGTCAGGACTGCTCGGGATATCGGAGACCAGTTCCGACATGCGTGACCTACTCGATCATGAGGCGCACGACGTGCGGGCGGCCGAAGCGGTCGCGCTGTTCTGTTACCAGGTCAAGAAATGGATCGGGGCATTCGCGGCAGCGCTGGGCGGACTGGACACGCTGGTGTTCTCTGGCGGCATCGGAGAGAACGCGCCCGCAGTTCGCGCCAGGATCTGCGATGGTCTGGGATTTCTTGGAATCGAGCTCGAAGAAGAGCGAAACGCCGCGAATGAGGCCGTGATCTCGTCAGCGACCAGCCGTGTTGCCGTCCGCGTCATCCGCACGGACGAGGAATTGATTATAGCCAAGACGGTTTGCGGCGTCCTCGGCCTTGGCTGAAAAAGGAGGGTTGGAACCTGTGAAGACGAACACGCTCACTCCGAAACTGCTCCACAAGATGGATGCCTACTGGCGCGGCGCCAACTATCTGTCGGTCGGCCAGATCTATCTCTACGACAACCCGCTTCTGAAGGAGCGGCTAAGGCTGTCGCACGTGAAGCCGCTTGTGGTCGGACACTGGGGCACAGTGCCCGGCCAGAACTTCATCTACGTGCACCTGAATCGGGTCATCAAGAAGTATGACCTGAACATGATCTACATCTCCGGTCCCGGTCACGGCGGCCCCGCGCTGATGAGCAACGTCTACCTCGAAGGCACCTACAGCGAGATCTATCCGAACATCAGCCAGGACGAAGCCGGAATGAAGGCGCTGTTCAAGCAATTCTCTTTTCCCGGCGGGATCTCCAGCCACGTCGCGCCGACGACGCCGGGGTCGATTCACGAAGGCGGCGAGCTGGGGTATTCGCTCAGCCATGCCTTCGGGGCCGCGTTCGACAACCCCGATCTGATCGTCGCCTGCGTCATCGGCGATGGTGAAGCTGAGACTGGCCCCCTGGCGACCGCATGGCATTCCAACAAGTTTCTCGACCCGATCACCGACGGAGCCGTGCTGCCGATCCTCCACCTGAATGGCTACAAGATCAGCAATCCAACAGTCCTGGCCCGCATCGAGCATGAGGAATTGGAGCAATTTCTACGAGGCTGCGGCTGGACGCCCCACTTCGTGGAGGGTGACGAGCCGGAAAAGATGCACGAACTGATGGCCACTGCGATAGAGAAGGTCATCGAGGACATCCAGCGAATCCAGAGGAACGCACGGAGCAAGAAGGACGCCACTCGGCCACGCTGGCCAATGATCGTCCTCAAGTCACCCAAGGGCTGGACGGGACCGAAATTCGTCGACGGCGTGCAAGTCGAGGGCACGTTCCGGTCGCATCAGGTGCCGCTCCTCGTGGATGCCGAGCATCCCGATCATGTCAAGCAGCTTGAAAGCTGGATGAAGAGCTATAGGGCCGAGGAGCTCTTCGACGAAGACGGCCGGCTCATGCCAGAATTGGCCGAGCTGGCGCCAAAGGGCGACCGGCGGATGGGCGCCAACCCCCACGCCAACGGCGGCATTCTGCTGCGCGACCTGCGAATGCCAGACTTCCGCGACCACGCGGTGAAGGTGCCTTCGCCCGGCGCCGTCGACGGTCAGGACACGCTAGTGCTGGGCAAGTTCCTGCGCGACGTGACCAAGCTGAATCAGGATCAGCGTAATTTCCGCGTATTCGGTCCCGACGAGACCCTATCAAACCTTCTAGGCGCGGTCTTTGAAGTCACCGACCGTCAGTGGGACGCCCGAGAAGTAAAGAATGATGAGTTCCTCGCCCCCTCCGGTCGCGTCCTGGACTCGATGCTGAGCGAGCACCAGTGCGAGGGTTGGTTGGAAGGATATCTTCTGACTGGGCGGCACGGGGTGTTCAACTGCTACGAAGCCTTCATTCACATCGTCGATTCGATGTTCAACCAGCACGCCAAGTGGCTGAAGGTAACGTCGGGGCTGCCTTGGCGGCGGAAGATCTCGTCGCTAAACTATCTGCTCGCATCCCACGTCTGGCAGCAGGATCACAACGGCTTCACGCACCAGGACCCTGGGTTCCTCGACCATGTCATCAACAAGAAGGCCGAAATCGTGCGCGTCTACCTTCCGCCCGACGCCAACTGCCTGCTGCGTGTCTTTGATCACTGTCTGCGCAGTCGAAACTACGTGAACGTGGTGGTCGCGGGCAAGCACGCCCTCCCGCAATGGCTGACCATGGACGCCGCGGTCGCGCATTGTGCGGAAGGAATCGGGATCTGGCAGTGGGCCAGCAACGACCAGGGCGCCGAGCCGGATGTGGTGATGGCCTGCTGCGGTGACACGCCCACGCTGGAGACTCTGGCTGCCGTCTCCATCCTTCGCCAGCATCTGCCTGATCTGAAAATCCGGGTGATCAATGTCGTCGATCTCATGAAGCTTCAGCCTGCGAGCGAGCACCCGCACGGACTGAGCGACACGGATTACGACCTGCTCTTCACCACAGACAAACACATCATCTTTGCCTTTCATGGATACCCGTGGCTGGTCCACCGGCTGACCTACCGCCGGACCAACCGCAACCTCCACGTCCGTGGGTACAAGGAAGAGGGAACCATTACGACTGCCTTTGACATGAGGGTGCAGAACGAGCTGGACCGGTTCCACCTCGTGCAAGACGTGGTCGATCGCCTGCCGCATCTGGGTTCCAAAGGGGCCTATCTGAAGCAGCAGATGCAGGACAAGCTCATGGAGCACGTGCATTACATCGATGAACACGGCGAAGACATGCCGGAAATCCGGAACTGGAAGTGGAGCAACCCCAAGTGAATGCACAAGCGCTCGCGACACGCGGGGCTATGGTCGCCGACGACGACGGGGGGCGGTTGGCCATTGACGAAAGTAATCCAACCCACAACATACGATCTGCCCGGTTGGGGATTTCGAAGGCCGAGGAAGACCGGCGTGTGCGCCTATCGGGAGCTGATCGTGGCCACCCAAGGCCTTGGTGAGTCCGTCAGCGGCGCGATCACCCACGACGAGACGATCCGGCAGAATAAGCGAGATGGCACTCCCTCCGTCAAAGCCGTCGCCGATACCCGGAATCATCCCCGCATCCAGGTCGATACCGGCTCAAAGGACTTGCCGGGTCATCCCGGATAGAAAACCACCGAAGGGCTTCGATCCCGGCCTAGGCGCGGGAGCCTCGCACCGCCAGATCGACGACTGCTGGCGGCAAGGAGTCGTTGCTTTCTAAACAAGCGATAATCGTTCTGGTAACCAGCTTGGTTTCATCGGGACCGCGCACTGAGATAGAGACGACACCCGCTTCTTCAGCCGCATAGTCGTTTCCTCCCACGAACAAAGCATCGCCTATGTAGATCATCTCCTTCAACGAAACGCCCAGGATGTCTTGCAGCTTCCGGATTCCGTAGGCTTTGTCGATTCCAAGTTTGGTGACGTCAATGGATGTCGCGCCGCCCATTCGAACAGAAAACTCGGGAATTAGTGTGTCGAGGATTCCTTTGATTTTCTTCCGCTTGGCGAAATCGGGATCCCATTTGCTCTTTTCTTCTAGGGGGGCCTGCTGCCCTAGCGCGGAAAATGTTATCTGGCTTCCCCTGTCCTCGATTTCTTCTCCCCAGATCCTTTCGATCTTGTAGCCCGATTCATCGACCGCCCTCCTTAGGTAGCTGATTATCCTTTCTTTTTCATCAGCGGTCAGGTCTTCCGAATAGAGCTTCTTCCAAGCTCCTGAGTAGCGGAAGAACTGCGTTCCGCATGTAGGAAGGAGGGAGAGATTCCCCAGGCGCTCGTCGTGGGGAAGATTAGAGAGAAGTTGCTTGTCAAACTGCGGCCAGCCGCCTCCGGAAATGACGGCCACCTTTACGACGCCTAGAAGATCATGCAGCAACGCGGCCATTTCTGCATCGAGGGGCGATTTGCTTTCGGCAAGCGTGCCGTCCAGATCATAAACCATCAGCTTTTTCACGATTTTTCGTACACGTTTAGGATTTTGAAGTAGGTCTGCTCAGGGCGTTCATCGCGTAGCCGAAGAAGTTCTCCTTCCTCAGCCCGCACGTCTCCCTGATCGACATCAGGACGGCGTGGGCGTGGGCTCCCT
>Ga0307374_10005104_pt1 | contig 21472 bp, 11 predicted proteins | sample OX3MG_FD_202532 | JGI IMG/M metagenome (GOLD analysis project Ga0307374, IMG submission 202532) | Soil microbial communities from Risofladan, Vaasa, Finland - OX-3 | ecosystem: Environmental > Terrestrial > Soil > Coastal area > Acid sulfate soil | place: Finland: Risofladan, Vaasa | collected...
GATCCCAGCGTCATCCGGCTGATTCCGATGGAGACCGCGCTGAAGTATCAGGTCCTGCCGCTGAGCCGCGTGGGTTCATCGCTGACTCTGGCCATGGCGGACCCGGCCAACGTCTATGCCATGGACGATATCAAGTTCATGACCGGGTTCAACATCGAGCCGGTGGTGGCGTCCGAGGCTTCCATTGCGGATGCCATCAAAAAGAATTACGGCTCCGTCGAGGAACAGGAACGCAAAAAAGAAATCGAAGAACTGGTCAGCTTTATTGATGAGGGGCAGACCGAGAGCGTGGAAGTGGAGGTGGAGGACGAGTCCTCCCTGAATCTGGCCGCCCTTGAAAAGGCTGCGGAAGAGGCGCCGGTCATCAAGCTGGTTAATTACATCCTGACGGATGCCGTCGAGCGCGGAGCCAGCGACATCCACCTGGAGCCGTACGAGAAGGAGTACCGGGTCCGCTACCGGATTGACGGCGAGTTGCAGAACATCATGCAGCCCCCCGTCAAGCTGCGCGATGCCATGATCAGCCGGATCAAAATCATGGCCAAACTCGACATCTCTGAAAAGCGGTTGCCCCAGGATGGCCGCATCATGGTCCGGATGCTGCACAAGAACAAGAAGAAGCAGCTCGACTTCCGGGTTTCGGTGCTGCCCACCCTTTTTGGCGAAAAAATCGTCATGCGGCTGCTGGACAAGGAGAACCTCCGCCTGGATATGACGCGTCTCGGTTTTGAACCGGAGGCGCTCGAAAAATTTCAGCGGGCCATTTTAAAGCCCTATGGGATGGTCCTGGTAACGGGGCCCACGGGCAGCGGCAAGACCAACACGCTTTATTCGTCCATCGCCCAGCTCAACAAGCCGGATATCAACATCCTGACCGCCGAAGACCCGGTGGAGTTCCAGTTGCCGGGAATCAACCAGGTCCAGATGAAAGAACAGATCGGTCTCAATTTTGCCGCGGCTTTGCGCTCATTCCTGCGGCAGGACCCGAACATCATTATGGTGGGCGAGATTCGTGATTTTGAGACCGCCGAAATCGCGATCAAGGCGGCGCTGACGGGGCATCTGGTGCTCTCCACCCTGCACACCAACGATGCGCCGTCCACCATTTCCCGGCTGATGAATATGGGCATTGAGCCTTTTCTGGTGGCCACCTCGGTCCACCTGATCTGCGCGCAGCGCCTGACCCGCCGCATCTGCGAGCATTGCAAAGTGGAGGATAAGGTCCGTCCCCAGTTCCTGGTGGACGCCGGTTTCACCCCCGAAGAGGCCAAAACCGTCAAGCCGTGCCACGGGGAAGGCTGCGCGGCATGCAACAACAAGGGCTACAAGGGCCGCGTGGGTCTCTATGAAGTTCTCGAGATTAACGACGAGCTGCGCGAGCTGATTCTGGTGGGAGCTTCGGCGCTTGAACTAAGGAAAAAGGCGATTGAACAGGGAATGATTTCGTTGCGGCGAAGCGGGCTGCTGAAGGTTGCAGCCGGGGTCACCACGCTGGAAGAAGTCATTCGCGAAACCGTCCTCTGAATCGAGGGCTGTCCTTCAGCCCGGCGAAGCAGGGAGTCAATCCGGGAGGCTAACAGATGATGTCGATGCCAGTGCTCAGCGATCTGCTCCGGCGGATGGTGAGTTCCGGAGGTTCCGACCTCCATATCACGACGAACTCGCCACCCCGGATCCGGGTGCATGGCGAGTTGAATCCGTGCGAGGACCTGCCGGCGCTGGGGGCCGCTGATACCAAGCAGCTCTGCTACAGCATTCTGAACGACGCGCAGAAGCATCGTTTTGAGGAAAACCTCGAACTCGATTTTTCCTTCGGCATCAAGAACATTGCGCGCTTTCGGGGCAACCTGTTCCACCAGCGCGGAGCTGTGGCGGGAGTGTTTCGCGTGATTCCGTTTGAAATCAAGACCTTCGAGCAGTTGTGCCTGCCCCCTATCCTGCGGAAGTTATGCGAGAAGCCGCGCGGGCTGGTCCTGGTGACGGGGCCGACGGGCAGCGGCAAATCGACCACCCTGGCGACGATGCTTGACCTGATCAACTCCACCCGGCACGAACACATGATCACCATTGAGGACCCGATCGAGTTTATCCATCCCCACAAAATGTGCCTGGTGAACCAGCGCGAAGTGAATTCAGACACCCACTCCTTCGCCAATTCACTGCGCGCCGCCCTGCGCGAAGACCCGGACGTCGTGCTCATCGGCGAAATGCGCGACCTCGAAACCATTGAGGCGGCCCTGCGAATTGCTGAAACGGGCCACCTGACGTTTGGAACACTGCATACCAACTCCGCCGCCTCGACGATCAACCGGATCATTGATGTTTTCCCCGCGCACCAGCAGACCCAGATTCGCGCCCAGCTCTCCATGGTGTTGGAGGGCATTCTCTGCCAGTCTCTGTTGCCGCGCAAAGACGGCAAAGGGCGGGTGATGGCGATGGAAATCCTGATTCCCAATGCCGCCATCCGCAACCTCGTTCGTGAAGACAAGGTCCACCAGATTTACTCGGCGATGCAAACCGGCCAGGAAAAATACGGGATGCAGACGTTGAACCAGGCGCTCCATACCCTCTATCAACAAAAGTTGATCGGCCTGGACATCGCTCTGGCCAGGTCCAGCAACAAGGACGAACTGCAGGACATGATCAACCGCGGCGCTCCAACCGCGGCGGAGCGCAATGCAGCTCCCGCCGTTTCTGCGCGGCGGTGAAGCCAGGGTGTCTGGCGTGGCTTGCAGGGTCCCGGAGAACCATTGATGCTCATGCCATGTTCAGGAGGAAGGGAGCCAGACGATGTCCCAATTTGAATTTCGAGGAACGTCCAGCACGGGGCACACGGTCACGGGGATCCGTGCCGCGCCCAGCCGCGAGGCGCTGGATTCGAGTTTGCGCCGGGAGTCGATTACGCCCCTCAAAATCGTGGAGAAAGGGCGCGAGATCGCCATCCCCATGTTCAAATGGAGAGAGAGGGTCAGCTCCAAGGAGCTGGCTGTCTTCACCCGCCAGTTTTCCGTGATGATTGATGCCGGACTTCCGCTGGTGCAATGTCTTGAAATCCTCTCCTCGCAACAGGAAAACAAAGCCTTTGCCCGGATGCTGGCAGGCGTCCGCAGCACGGTGGAGGGGGGCTCCTCGCTCGCCGACGCTCTGCGCCAGTATCCCAGGGTCTTCGACGATCTGTACACCAACATGGTGGAAGCGGGCGAAAGCGGCGGAATTCTGGACACCATTCTGCAGCGCCTTTCGACTTACATCGAGAAGGCCGTCAAGCTGAAGCGCTCCGTGCAGTCCGCCATGATCTATCCCGTCGCGGTTGTCGTGATTGCCGGAGGCGTGGTCGCCCTGCTGCTGTGGAAGGTGGTGCCGATTTTCACCACCCTGTTTGCCGGTCTGGGAGCCGCCCTGCCCCTTCCCACCCGGATTGTCATTGCCCTGAGCCACTTTGTGGCAAGTTTCGGCCTCATCCTCATTGTTCTGGTGGTCCTCCTGGGCCTGGGCTTGCGGTGGTATTACAGAACGCCGGCCGGGCGGATGGTCATCGACGCGCTCATTCTGAAAATCCCGGTGCTGGGGCCGCTGATGCGCAAGATTGCGGTGGCCCGGTTTTCCCGGACGCTGGGGACGCTGATTACCAGCGGCGTGCCCATGCTGGAGTCTATGGACATTACCGCCCGCACGTCTGGAAATGCGGTGGTCGAAAAAGCGATTTCACGGGTCCGCAAAGCCATCGAAGGCGGCCGGACCATCGTCGATCCGCTGCGCGAAACCGGCGTCTTTCCGAACATGGTGGTCCAGATGATTGGCGTAGGTGAACATACCGGCGCGCTTGATACCATGCTGCAGAAAGTGGCTGACTTTTACGAAGACGAGGTGGATGCCGCGGTGGCAGACCTGTTGACCGCGCTGGAACCGACGATCATCCTCTTTTTGGGAATCGTCGTGGGAGGCGTGGTGATTTCGATGTACCTGCCGTTGTTCTCCCTGATCGGGAAGCTGGCGGGGTAAGACTGAAAAGCCCGGGGAGTTTGACCTTCTGAGGAGGCGCGGGTTTTCACAGGGGAAAGGGAATCGAGGGAGGTTGAGTCTCTGCGTCGCAAGAGTTATTGTCCAGGAGGAACTCAGTCTCGACCATGCTCTTTAGTTCCCCTACGAAATTTACCGGCGAACTTCAAAGCTGGCTTACTTGGGTCATCAAGATCCGGTTTGTCATCATCACTTTTGTCTTCGCCATCGACTTCGCCATTGAGCAGATCGCGCCCAGCCCGAACGGCGCCCATACGATCGAATACCTGGGCGCTTTTGTCATTCTCTGGTACATCCTGAACCTGTTTTTCCTGATCTACAATCAGATCAGCCTGGATTGCTCCCTGCAGGCCCATCTGCAATTGTTCGCCGACATCTTCATCATTACGGCCATCGTTCACGTGACGGGCGACCTGGAGAGCAATTATTTTTCCCTCTATCTGGTGGCCATCATTCTGGCCGGCATCCTGCTGCCGCGGGCGCGCGTTTTTCTGGTGGCGGCCGTCAGCTTTGTCCTGATGGGAGGCCTGCTGGAACTGGCCCACCTGCCCGCGCTTTACCCCGGCTTTGCCGCCCGGCATCCTTTTATTGCGGCCCTGTCAAGCTCATCCAGCCCCCCCGTGGATCTGGGAACGCTTCAGGTCAAGATCTTTGCCAGCCTGTTTGGCTTCTTTGCGGTCGCCTATCTTGCGGGCTTTTTGGCGGAAACTCTGCGCAAGACCGGCGCCGAGCTTCGTGACCAGCGGGGGCATGTGGCCAGCCTTCAGGCGATCAATGAAAACGTCATCCGCAGCATGCGGGACGGCCTGATTACAACGGACCTGGACGGCATGGTGACCGAACTCAATCCTGCCGGGGCCGAGATTCTGGGGTGCCAGCGGGACTTTGTTTCGGGCGAACCCATCGGCCGCATCCTGGGCGATCTCGGGCCGGGTTCCGAGGCCTTTCGCAGCCTGGTCATCGCTCATGGGCGGCGCGAGATCGAATACCGGCATCCGGCGGGAGACAAGCGCGTTCTGGGCGTCTCGGTTTCGCACCTGGTCATTCCTGAAAGCGGGACGGCGGGCTACATTTACAGCGTTCAGGACCTGACCGTCCAGAAACAGATGGAGGCGCAATTCCGCCTGCGGGACCGCATGGCGACGCTGGGGCGGCTGGCCGCCGGCATCGCGCACGAAATCCGCAATCCTCTGGCCTCTATTTCCGGATCGGCGAAAATGCTGGAGACCCTGCGCTATATCGATGAGGACGAGCGGAAACTCATCGCCATCCTCAGCCGGGAATCGGAGCGTTTGAACAAGCTGGTTTCGGACTTTCTGCTCTATTCGCACGAGCAGCGCTTTGAATTTCGCGAAGTGGACGTCGTGGTCCTGATCGAGGAGACTTTGCTCCTGCTCCAGCACCGCGCAGACTTCCCGCCCGGCGTTCGGATTGAGCGGAAATTGCCCCGGCATCCCGTCACCCTCGTGGCTGACGCCGACAAGCTCCGCCAGGTGTTCTGGAACATTTGCGATAACGCGCTGAAGGCGATGGAGCGCGGCGGAACGCTTACGGTGGAAGTCCTCGCCGATCACCGCGGCGGTACGCAGATTGTCTTTCGGGATACCGGCGTGGGAATGGCGGTCTCCCAGCTTGAGAAGCTCTTCGAACCCTTCCAGCAGACTTTCACCCAGGGGACCGGACTCGGGCTTGCCATTGTTTATCAGATTGTGCAGGGACACGGCGGCCACATTCACGTGGACTCGTCCCCCGGCCTGGGCGCGGAATTCACCCTCGATCTTCCGAGAATGCAGAAGGCGGGGCCACCGGCAGTCGAACAGGGAATTCACGCGGGCAGCCGTGGTTAAATCACTGTTTGATTTAACGCGGGCGTGTCAAAGGAAGAAAGAGCACGGTCAGCGCGGATTATTCATGGAGCGTTGCCGCATTGGAAGGGGGGCGTAGCTTCAGCTCCGCCGAAAGGAGCGGGCTGCTTATGCGCCTCCCCGTTCGGGATTCAAGGTTTTTATGATCAATCGGGTCCGTGCGCGACCGGGCCGGGTCGCAGATGGGCGCAATTCAACAGGAAGAAGGGTATGGCAAGACTGCTGGTTGTAGACGACGAAAAATCGATCTGCCAGGTCCTGGAAATCGCTTTCCGGAAGGATGGCCATGGGGTTGAGACGGTCACCAGCGGCCAGCTCGCCAAAAAAAAGATCGAGTCGCAGGTGTATGACGTGATTATCGCAGACATTCGCATGCCCGACCTGACGGGAATCGATTTGCTTCACCACGCGCGCGCCACGCGCAGCCCGGCGGCTTTCATCCTGATCACCGCGGTCCCGAGCATGCCTTCCGCCATCCAGGCGCTGAACCTGGGCGCTTACCGTTACGTCATCAAGACCGACAAGCTGGTGGAAGAGCTGAAGCTGGTGGTGGGGCGTGCTCTTGAAGACATGGCGTTGCGCGAAGAAAACGTCCGGCTGAGGCGGGAAATGCTGAGGGTCTTCGCCCAGGAGAACATCGTTGGGCGCAGCGCCAAAATCGTCGCCATCCTGGAAATGGTCCGCAGCGTCGCGCCCACCCACAGCACGGCCCTGATTACGGGTGAAAGCGGGACCGGCAAGGAGCTGGTGGCGCGCGCCATCCATGAGGCCAGCCAGCGCCGCGAAAAGGCTTTTGTCTCGATCAACTGCGGGGCCTTTCCCGAGACGCTGCTTGAGAGCGAACTGTTTGGATACCTCAAGGGCGCCTTCACCGGGGCCGATACCAACCGGAAGGGCATTATTGAGTCGGCCAGCGGCGGCACGCTTTTTCTCGATGAAATCGGGGAAACCAGTCCCGCCATGCAGGTCAAATTGCTTCGCGTCCTCCAGGAAAGGACGGTGCGGCCGCTGGGCGGAACGCAGGACGTTCCGGTTGACGTGCGGCTGATTGCCTCCACCAACCGGGACCTGAAGGCGATGGTGGCTGAGAACCAGTTCCGGGAGGATTTCTACTATCGCGTCAACGTCATTCCCATTCACGTTCCGCCTCTGCGCGAGCGCAAAGACGACGTTGAACCCCTGGCGCGTCATTTCCTGAAGAAGTATTCTCTCGAAATGGGGAAGCCGGCAAAAGATTTCGACCCGGCGGCGCTTTCGGCTTTGTTACATTATTCCTGGCCCGGCAACGTTCGGGAACTGGAGAATGCCGTCGAGCACGCGCTCGCGGTCAGCGGCGGCCGGGACGGGGTGGTGGGCCTCGAACACCTTCCGGAAGCCCTGCACGGGATGGGACCGCCGTCGGAGAGACGGCTCGAGATCCCGAAAGAAGGAGTTCATTTTGAAACTCGGATTGCCCAGGTCGAAAAGCGGTACCTGGTGGAAGCCCTGCGCCTGGCGGGAGGCGTGCGCCGGCGCGCCGCAGAGCTCCTGCACATGTCCTACCGGTCGTTCCGCCACTATGCCAAGAAGCACGGCGTCTGAATGCCGCTGGTACATTCAAAATGAATGATCCCGTCTGCCAGGGCCGCCCGGCAAACAGCCAGGATTCCGCGCCCCGCCCGCGCGCGCCCTTTCTCGCGGAGGCTCCCTGGGTCCTGATCAGCCTGGTCCTGCTGCTCACCTTCCTTGCCTACAGCGGAACGCTCTGGTTCAAATTTGTCTACGATGACCGGGGCCAGATCCTGGCCAACGTGCAGGTCCATTCCTGGCGCTTTCTGCCGCACTACTTTTTTGAAAGGGTATGGAGCTTTGCCTATCCCGGCATTCCGGGCAATTATTACCGGCCCATCTTCCTGCTGTACCTGCTTGTGAATTACAAGATCTTCGGCCCCTATGCGGCAGGCTGGCATCTGGTGAGCGTGGCCGCGCACGCCGGCGTTACGTACCTTGTGTACGTCCTGGTGCGGAGGCTGGCCGGCGATTCCAGAACGGCCTTGATTGCTGCTCTGGTCTTTGGACTCGATCCCGTGCACATCGAATCGGTGGCCTGGATTTCGGGAGTCACCGATCCGCTGGTGGCCCTGTTCCTTTTGCCGTCCGTTCTCTGTTATCTCAACGGGCGCGAGCGGCCGGCCCGCCGCCGGGCGTGGCTTGCGGTCTCACTGGCCCTCTACGGCGTTGCCATGCTTTCGAAGGAGACGGCACTCGTCCTGCCCATCATCGTTTTTGCTTTCGAATGGTTGTGGCAGGAAGCGCCCGTGCCGTCCTCATGGTTCCGGGCGGCTTTTGAACGCGCGCGCATCAGCACGGTCCGTGCCGCGCCCTTCGTGTTGCTCACCTTCGCCTACCTGGCCGTGCGGTGGCATGTGATCAAAGGGCTGGGGCATAACATGATGCCGCTGGCCGTCTCGACGATCATTTTCACCTGGCCGCAGCTCCTGTTGTTTTATTTCCGCCATCTCGTCTGGCCTTTCAACTTGAGCGTGTTTTACGATGTGCCTTACATCAAGACACCCGGGTTGTGGTCCTTTTTCCTGCCGCTAGCCGGACTGGTTGCGCTGGGATTGCTGGCCGGGCTCTGGGTGCGCAGGCTGGGGAAGACTTCGCCTTCAGACAAGCGTCTGGCCGCCTTCGCTTTTGCATGGATCCTGATTCCTTTTATTCCCTTGCTGGACCTTTCGGTGCTGCCCGTCGGAGAAATCGCCCACGACCGTTACCTCTACCTGCCCTCGATCGGCTTTTCGGTCCTTGCCGCCATGGCCCTGCGCCGCATTCGATTCGGAAAGCTGAAGCTCTTCGGCCTGCCCGCATGGCAGGCGGTTGCCGTGTTGCTGCTGGCCCTGGTGTTTGGGACCTCGACGGCGCGGCAGGACCGGTATTGGGCAAACGATCTGACCCTGTATGGGCGGGGCATTGAGCGCACTCCGAATAACAAACTGGCCAGAACCAATCTGGGCAACGCCATGGGTGAGCAGGGCCGCTATGCCGAGGCCCTCGATCTCTACCGGCAGGTCCTGGCGCGCGATCCGGACTTCTGGCTGGCGGTTTATAACACCGGCTACACCTGCTACCGGATGGGAAGGCTGCCGGAAGCCGAAAAATATTTCAAGCGCGCCATCGCGATCAACGGGGTTGACAGCGACGAGTATTTTTACCTGGGCCTGACGTGGATGAAACTCGGGGACGTCAATGACGCCGAAAAAGCGGTGCGGCACGCCCTCAAGCTTCAGCCGGGCGGCCTTGCCTATCACTTCGCTCTGGGGATAATCCTGAAGCTCAAGGGTGACATCCCCGGCGCGCTCGCCGAATTCAATCAGGAGCTGAAGAATTTTCCGGGCGAGACGGGCGCAGAGCAGCAGATTGAGGCCATCAGGATCCAGATGGAAAGGACGAGCAGGCCGTAACGCCGGCCGCAGAGATCAGGCGCGCCATCCGCCGCCGGGCGGAGGGCGGTGGTTAACCCTGCGGCGGAATTCGGGTCCTGCGAAGAGCTTCAGCCATGGAAGGAACGCCGCGAGTGACGGTTTTTGGCACGGCGTTTCGACAAAATCCGGCATCCGGCGCCCATCCGCGAAATCCATCTCAGGCGATGCGCGGCAATGGTATGATAAGCCCTTGTATTCTCAACCGCTGGAGCATTCATTAAGAATGGCTTAGCTTGGTTGATGTGGCATGAAAGATGCTCTACCCTTAGCGGCTGAAGGAGACGGTAAGATTCAGTAAGGCCAAAGGAGGAATGAATGCGGAGAAATTCAAAAGGTTTTTCACTGATTGAACTGCTGATTGTCGTGGCGATCATCTTGATTATCGCTGCGATTGCAATCCCGAACCTGCTGCGTTCGAGGGTTGCCGCCAACCAGGCTTCGGCGGTTGGGTCCCTGAGAACCTACAACACGGCCGAGGTCACCTACTCCTCGACTTACAACAGTGGCTACACTGCGACCATGGGTTACCTGGGGCCGCCGGCAAGCGGCGCTATGCCCACCTCCACGGCTGCGGGCCTGGTGGATAATGTGCTTTCGGGCGGCTCAGCTGCGGCCATGGGGGCAGTGAAAAGCGGTTACAGCTTTACCTACTCACCCGGGCCGGTGGTGGGTGGCCGAATCGATACCTACGAGTTCTGGGCTGACCCTGTGACCCGTGGGACCACCGGAACAAATTCTTACTACACGGACGGGTCAGGGGTCATCCGGCAGAACTCGAGCAACACTCAGGCCAGTTCTGCTGATTCGCCTCTCGGCGGCTGATCCATTCAAGTGTTTGAACGAGATCGAACTTCAAGCATCTCGCAGGGGGGACCGCAGGGTCCCCCCAGTTTTTTTTGGCGGCCCTCCGGCCTGGGACCAGGCCACGGGCCCATCGTCCCGTATCAAAGGGCCGATGAAATCCAGCGGCCTTGCGTTTAGCGTGCGCCGGGGCCGCGTTCGGCTGGAGGCGCAGTGAGTTTCTCTCGCAGGGCGGAAAAGCTGGAGTCTCCCGGAGAAACCCTGCGAACCGGACATGAGCAGGCGGCCGGGCAGTCTGACACCCTTCTGCTTGCGGCGCTCATCCTGTGCGCGGCGCTCCCTTACGTCAATACGCTTCTCAACGGATTTGTCTATGACGATAACCGCCAGGTCCTCGACAATCCTTACCTGAAGAGTTTCCATTTTCTGCCGCAGATCTTTGGCACCACGGTCTGGTCGTTTGTGGGGATGCAGGGAGTTTCAAATTACTACCGCCCCATGATGACCCTGGGATACGCGCTCTGCTACCACTTGTTTGGCCCGCTTGCCTATGGATTCCACCTGGTCAACATCGGCCTCCATGTGGGCGTCGTCCTCCTGGTGTTCGTGGTGGCGCGCCGCATGTTTCAGGACCGCGCGGTGGCATTCGTGGCCGCGTTCCTGTTTGCCATCCACCCCATCCATACCGAGGCGGTGGCCTGGATTGCGGCTGTGACCGACCTTGAGGTGACGTTCTTCTATTTGCTGACCTTCTGGCTGTTCCTCAACCTGGCTCGTCCCAGGGGCGGCGTTTCGGCGTGGGTCAAGCTGGCTGCGGTAGTGAGTTTCGCTCTCACGATTGTTTCCAAAGAGCAGTCACTGACGTTTCCCCTGCTGGCCATGGGTTATGAGCATTTCTACCGCGATGACCGTACGGAAACCACCGGGTGGCAGAAGGCTCGGCGCTACGGCGAGTTCTGGCTGATGGACCTGGCGTATGTGCTGTTCAGAATCGAGCGCCTGGGAGCCTTTGCGCCGCAGATTCAGTTGTCGCGGCTGGGGTGGTACCCAAGCGTGCTGTCGGCTTTGGCGCTGGTTGGCCAGTATCTTGCAAAACTCTTCTGGCCCGTCGAGCTCTGTGCTTACTACGTCTTTCACAAGGGTACGTCGGTGCTTGACCCGCGCGTGCTGGCGGGCATCGGAGTTCTCGCCGCCTGTGCGGTGGTTTTTACCGCGCTTGCCCGGCGCAACCGGACGGCCTCTTTCGGGTTCGTCTGGTTCTTTGTTACGCTGGCGCCGGTGCTGGACATCCGTTATCTGGCGGGGAACGTTTTTGCGGAGCGATACCTCTACCTGCCCTCGGCGGCCTTTTGCTGGGTAGTGGGCTGGGCGGGCGTCAGGCTCTGGAGATCGCTCTCTGCCCGCCCGCCCATCTGGAGGCGTGCGTTGCTTGCAACGTCCATGGTGCTTGCCGTGCTTCTGGTGGCGCGAGTGGTCACGCGCAATCGCGACTGGCGCAGCGATACGGCCCTTTACACGCAAACGCTGAAGGTTTCGCCCAGGGCCACCAGCATCCGGGAAAACCTGGGTGTGGTTGACTGGAATTACGGCAACATGGACGGCGCGGAGAAGCAGTGGCGGACCGCTCTCAAGCTGGCTCCGAACTCGCCCATCGCTCTCACCAATCTTGGCCTGGTCTATGCAAAAAGGAAGCAGTACCGGCGGGCGGCGCATTACTTCAGGGAAGCGATGCTGCGCAAGCCGGACTACACCGACCCGCATCTCAACCTGGGAAGCATGGAGATGGACCTCGGCAACTTTGACGAGGCGGAACGGCAGTTGCGCGCCGCGGCGGCCCTGTCGCCCCTGGTTCCAAGCTGTCACAACAAGCTCGGCAAGTTGTATCTTAAAGAAGGGCGGCTTTCCGAGGCGGCGGAACAATTTTCCCAGTCCGTCCGGGCGGCGCCGAACTTTAAAGGGTATGACGGGCTGGGCGACGTTTATGTGCAGCAGGGAGATTCGAGTCAGGCCCGGCAGGCGTATGCGGAAGCCGCAAGCGTCAACCCGTATGACAGCCACGCGTATTTTGGATTGGCCATGATCGCGGCTTCCGCGGGGCGCCGCAAAGAAGCTCTTGAAGAATATTCGCGAGGGCTTGAGACGGACCCGAACAACCAGAAAGCCCAAATCGCCGTCCAAAGTTTGAGGGTGCTTAAAACGGATGGAAAAACAGTTTCAGCACAATAGAAGGCGCGCGGGTTTGGAATGGCTGATCGCTGCGGCCGCAGTGTGGAGCGCGCTGGCGCCGGGCCTTGGGGCCGCTTCAGCCTCTGCCGCCAGCCTGCCGCTCGACCAGTACATCAACAGGGTGCAGAAAAGTTATCACGAAGTGCGGGCCATGCGGGCGGACTTCACGCAAACCTACGACTCCGGCGGCGGAAGCCGGGTGGAGTCCGGCACGGTTGTTTTTGCGCGGGGCGGCCGCATGCGCTGGGATTACCAGGAGCCGGAAAAGAAGGTCTTCGTCTCCAACAAGAAACAAGTTCTCCTTTATCTTCCGGAGCAGAACCAGCTTGACCTTTCCTCGGTGAAGCAGAGCGAGGATTACCGCATCCCTTTCCGCCTGCTGCTTTCCCGGCTGGACCTGCGGAAGATATTTTCCAAGTTTGAAGATGCGAACAACGCCTTCCAGCACCCGGCGGAGGACCGGGTGATCATCGCCTACCCCAAGCACGCCGAAAAGCTGGGGTACAAGCATGTGGTCATGGAGTTTGATCCGGAAATGAATATCCGGCGGCTGGTCATCGTTTATGCCGGCAACAGCGTTATGAAGTTCAGTTTCAGCCACATTGACCGTAATCCCAAACTGTCGGATTCGTTGTTTGAATTCACTGCGCCGCCGGGGACCCAGATCATCAATCACCAATAGCCTGTTGCGCAGGGTCTGTCTTCCGACCCTGCGGTTTTTTCGTGCGCAACGGCGCACAACCCACAGCGAGCACAGAAGTTGTAGCGCAGGGTCCGCCTTCCGACCCTGCGGCCTTTTCGTGCGCAACGGCGCACAAACTACAATTCCGGTTGATTATTTCAGGACCAGCTCATGAATGGCGGCGGCGACGCCGTCTTCGTCGTTCGACCGGGTGACGTGCCATCCGCCGCTGTTCAGTCCGGGGATCGAGTTGCCCATCATCACCGGGAAACCGGCCATCTGGAGCATATCGAGGTCGTTGTAGTTATCTCCGATGGCCATCACTTCACTCGGTTCGCAGCCTGTCTGGTCGAGCAGCCACTTGAGGCCGCTTGCTTTGGAGCATCCCAGATTCATAACGTCCAGCAGTGAAATGTTGCGCTCAAAGTATTTGGTCCAGGTCAGTTGAACGTGCCGGCCCGCGGCAGAGGCGCGCAGCAGGTGTTCCAGCGGTCCCAGAAAGGCCGGTGCGCCTCCAAACATCACCTGGATGGGATCGTCCGGCAGCGCGGCGGCAAGGTCCAGGACCTGCAGCAGATACTCCCGCGCGGTTTTCAGGTACCAGCGAAGCGGTCCTTCGAGCGAGGCGTTCTGTTGCATCATCACCTGGCCGCGGCCGGGCGTATCGAACAGCGCCACGGCGTAAGGCCGGTAGTCGATGGCGGCCTCCAGGACCTGGACGGCCGCCTCGCGGGGCAGAAAGTTTCGATGCAACACCTCGCCGGAAAGGGTCCGAACCATGGCCCCATTGGAGGTGACCAGGGTGATGGGGCAGGGAAGGGAATCGACCAGCGGGCGCGCGGAGTGGAACCTGCGTCCCGTGGTGATGGCGATCCGCACGCCGCGTTCTGACGCTGCGGCAAGGGCCTGGCGGTTGGCCTGTGAAATTTCAAGTTTGTTATTGAGCAGCGTTCCGTCAAGGTCCACTGCGATCAGACGAATGGCCATCCTGATTGGATTGTAGCATGAGCGGCTGCTGCGGAGAGGAACTCCGCCATGCTCCGCGATGCCGGGTGGCAGCCGTCTCTTGGCTTGGACGCGCGGCCTTGCCTGGCGGCGGCAAGTTGCCGTTTTGCGCGCGCAGCCGGCCACCCCGGCCGCGGCCCTGCATCCGCCAAAATTGTCAGGCCGGAAGGGCCCATGCTATCATGAGCCAAGTCGAAGAAAATCCTTGGGCGCGTAGCTCAGTTGGGAGAGCGCGGCGTTCGCAACGCTGAGGTCGAGGGTTCGAATCCCTTCGCGTCCACCAGTCGCCGAATCAGCGGCTGGTTTCTCTCCAGTAAAGAAATCCGCACCGAATCTCCAGCTTCGGGGCGCCTTCGCCGATAGAAATACTTGAAGCCGACGCCGAGTGTCCTTCATGCGATGCGCCAAATGCGGCACCGATAATCCGGAAACCCATCAATTCTGTGCACGATGCCACGCGCCTGTCCGCTTCAACTGCCCGGCCTGCAAACACACGCAGGACCACGGCGGGCGGTGTGACCGTTGCGGGGTGGATTTTGTGAAGTACGCGATGATGCTTGTGTCTCAGGGCCAGGCGAACACGCAGCAGGTCCGGGACCGCAAAAGGGGGCGCAACGAGATTGTCTGGCAGGTCCTCTTGTTGCCGATTACTGGTGGGTGGTCGCTCCTGAAGTATTTGAAGCGATCAACGGGCGGTCGCTAACTGCCAGACAAGGCCTGCGGGCTTCTTCCACCCGCAGAGCCGCTGATGAGACCTGAGCCGCCCTGCCCGGTCGACTGAGGCCGGGTCAGGCTTACTTGGTTTCCCGGGCGGCCATATATTTCTTTACGTCAACCAGAAGCTGCTGTGCCTCGCCCAGGTGAGCAACGGCAGCCTCGACGAGCGGATCGTTTTCCAATTTGATCCGGTCCGCAACGTCCACGCCGTAAATATCCTCGACAAGCTGTTCCCGAATCTGCAGTTTCACAAAGTCCAGATTGTTCTGCACGTCCTGGCTGGTTACGGGAATGTTCTGCTTGGCCAAAAACTTTTCAAAGTCCGCAAGAACGCCGTCGGTCACCTGAAAGTCTTCCGGAATGGTATCGTGCGCGGCCAGGTAATTTTGGGCAAAGCTGAAGAAGGCGTTGTTCTGCACCAGCGTGCGCTGGATCGGGGTCAGCTTTTGCGGAGCCACCTTGACGTCGGGCGTGATTCCGCCGCCGCCATATACCTTGCGGCCTCCGTCGGTCAGCCTCACCTCGGTGTGAGGCGCGGGAACGCCTGCCGGATGGTAGTAGTAATCGTAGAGTGACACCACGTTGTAATCGCGCTGGATCAGGCGGCCGCTCGGCGTGTAATAGCGGGCGGTGGTCAGCGCCAGGCCCGTCTGGTCGCTCAGCGGGTAAACGGTCTGGACCAGCCCTTTCCCGAAGCTGGTCTGGCCCATCACCAGGGCGCGGTCGTGGTCCTGCAGGGCGCCGGTCACAATTTCAGACGCGCTTGCAGACATTCGATCGATCAGCATGACGATGGGATACCGGTTTCCCTTGTCGCCGTGTGTCGCATAATAGCGTTTCTCGGGCGATGAGCGCCCGTAGTGATAAACGATCAGTTGCCCTTTTTTCAGGAAGTGGTCGGCCACTTCCACGGCTTCCTGCAGCAGGCCGCCGGGGTTCCCGCGCAGGTCGAGGACCAGCCCGTCCAGGTGCTCGGCGTCCAGCTTCTTCAGCGCCTGGGTCAATTCCGTGTTGGTGGTTTCATTAAACCGGCTGATGTGGATGTAACCCACGTGGGGTTTGACCATGAAGATGTCATCGACGCTGGCTTGCGTGATCTCGCCGCGCGTAATGGTGAACTGCAGGAGTTTGGCTGCCCCTTCGCGGCGGGCCACGATGTGCACGATGGTGCCACGGGGGCCCTTCAGCATCTTGGCCACCTTGTCGGTCTGCTCGTTCAGCGAGGACTCCAGGCCGACCGTCGTCTTCCCGTTGACTTCCTCGATCACGTCGCCCGGGCGAAGGCCGGCGCGAAACGCGGGTGAGCCGGGAATCGGCGCAGCGACAAAGGTCACCAGCTTGCCCAATTTCCCCGGCCGCGACTGAATGCTCATCCCAACCCCGAAATACCTTCCCTCCTGATCTTCCCTTAGCGCGGCAAAGGCGCGCGGATCGAAGAAGTTGGAGTGGGGATCGAGCGTCCGCAGCATTCCTGGAATCGCTCCCAGAAAGTTGCTGTTTGTGGGGCCGTAGATGGCCTGGTTGGGATCAACGGGGGTGGCGTAATTCTGCTGGATCTTGTCGTAGACGCCGGTAAACGCCCGCAGGCTGGCCTGGAAGGACGAATCGTTATCGTTCGCTGTCGTGGCTTCCACCTTGGGGCCGTATAGTCCGCCGAGCAGGGCGCACACCAGCACGGTGGAAAAAATAAACCATCCCGCGCGTCGATTTTGCCTCATTCCCTTGCAGCTCCTTTTGCCTGCATGTGAAATTATAGCACGCGCTGTCAGTGCCGGGAAATTTCTGCGAGACTGGCCGGCGCCCGTGGCAGCGCGCAAAATCGCGTCCGGCAAACGGCGGGGCCGGGGACCGCCCGGCGGGGCAGCCGGTGCAGATTCCGGCGAACGCCGCGCCCGGCCTCGCCGGACGCCCGGGACCGCCCGATTCCGGCCCCCGGCCCGCGCCACAGTTGCGTTGACAGATCCGGGGCGTCCGTGCAAAATGAAAGTCTCGATAGCGATGGCCGAAGCAGCTTCCCGTTCGTTTCTGTCTGCGCCCGTAGCTCAGCTGGATAGAGCACTTGCCTACGAAGCAAGGGGTCGGGGGTTCGAATCTCTCCGGGCGCACCACCTTATTTCTTATGGCCTGGCTTTGCCTGTCTGAAATCTCAAATCTCCAGTTGCCCATCTTAAATCCGTCGTCCCGGCCCTGCCCTCCCGCCTTTGGCAGCGGCAGTGTCCCCACGGGCGGGGTTTTGTAGCACCGGGTTGAAATCAGGCTTTTCAAAATTAGCTTTTCGAGATGCACTTAATGGAAACTTCCTGCAACTTTTCCCGATTCACGCTAGAATATCTACCTCATGGAAGAACGCGAATTTTTCGACGAAAAAGAAGTTTCGAAGCCTGCCAATCTCTCCTGCATGTTCTGCCGCCAGACTGGCACGTATCAGATCCGATGGATCGAGCGGACCAAGAAAAAAAGTCTGAGAGGGAACGCCGACGAGCGCGACCGGGCACGGTTCCAGAAAGCCACGTCGTACATGCTGCGGCGGGACGACTTTGCTCAGTGCCAAAATCCGCGCTGCCGGAAAAGGTTTGAGATCACGGGCCTTCAATCGGTGGTCTTCCTGTAAAAGGCACAGGGCAGTTTTGACAGGATGCGGGGTAACTGCCGCTGCTCATCTGGAGAAGACCTTCAGCAACTTTTGAGCTGTTAAAATAACCAGCCGCGGTGAATATCATTATGACATTGGAAGGGTTTCAGGTAATGCCATCACGCGTAAGCCGAACCAAAGCTCTGCTGCTTTTTATAGCCGGCTGTCTTTTTATTTTTGCGAGTGGAAGCGCGGAAGGGCCCGGCCGCAACAAAGAGGCCCGAAAGCCGTCCGCCTCCATGGCAGCACATCTGCTTGAGCTCCCGTTGAGCTTTGTCCCCAACGCCGGACAGATTGCGGGAGACTCTCAACATCAGGTTGACTTCTTTTCCGCAGGCCGGGGTTACAGCCTGTTTCTCGCTTCCAGCCAGGCCGTGCTAACGCTGCGCAAAGACGCCGGGCGCGGCGAAAGAAACACGGTGGGCCGGCAGCCGGCGGCCGAAGGCGGGACGCGCGAGGCCCGGACGGCCGTGCTGCGGATGAAATTTGAAAACGCGAACGCGCAGGCCGGAGCCCGTGGCCTGGATGAACTGCCGGGGAAGACCAACTACTTTATCGGCAACAATCCCGGCAAATGGCGCACCGACATACCGACCTACGCAAAGGTGCGGTACCCGAATGTCTATCCGGGCGTCGATCTGACTTTTTACGGCAATCAACGCCACCTGGAATTTGACTTTGCAGTCGCCCCGAAAGCTGATCCCGGCAGAATCCGGCTGGCGCTGGAGGGAGCATCGCGCCTGCGGACCGGCCCGGAAGGCGACCTGATCGCCGAGGTCGGCGGTGGGACGGTACGCTTCCACAAGCCGGTGATCTATCAGCCGGAGACAGCTTCGGGCCGCGCTTCTTCAGCCAGGCGGTACGTTGAGGGTGGTTACGTCCTGAATTCCAATGGGCGGGTAAGCTTTAAGGTTGCAGATTACGATAAGACGAGGCCGCTGATCATCGATCCCATGCTCAGCTATTCCACATTTCTGGGGGGAACGGGGGATGACAAGGGGAGCGGCATTGCCGTGGACCCTTCCGGCAACGCGTACATTACCGGCACGACCGCATCAACGAATTTTCCCACCCTGTCGCCGATTTCGGCAAGCCTTGCCGGCAAGTCCAATGCCTTTGTCGCCAAACTCAATCCATCCGGTTCAGCGCTGGTCTATTCAACCTTCCTGGGGGGAAATCAGCTTGACCAGGGAAACGCGATTGCCGTGGACTCTTCGGGTGATGCTTTTGTGACCGGCTCGACTTCTTCCGGCGACTTTCCGACAACTTCGGGAGTCCTGCAGACCGCTTTTGCCGGTGGCCAGACGGACGCTTTCGTCGCCAAGATCAATCCGGCGGGCAATGCCCTGACCTATGCCACCTACCTTGGCGGGACTGGAAACGATGTTGCCAATGGAATTGCTCTGGATGCGAGCGGCGACGCTTATGTGACCGGCAGCACCAGTTCCATCGATTTCCCGACCGCGAGCCCGGTGCAGGCGGCGAACGCAGGCCAGGGAGACGCCTTCCTCAGCAAGATCAAGCCGGACGGATCGGGCCTGGTTTATTCCACCTACCTGGGCGGAAGCGGCGCCGATTCAGGGCAGGGAGTTGCGGTTGACAGCTCCGGGAATGCGTACGTCGCGGGAATTACGCTCTCCACGGACTTTCCAACCGCCAACCCATATCAGACCTTATACGGCGGCTCCGGCGACGCCTTTGTTGCCAGGTATAACGCCGGCGGGACGGCGCTGGTGTATTCCACCTACCTGGGGGGTGCGGGGCTGGATCGGGCATTCAGCATCGCAGTGGATGGCTCAGGCAACGCCTATGTGGCCGGCGACACCACTTCATCACCGTTTCCAACCACAAGCGGAGCGGTGCAGACGGCGAACAAGGGCGGCAGTGACGCCTTCGTGGCCGAACTCGGCGCAAGCGGGGCGGTTACTTACTCCACGCTTCTCGGCGGCGGGCTGGCCGACGGGGCTAATGGCATCGCCGTGGATAGCTCGGGAAACGTATTCGTTACCGGCTATACGCAGTCCTCTGATTTCCCGGTCAGCAACGCTCTGGACGCGGCCTTTGGCGGCGGAACTTGCGGGCAGAGTGCGTGCTTTGACGCTTTTGTGGCGGAGATCAATCCCGGAACCGGCCTTGTGTACTCGACGTTTCTGGGCGGTGGCGGGAACGATTACGGCCAGGCCATTGCGCTTGATGCCTCCGGTAACGCCTACGTTACGGGAGCGACCTCTTCGGGCGATTTCCCGGTCACCGCAGGCGGCCTTCAAAGCACCGTGGGCGGCTCCGCATCCAGCTCCGACGCCTTCGTGGCCAAAATCAACCCAGCTGACAGTCCATCGGCAGGTCTTTTGCCGCAGTCCGTGACCTTTGCCGCTCAGGCGACGGGCACCACGAGCGCCGCTGTCCCAGTGAAGTTAACGAATTTTGGCACCGCCCCCTTGAACATCACCAGCATTACGCCGAGCGGTGATTTTTCCGAGACGAACGATTGCGGTTCCTCGCTGGCGGGCGGCGGGACCAATTGCACGATCAGCGTCAAATTCAGCCCCACAACGATCACTGCCCTGACGGGTGCGATTACGATCAATGATAACGCGGCAGGAAGCCCTCACACAATCCAGCTTTCCGGGAGTGGCACGGCGCCCGCACCGGCAGTATCATTTTCTCCCGCCTCGCTCAGCTTCGCCGGCCAGACGGTGGGAACGACCAGTGCGCCGATGCCGGTGACCGTAACCAACAGCGGCAGCGCGGACCTGACGATTTCGACCGTTGCCCTCGGGGGTACGGATTCGGGGGATTTCTCTGAAAGCGATACTTGCGCTAACGCGACGCTGCACGCCGGTGCGAATTGCACTGTCAATGTCGCGTTCAGTCCCTTAGGCTCGGGGAGCCGGACCGGGACTTTGACGGTTACCGACAATGCGAGCGGGAGCCCGCAGAACTTCAGCCTGACCGGGACCGGAGTTGCCGAGTTCACGCTTTCTGCCGCTCCTGCTTCGACGATTGTCAATGACGGGACAGCCTCGACGACCTTCACCATTACGATGAATGCTCCTTCGTCGTTTACCGGAGCGGTCACTCCGGCTTGCACCAATAACGGAAGCGCTACCTGTGCTTTCAGTCCCACCAGCCTGACCGCCGGCCAGAGCAGCACGTTGACGGTTGCGAACCTCACAGCGGTTGCTCCCAATGAGTTGGATTTCCAGGTAACAGGAGCCAGTAGCGCCACCGGGAGCGCCGCGGAGAGCACCAGCGTTTCTCTGGCGGTCCAGTTCAAGAATTTCGTCCTGGCGATTTCTCCCCCGCTGGTTACCGTGACCGCGGGGAAGTCCGGCAACTACACCCTGACGATGACACCCATCAATGGCTTCAGCGATACGGTGACCGTGAGTTGCACGAACCTTCCGTTAAAGGCAACCTGTACAGCGAGTCCTGCCTCCGTCACGGTGGGTGGTTCAACTCCGACGGAGGTCACGATCAATATCGGAACGACAGCCAATTCCATGATGGGGCCGGGAGGCGGTCCGCTTGGGCCGACTGCGGGAACAGGCCCGTGGCCCTGGCTCGCCGGGCTTCTTGCCCTGTTTTTTCTGATGCTGCTTGCCAGTCGGCGCAGCCCCATGCCGCGGCGCGCATGGGTGGGATTTGCGGTCCTGGTGCTTCTGGTTGCCGGGTCGGCTGCCTGCAACAACACCTACTTTAATCCGATCAGTGCGGTCAATACTTCGACGGGAACGCCTCCGGGGGTTTACGCCCTGGTGGTTACGGCCAAATCCACAAACTATACTCGCAACATTAGCGTGAACCTCGCCGTCGACTGAAGGGTTGGCGGCTTCTGGGGACCTTAGGAAGTCAGGCGGAGGGCGCCGCTTGCGCCGTTACTCTGTGCCGATGGCGGATTCGATTGCTTTCGCGATGCGCGCTGCATGGCGCTCGACGGCGATTGCATCTTCCGCCTCAACCATCACGCGTGCCAGAGGCTCCGTTCCCGAATAGCGAACGACAATGCGTCCGGCTTTCCCAAGCTCGTTGCGGCAGGCTTCGAGGGTCCGGGCGACCT
>Ga0307374_10005105_pt1 | contig 21470 bp, 12 predicted proteins | sample OX3MG_FD_202532 | JGI IMG/M metagenome (GOLD analysis project Ga0307374, IMG submission 202532) | Soil microbial communities from Risofladan, Vaasa, Finland - OX-3 | ecosystem: Environmental > Terrestrial > Soil > Coastal area > Acid sulfate soil | place: Finland: Risofladan, Vaasa | collected...
TCCGAAGTGATAGGACGGAACTGCGAGTCCCACATGATCTTCGTGGCGATGCGTGGATCGTTCGGATCGAGGAAAGGAAACGGTTGTCCGGCAACGTAATTCACCACCGTTCGCCCGTCGGGCGACAACCGCACCTGGTCGGCGTATTTTTCGGTCGCGTCGCGATAAGGCGGCGGCCAATCGATTCTCTCCGACGGAATGATCTTCATGGTCATTCCGTGCGCGACTTTGTAATACACTCCCGGCGACACCAACTGCTTTACTTTGTACGCGTTTGCTGGAGTGATCATATCTCCAGGCTTGACTTGCGCACCCGCGGGCGACGCGCCGAATAATAGCGCCAACGCCATTGCAAGCGCGGCGCCGCACCACCTCGATTTGTTTGCTCCGTTCGGCATGCCATACCTCCTTCATTTGACCGCCTTGGAACAGCCAAGTGCCGAGATGCCACGGGCGTGCCGCCACGGGTCGCCTCGAACGGGGGGTGAGCATGGATACTGCGACGGGTCGCAGCTTGTGCGGGGGCACCTGATATTATGACGACGCCTGCTGCGAATTCATTCATCGCGGCGGCTAAAGTCGAAGGGGGGAATACCTAGTGTTCAGATAGACTAAGTAATCAAGGCCTCCGAATCACAGCGGGCGCAGCGCCTGCGTAAAGTCTTCGATCAGATCTTCGCTTGACTCCAGTCCGACCGACAGCCGCAGCAGCGCGTCGCTGATTCCGGCGTGCGCGCGATGCTCTGGTGACATGCCGGAGTGCGAGGTGGCGGCGGGGCGCGTGATCAGCGTCTCGATTCCGCCCAGGCTGGGCGCGCAGATCGGGATCGTGGCGCGCGCGATGAACTTCGCGGCGGCGGCCACGCCCCCTTCGAGCTCGAAGCTCAGCACGCCGCCGAAGCCGTCGAATAGTTCGCACGCGCGCAGATGATTCGGATGGCTCTCGAGTCCGGGGTAATTGACCCGCGCGACTTTTGGATGCTGTTCGAGAAAGCGCGCGATCTTCAGCGCGCTCTCATTCTGATGGCGCACGCGCACCGCGAGCGTCTTGATGCCGCGGTTCAGCAGAAAGCAGGCATGCGGATCGAGCACGCCGCCAAGATGGTTCAGCTTGTGCGTGATCTCCGCGACCAGCTCCGCCCGCCCGATCACCGCGCCCGCAACGATATCGGTATGCCCGTTCAGGTATTTCGTTGCGCTATGCAGCGACAGGTCGAAGCCGATCTCGGCGGGACGGAAATTCATCGGACTGGCGAACGTGTTGTCGATAATCGAGATGAGTCCGTTGGCGCTCGCGAAATCCACCGCCGCCGCGAGGTCGCTCACCCGCACCAAGGGATTCGAAATCGACTCGACATATATCGCCTTGGTGTTGGGGCGAATCATTTCCCGCCAGGCGGCGGGGTCGTCGCCGTCGATAAAGTCAACCTCCATTCCCATCCCGGGAAATTCCTGGGTCAGCAGGTCGTGGGTGCCGCCGTAGAGGCTGTCCTGCGCGAGCAGATGCCCGCCGCCGCTGAGTATCGTCATCAGAGCCGCCGAGATCGCCGCCATCCCGCTGCCCGTGACGAGCGCCGCCTCGGCGCCTTCGAGGATCGCGAGCTTGGCGTGCAGTGCGGTATGATTCGGAGTGTTGCTCAGGCGGATGTAGCGAAGATCGTGATAGCTTGGGGCGCCGGTCGCCTCGAACGTCGAGGACTGGAAGATCGGCATCGTGACCGCGCCGCCGATCAGCGGGTCGGGCTCGCCCGCGTGAATCAACTGGGTCTCGATTCCCTTCATGAGCCTTGCCATCTGCGCTCTCCTGCGTGCGGGATGCACTCGGTTCTAGCATTGAATCGTTCGTAGTTCCGCATCGCCGCGATCGGTATGCTGGGTCAGGCCGCACACGCGCGTTCGCAAACCGGCAGGAATTATGAGCAGCAAAGTCGCGCTCGGATTGGTGACCGATCTCTTCTTCCGCTCGAAGCTCGAGGCGGTTGCGCAGTCGCTCGGCGTTGAGCTGCTGTATGCCGCGACGCTCGACGCGGCGGCGCGGCACTGCGCGAGCCGTCATCCCGCGCTGGTCTTCGCCGATCTTTCCGACGCCGCGTTCCCGGCCGCCGAAACCGTGGCGCGGATTCGCGCCGGCGCTCCGGAAGCGCGAATCGTCGGTTTCGCTTCGCATGTCGATCTGAAACCGCTCAAGGCCGCGCGCGCCGCCGGATTCGATTTGACCCTCTCTCGCAGCGAGTTCAGCGAACGCCTCGCCGAGTTGCTCCGCCTCTGATTCCCGGGCGCACGCCCGCTGCCGTCTCGCAGGGGAGGGTGTTATAAAGATCGCGATGCATCCCGTGGTCGCCGGTTTTCATCCCGCGGTGCGCGACTGGTTTTCGCGGCGCTTTGGCGCACCCTCGCGTGTGCAGGAACTCGGATGGCCTGTTATCGGCGCGGCGGGCTCGCGGCACGATGTCCTGTTGTGCGCGCCCACGGGCAGCGGCAAGACCCTGGCTGCTTTCATGTGGGCGATCGACGGCCTGGTGCGCGAGGCCGAACGCGGCGCGCTGTCCGACGCGGTCTCGGTGCTTTACGTATCGCCGCTCAAGGCGCTCGCCAACGATATTCGGCTCAACCTCGATGAGCCGCTCGCGGGTGTCCGCGAGATCGGCGCCGCGCGCGGAATCGATCTTGGGGTGATTCGCGCCGGCCTGCGCACCGGCGATACTCCGGCGGGCGAGCGCGGCGCGATGCTCAAGCGGCCGCCGCAGATTCTCGTCACGACGCCCGAGTCGCTGTTCCTGTTGCTCACCGCGCCGCGGTTTCGCACCAAGCTCGCGTCGGTCCGGCACGTTATCGTCGATGAACTGCACGCGCTTGCGGGGAACAAGCGCGGCGCGCATCTGGCGATCACGCTCGAGCGGCTCGAGCGCCTGGTGCGCGCCTGTGGCGGAGAGCGCCCCACGCGAATCGGGCTGTCGGCGACGCTCAACCCGATCGAGACGCTGGCCGAGTTTCTGGCGGGCTTCGAAATCGCGCAAGGCGGCGCGCGCACGCCGCGTCCGGTAAAAATCGTCCGCGCCGACGATCGCGCGCGCGCGATGGACTTGCAGGTTATCGCGCCCGGGCCCGAGCTGGGACCGCTCGCGACGCATCAGCATTGGGATGCGATGTACGATCAAATCGCCGACCTGATTCGGGCGCATCGCACGACGCTGATCTTCACGCTCTCGCGCCGATGGGCCGAGCGCGTCGCGCTCAATCTGCAAAAGCGCGTCGGCGCGGACGCGGTGATGGCGCATCACGGCAGCCTTGCGCGCAAAGAGCGGGTGCTGGCCGAGCAGCGCCTCAAACGCGGCGACCTGCGCGCGATTGTCGCGACCGCGTCGCTGGAATTGGGCATCGACGTTGGCGCCGTCGAGCTGGTCTGCCAGATCGATTCTCCGAAATCGATTTCCGCCGCAATCCAGCGCGTCGGGCGCTCAGGGCATAGCCTCGGCGCCACGCCCAAGGGCAGGTTCTTCGCGCTGACGACCGACGATCTGCTCGAATGCGCGGCGGCGGTGCGTGCGATTCGCCGCGGGCATCTCGACGAAGTCGAAATTCCCGGCGGATGCCTGGACGTTGCGGCGCAGCAGATTATCGCGATCGCCGCCGAAGAGGACGAAATCTCCGAGGCCGATCTGCTGCGCATCCTGCGCGGCGCGTACAACCTGGGCGGCCTGGACGCGGACGGTCTGGCGCGCCTGCTCGAACAGATGGCGACGGAGCTGCCCGAGCGAATCAGCGGCGCCGCGCCGAAAATCTTTTTCGATCGGACTAATCGCCGCATCCGCCCGCGCCGCGGCGCGCGACTTGCCGCGATCATGTCGGGCGGCACCATTCCCGAGAGCGGCAATTACGATGTCGTGATCGAATCCGAGGGGCGCAAGGTCGGCGATGTCGAAGAGGATTTCGCGCAGGAATCCGCGCGCGGCGACGTGTTCTCGCTCGGTTCGATGCCGTGGCAGATTCAGCGCATCTCGCGCGGACGCCTGATGGTCGAGGCGGCGCCCGGGATGGCGCCGACCCTGCCGTTCTGGCAGACCGAAGCGGGCGGCAGGTCGATTGCGCTTTCGACCGAAATTGCCGAGCTGCGTCATCAGATTGCCGCGCAGCTCGACCGCGGCGGCGACTCGGCGGCGACGCGATGGCTCGCCGCCGAATGCGCGCTCACCGAGAGCGCGGCGGCGCAGGCGGTCGATTACGTGCGGCGCGGGATTGCGGCGCTCGGCGCGATTCCCGACTCGAGCACGATCGTGGTCGAGCGCTTTTTCGACGGGCTGGGCGGCACGCAGATTGTCATTCACGCGCCCTTCGGAATCCGCTTCAATCGCGCGCTGGGGCTGGCGCTGCGCAAGCGCCTGTGCCAGTCGTTCGATTTCGAGATTCAGGCTTCGGCGATCGATGATGGCGTGCTGATCGCGCTCAACGCGCGCCACAGTTTTCCGATCGAAGAGACGCTCGCGATGCTTCCGGCGGCCAGCGCGCGCGGCGTGCTCGAGCAGGCGATGCTGGCGGCGCCGATGTTCGAGGTGCGCTTCCGCCACGTTGCTTCGCGCGCGCTGACGGTGATGCGCGCGGCGCACGGCAACCGGGTCCCCGCGTGGATTCAGCGCCTGCGCTCGCAGGAGGCGCTGGCCGCGCTGTTTCCGCAGCAGCAGGCATGCTTCGAAAATCGCCCGCCCGCGATCGCGATTCCCGAGCACTTCATCGTCGCCGAAACGATGCGCGAATGTCTGACCGAATCCGCCGACGCGGACCGGATGGAGCGCGTGCTGACGGGAGTCGCCGACGGCTCCGTGCGCGCGGTCTTCGTCGATTCGGTCTCGCCCTCGGTTTTCGCTCATCGCCTGTTGCTCGCGTGGGACTACTCCTTCCTTGACGGCGGAGAGCGCGCGAATCGGCGCAGCCGCACCGTCTCGATGAATCGCGGGATGGCCGAGGACGTGTTCCGCAGCGAGGATCTGTCCGCGATGCTGGCTGACGATGCGGTGCGCGCGGTCGCCGCCGAAGTAACAGGATTGGCGCTCGGCTATCGGCCGCGAAACCGTGACGAGCTGTACGAATTGATTCGTGCGCACGGCGCGCTGAGCGTGAGCGCGATAGAAGAACGCGCGGGCGAGGGTGCTCGCGCGATGCTGGAAGATCTCGCGCGCGAAAAGCGCGTCGCCCGGCTGATTCGCGCCGAGACCCCGGCCGAAAGCGTAATCGCGGCTGAAGATGCGGGGCTGTTCGCGGCCGCGTATCCCGGTGCGCGGATTATCGGTGCCGCGGATTTTCCCGCGGCCGATCCGGACGTCGCCGAGCAGGAGATAGTCCGGCGCGCGCTCAAGACCTCGGGTCCGATCACCGCCGCTGAACTCACGCTGCGCCTTGGATTCGACGCGCGAACGATCGATCGAGTGCTGCCCGCGCTCGAGGCGGCCGGCGCCGTGTTTCGCGGCCACTTCACTTCGTCGGCAGCCCTGCAATGGTGCGAGCGTTACAACCTCGAGCGGATTCATCGCATGACGCTCGTGCGGGTGCGCGCCGAAATCGAGCCGTGCGCCGACCACGAGTTCGCGGCCTTCCGTCTGCGCTGGATGCATATCGGCGGCGCGGAGATTGCCGCCGACGCGGCGGGTGTGAGCGCCGTCCTCGAGCAGCTTTGCGGGCTCGCGTTTGCGCCGGCCTTCTGGGAGCGTGCGATTCTGCCCGCGCGGATTCGCGGCTATCGTCCGGAGATGCTCGATCTGGTTTGCCTTGGCGGGCAGATGCGATGGGCGGCGCAAGCGGATGACAGCCGAACGAGTCCCGGCCTGATTACGTTCATCGCGCGGCGTGGCGCGCTCGCGGGCTTTGCCGGATCCGGTGAGATCGACGACCCGCGCGAGCAGAGCGTTCTGGCGGCGCTGCGCGCGGGCGGCGCGCAGTACCTCGATCAGATTTCCGAACGCGCGAACCTTTCGGAGCGCGACACGCTCGCGGCGCTGTGGCGGCTGGCCGCGCGCGGCCGGGCGGGCAACGACAGCTTCGCGCCGCTCAGGATGCTCGCCGCCGAGCCGTCGGCCGCCGAGGCGATCGAGAGTATCGCGCCGCGCGGATTCACCCGTCATGACGCCGCGCTTCGCGCACGCCTGAAGTCAAGCGTCTCGGGCCGCTGGAGCGCGATAGAAGCGGCGCCTGCGGCCGCCGCCGACGCCGATCCGGCGCGGGAGTTCGCGATGCGTCTGCTGGCGCGCAATGGAATACTCTCGCGCGAGATGCTGGCGCTCGAGCCCGACGCGCTTGCGTGGCACGAGGTTTCATTCGCGCTGCGCCGGCTCGAGTACGGCGGCACGATTCGGCGCGGATGGTTTGTCCGCACGCTTTCCGCCGAGCAATACGCGCTGCCCGAAGCGGCCGATATGCTGCGCGCGGCGCGCGCGCTCAACGCGGCGCGCGAGAAGCCTATTGCGATCAGTGCGGCGGACCCGGCCAATCCTTATGGCTTGATGCTGCCGGGATGCGGTATCGCGCGCGACGCGGCGAACCTGATTGTGATCCGCGCGGGAAAGGCGATCCTGGGGCTCGCCAGCCGCGCGCTCGTTACAATTGGCGCGCTCGATGACGAAGCTTTCAGCGCCGCTGTTACCGCGCTGCTCGAAGCGCGGCCGAAGATCGTGCTCGATACGATCGACGGCGACCCGGCGCTCGCCTCGCCGCGCGTCGGGATGCTGGCCGCGATGCGCTTTCATTCCGACGGCCGCGCGCTGGTTTTCGACGGTCTGCCGGGTCCCGCGCCGGCGCGCGCTCCGCGCGCGGGGCGCGGTTGATCGGCGGGACGCGCGCGCTATTCTGGTCGCATACAAGTCAAATCGAGCGCACGCTTCCCGGTATCGGGGCGCGCGCTGACGTTACCGTGAAAGGAAAGGAATAGAGGCTCATTCGATGGCGACCAACAGTTTCGGCGCGCGCGCTACGCTTAAATCCGGCGACAAGTCCTGGACGATCTACAAGCTCGAGGCGCTCGAGCGGCGCGGTCTGTCGCTCGCGAAAATTCCGTTCTCGATCAGGGTGATGCTCGAGAACGTTCTGCGCCGCGAAGACGGCGTCAACGTTACCGCCGATCAGGTCGAGACGCTCGCGAAGTGGGACGGCAAACCGTCGGCGCGCGAGATTTCGTTTCGGCCCGCGCGCGTGCTCTTGCAGGATTTCACCGGCGTGCCCGTGGTCGCCGACCTGGCGGTGATGCGCGACGCGATCAAGCGGCTCGGCGGCGATCCGGCGAAAATCAACCCGCTCCAGCCGGTCGATCTGGTGATCGATCATTCGGTGCAGGTCGATGCGTTCGGAACCGCCGACGCGTTCGCGATCAATGCGCGCCTCGAGTTCGAGCGCAATCGCGAACGCTACCTGTTCCTGCGCTGGGGCCAGGGCGCCTTCGACGACTTCCGCGTCGTTCCGCCCGACACCGGAATCGTCCATCAGGTGAACCTCGAATACCTGGCGCCGGTGGTGTTCGGCGCGCGCGACGGCTCCGCTTATCCCGACACCGTGCTCGGCACGGACTCGCATACCACGATGATCAACGGACTCGGCGTGGTCGGATGGGGCGTTGGCGGAATCGAGGCGGAAGCGGCGATGCTCGGGCGGTCGATCCCGATGCTGATTCCCGAGGTCATCGGTTTTCGTCTGCACGGCAGCATGCGCCCCGGCGCGACCGCGACCGACCTGGTGCTGACCGTCACGCAGATGCTGCGCAAGAAAGGCGTGGTCGGAAAATTCGTCGAGTATTTTGGTCCGGGGGTGGGCTCGCTGCCGGTCGCCGATCGCGCGACGCTGGGCAACATGTCGCCCGAGTACGGCGCGACGATCGGATTTTTTCCGGTCGATGACCAGACGCTCGCCTACCTGCGAATGAGCGGCCGCACCGAGGAGCAGATCAAGCTGGTCGAGGCTTACTGCAAGGAGCAGGGGCTGTTCCGGACCGAGGCGACGCCGGAGCCGCACTTCTCCGACGTGCTCGATCTCGATCTCGCCTCGGTCGAGCCGAGCCTGGCGGGTCCGCGCCGGCCGCAGGATCGCGTGCCGCTGCATGAGTCGAAGGTCACGTTCCGGCGCGACGTCGCCAAGGAACTGGCGCATCACGTCACCGCCGATCCGAAACTGGTCGAGCGCTGGATATCCGAGGGCGGAAATCCGGGGCTCGCGCCGCACCAACGCGTGGCCGCCGCCGATCTGGGCCATCTGGCGCACGGGGTCGAGACGGCTCGCGGCGCCGAGAAGTTTTCGCTGACGCATGGCTCGGTGATTATCGCGGCGATTACGAGCTGCACGAACACCTCGAATCCGTCGGTGATGATCGCGGCCGGGTTGCTCGCCAAGAAAGCTGTCGAGCGCGGACTCGCGGTGCGCCCGTGGGTGAAGACCAGCCTCGCGCCGGGCTCCAAGGTGGTCACGCGATATCTCGAGCGGGCCGGTCTGCTCGAGCCGCTGCAGAAGCTCAAGTTCAACCTGGTCGGCTACGGATGCACGACCTGTATCGGCAACAGCGGACCGATCGAAGAGGATATCGCCGGCGCGATCAAGCAAGGCAACCTGGTCGCCGCGGCGGTGCTGAGCGGAAACCGCAACTTCGAGGGGCGGATCAATCCGTCGGTGCGCTTCAATTATCTGGCCTCGCCGCCGCTGGTGGTTGCCTACGCGATTGCGGGAACGATGAACATCGATCTGAACCACGAACCGCTCGGCGCCGATCCGCAGGGGCATCCGGTCTATCTGCGCGATATCTGGCCGTCGGCTGAGGAAGTTGCGCGCACGGTGAAAAGCTCGCTCGACTCCGCGATGTTCCGCGGCGAGTACGCGCAGGTTTTCGAGGGCGACGAGCGATGGCGCAGCCTGGCGCTTCCCAAGGGCAATCTCTTCCAGTGGCAGAAGGATTCCGAGTACGTAAAGGCGCCGCCGTTCTTTGACGGGGTTGGCGCCGAGCCGGGCAAGTTTGCGGATATCACCGGAGCGCGCGCGCTGGCGGTTTTGGGCGACAGCGTTACGACCGATCACATTTCGCCGGCGGGATCGATCGCGGCCGACGGACCGGCGGGAAAATATCTGATCGCGCACGGCGTCAAGCACGCCGATTTCAACTCATACGGCGCGCGCCGCGGAAATCATGAAGTGATGGTGCGCGGGACGTTTGCCAATATCCGGCTGCGCAATCAGATGGTCCCCGGCGTCGAGGGCGGCTACACGACGCATCTGCCCGACGCCGAGCAGATGACGATCTTCGACGCCGCGGAGCGTTACCGCAAAGAGGGAGTCGCGTTGATCGTAATCGCGGGCAAGGAGTACGGCACCGGCTCTTCGCGCGATTGGGCCGCCAAGGGAACGCTGCTGCTGGGCGTCAAGGCGGTTATCGCGGAAAGCATCGAACGGATTCATCGCAGCAATCTGGTTGGGATGGGCGTGCTGGCGCTCGAATTTCTGCCCGGGCAGAACCGCGAATCGCTCGGCCTGACCGGACGCGAGGTTTACTCGATCAGCGGAATCAGCGGCGGGCTCAAGCAGCGCAAGCGGCTGACCGTGCGCGCGGAGGAAGCGGGCAAGACAACGGAGTTCGAGGTCGTCGCGCGCGTCGATACGCCCGAAGAGATCGAGTACATCCGGCACGGCGGAATTCTGCCCTTCGTGTTGCGCGAGCTGCTGCGCGCCTGAGCGCGCGCCACGGTATCGCGGCGCCGCTCAATTCGGCGGCGACCGCGATTCTCACCGCGATCAACTCGGCGATCGCGTAGGCTCAGTTTTTCGGCGCAGGTTTGGGCGCCTGCGCGGCGGGCGCGGCCGCGGCGGCAGCGGCGCGGAACGCCGGATTATTGCGATCGATGCAGAGGAAGTAACTGGGCTTCTCTTTCAGGTCGCCACGGCAGGCCGCTTCGTTGCGGTAGGTGGCGAACAGAATCCATTTCGTGATCGGCTTGGTGAGATCGACTTCATAGCTGCCATCGGCGCTTTTCACCGGCGGCATTTTCGGCGGCGGCATGATCATCAACCAGGTCAGCGCGAGCACAGCGGCTATCGAGCACTTATTCATGAGCAAATTTGCTAGCAGATTTGGGTCATGCAACGCGAGAGGGTGGTTTCGTCAGGCCGTTTGCGCGGCCATGTCCAGACGCACGCGCTCGCCGCTCTTGCGCTCGGCGTAGCGCGACAGCAGCCGCACCACGGCGGGCGTGACTTCGGACATCGCCTCGGGCCTGTAGCCTTCGGTTTCAGGACCGCGCGCCCGCATCATCCCCATCATCGAAAGCCGCAGCATCGCGGCCACCGCCTGGCAGTAGCGGAAGCGCTCGAAGTCGAGCCGGTTCATCGCGTGATAGAGCGGCACGTACAGCGATGCGAACGACAAGCGCAGCGAGTTGCCGACTATGTTGTCGCGCATCCATCGCGGATGCTCCAGTGCCGACGAGGACAGGATCGCCGCGGTCATCGCGGCGTCCAGATGGCGGTCGCCGACGTCGGTGTTGACCCAATCGATCACGCCGGAGAGCCGGGTTCCGCGCACCACGACGTTTCGCGGATGATAATCCATATGCAGCAGCGAGGGATCGGCGACGCGGTACGCGCCGGCGCGCGCGGCGAGCCGTCCGAGCGCGTCGCGCAGACCGGGCAGGGGGCCGTTATCGACTCGATTGGCGATAATCGCCAGCGCCCGATCCAGTAGCGGAGTGCCCGGCGCGGTGAGCCCGGTTTCGTAGGCGCGCGGAATATCGCGCAGCCCGGAAGATTGCGGGTCGAGCCGATGCAGCCTGACCTGCGCGCGCACGAAACTGAAAAATCCGAGCGAGAAAGTTTTGAACGCTTCGGGAAAGCTGCGGGTCGTGAACAGCGGTCCGCCGTCAAGCCGCTGCATCACCAGAAACGGCGCTCCGAGCGCGGTGTGATCGAGCTCAAAGAGGTAGGGATGCGGGACGGGAAAGCCCGCCGCCGAAAGCCTATCGATCGTCACATTTTCGCGCGTGCCTTTCTGGTCGGCCTGCGCGCCCTGGTAAAAGCGCAACACCAGCGGCGACCCGACGGGAACAGCGCGAAACCGCGGCGACAAGCGATCGAGCGCGAACTCGAATACCGTCGTTTCCCATCCGCTGGCCAGAACGCGCAGGCTCGCCAGTGGAGCGTCCAGGTACGCGGACAGGCGGAGGCTGATGTCGTGCGGATCGATCATTGGTACGAAGCGCGGGCGAGCGTCGCATCGTGCGCGCCGCGGCCCTCGAAGGCTAATACATCGGCGGCGTTGGAGGCAATTGCACCTGACACGCGTGTCAGGCGGGAGCGCGGCTACTTTTCGCGATGAAACAGGCCGTGCAGGAACTGGTGATGCTGCCCCGCGGAGGGCGGTTGGCTTTGCGGCTCGGGCGCAGGCATCGGCTGCTCCTTGAGCGACTCATTGGGCAGGGTGAGGCCGTTGCGCTCGAAGTGCCGCTGCACCATCGAGGACAGCAGCGAGCCGTGCGTGTTGCCGATATTGATCGCGACTTCGACCGAGAGGCCAAGGCGCAGCGGTTTGTCGGCGGGAATCTCCTGATCGAAAACGATCTTGACCGGCACGCGCTGCACGACTTTGACCCAGTTGCCGGTGGCATTTTCGGGCGGCAGCAGCGAGAACGCGGCGCCGGTGCCCATGCTGATCGAGTCAACGTGGCCGCGATAGACGTAGCCCGGGTAGATATCGGCTTCGACCGTCGCCTGCTGGCCGACGCGGACATCGGTTAGCTGCGTCTCCTTGAAATTCGCGGTGACGTACAGATGCTTTAGCGGCACGATCGCCAGAAGCGGCTCGCCGACCTGGACCCGATGCCCGATATGGACGGTTTTGTGGGTCACGATTCCCGGGAACGGCGCGTAAATTTTCGTGTAGCCAAGGTCGAGCTTGGCGGCTTCCAGAGCGGCTTCGGCTTGCTTGACGATCGGACGGTCGTAGCGCGAGTGATCGCTGCGGTCCACTTCCTCGCCGAGCGCGGCCTTGGATTGGGTGAGCTGATGGTCGGCCAGGGCGGAGTTGGCGGTTGCGACGCGCAGCGCGGTTTGCGCCAAGTCGTAATATTCGGCCGATACGATGCCCTGCGCCTTGAGCGCCTTGGCGCGCTCCCAGTCGATATTCGCCTGGTTGAGCTGGCTTGCGGCCAGGCGCACGCCCGACCTGGCCGAATCGACGCCCGCATACATTTCGTCCACCGCCTGATGCGCGCGGGCAAGCTGCGCGCGCGCCTGATCGACGCGGACCTGGTAATCGCGCGGGTCCAGGGTCAGAAGCAACTCACCCTCGGTAACCGTCCAGTTGTCTTCAACAAAAAGATTGGTCACGGTTCCCGAGACGCGCGAGGAAACCAGCGCGACGGTGCCATCGACGTAGGCGTCGTCGGTCGATACGTGGCTCTCGAAATAACGATAGTAGTGGAGCGCGGGGAGGATCGCCGCGATAATCGCAACGATCACAATCACCAGCAAAACGCGGCGCAATAGAGACGATCTCATACAGATTCGGAAGCTTGAAAAAAGATCCGGGTCAGCGGCGGCCTACCGTCCGTTTTGGAACATTGACCGGCTAAGTATTCCGAAAAAGCCGTGCTGTCAATTGGATTTCGATATACGCGCGCGCCGCGCCGGGTCAGTCGAGCGGGTGCGGGCGCAAAGTCTAGCGTCGTCATGGCTGCCGAATAATCACGTTGGGAAATCCCTGCGCGGTCGCGACCACCAGTCCGTTGAAGGTCATGTTGATCGCGAACGGCCCGAAGCTTTGAATCTGGGTGAAGTTTCCGTCGATCTTCCCGTTCGGCGTGTCGAACAGAAACAGCGCGGGCACGCGCTGGTTGACCGCGAAGCCGACCTGGGAATCTTCGATCAATCCCTGGAACCTCTCGCCAAACGGTCCATACACGAAGATTCGCAAGTCAGGACTCGCCTGCGGCGCGATTTGCACCAGCGGCGTTCCGGTCTGGATCGCGACCGTCCCGTACGGTGCGCTGGTCGAGGACGCCGCAAGCACATTGAAGCCGCTGGTGATTTGCAGGCTCAAGAGATTGTTGTCGTTCGAGAGCTTGGTGGCAATCAGCCGTGCGGGGGTCAAGCCGTTGACGCTGATGTTGTTGATGATCGTGACATTGAGCGGGACGTTGCCGTGGACCTGCCACGACGAGCGCGCGTTCGAGACCAGAAGGGTAAACGGCGTTCCAACAGTGCCCAGGACTTTGAAGATCGTCTCGGGCGAAGTCGGCGGCGTATTGCCGACGAAGCCGGCGAAGCCGACGTAATTGTTGTTGCACGCCGCAAGCGTGGTCAGCCACGCCAGCACGATTGCGAGCGCCGCCATCGGCCGGATTTTTGCGATGAGCCTGCGCGCGTTCATGTTCAAAACGGCTGCGCCGAGGTGTTTTGGCATACGCCCGGGCATCCCGCGATTGAATCTTTGCAGGTCGAAGGACACGGCGTCGGCGTGCTGGAAGGCGCCGGTGGCGGCGGCGGAATCACGGTGATTGTCTGCACCGCGGTCGGCGTGGGCAACTCGACGGGCGTGGCGCCTTCGTACCTGGTCAGCGTGTAGCTGTCAGGCGGAACGCAGAAGCTGTAGCCGTTGCCGATCGGAGGGTTTGGCGTTCCGCTGCCGGGATTGAGCAGTGAAACCGGCGCGGCCGAATAAAGCTGCACGTCGCCAGTGCTGTTGTAGTTCTTGGAAATCTCGACGAACGTGTTGATGTCGGGGTTGTTCAGGATTCCGGTGATACTGCCGTGGCCGACGCAATCCATCGTCTCGGCGCTCGGGAACAGGGTGTCACTGGGCGGAGTAATGGTCGTGCAATAGACAGTTGGCGCGGCGATATTGGCAGCGGTTATCACGGTGTGTCCGGGATACGGATCGCTCGCGCCCGCGTACAAGTCGATCGCTTGCGCGAAGAGGTCCAGGTTGGCAGCTCCCTGCTGGTTCGTAGGCGGCGCGCCAGATTGATCGGCTGGGACGTTGATCGTGAAGTTTCCGGTGCTGTTTCCCGGCCGGATGATTATCGGATTGGCCAGCGCGCTGACCAGGGTGTTGGTTCCGTGATTTTCGGCGAACACCTGGACCATGGTATAGGTCCCATTGGCGGGCGCCGCGGCAAGATTGACCGTCCCTGAAAGGTACGAAGTCGGCAGCGTATAACTGCACGCCGGCGGAGAAGTGCTGGCGGTGCAATTTCCGCCGGTCTTCTTGCTGGTGGCCAGAACGTTGCCGTCGAGGATCGTGTTATAACCCGGCGCCGATATTTCCATCGTGTAGGGCGCGATGGCGGTTCCGTTGACCGGGACATTGTCGAACGGCGCGGGCGCCAGCACGGTTCCGGGCAGCGGGTAGTCGCCGGCGTTGTCGGTATTCGCGGTGGCAACGCTGACGCAGTCGGTGGGCGTCGCCGAGCAAATCGCGGTGGAATTCGAGTCCGGCGGGATCAACAGTTGCACCGTCGCGCCGATCACCGGGCCGCCCGCGCATTGGTCGGTGATGGTGCCGGATATATTTCCCAGAGCGGCGCCGATCTTCGCGGGCGTGAAATCCTCGGTAGCTTGCGCGCCCGCAAACAGTCCCGTGACCCGGGTGGCTTCGTAGCTAACTTCGCCGCCCGAGACATAAAGATCGTATGACGCGCCGGCGCCGCTGCCGGGCGGCGGGGCCGGGACTGCGAGCTGGTAGCTGCTGTTGATCACGTTGGCGGTCGTGATGACGTTGTTGGTGCCGACCTGCTCGGCGCTCATCGTGAGCCGGTTTACGCGTTTGGCCTGTTTGCCGGATCCCGCTCCTTTGACGGTGCCCGAGATCGTCGCCTCGTAGCTTCCGGGAGTTACGGGCGCGATCGTTATCGTGCCGACGTAGGGCTGTCCTTGCACGGTCGGCAGCAGATTGATTTGAAAACTCAGTTGTAAGGGCAGGGTTGTTACCCCGTTCTTCTGCACGACGACCGGGTTGCTGGCGATAAACGAAATCTGATTGCCCGGGTTCTGGAGCGAAAGCGGCGTTTGCGCGCATCCCTCGAGAGTCGTGCCGGTGACCGACGAGCATACCGGAACCACGTAGCCGGGGTTGGTCGTATCGAGCGAGAGTTCGACGGTGTGGTAGGTTTGGGTTCGGACTTTCGCGGTATTGAAAAGCTGGAGTTGGGTTCGTCCGGCCAGCAAATCGATCTGGAGGTCGCCGGGGCGTCCCGCGGCGCCAGCGCCGGTTCCCGAGGGAATCGGGATTGTCACCCATTTCGGATCGTTTTCGTTTGGCAGCTTGGTGCTGGTGCCTTTGGGCTTCGGATTGAGCCGGACCGCGACCACGTTAAGAAAAATATTCTGGAGATTAGGCGTGGGCGCCGAGGCCGGGAACTGCAGATTTGCCACAAAGCCGACCTGCACCAACCCGGTCTTGCTGCCGGCATTTGGATTGACGGTCTGACCTCGGGCGACGCCCGACATCGAACCCGCGAGGACCAGGCAAATGAGGAGAATCGGCGCGATCAACGCCACCAGAGCCAAACCGACACGTAGCTTCTTCACTCGATAACCGTATGCAAAGAGAATTGGTCGAAGATTTGGGATAACCTAACCTATCCGCGAAGGCAAGGAAACACAATTTGCGATCATGCCGCCGCGCGCGATTGCAGCCGGCTGCGCTATTGACTAGATGACGGCACGATCCGGAGAATCATTGCCGAGCATGAGACCGATTCAAAATCGCCAAATCGTCCGCGTCCTTGCCCTGTGCGCTTTCGTGTGGGCCGCAATGATCGCGCCCGACGCCTGCGCGACGCTGCAACTCTCGATCGGAAACCCGGGTCTCGAACACTTCGACACCGACGGCGGCGTGCAGATCGACTTTGGCCTGACCGACGCGAACGGGCAACCGGTCGGAAATCTGCGGCCCGACAACGTCAAAGTCTTCGAGGACGGCAAGCAGGCGAAGATCGTAGATTTCCGCGGCGTCGGCCAGGGCCGTCCGGTCGATATCGTCTTCGTGCTCGACGTTACCGAATCGATGCAGCCGTATATCGACGCGGTCAAGCAGAACATCATCAGCTTCGCCCAGGACTTGCAGGCCAACAGCCGCGACTACCGGCTCGGGCTGGTGACCTTCGAGGATTACGTGGTCTCGGAATATCCCGATTGTAACTGCGCATACCGCAACAAGATGACCTCGAACGTGCACGAGTTCACCGACTGGGTGAGCGGCCTGCACGCCGGCGGCGGCGGCGACATCCCTGAAGATCAGCTCGACGCACTGGCCTATGCGGCGTCGTTTCCGTTCCGCCCCGAAGCCGAGGGCATCATAATAGTCATCACCGATGCGCCGCCGCATCATGACGGCGACGGCTCCGAGAATACTCAGCACGATCAGGCTTTCTGGGATCATCACAAACGCGGCGAGCAGGTGACCAGCGAGACCGGGACGAAGGTCGCGGCGCTGCTCAAGAAGAACGGGCTCACCCTTTATGCGGTCGTGCCGCCGCCGTTCATCGCGCCCGAGTATCAGGAAATCGTCGATGCGACGCACGGCAAGTCCTACAACATCATCACCGAGGAAGGCCGTTTCGCGTCGCTGGTGCGCGAGATGGGCCATTCGATCGCGACCGAATACTCGTTGACCTATGAAACGCCGCGGCCGATCGAGGACGGCACCGACCGTTCCGTCGAGCTGCAAGTGACCTTCAACGGCGATAGCGCGACCGCGAACACCAGCTACCAGGTGCGCGGGATCGGCGGCGCCGCGATCAATGAGCCCGTAGGCGCAGGCGCCGGCGGCGGCGCGAACACGGAAGGTACGGGCTTGCTGCAGATGTCGTTCAAATGGTGGAACGGCGCGGTGCCGCTGCTCGCGATTCTCGGCTTGTTCGGGCTTTCGCGAGTTCGCTTCGGCGTATCCACTGAAGAGCTCAAGGCTATCGTCCAGGCGCAGTCGCATCCTGTCGCCGCCGCGCCCGCGCAGCGCACCGTAGCGCGCTCGGCAGGGCAACCGATGTCGCCGCGAACGGCGCCGCCTTCGCCGCCGACGGAGTCATCGGGTGGCGGCGGATCGAGCGGCGCCCGGCTGCAGACCATGAATGCCGCCGGACCGGTCGCGCCCGAATATGCGCTGCTCAAAGACGAGGTCACGCTCGGACGCGGCGAGGATAACGATATCGTGATCCCGCACGCCAGCATCTCGCGCACTCACGCGCGATTGCTCAAGCGTAACGGCGGATTCGAGCTGATGGATTTGAATTCCACCAACGGCACTTTTGTTGACGATCGCCAGGTCCACGGCTCCGCGTTCCTGAGCAGCGGAAGCCAGGTCCGTCTGGGCGATATCAAATTCGTCCTGCGCTACTGATCCGCTGACGTGCAAAGAAAACGGCGCGCTTCTGTCATCCGGATGCGCGCCGCTGCTCTTTGTGTTCGGGTTTCCCGCCCGAACCTTCTTGTCCTAATGCCCGGCGTTCTTGAGCGCCTCGGGCGACAGCATCGAGTTATCGACGACGCCCATATCGATATACCAGCATTCGCGTTCCGGCGCGGTTGGTCCGGGCATGTAGATGACGGAGCTCGCGTTCTGGGTTACGTCTTCGTCGGCGAGGCCGAGCTGGAACATCCGCTTGTACGGATAGATTGCAACCCGGGCGTCGGGCACCGGACGATCGCGGTAGGTGTTGAAGGTCGCCAGCGTCTTCCACAGCTTGCCGTCGCGATCGTACTGATCCGACGCGGTGATAAACCATCCTTCAGAATCGACGTAGAGAATTCGTTTCGGGATAATGACATTTGTGCTGTTCTTTGCGGTCGCCTCGATCACATAAAGATGGCGCATCTCCCAGTCCTCGGGGCAGATCGTATGACCGCCGTCGGTCGGGCAGGCGGCCTCGGGCGAGTACTTCGCATGCACGCACGCGAGCATCTCTTTTTCGCCGAGGAAGCGGTAATTGTAGTCCTCGATCTTCGCCGAAAATCCGAAATAGGAATCGGGATCGATCGTCGAGACATATGGCTGCGCGGCGCCGGAGGCCATCCCCGGAACCGCTGCGATAGCATCGGAGAGCACGGAAGCCTGTTCGCGGCGCAGCTTGCGCGAGCGCGGGTTGAAGACCCAGGTGTTGTCCTCAGTATTTGGATCGATGTGGCGAAAGCGCAGGAAGCCGAGCCCGCGCAGCATCGCCGGTTCTAGGAACGGATAAAATGCGAAGCGGTAGCGGATTCCGCTGGCTTGCGCGTCGGGGTCGGTCGGTATCGGAGGAACCTCTATACGACCCACATTGTTGTAAAAGGCGAAGTGGCCGACGGTGAAATATCCGGTCGGAGAGTTAGGCGAGGAGGTGGGCGTGAAGCTTGCGATTTCCGGATAACGCAGATCGGCGTCGTCGGTGTAGAGCGGACGAAAACTAAAGTTCCACATCACTTTTTGCGCGACCTGCGGATCGTTTGGATCGACCAGCGGAAACGGCAGGCCCGCGACGTAGTTCTTGAGCGAGCCGTCGGGCCCCAGCGCCACCTGCGCGTGATATTTCTCCGTCGCGGTTTTGTAAGGCGGCGGCCAATCGGTGCCGGAGGTCGGCACGATATCGAGCCGCATCCCGCGCTGGACCAGGATGTAGTTGCCCGGGCTCAGCAGGTTCTGCACCTTGGCGGCATTGGCGGGCGTGATCACGTCGCCCGGCTTGACCTGCGCAATTGCGCAGATGGGCGTCAGGCATAGGGCCAAAAAAGCAAGCAGGGCTGGAACCGGCATTGATTTCGCGGGCATGGATCGTCTCCTCGAATGGGTGCGATACGCCACTGGAGCGGATGCGGGGAACACCTCCATGTTACCTCAGCCGGGGGACGGCGGAAATCGGCAATCGGAGATTCGCAGTTGATCGTCGCCGCGTCAGGACCCTAAGATTTGAGATGATTCGGGATCGTAACCTGAAGGGCTTCCGAGGACATAAGGACAGATTGACATGAAAGCTAGCTTATCGCGTCTGGCGCTTGCCGCCTTTGCTATCGTTGCCGCGCTCTGGCTCGTGGCCGTCTCTGCGCCTGCCGCGCGCGCGCAGATGACCGCGATGGGGATGCCGATTCCGACCACGATTGTTATCACCAAGCCGGCGCCCGGCCAGGTCTTCGGCGACCAGCAAGTTGTCACGATGGGTGTCGGCACCAAGAAGTACAAGTTCGTGCTCAACGACGGCTACGTGAACACGATGAACGATCGCGTGCGCTTTCCGGATATCTGGCAGTACGTGAAAATCCATCAACCCAACTTCGTCGTGCAGGGCGTCGATGCGGACACGTTCGAAAAGATCGAACCCGGGCAGCAGATGACGATCACCGGGATGTTCGCGCCGCTGGATCGCACCTTCGAGGTGCAGAACACGGAGCTCGGCAAGGGCGCGCTGAACCCGCACAAGGCCTATTGAGGGCGCGCCGCCGCGCCGAGCATCCGCTCCATCGCTAGTCCAAATGTCATTCTCGCGCGTGTCTGACGCGCGAGGAATCCCGGATTCTGGTTGGGTGCTCGATACGCGGGCCCAGGGATTCTTAGTGGCACAGGCTTTAGCCTGTGACCCCGCACCGGCTAAAGCCGGTGCCACCAAGCCACGCGCGCGGGAATGACATAAAAACATAAGAAGAAAGGCACCCCGCGTGGGACGCGAAAAAGGGAATGTTCAAATCGGCCGGTTACATAAAGCTCTCCGGCACATAAGTTGTACCCTCCGGCTACGTGATATACTTTGATTTATTCGGAGGCGTTTCACCATAAATGACGGCTGATCGATGAAAAAACTGACCGGCGCACAAATCGTTATCGAGACCCTTATCGCCGAAGGCGCGGACGTAATCTTCGGCTACCCCGGCGGCGCGATCCTTCCCACCTACGACGCGCTCCTCGACTCGAAAATCAAGCACGTCCTCGTTCGCCATGAGCAGGGCGCAACCCACATGGCCGAGGGCTTCGCGCGCGTCAGCGGCAAGCCGGGAGTCGTGCTGGTTACCTCGGGTCCGGGCGCTACCAACACCATCACCGGAATCGCCGACGCGTACATGGATTCGACTCCGATGGTCGTGATCACGGGGCAGGTCTCGACTTCGCTTATCGGTAACGACGCATTTCAGGAAGCCGATATCGTCGGAATCACGCGGCCCTGCACCAAGCACAATTATCTGATCAAAGACGTCAAGGACGTAGCGAGGATCATCAAGGAAGCCTTCTATATCGCGGGCAGCGGACGCCCCGGTCCCGTGGTTGTCGATCTACCGAAAGACGTGCAGACCGCGGAGCACACCTTCAAGCTTCCCGATAAGATCGAGCTGCGCGGCTACAAGCCGACGATCCGCGGTAATCCGCGCCAGATCGAGCGCGCCGTCGAGGCGATCGAAAACAGTTCGCGTCCGCTGTTCTATGTCGGCGGCGGCGTGCAATGGTCCGGCGCCGCGGCGGAGCTGCGCGAACTCTCGCGCGGCCTGGGAATTCCGGTGACCGAAACCCTGATGGCGCTCGGCTCGATGCCCGCGTCGGACTCGCTGCGCCTGGGGATGCTCGGGATGCACGGCTCGTACGGCACCAACACGGCGGTAACCAACACCGACTGCCTGATTGCGGTGGGGGCGCGTTTCGATGATCGCGTGACCGGTAGGCTTGCGGATTTCGCGCCGAAGGCCGAATCGATCATCCATATCGATATCGATCCGTCGTCGATCTCGAAGAACGTCAAGGTCGATATTCCGATCGTCGGCGATATCAAGTCGGTGCTGGTCGATATTCTGGCCGCCGTCAAGGGCCGCGAGAGTATCGCGAAAAAGCGCCTCGAATGGCAGAAATGGCATCAGCAGATTCTCCAGTGGAAACGCGACAAGCCGCTCTATGAAAACGGCAAGGACGGGCGCAAGGACGGCCTCATCTCGCCGATTCAGGTAATCGACGAGTTGTACGGAATCACCAAGGGCGACGTGATCGTCGCGACCGACGTCGGGCAGCATCAGATGTGGGCCGCGCAGATGTTCCCGTTCGAGAATCCGCGCTCGTGGCTGACCTCGGGCGGGCTGGGCACGATGGGCTACGGACTGCCGGCGGGTATCGGCGCCAAGTTCGCCGCGCCCGACAAGAAAGTCGTGGTCATCTCCGGCGACGGCTCGATCCAGATGAACATCCAGGAACTCGGCACCGCGGTGCAGTACGGCGTGGATATCAAGGTGATCATCCTGAACAACTATTTCCTCGGGATGGTTCGCCAGTGGCAGGAAAAATTCTACCAGGAGCGCTACTCGTACTCCGCGATGTCGGTGCCGAACTTCGTCAAGCTGGCCGACGCGTACGGAGCGCACGGCTTCCGCGTCGAGACGGCCAAAGATCTCCCCAAGACGATGAAGGAAGCATTCGCAACGCCGGGTCCCGTCCTGATCGACGTCGTAATCCCGAAGGACGAAGTCGTGATGCCGATGATCCCGCCCGGCGGCGCAATGTCGGAAATGCTGTTCGCATA
>Ga0307374_10005106_pt1 | contig 21469 bp, 18 predicted proteins | sample OX3MG_FD_202532 | JGI IMG/M metagenome (GOLD analysis project Ga0307374, IMG submission 202532) | Soil microbial communities from Risofladan, Vaasa, Finland - OX-3 | ecosystem: Environmental > Terrestrial > Soil > Coastal area > Acid sulfate soil | place: Finland: Risofladan, Vaasa | collected...
CGGCGGTCTAGTTTCTGTGGCACTTTCCGTAGCCGAACCTTCGCAAGTTCAGCCCCCTGACGTTATCAGGCGCGTTGCCCTAACCGTTCCTAAACGGCGGAGTCCGGACTTTCCTCCAACCCGTTCATCTTGCGATGAACGAACCAGCGATCACCCGTCTCGCCCGCTGGAAACAGTATAGACGGCATCGAGAGACGAGGCAAAGCTGAAAGCGCGGAGGGGAGTGTGGCACCAGGCTGCGCTATCGTTCTCCCGAGGAAATGCCCGACTGTTTTAAAGAGGACAGCTAGTTCATCGTACTGGGTGCAAGCTGTAACGGAGGTAAACGCGATGAAACGACTTGGACTTATCTTAACGTCAGTTCTGTTATTGCTTTTCGGAGCCGCTTCTTCCGGCTACGCTCAGAATCAACAGCAAAATCAGAACAAGCAACGCACCAAGCAGCAGCAAACCAAGAAGCCCGTCAAACCGCAGCAAAATCGCAACCAACAACGTGCTCAACAGCAGCAGCAACGGAACACTCAGCAGCGCGCTAAGCAGCAAAACCAAAAGAGCCAGCAGCGCGCTCAGCAGCAACGGAACAACCAGCAACGTGCTCAGCAACAACAGCAAAATCAAAAGAGCCAGCAGCGCGCCCAGCAGCAACGGAACAACCAGCAACGCGCTCAGCAACAAAAGCAAAATCAAAAGAACCAGCAACGTGCCCAGCAGCAACGGAACAACCAGCAACGCGCTCAGCAACAACAGCAAAATCAAAAGAACCAGCAGCGCGCCCAGCAGCAACGGAACAACCAGCAACGTGCTCAGCAACAACAGCAGAACCGAAACAACCAACAGCGCGCCCAGCAGCAGAACAGGAACAATCAACAGCGCGCCCAAATCCGACGCACGCAGCAACAGCAACGCGCGCAGCAAGTGGAACAGCGCGGGATTTGGCAGCAGCGCCGCGCCCGCAATTGGCAGTCGGAGCACCGCACCTGGCAACAACGCGGCGGTTACAACGGCTATCGCGTCCCTGACGCCTACTACAACGCACACTATGGCGAGGGCCACTCGTTCCGCGTCTACAGCCTACCCTTTATGTTTCAGGGCGGGGATCCGCGGTTTCAATACGGCGGTTATTGGTTCACGGTACTTGATCCGATACCGGAATACTGGGGAAGCGACTGGTACCAAAACGATGATGTCTACGTGAATTACTATGACAACGGATATTATTTGTATGACCGCAGATATCCGGGACGCCCGGGGCTTGCGGTCAGCATCTCGTTTTAAGCAGCATCGAAGCCCTGCCTGCCCGCCACGGCGGGCAAGCAGCGGGCAGGCCACCGCGTTGGATAAAACACGGGCAGCACAGCCCAAACGCCGCCGCGTGGGCCGACCTTAGTCGGCCCCTACAGAAACCTACGTCCACCTGCAACGCGAATCGGGGAATCGCGACGGGCGGGGCCCTTTCCTGTGTCAGGGTAAACAAGCAGCGCCCCTACGAGAAGGAATACGCGATTGGCTAACCGGCACACCTGCGCGGAGTGCGCCCGCGCCTACCGGGGAACAATGCGCGAGGGATGAATGCGCGTTCGGACGCGGGGCGCTATTTCTCCGTAATTTTGACGGAGGCGCGCGTGGAGGCCCAGTCGAGATTCATGGTGCAGACTTTTCCGGCCGGCTCGAAGGAAATGGTGAAGTCCTCGACCGGAGAGTTGAGTTGCGAAAGGTGAACGTCGTCCGTGCGGACGAGATCGTATTGCGCGCCCGGGTACGGAATGCCCCAGACGCCCGTCTTCTTGTTGACGATCAGGGTCCATTTGTCGTGGGTAGGAATTGCGTCGAGTGTGTAGTTGCCTGCGGGCACATCCTTGCCGCCTACGACGACATTTGTGCTCGGCACGAACGTGGTTGCTTCGTTTGCGCCAACGCGCCAAACCTTGCCCCACGGCACGAGGCCGCCGTAAATTTTGCGCCCCTTCATGCGCGGGCTCGAATAATCGACGGTGATCGTGTTGCCGTCCGCGAATTTGCACTGGGCACTCGCGGGCGGACTCAGGCGCTTGCTCTTATCCTGTTGCGCGGCTCCGGGAAGCGCGAGAATCGTCATTCCTGCAATTGCCACGGCGTAGAGCGTGATGCGTTTCTTCATTGTCGCCTCCTCGGTAGAAAATCCAAGGCCGCAGTATAACGCAGTTTTTGCGTACGGCGGGGATGAATTCCCGCCCTGCCGAAGCAAGTACCGCCGCGTGGACGCGGCGCGGGCCGACCACAGTCGGCCCCTACAAAAACGCGCAGGGTCGGAGTGTTGCAGCACCTGGGGCACGGACGAAGGCATGCGCGGGCATCTCTGCTACAATGCGCGATTCTTGTGCGTGAGGGGCGCTTCGCGTCATGATCGTTCCGAAAATTCCCGGATGGCTGACGAGAATTGTGATGATTCTCGGAGGTGGCGGCCTGTTCGTGATTGCATTTCTGGACTCGTCGGTGCTTTCGTTTCCGTTCGTCACGGATCTGCTGTACATGGACTTCGTGATTCACCGGCCCGGACGGATGCTTTACTACGCGGGGATGGCAACGTTTGGTTCACTCGCTGGCTGCATTTGGCTGTATTTATTGGCAAAAAAGGGAGGCGAGGCGTACCGCAGAAAGCGCGGGCCAAAACCTGGCGGGAGAATCCGTCACTGGGTGCATCGTCATGCCTTTCTCAGTGTTTTCGTTCCGGCGATTCTGCCGCCGCCGATGCAATTCAAAATGTTCGTGGTGGCGGAAGGCGTGGTCGAGGTTCCGCTGCGAACTTTCGTTCTTGGCATCTTAGGCGGCCGCGGCCTTCGCTTCACGCTGGAAGGCGCTTTTGCGATTGAGTATGGAGGAAATGTCGCAAGCCTTATGCTGCACCACAAAATTGCGAGCCTTCTCGTGCCGATCGTTTTGATTTCGCTAATTTATTTTGTGAGCCGATGGTTATTGAAGCCCGAGCCAGCGGAGAAACCCACATCAAATCGGTGAGCTAGAAATCTTTCGAGGTGCCTGATGCACAAGCGGCGCGTTTCTGTGCACGAGCAGCGAGATCGTTAGCCCGATGCAAAGCAGAAGCGCCAGCACGCCGTTGATTCGATTGGCGAGCGTGATTGCGCTGCGCACATGCGGAATGCCCGAGAGCGGCAGGACGACGAAGTTCATGAACAGATAAACCGCGCCGCCATAAAGCAAACCCGAAATCACGGGACGGCGAACGAGAATCGCCAGCTTGCGGCTGGCCACATAGAAGACGGCCGTCCAAGTGAGCGCGATTCCATAGTGCAGCACTACTCCGAGGGCGACCGACGCGAAGCCCGCGCGGAAAGCCTTCATGCCGACCAGCCCGCTGGCGATAAATTGAAACACCATTTTCGGAGTGATGCCGCGCAACGCGTTGAAAATGAGATTGTCGGTGATGTCCAGCGCGCCCGCCAGCAAACCAACCCACAGGATCAGCGAAACGGCGTTCCCGCGCTTTGGCGGAAGTGATTTGTAGGAATCGCTCATCGAAGCCATCTTTTTTTCGCCTGCTGACACCGTGCTCCAAAAATCGCGAATTTCCCAGCGGCGCTCGATTTTCACCGCGCGGATTGAGATTGCTCGCTGGCAAACTCGACGGTCTGGCGGCGGACGGCGAAGTGACTGTCGAGATCGATTACGGCGACAAGATTATCCGGCGTATCCGCATCGTCGGGAAAGCGAAAGTCGCGCAGCGTGACGCGATAGCCGTCGGCGAGATTTTCGAGATCCGCCAACGGGAAGGGCGCGTAGCGAAGAAATTGCTTCGCGAGGGGCGCGTTTCGTGCCGCATCAAGCGCGGGCGAATTCGCCGGCTTGTGGTGGGTGAGGCTCGAATTCGGGTCGAATACGTCTCCGCCAACGGGCACGACGACTTCTTCAATGGTATTCGGTGTATCGACCACGCCGCGCCAGAAAAGCGGCGACGCGGAATCGGGAAACGCTCCGGCGACCATCGGCGCGGCACCGTGATAATCGTGGGTGAGCAAAAGCTCGATGGCCGTGGAGTGGAGTTCGACGCGGGCGCCGATGTAAAGCGCAACGAGTACAAGCGCGGTGATGGCGCCCTTTGACGCCTTGCGCTTCTTTTTTCGCTCGCCAATTTCCTCGCTGACCAAGTGAAATAGGCTGGGCAGGAGCAATCCCGCGAGCAGGAGTCCGAGAATCCACGGATCAATGTTAGGTAAGACGTCCCAGGAGAACCAGCGTACGCGAAAGGGCCAAAGCAGTTGCACGCCGTCCGCCGTGGCAAGGTCGAAAAGAATGTGCACCGTTATTCCGATCGCGCAGAGCAGAAGCACTCGCGAGAAACGCAGCGGGGCGGCTGCGTTGCGGCGTCCGATGCGCCAGAAAATCGCGGCGATGACGACCGCAAGTACCCCCCCGCCCGCAATGGAATGCAGCAGCGCGTAGTGAAAATGAAAATAAGCGCGCGCGCCGCCGAAGTAGCTCAGCCGATCCAGGTCCGGCGCGATTCCCGCGACAACGAGAATCGCCATGGACATGCGGCTGACGCGCCGCAAACCAGCGCGGTCGAGCGCTGCAGCGGCTATTGCATGAGTTATCGGATCCAAGCCATTGTCTCGGTGATGCGGGTAGAGCTTCTCATGAATTTGCCTTTTGCGCAGCCAAACGCAAAAGCAGATTCCTCGTCGCCGTTGCTCCTCGGAATGACAACGGGAAACTTTTCGAGCGTGTAGATGGCAAGGCTAATCGCGACGGTGCTCCGCGCCGGGGGGCAACACCAGCGTTAGGGCGTCGGGCACAATGCGGAATCGCAGAGGGAGCGCGTTCGCGGCTTCGCCATCGATCTGCGACAAAATTTCGACTTCGCCCTCCGCGTTGCATGTCAGCTCCGCGGTTTTCCACACGTGAATTCCCGGCACGCGCCGCAAGCAGCCGAGCCAGATCGCGGGCAGGCACATCAGGACGCCGAAGCGGCTCTGCCCGCTGTACGCGACGATTTCGAACGAATCCTCGAACAGGCTCGCGCCGGTGGTGATTCGAAACGGACCGCCATAATATTTTGTGCGGCCTACGACGATGAGCGATACCGAGACCTCATGCTCGCACGATTGCACGCGAAATTTCGGGAAGCCGTAACTGAAAAACTGCCGGAAGCCTTCGCGCCAGTATGCGAGCATCCCGATGCGCAGTTTTCTTGCCGCGTCGATTCCATGGACGATCGCGCCGTCAGGTCCCGCTCCGCCAACGCAGAGAAAATGGCGCTGCCGCGGCGCAGGCGGCCCATTTTTTGGCGTCTCGTTCCAGATAATTTCTCCGAGGGCAACTCGGGAGAGGCGTCCGCGCGCAATCAGCCGTGCCGCTTCGGGAATGTTCCAGGGAATCTCAAGCTCCTTCGCAAGAATATTGGCGGTTCCCGCGGGAAGGACGGCCAGCGGGATGTGGCTGCCGGCGAGGCCGTTCACTACTTCGTTGATCGTGCCATCGCCGCCGCAAACAATCACCAGTTGGCGGCCGTCGCGGACCGCTTTGCGCGCCAGTTCCGTCGCGGAGCCCGCACAGGTGGTCGGCATCAACTCGGCGCGAATCCCCGCCTCTTTCAATATGCGCCGCGCTGATTCGATATCCCGCTCGCGTTTGTGCCGGCGGCGGCCGCTGGCGGGATTATGGATAATCACTGCATCGTGGATTTTGTCGAGCATCGCACCGCTATTTTTCGCCGTGCAGGCGAGTTCCAAATCAACGTGCATTGTATAATATGTCTCGCGTGTAACCGATTTTACGACTGAGGCACTGATGGCGACGAGCACGGCGCTGGCCAAGGAAGCCGAGAAACTTCGCGAGCAGATTCGCAAGCATGAGCATCTTTACTACGTGCTCGATGCCCCGGCTGTTTCGGATGCGGAATTTGACCGGCTGATGAACAGGCTGAAGGCGCTCGAAGCCGAGCATCCCGCGCTGATCACGCCGGATTCGCCTACATTGCGCGTGGGCGGAGCGCCACGCGAGGGCTTTCAGACCTATCGCCACACGCGGGCGATGATGAGCCTCGACAACGCCTACACGTTCGAGGAACTGCGCGACTTCGACCGGCGCGTCCACGACCTCGCCGGGCGCGAGCGCGTGGAGTACGTCGCGGAGCACAAATTCGACGGCCTGAGCATCGCGCTGATTTACGAAAACGGAGCGCTGGTCCGCGGCGTCACACGCGGCGACGGCCAGACGGGCGAGGATGTTACCCCCAATGTGAAAACGATTCGCTCGATTCCGTTGCGTCTGGATCGCGACGTGCTGAAGAAATTGTCCTTGCCCGCCGACATTGAAGTGCGCGGCGAAGTCATCATGAACCGCGCAGCTTTCGCATCGCTGAATCAGCAACAAGAGGCAATCGGCGGAAAGCATTTCGCGAATCCGCGCAATGCCGCCGCGGGCGCGGTGCGGATGCTCGATCCCGCGATTACAGCCTCGCGCAAACTGGAATTCTTCGCGTACTACTTGCTCGCGCAGGGCCGCGTCCCGGTGAAACTTCATTCGCAAGCGCTGGACGCACTGGCGAAGCTGCACTTCAAGGCCAGCGCCGATTTCGAAATTTGCGAAACCATCGAGGACGCCGAGAAATACTGCACGCAGTGGGAAGCGAAGCGCGAGAAATTGCCGTACGAAGTGGACGGCGTGGTCATCAAAGTGAACGAAGTCAACATGCAGTCCGAGCTGGGGTACACGTCGAAATCGCCGCGCTGGGCGATTGCGTACAAATGGGCGGCGCGGCAAGCGACGACTCTTGTGCGCGAAATCGGATTCAACGTCGGACGCACGGGAACGCTGACGCCGGTGGCATTTTTCGAGCCTGTGCCCATCGGCGGCGTGACGGTGAGCAAGTCCACGCTGCACAACATGGACGAAGTCGAGCGGTTGAACATTCACGAAGGCGACACGGTGCTCGTCGAACGAGCGGGCGACGTGATTCCGCACGTTCTGAAAGTCGTGAAGCACGGCGCGGAAGAAAAAACCGTGCGCGTGCCGGAGAAATGTCCTGAGTGCGGCAGCCGCGTGCATCGCGTCGAAGGCGAAGTCGCGTATCGCTGCGTCAATGCCGCGTGCCCGGCGAAGAGGAAAGAAGGGCTGCTGCATTTCGCCAGCCGTCACGCGATGAACATCGACGGCCTGGGCGAGAAAATCGTCGATCAGCTTGTCGAAAAGCGAATCGTCAAGGACTTCGCGGATCTTTACGAACTGACCTTGGACGAAGTCGCTGGGCTGGACCGCATGGCGGAAAAATCCGCTCGGAATCTGCTGGACGAAATCGCCGCGAGCAAGAAAAACGAACTGTCGCGGTTGATTTACGCGCTGGGCATCGGCTTCGTGGGCGAGCGCACAGCGCAACTGCTCGCGGAACATTTTGGCTCGCTCGGTAAAATCGCCAATGCCAGCCTGGAAGAGCTTACCGAAGTCCACGAAATCGGGCCGAAGGTTGCGGGGAGCATTGTCGATTTCTCCTCCGAGAAGGCCAATCGAAAGTTAATGGACCGGTTGCGTGAAGAGGGCCTGCGCATGGAGGAAAAGCGCGTCGCCCCGAAGGATGCGCGACTGGCAGGCAAGTCGTTCGTGTTTACGGGCACGCTTGAGCGTCACTCGCGCGAAGAGGCACGCGCGCTGGTCGTGTCGCACGGCGGCAAAGTGGTTTCATCGGTCAGCAAAAAAACAGATTACGTCGTGGCGGGCGCGGACCCTGGATCGAAACTTGCTAAAGCGCAATCGCTCGACGTTTACGTCCTCGACGAAGCCGCCTTCGAAAAACTCATCGGCAAAAAATAAAAGCGGGCGCTAGTCTGGCACGCGCCCGCCTGTAGCCTTCTGTACGCCGAACTGCGGATTCCCCGCTCCGCTCGAAATGACACGGAGCAAGCGTTTTCACTTCCCGCTATTTTCCGAACATCAGCACGTGGAACGTGCCTGGAACCATCTTGAATGGCCGCGTGTGCGGGGGAGGATTCTGAATGCGCGTCACCTGCGCCGTGACCAGAAAAATCTCGTGCGTCTTGGGATCGAGCGCCATGGTGCGCGCGCCACGCTCGGTCTTCACGTTTTCCACGACGTTGAATTGCGTCGGAGAATGTTCGTGAATGACGGTGAGCGTGCCGTCGCCGTTCGAGCTGAACGCGTCGCGCGTGCCCGAATCAAAACGCGTGGCGTCCACGCCGATCCCGATCGGGACGGTTGCAATCACTTTGCCTGTATCCGCGTTCATCATCACCATCATTTGGTTGTGGCAGCCGGAAAAGAGGACGCGATTCTGGATGTCCATTGCCAAGCCGCTGGGATGCTCGCCGGGGGCAAGCGGCCAGCGATGCAGGATTTTCATGGAGTGCGCGTCGATTTCGATTATTTGGCTGGTGCTCTCCAAATTCGCGTAGATATGCCCTCCGCCATCGGCAACGGGAAATTCCGGCTGGCCGCCGAGGTCAATGTGGCCCACAACTTTTCCGGTCTTGGCGTCCACGACGGTCGAGGTTTTCGAGTCTCCGTTCATGGTGAACACGCGCTTCGTATCCGGATCGTAGACGTCGCCATCGGCGTCCTTATCGGTTGGCGCGCTGCCAATTACTTTCAGCGTTTTCAAATTGAAAATCCAGAGCTTTGAGGCGCCTCCGTCGGTCACGAATCCGCGGTTGAGTTCCGGCGCCAGCACAACACCGTGTATTGCCGTCATGCCGCCCATGTCGCCGACAACTTTTCCGCTGTCGACATTGAGCACGACGACGTGCGTGCCGTGAGTGATGAATAGGCGGCGCGTCGAGGGATCAAATTTCAAATAATCCCAGAACGTATCGCCGGCGATGGGAATCGACTTAAGCAAATGGTATCCGGAAGGGCCCGCCGCCTGCGCAACGGCGGCGACATTCGCGCTGCGCTTCGCCGACGTACGCCCAGCCGCCCACAGAGCCGTCGCACAGAAAATTGCGGCCACGCATAAAGCGGCCGCGTAAATCTTTGGCATTTTTGATCGATGATGCATCTCGTATTCCTCCTCGGATGAAATCGGTGGCAGGGGTTGTAATGCTATGCCGGCTTTTGCCGCGCGTCAATTCCCTGCCGCACCGCCTAAGACGCCACGCGACGCTCTTCCGTTTCACGCTGCTGCAAGACTCCTCCGTTTGCGGTTGACGCGAGCGAGTTTCCCGCCACGGCCGAAAGGTTTTTGCGAGTGCGCGTCGGATTCCATTCCGCAAGCAAATGATGTGACAGTTTTCTTCAAACCTTCAATCCGAATTGACACGCTCGCGCGGCACCCGTAAAATCACTGACTGTTCCCGTGCCGAGGTAGCTCACCGGTAGAGCGCGGCCCTGAAAAGGCCGGCGTAGGCAGTTCAACTCTGCCCCTCGGCACCATTTTTCATACTTCCCGAACAAACTGCATCAGTGGTCGAACCCGTATTTATAACCGACGGCTGCCTTCGCAGTCGCGATGCGAAAAGCAGCGCGGCGGCGCTTCGGTGATTAGGGATTCTCGTTGCGGTGCCTCAAATCGCGGAACGCGGGGCTGGTACTGAATCGGCGGGGGAATTTCATTTCGTAGGAGGCCAGGCGCGGGCAAATCAAATGCCTGTGAACGAAAGAGAAGCCGAAATCTTCCATCTCCAGCTTGGCTCTTTCGGCCGACCAGCCCTGCTCGGCTATGCGGTAGGATGCGATCATCATGGATGTGCGATCGTCACCCACGCGACAGTGAACGAAAACTTTCTTGTCTGGATTCTGTTGCAATAACATCAGGAAGCGCGCGAACGTCTTATCTCTGGGGAACGAACATTCCCAGCCAATGGGCACGTACTGCATTCCAAGGCTCTCGACGAACTTGCGCTCGCTTTTGCGGTTGCCGCGCAGGTCGATTACGATGTTGATGCCCATGCGTGCCAACATGCGAAAGCCTTTCTTGGTGGGCTGGGCTCCGCGATATAAAGTCGGCGTCACTTCGCCGAAGTCTTTCAGGTTTTTGCGCATCAGCTTACTTGTCTTTGAAAGCGGGGCGGGCGCGGAGGAATCTTCCTGCGCGCACGCCTCGGCCTGCGCGCGAACATTTGCCGCGAACGGTGCGGAGGAAAATATCACCGCGAGCAGCGCAAAAATCGCGAAGGTGGTGGGAACGCACCGGGCACAGCGAGCTAAATGGTTCCAGGGCTGAAACTTTTTTCGTTCAACCATTCGCCACGCATCTCTTCTGTTCACCAAATCCGCCATTGCCTTCGAGTTTCCCGGATGGCTCATCGCCGACGAGCGTCGTTAAGTGCTTCAGCCATCCCTCGTTTCTTTTGTAGCATAATGGCGTAGAATCCCGTGAGAGGCGACGCCATGAGCCAGGGTTGCACGCACGTCAAGGAAATTCACAAAGTCACGCCGAGCGGCAAAGGCTGCAAGGAATGCCTGGCGATGGGCGATACGTGGGTTCACCTCCGCCTGTGCCTGAGCTGCGGGCATGTCGGCTGCTGCGATTCGTCGAAAAACAAGCACGCGACGAAACATTTTCACGCAACGCATCATCCGATTATCCAGTCCTTCGAGCCCGGCGAAGACTGGCGCTGGTGTTACGTCGATGAAATGATGCTGGAGTGACCCTTTGCGTCGCAAGGTTGGTTTGCGTTCGCCCGGCGATTTCTGAGGTGCGCACATGATTTCGGAACCCAAACGCGCGGCCGATCCCGCGTGGCCCGCGCTGCCGTTGAAAGAATGGGAAGCCACTCGCGCCACGCTGCATATGTGGGCGCAGATTGCGGGGAAAGTTCGCTTAGCGCTCGCGCCGCGCATCAATCACTGGTGGGAAGCCACGTTCTACATCAACAGCCGCGGCTTCACGACCTCGGCGATTCCCTATGGCGCGGGCGTATTCGAAATTCAATTTGATTTCCTGCGCCACGTCGTGGAAATAAAATCGTGCGACGGCCCCGTTAAAACGCTGCCTCTTGCGCCGCGCTCTGTCGCCGATTTTTACCGCGAATTCGTGAACGCCCTCGATTCGCTGGGCATTCGCGTCAAAATCTGGCCCATGCCCGTGGAGATTCCGAATCCGATTCGCTTCGACGAGGATCGCGTGCATGCTTCCTACGATCCGGAATACGCGACCCGTTTCTGGCGCGTGCTCGTTTCCGTCGATTCGGTTTTCCAGGAATTCCGCGCGCGCTTCATTGGCAAATCGAGTCCCGTGCATCTGTTTTGGGGCAGTTTTGATTTGGCGGTGACGCGATTTTCCGGCCGCCGCGCCCCCGAGCGTCCCGGCGCGGACGCGATAACACGCGAAGCCTATTCCCACGAAGTGATCAGCGCCGGATTTTGGCCGGGAACGGACGGCGTAATTGATGCAGCGTTTTACGCCTACGCGGCCCCTGAGCCAGCCGGATTCCCCGAGGCCACGCTGCGTCCCGCGTCGGCGTTCTACGATAAGAAAATGGCGGAATGCTTTCTACTCTACGACGACGTGCGCAACAGCGCTGACCCGCGCGCCACTCTTCTCGATTTTCTGCAAAGCTCGTACGAAGCCGCCGCGACACGCGCCGGTTGGGATCGCGTCGCACTCGAACGGCACGAATGAAATTCACGCGAAAGGTTTGGCCACGCGCTTCGGAAGGCACGACGGATCGGAAGGTTCAACGGACAAGATACAAAAATCGAGTTTACTGTAAAATACAGTAACACATCTTTTTGCGGCGCGCAAGTCCTTTCTTTCGTGCGTAAAATCGTCCAAGGCGGCGTCACGCAAGAATTCCAAAACCGCGCCAACACGAAGCTCCTGGGCAACATCCCTTGGTGACAAAGTATTCTTCGCTTTTACTCCTGCCGCGCAGGAGTCCCACCGTTTACGGAATCCACGGAAAATGCAGGTTCCTCGTCGCCGTCGCTCCTCGGAATGACCGCGAAGGTTTTTTCGTAAAATTGCTAATAGCGGTTCGCGACCGGCACGGGCTGGCCTTTGACGATTACGGCGCGGACGCGTTCGAGCGCGTGAATGTCCTCGAGCGGATTCCCGTCCGTGGCGACGATGTCGCCCTCCTTGCCGACGGCGATCGTGCCCACATTGTCGAGGCCGAGCAAATCCGCCGACGCTTTCGTGCCGAAGGTCAGCGCCTGCCGCGGCGTCGCGCCGAAGCGCACATCGGTCATGATTTCGTCGCGCACAGTTCCCTTCCCCGGCTCGTAGGTTTGATCCGAGCCTGCGGCGATTTTCAGTCCGGAGGCCAGCGCGATTTTGAATCCTTGCAGCTCACCCTTCCAAATCAAATTCGCCTTGCGCGTCACATAATCCGGCATGTGCATTTTTGCGCCGTTCTCGACAATATTGTTCGCAATGTAGAGCGTGGGCGTCAGATAGACGCCGTGCGCCTTCATGAAATTCGCGGCGTCCTGATCGAGTCCCGCGCCGTGCTCGATGGAATCGACGCCCGCGCGCAGCGCCGCCCAAATCGTCGGCAAATTCTCGTCGTGCGCCGCCACTTTCACGTGCGCCATGTGCGCTTGTTCGACGATCACTTTCAATTCCTCCGGAGAAACCTGTTCGGACAACGGCGAATCGAGCGGCGAAAGCACACCGCCGGAAGCGAGAATCTTAATCACGCGCGCGCCGTATTTGAGCTGCCAATGCACGGCAGCCTCCGCGTCCGCGGGAGAATTGATGAAGCCGTTTTCCGGCGTGTAGAAATTTTCCGGCACCAGGTCAGGAGGAAAATCATAGAAATCGCCGTGTCCGCCGGGGATGGAAATCGCATGCGCGGCGGGAACCAAATGCGGACCCGGAATCGTCCCTTCTTCAATCGCGTCCTTCAGCGCGACATCGACAAATCCACCGCTACCCAACACGCGCGCGGCGACCACGCCAGAATCGAGCGCGTACGCCATCGCTTTCGAAGCGCGCAGCGTCGCCAGCGGCAACGAAGGATATTTCCCGCGCGGGCCGGTCCAGATGTGAATGTGCGCGTCAATGAGTCCGGGGATGCATGTGTATTTCGACAGGTCTTGCCGATGTGCGCCAGCAGGCGCCGTCAAGCCGCGTCCCACTGCGGTGATTTTTCCGTTCGTGATGATGACGTTGCCGCCATCGATCGCGGGCTGGCCCGCATCGGCGATTAATTTGCCGCAGCGCACAAATGTCGTCGTGGACGCCGTCGACGGCGCAACCGGCATTGCGTCTGAGACCTGAGCCAGGACGCTTCGCCCCGCCAACGCCAGCACCACGAGCGCTCCCACAATCGCGAATCCGCGTTTCATGAGTCCTCCGTGATTAACTTGCAGCGAGCCATCCACGTTCGGCGCGCAAGCCGCGGAAGGTTATTCCGCTCAGCGCGTCATGTCAATGCGAAGCTGACTTGCGAACAGAATCGCAACGCGAAGTCCAATTGGACAATGCGCGTTCGCCGTGATACCCAATGGCTCGCAAAACGCTACGCAGCGGAAGCACAATGCAAATGTCCGCATTTCCAGCGGCCCATGACGGGGAGAAGAACATTGAGACTCGATAAAAATGCGCTGAAATGGTTTTTGGTTTTCGCGGCGCTGATATATCCGTGCGCACTTTTCGCGCAGACCGAGCCAGCCCATCCGTCCGCGCAAACTTGGTCCGCGCTCGAAGGCGATTTCATCGTGCACAATTTTCATTTCCGCGACGGTGAGACGCTGCCCGAATTGCGTCTGCATTACACCACGCTCGGCACGCCCCACCGCGACGCCACCGGCCGCGTGACGAACGCGGTGCTCATCCTGCACGGCACGGGCGGCTCGGGTCATCAGTTTCTTCGCCCCGTATTTGCCGGAGTTCTTTTCGGCAAAGGGCAATTGCTCGACTCGTCGAAGCACTTTATCATTCTTCCCGACGACATCGGCCACGGGCAGTCGAGCAAGCCGAGCGACGGATTGCGCGCGCACTTCCCGCATTACGATTACGCGGACATGGTGACCGGCGAATACGACCTGGTCACACAGGGACTGCATGTCAATCATTTGCGCCTGGTGACGGGCACGTCCATGGGCTGCATGCACACGTGGATGTGGGGCGAGGCCTATCCGAAATTCATGGACGCGCTGATGCCGCTCGCGTGCCTGCCCGTGGAAATCGGCGGGCGCAATCGCATGACGCGCACCATGATCATGGACTTGATTAGAGACGATCCCGCGTGGGACGGCGGAAATTACAAAACCGAGCCAATCAACGGTCTCCGGGGCGCCCTTGACGTCGAGTTGTTGATGGTAAGCTCGCCGCTCTACTGGCAGACGAAATATCCCACGGCGCGCGAGGCCGACGCGTTTCTGCACCGCTATCTCGCCGGCGCGCTCAAGCGCGTTGACGCAAATGATTTGCTGTATGCGTTCGACGCGTCGCGCACCTACGACCCTGAGGCAAATCTCGGAAAAATCCAGGCGCGAGTGCTGGCCATCAATTCAGCGGACGATTTCGTGAATCCGCAGGAGCTGCATATCGACGACGTTCTTATACACAAAGTGCCTCATGGCCGTTTTGTTCTGCTGCCCATCACCAGCAAAACGCGCGGCCACGTAACGCACACCCTCGCCGCCGTCTGGAAAAGCTATCTCGCCGACCTTCTGGCGGAAACAAGGCGCTAGCCCGGAAACCCACCTGATCCGGGTCGCCCCGCGCCATAGTGGAAAAAACACGCATCACGGGCAATTCGTGCTTGCACTGTGCAGAATTGGTCTATAATTGGACTGCCGAAATTCCCCAACCCCCCCTGGGACTTATTGTGCCAAATGCTTCGCTGTTTTCCGGCAAGCCGCCATCATGGACATAGAGCGCCGCCAACACGAGAGACAGAAGCTTTATTCGCCCGAGTATGTCGACATGGGTGCCGAAAATGGCGGCGTGGTCGTCGATCTCAGCGAAGCCGGCCTCGGCTTCCACGCGGTGGGCCGTGTGGAGAAGGGCGGCAATGTCACTCTTTCGTTTTCGCTCGGCTCTGGATACCGCATCGCTGCGCGTGCGCGCGTTGCCTGGGTCGGGCCGAACGGAAAATTCGGCGGCACCACGTTCACGGCCATGCCAGCCGATTCGCGCAGCATCATTCGCGAATGGCTGACCAAGTCCACCGCCGAGCGCACCGCGCCGCACGAAACTCACGGTGTCGCGCCTGCGGTTGACCCGGAAACAATCGCGGATGACAACGAGCGCGTTTCCCTGCTACCGCCGATCATCGAACGCGTGGAAACTCCGCGCGCGCCATTTCCTGCGTCACCGCCTCCATTGGCGCAACCGCCGGAAACGCTCGCCGCATCGGTGCCCGTTTCACACGCAATTGCGCCACTCCCGGAAGATTCGCCCAACGTCACGATGCAAGAACCGCGCGACCAGGAAACCCGCCACGACACGCAGGATTCTCCTTCCCTTTCGCCGACACTTTCTCCGATCGCTCTTCCTTTGGAGTTTTCTGCGGAAGCCGCAGAGCAAAAAACCGAACCCGCGGAACTGCCCGTGCAATCTGAAATCGCCGCACCGCCGGTAATACCGTCGCGGCCCGTCTTTCCGCCGCGAAATACGGGAGAGCTTTTCTCGCGCTCGCCCTGGATTTCCGGGCAATCCTTCCCAGAAGAACCGCGAAGCCACAAGCGTCTGATCGCCGTAATCGCGATTTGTGTGCTGGTCATCGCCTCGATTGCGAGCGTGCCGTACGTTCGCGCGCACCGGCAGCAAATCGGAGACGCCATCATGCAGGCAGGCAGAAAGGTTGCCGGCGAATCCGCGCCGAGCGCCACGCCGCAAACGCAAATTCCAGCGCAGCCCTCGTCGCAGCTTTCCGGTCAATCCGCCGCGCCGGCACAGAAAGCCCCATCGCCCGCCGCGGCAGCATCCGCTGCGGGATCCGCTGCTCCGGGATCGGGCACTACGGGCAACTCAGTTCCTGCGAATCCGCCCGCCGCGTCCGCAACGCTGCTATCCCCTGCCGCAGTCGCGCCGGCTACTTCGAACGCTGCGCCCACAACATCCGCGTCGCAGCCGCCCGCGAAACTTCACCAAGCCCTGCCTTCACCCAATACGCCAAACGCATCCGCGAATCGTACGTCGCAAACCGCAACCTCACCACCTTCAACCGCGATTCTCGTGGACACAGGCCAGACGGAATTTCAGCGCGCCGAGCAATATCTAAACGGCACAGGCGTCCCCGCGAACCCGGCCGAAGCCGCGCAGTGGTTCTGGCGCTCCTTCGAAAAAGGAAATTCCAGCGCCGCCATCCCGCTGGCCAGCCTTTATCTGAAAGGCCAGGGAGTCTCGCGGAGCTGCCTACAAGCCAGAATCCTGCTCAGCGTTGCCGCTCGGAAGGGCAACGCCGATGCCGCCGAGAGACTCAGCCAACTTCCCGAAAATTGCGAGTGATGCCTTTTGCGCCTGGGACAATCCCGCCCGCTGACGCCTTGTGTAGCTCCGTTGCACGCCCGGCAATAACAATCGACGTCCTCGCCACTTCCGCCCAAAAAAGCGCGGCGGCGCATCTCCCCACGTCGCACGAAAAGATAACCGGAAAGCATACCTGTCCGTTCGTACAGGTTTTGGGTCAGTTCCCTTTCAGAACGCTTGGATTGTGAACCTATTGCGCGTATCCGCCTCTGCGCCCACAATGGAAATGTCAGTTGTGGTCTGTTTGCGTCCAATATCAAGTAAACATGGACGGTTTCGTTCTTGCTGAAGTGGGAGATTTGTTTTTCATGACGCCATTGTCCAAAACAATGTCCAAGCCAATGTCGAGAACAATGTCCAAAACAATCGCACCCGTGGAGACCGCGGACGCGGCAGAGCGGCGCAACGGCATCCGCTACCAAATCACTGTATCCGCGGAAGTAATCGAACTAATCTCAGGCACTCGCTTTTCCACGCGAACCACGGATCTTGGCCCGGGCGGCTGCTTCGTGGATACTCTGATGCCGCTGCCGATTGGCTCGAGCGTGGGCGTGAAATTGTACAGAGACGACATGGGAATCGACGCGCTCGGTACGGTGACTTACTCGCAGATCGGGATTGGAATGGGGATCGCGTTTGACGATATGCCTCGCGAGAAAGTTCGCGCACTGGACGCATGGCTCGCCGAACTTACGCGTGCGAAGCCCACGGAATTCGAGCCACGCTCAATGCATCGCAAGGCATCTCCGCCTGCGGGGAGGCCATCCGATATGGTTTTAGCGCAGCGGCTGATTCGGCTGCTCGTCAAACGCGGCGTAATCAGCGATGCTGACGCAGCCGTGCTCCTGAACGAAGTCTTCCTGTAACCCTCTCTTCGCTTCCATTGTTCTCCGCGGGCCGTAAGCGCCGATTTGCGTCGTCGTAGCGCCGCCGTCTCGGCGGCGTCTTTGCCTGTGTAGGGACCGACTAGGATCGTCCCGCGCCTGACGCATGTCAGGCGTTTTGCTTTCGCGTCGCCGTTCGCAGGGGCCGGGTTCACCCCGCCCGTGCCGCAGCCTGTGTCCGTTTGGAATGCGGCGGCTCGACGCCGCTTGCTGTCGTTGCCTCTTGCCACTTCATTTGTAGGGGGGGTCTTTAGCTCGCCCGCTACGAGACGAAGTCTCGCCTTTGCGGATTTTTTACTCGTCACTCACCACTCGTCACTGACTTCGTCTCGGCGGCTCCGCACTTGTCACGATAGTTCGATATAATCGCTCGCACGATATTTGTGGCGGATGAGCGATGGTGACGAACAATTCCAGCGACGTTTCGGCTTCGCGGAGCGGTCGAGAAATTCAGTTGCTTCAATTTGTGTGCGACACGGCCGGAGATGAACCGGCGCGCGGCGCGGTGATTCGCGCGCTCGCGAATTACGCCTGGCTCGACGCCGACAATGAAATTCTTTTCGAAGCGATTCACAGGCTTTTCGCGCGCAACCCCGCGGATATTCTGAGCGAACTTCCCGCCGCGCTGACTCGCTGCGGATTCCCCGATTTGCCGTGGGAGCCTCTGATGCAACGTTCGTCGCTTGCGCCTGGCGAGGCCGTTGCGCTCGCCGCCGAATTATTGCGCGCCACGAAATGAGAATTTTACCGCTCGCGGCCAATGTGGACGTTTATTCACGAAACTCTACTCTCGCGCGCCGCGCGATTCGGCTTGTCGTAGCGCCGCCGTCTCGGCGGCGTTTTTGCCTTTGGTAGGGGACGGGTTCACCCGCGCCCGCATTGTTTTTCAACAACGGTTACTCGCCCATCGATCAGCACAGTTCATCCCATGGGGCATACTTCCCGTGCGCGTGTTTGTACTCCGCTTGCGCTGTATTGATCAACCGCATGGTGTTAACGCCAGTCATGCGACTATTGTTTGGCGCAATCAACGCCATCCGAGCCATTCGATTTGGTGGCGCGACTGGCGCGGGTTTTTGCGTCTGCGCCGTCGCCAGCGCCGCGCACACCAGCGTTCCCAAGAGAAGAATCGCAACTGCCGTCCCTCGAAGTTTGTTCATTCCTCCTCGCGCTTCGGCCTGCGCCAGCCAGCCGCGCCGCAACTTTTCCGATGAAACACTGGAGAGATAAGGCTTGATGTCTAAAACAGGTGTTCCATCGAGCATATCGACTCCGCGAACATGCAGCCGCGCACCATCACGGCGCAGAAGCTCGACAACCGTCAAGCCAATCGGGTTCGGACGTCGTGGTGATCGCGTGGCAAACACGCCGTGGGGACGATTATCGATGGGAGGCGTGCCCAGCAGCTGGAATCCCTCAGAGCGGTCGAATGCCCAGAGGACGAATAGATGGGAAAAGCCCTCGATGTCCGTGAGGCCCGCCACAAGTTCCTCCTTAATTTCGAGAATGCCTTCTGCCTCGTGCTTCACGCCCAAGCCTTTTGGAATCTCCTGACTGTTCTTAAAGGGGCTCTTCACGTATCCAATTGGCTGCATGGAAAACATACCTCCTCCTCTTTCCGTGAAACTCCGTTCGTGAAGCAGCGGTTCAAAAACAAATGCAGATTCCCTGCCTGCGGCAGGCAGGCTCCTCGGAATGATACTTGATTATTTTTCCCAGCCCCCTAAAGATTCAAGACGTCGAAGTCGTTGTGAATTGCGATTTTAGATTGGCGATGCAGCGCGTTTTGCGCCGCGTTGTCTGGGCCTGTCCAATTTCCGGGGATGCGATGGCCGCATTTGGGACATGCGCCGGCGACGATGCGATTCTGCAAAACGTCGTGCCAGGAACGCTTGACGAGCAGCTCGCCGCATTGGGGGCACAGCGTATTTCCGCCGTCACTTAAAATATTTCCTTCGTAGACGTACTGCAGGCCAGCTTCGCGAGCGATTTCGCGCGCGCGATGCAAGGTTTCCGGCGGCGTGCGAGGCTTGTCGCGCAGCTTAAAATCGGGATGAAACGCGGTGAAGTGCAGAGGAATTTCCGGGCCGAGGTGTTGCAAAATCCACTCCGCGAGTTTGCGCGTTTCCGCTTCGTCGTCGTTCAGAGTCGGGATCATTAAATTCGTCAGCTCGAACCAGACGTTCGTCTCATTTTTCAGGCGCAGGAGCGTTTCGAGGACCGGTTCGAGATGCGTGAGCGTGACTTTGCCGTAGAAGTTTTCCGTGAAGGCTTTGAGGTCGACGTTGGCGGCGTCAATGTGATCGTAAACGTCGTGAAAGGCTTCGCGCGTGATGTAGCCGTTCGTCACCATGACGGTTTTGAGGCCGCCCTTGTGCGCCGCCGCGCAAATATCGATGACGTATTCGGCCCAGATGGTCGGCTCGTTATAGGTAAAGGCGATCGCAGGGCAGCCGTAGTGGATGGCAAGCTCAACGACTTGTTCGGGTTCGAGATGCGTGGAGTGGACCTGGTCGCTGCGCGATTTCGAGATGTCCCAATTCTGGCAGAAAAAACAGCCCATGTTGCAGCCGGCGGTGCCCATCGAAAGAATTTTCGTGCCGGGGAGAAAATGATTGAGCGGTTTTTTTTCGATGGGATCAATTTGAATTGCGGCGGGAGAAGCGTAACCGAGGCTGTAAAGTTTTCCGCCTTGATTGACACGGATGAAGCAGAAGCCCGCCTGGCCGTCGCCGATGTGGCAATGCCGCGGGCAAAGATAGCAATGCAGCTTGCCGTTGGTGTCGACGTTCCACCAGCGGGCTTCGTGTAGGGATTCGGATTTTTGAAGGACGCTCAGGTCTTGCATTTTTGTCTTTCCGAGGAACGATCACAAAGTTTTAGCGAAAATCTTGCTTTGGAGCGATCCATGCGTGGGGAAAATAAAATATGAAAATAAGGACGATTAGAAACGGGGTCGGTCCTTTGTTTTGTATGACTTACGTGCATTTCTAATCGCGGACACAGCCGATTAGAAATTGGCCTGAACGGTGGCTTCTGATTGGGGAGTTCTGTTCGCGGGCCAATGTGCTGAAATGCCGCTTGCATCGAACTGCTGGCCTCTGGATAAGCGTAGCACAAAACCGGCGATATTTCAGGATGCAGTGTCCGTAAGAAACCCAGTGAGCCTCACAGGGCAAGCAGTGTGATAAGTACCTCAGGATGGGGCGCCCGCAAAGTCAAATGCGAACGCTAGGGCTTCTCCTGCTGCTGCATTTCTTGGCTGACGCGCTCGGCGGCGGCCATTACGCGCAGGGTGTTTTCGCCGAGAATTTTCTTGATGTTACCGTCGGAGTAACCGCGATCGATGAGCGCCTGAGTGATTTGCGGGAGGTGCGTGACGTCCTCCATGCCGATGGGCATGTCGGAGCCGTCGTAATCGGAACCGAGGCCTACATGGTCGATACCTGCAACTTTCACGGCGTGATCGATGTGGTCCACGATTTCGGTCCAGCTTACTTCCGGGAGGGTGCCATTGAGCATCAGCCGGTGAACGATTTGATTTTCGGTGATGAGCTGGCAGTTTTCGCCGTCTTTGGCGCATTTGCGCGCGATTTCGTCCTGCATTTGCTTGACGACTTCGGGCTTGGCGTTCGTGGCGTCCAAGTATTTCTGGCTGAGAAAGCCGACGTGGTAATTAATTTGTATGACGCCGCCCTTGGCCGCGAGGGCTTTCATCATGTCGTCGGTCAGGTTACGCGGAGCGTTGCAAATTGCGCGACACGAGGAATGCGAGGCGATGATGGGCGCTTTGCTGACGGCGAGCGCGTCCCAAAATGTTTTGTCCGAGGTGTGCGAAATGTCGACGAGGATGCCGTCGCGATTCATTTCGAGAACGACTTGCTTGCCGAAATCGGTGAGGCCGTTGTGCGCAGGCTTGTCGGCGGAGGAATCGGCCCAGTCGGTATTGACCCAGTGCGTGAGCGTCATATAGCGCACGCCGAGCGCGGCGAAAACGCGGAGGACGCTGAGGTCGTCATTAATCATGTGGCCGCCCTCGACGCCCATGAGCGCGGCGATTTTGTGTTCGGCGAAGGCGCGGCGCACGTCAGCGGCGGATTTTGCGAGCATCATGTCGTTGGGATTGCGGCGGACGGTTTCGCGCACGGCGGCGATCTGGTCAAGGGCTTTTTCGACGGCGGTGGGACCCGTGATGGTGCCGGGAATCCAGATG